>Ga0351865_10016_pt1 | contig 61680 bp, 57 predicted proteins | sample TotcelFGM3001L10_FD_206780 | JGI IMG/M metagenome (GOLD analysis project Ga0351865, IMG submission 206780) | Enriched cells from coal bed in the Powder River Basin, Montana, United States - Total cells FGM rep2 HSBNCT.FGM.300.1.L10 ... | reverse complement strand
TTAAACTCATCCACGGTAAAATCGAACCCCGCTTCCTTGATGATCTGCCGTCGAGCTTCCAGATCGGCAGCGGCTTCCAGTTGGTCGGTTTCGATCCTTTTCAGAAAATCCTTGGCTGATTGGGCGGACATGGAATCTTCTCCTGGTTAGCTATTTTTTCCATAAATTCCCAAAGCCGGGGCTCTCTGCTTGGCTTGAGACCTTGATAAAGGCATAATTGATAGGGTGCGGCTCATTTCAGTGGAGTAGTACCCTCCGGGAAAATCCTTAACCGGCAGATAGGCCCGCCGGGGCGGTTTGACGGTTAGCGAGAGATAGCTACCGTTTTCTTGCAAAAGCACTTTGCGGGCGATAAGGGTTTCTACTGCCTTCGAGACGGCGTCTCGGCCGTGGCCATCCGGAGCGCAATTTTGTTCTATGTGCTCCAGGATGCGGACTTGGTCACAGTATTCCAGGATGCGGGTTTCCAGGCTGGTCAGGATTATCGTGGTTTCCGCGGTGCAGGCCCGGGTATCGTAGAGCATGGTTTCCTGGCTCCCCAGGCACGGCAGCAGGTACAGAAAAGACTGCTCGCGTTCTGGTTCCGAAGTCCAGAAGGCCTCCTGCCACTGTTGCCATTTTTCCCAGAGGCTTTTGAAGCCGGAGCCCTGGGTGACTTTTGATTGGGAACCGTTTGCATCGTCAAAGAAGTAAGCGATGTCATTAATCAATTCGGTGGGCAGGGGATAGATATAGGAATAAGAGTTTCGGGGAACAAGCTGAAGGCCAAATTCCTGCGGTTTTTCGTGATACTCGCTGAACCGGTCATACCTCATAGGCCAAACTCTAAACGGCGGTTCCAGGTGATGGAGCAGGGGCAGTAAATCACTCATCTCCCCATACCATTCATCCCGGTCTCCCGGGAAACCATACAACAGACTGTAAATCACCCGGATGCCCAGTTCGTAGGTCCAACGCAAGAACTGGATGTTTTCGAGCATCGAAGTGCCTTTGCCCATCAAGTCCAAAAGGCGCGAGTGGAAGCTCTCAATCCCCACCGTCAGCCAACTGATTCCTCCCTTGGCCATCAGTTCCAGTTGGCGCTTGCCTATTACCCGGGTTTCGAAGAAAATTCTTAGGGGCTTATGAAGCTCAGCCAGACGAGGGAACACCTCTTTGGCAAGTCGCGCCTCTAAGGTGTTGTCGACAAACATGACTCTCCGAGTCTGATAACGGTTGCAGGAAGACTCGATTTCCCAGACGATGCGATCCGCTGATTTCCGCCGATATTTCAGGGCGTCCCCATTCAAGCCACAGAATGTGCACCGCTGCTTGCCCCGCCAGCAACCCCGGGAGATTTCCAGAAGCAGCCCTGGCGTGATCTCCTGAGCCAAGGGCGATTGGAATAACTGTTCGAAATAATCGCCGTACTCCGGGACCGGGGTGGCGTTGAGATCCTTGACTACAGCGCGCTCTTGCAAGTGTTTCGGCGCTGCGGCCCGGGTTCCACCGATGACACATCCGGGCAACCGTTCCTCATCCACGTCCCGGCCGTGCCGCAGCAGGGCCCGCAACAGGTCGGGAAAGATCGTTTCCGCCTCGCCCGAGACCACAAAGTCCAGCCAGGGGAAGGCCCGGCGCAGGCCGTAACCCATCGCGCCCCGGCAATTTGCCCCGCCCATCAAGGTCACTATGTCCTCATCGAGTTGGCGTACTCGCTTTAACAGTGCCAATGCCGCGCAATTTTGCTGGAATGAAGAGGTACAGCCGACGATGCGGGGGCGAGCGGAGACGATCTCAGAGGCCAGCCCATCAATGAACTCAGTGGCCAACTTGCGAGATTGGCGCAGAGTATTAAGGAGATCGCACCCTGGCTTCATGGCGTGGAAATTGCTTTTCATCTGTCCATCGATGAACCGCTTCAGATAGTCCTCAGAGGTGACGTCGGTTTCTGGAAACAAAGCTCCCGCAAATGCCAGGTTGGCATGGTAGGTTCGGCACGAGAAGCCGTTTTTCTGAGCATTCGCCTGCAATAACCCCAGGCCGATATTGGGGCGTTCAATGGCCCCAAAGGGGGGATTGATGAGATATACCAGGTCAGAGCTCGGGGCCTCATCCACGGCCATATGGTTTTTCTCCTCACCTAATCCTGTCAAACCAGGTTCTCCTGGCTTGGCCTGAGGCCCTTAGACCTGCAAGATTGACGGGGTGCGGCTCACTTCCGGGGAATAGTAACCTCCGGGAAAATCCCTGGCCGCCAGATAGGTCTTGCGGGGAGGCTTGACCGTCAGCGAGAGATAGCTGCCGTTCTGATGAATAAGCGTCTGGCGCGCCAGCAGCGTCACCAGGGCTCCAGAGAGGTCCCCGGGGTTACAGCCTCTTTGGGCGCAATGCTTTTCAATCTGCGGCAAGGTGCGGATATCATCACAATATTCCAGGATGAGGGCCTCCGCTTCGGTCAGGAGCACCGCGGTTTCCGCCGCGCCGGGACGAGTGTCGTACAGCATGTACTCCAGGTCTCCGGGGCTGGGGAGCACGTACAAAAACGGAGTTTGGCGGCCGGGTTTCTGGATCCAGAAGGCCTCGTACCACTGCTGCCATTGTGCTTCCAAGGCTTTGAATCCGGGAAGCTCGGCGGCTTTCCCTTGCGCGTCGTTTTCGTCTTCGAAATAGTAAGCGATGTCCCCGATCAGCTCGGCGGGCAGGAGGTAGACATAGGCATAAGCCCGGCGCGGCACCAGACGAAGGCCGTATTGCTGGGCTGCTTCATGATAATGGCTGAAGCGATCATAGCGTATCGGCATAACCGACAGCGGCGGTTCCAGGTGGTAGAGCAGCGGCAGGAAGTCGCTCATCTCGGCGTACCAGTCGTCCTGTTCTCCCGGAAAGCCGCGCAGGAGAACGTACCGCACCCGCTGGCCCAGTTCATAGGCCCAACGCAGGAGCCGAATGTTCTGGAGCACGGAAGAGCCTTTGTCCATTAACGCCAAAAGACGTGGATGGAAACTCTCAATGCCCACCGTCAGCCACCAGCCCCCTGCCTGAGTCATCAACTCTATCTGGCGTTTGTTCACGATCTTGGTCATGGAAAAAAGACAGAGGGGCTCGGGGCGCTCAGCCAGGCGGGGAAACACCTCGTTGCACACCCGCGGGGCCAAATTATTGTCCACGAACATGACCTTGCGGCTCTCGTAGCGGTCGCACATGGACTCGATTTCGTCCAAGACCCGATTGGCTGACTTCGCCCGATATTTCAAGGCATCGCCGTTCAAACCACAGAATTTGCAGCGATGTTTTTGGCGCCAGCAGCCCCGGGAGGTCTCCAGAGGCAGGCCGGGGCTGATCTTCGGGGCTAAGGGTGAGCGTGCTAGCTGCTCGAAGTAGTCGTCGTAGTCCGGGGGCGGAGAGGCATCGAGATTCCACACCGTGGCCCGGGGGTGGCAGGCAGGCTCCGAAGCCGCGGCCCGGCTGGGGCCAATAACGCACTCCGGCAGCAGTTCATCGGGAGCGGCTCTGCCGTGCCGGAAGAGCACCGATAAGATATCGGGAAAGATCTCCTCTGCTTCGCCCGACACCACAAAATCCACCCAGGGAAAGGCCCGGCGCAGGCCGAGTCCCATCGGTCCCTCGCAATTGGCGCCGCCCAGCAGGGTTACCACGGTATCATCCAGTTGGCGCACGCGTTGTAATAATGCCAGGGAGGCGCAATTTTGTTGATAGGAAGTCGTACAGCCAATGACCCGGGGGCGAGTCGAGACGATCTCGGCGGCAACTTCTTCGATAAACGTGGCGGCCGCCTGGCGAGCCTGGCAGAGCGTCTCCACCAGGTCACGCTCCGGCATCAAGGTCTTGAAGGTTTCATCCAGATAGTCGTCGATGAAGCGCCGGAAGTATTCGTCAATGGTGGCGTTGGTTTCTGGAAACAATATGCCGGAGAAAGTCCATTCACCGATAAGATTCAGGTGATTGCGCGTATTGGCCAGCCAATAGTAGAGTTTTAGGCCGATGCACTCTGCAAAGCGCAGGTTGATATGCAGGGTCCGGCAGGAAAAACCGGCTTTCCGGGCGCTGGCCTGTAATATCCCCAGCCCGATATTAGGGCGCTCGATGGCGGAATAGGGAGGATTGATGAGATATACCATCTCAGAGTTCGGGGCCTCGGGCCTGGCCATGTGCTTTTTCTCCTCACTACATCCGGGCAAACCGGATACCTCCTTCCCTCTGCAGGAATGCTTACTCCTGAAAGGGTGACGAGGCTTGTTGCGCCCCGGGAAAGTAATAGCCTCCAGGGAAATCCTTGACCGGCAGGTAGGCCTGTTGGGGAGGCCGGACCGCCAGCGACAGATAGTGCCCCTGCTGGTGGAGCAGCGCTTTGCGCCTCAGGAGACTTCCCAGGGCTTGGGAGACGGCTTGAGGATCGCAGCCTCCTGAAGCGCAATACTCATCAATCTGCGCCAAGGTGCGGATATCGTCACAAAATTCCAGAATGCGGGCTTCCACATCGCCCAGGAGCACTGCCGGTTCCACGGCGCAGGCCCGGGTATCGTACAGCATATTTTGCAGGCTCCCCGGACTGGGCAACATATAGAGAAAAGCCGGCTCGCGTCCGGGCCCGGGATTCCAAAAGGCGTCGAACCACTGCCGCCATTGTGCTTCCAGGGCTTTAAAGCCGGGGCGCTCGGCGATCAGGTGTTGCGAGCCGTTCTCGTCTTCGAAATGGTAGGCGAAGTCCGCAATCAGCTCGGCAGGCAAAGGGTACACCTGGGAATAAGCTTGGCGCGGCACCAGATTAAGACCGAATCGCTGGGGCTCTTCATGATACCGGCTAAAACGATCATAGCGTAATAAAGCGAGTCTCAGCGGCGGCTCCAGATGATGCAGCAGCGGCAAAAGATCGCCCATCTCGGTATACCACTCGTCTTGCTCCCCGGGGAAGCCATGCATCAAGACGTAACTCACCCTGATGCCCAATTCGTAGGCTGAACGCAGGACTCGCAGATTTTGCAGCACGGAGCTGCCCTTGCCCATCAAAGCCAGCAGGCGCGGGTGCAAGCTCTCAATCCCCACCGTCAACCACCGGCCTCCCCCCCGGGCGATCACCTCCATCTGGGCTCGATCCATGACCCGCGCCTGGAAAAACAGATCGAAGGGCTCGGGACGCTCAGCCAGGCGCGGCAAGACTTCCTCAGCCAGACGAGGGTCCAGACTCTTGTCAACGAACATAACCTTGCGGGTTGCGTAGCGTTCGCACAAAACCTCGATTTCCTGGACCACGCGATCCGCGGATTTCGTCCGGTATTGCGGCGCCAAGCCGTTTAAGCCGCAGAAATTGCAGCGCGACTTTCCCCACCAGCAACCCCGGGAGGTTTCCAGCAGGAGACCGGCAGTGATCATTTTGGCCAGCCCCGAGCGGGATAACTGCTCGAAATAGTCCCCGTATTCCGGCAGGGCGGCCGCCTCCAGATCGGCCACCACGGCGCGCTGTCGCAGTGACCCCGCCGGAGCCGCGGCCCGGGAGGCGCCGATGACGCCCTCTGGCAGCGATGCTTCCTCGACACTTCTGCCATGCCGGAACAGCGCCCGTAAGAGGTCTGGGAAGATCTCTTCCGCTTCGCCAGACACCACAAAATCCACCCAGGGAAAAGCCCGGCGCAGGGCGAGCCCCATTGGTCCCTCGCAATTGGCGCCGCCCAGCAAGGTCACCACGCTATCATCGAGTTGCCGCACCCGTTTTAAGATGGCCAAGGCGGCGCACGTCTGCTGGTTGGAAGACGCGCAGCCCACCACCCGGGGGCGGGCCGAGACAATCTCGGCAGCAACCTGATCAATAAATTCGCTGGCCCCATGGCGGATCTGCCGCAGGGTCTGCGCCAGATCTCTTCCCGGCATTGCGTCTTGGAAGGATCTTTGCACGTTGCTATTATCGAAGCGCCGGAGAAATTCCTCCGAGGCTGAGGGGCGATCCGGAAATATGAGACCGGCGAACACCCACTCGCCCAAAAGCTCAAGGTAGGCCCGGGAGTTGGCCAGCCAGAAGTAGAGGTCCAAGCCGAGGCGCTCCGCAAAGTCCAGATTGGGATAGAGGGCGCGGCACGAGAACCCGGCTCTTTGGGCATTGGCCTGCAATAACCCCAAGCCGAGATCAGGGTGCTCGATGGACCCAAAGGGCGGATAAATGAGACATACCGACCCGGACATTGATACCCCTCTTAATGATAATGGACGGAACCCGGTCGCGGCTGTCCCGCGACTTCTCCTGAACAAAACTCGGGAAAACCCGGTTCCGGTGAAACCGGGTTCAAACCCATAGCCCCGGTGATCGAGATGGGGCAAACGGTTTTTCCAAAACCCCCTGATTTACTCCGGGAGGGATGGGGGCTCAAAGACCGGAGGACAAGCCACCCCGGAGCGCCAGCCCAGGCCGGCAGCGATCTTCTGGCTCTCCTCCGGAGTTATTTCCTGGCCCGCGGCCAAAGTCAGTTCTTCCACTACCTGCTTGTATTCATCGAGGGTGAAAGCAAACCCAGCTTCGTTAATGACCTGCTGCCGGGCTTCCAGGCCGGAGACCGCTTTTAGCTTTCCTTGCAGGGCTGAGTCGGTTTCCAACTTTTTGAGAAAATCCCTGGCTGCTTGGACGGACATGATGGTATCCTCCTGATTGGTTTGATATGGGACACGGCTCCCCCGAAGCCGGGTAGCCGCCTCGCTCAAGAAGAAAATGCTTGCCGCGCTAGTAGTTCGATCAAATCCCCTTTTCTACATGGGAAGGGACGGGGGCTCAAAGACCGGAGGACAAGCCACCCCGGCGCGCCAGCCCAGGCCCGCGGCGATCTTCTGGCTCTCCTCCGGAGAGATTTCCTGGCCCGCGGCCAGCGTCAGCTCTTCCACTACCTGCTTATATTCATCGAGGGTGAAATCGTACCCGGCTTCCTTGATGACCTGCTGCTGCGCGTCCAGGCCGGAGGCCGCTTTCAGCCGGCCTAGCAAGGTCTGGTCGGTCTCGATCTGCTTGATAAACTCTCGGGCTGATTCTATGGACATGACGTTTTCCTCATTTTGGGTTTATCCACAAGGACGGTATTATGAAAGTGGAGTTGCTTTGTTGCAACTGTGGGTCCAGCACCAGTGGCCCGGGGCGGCCCCCCCCCGCGATGTTCTGAAGTTCCTCCGGGGTCAGCTCGCGATGGGCAGCTGCGGCCAGATCTCCTACCGCTTGGTGAAACTCCTCCCGGGTGAAATCAAATCCTGCGGCCTGGATGATACTGCGCCGGGCCTCATCGTCGACCGCGGCCTCCAGCCGTTTCTTCAAGCTTTCGTCGGTTTCGAGCTGTTCGATAAAATCCTTGGCTGATTGAACAGACATGACTTGATCCTCCTGGTTTGGTTTGGTCTGGGGCCCGCTCGGTTGGAGCCGGGTTAGCCTGCCGGGACAATTTCCGCAGATGCGATTTAGCCCCCAAGATGGGTACATACATCATGTGGGCAGGAGGAATGGAGCCAGCAGCCGGAAAGGCCCACCCCCCCGGCAATGTCCCGGAGTTCCTCCGGCTAAGTTCTTCCGGCGTCAACTCCGCGTCGGGCCGCAGTCGGCTTTACTAGACCTCGTGACCTAAGTTCAAGTAAGCCACTCTTTACTCGAGCAAGGACCTGCTTTACTCCAGCAATGTAAAGTGGTGCACCAACTGCCGGTGCCGGCGGCGATGTCTTTGAGTTCCTCCGGGGACAACTCCTGGCCGGCGGCCGCGGCCAGCTCTGCCACGGCCTGTTTAAACTCCTCCAAGGTGAAATCGAACCCCGCGGCCTGGATGATCTGCAGCCGGGCTTCATGATCGGCCGCGGCTTCCAGCCGCTCCTTCAGAGCTTGATCGGTTTCGATCTTTTGGACAAAATCTTTGGCTGATTGTATGGACATGACGTTAGGTTTTCCCCTTAGTGGTTGTTATGGGCAACGTTTCCGGCGGAAACGGGATTCCCGGGAACAAACCCTCCCTCATCTCCCGGTGGCAATAGGAGATGAGGGGGCATCTTAGATAGGTCCGCCTGCACCCCAGTGGACGATGCATGGATTGGTATCAACGATACAACCGCTGCCGGGCCTGCCCGTTCCTGCGGCGATGTCTTGGAGCTCCTCCGGCGTCAACTCCTTGCCCGCGGCCGCGGCCATCTCTTTGACTGCCTGCTGATATTCTGCAGAGGTGAATTCATATCCAGCCGCCTTGATGACCTGCTGGCGGGCTTCATAGTTGTCGGCGGATTCCAGCCGCTTTCGCAAGGCTGCATCGGTATGAATCTTTTTGATAAACTCCTTGACCGCTTGCACTGACATGGCGCTACCTCCTGATAGTTGGTTTATGGGAAACGCCTCCGAAGAGACGTTATTCCCGAGTTGCCGAAGCAGGAGCATATTTCTGAATTTCTTCTCAGGCTCTGCGAAGGCTTTCCAAAAGCCTATAATTCGATTGATTCATCTCCCCGATGGAAACGGCGCTTGAGAGAACCTATTATCCTTTCCCGAGATTAATCCAGGAGCATCATGAATACGTGCGCCGGGACTTGCGCATCCGTGACCGGGGGAGCGTAGGTCATGCCGACCTGGCAGACGGCATTGCTCCCCAAAAAGACCAGCGAGCCATCTTCGGTGTTAAGCTGATAAAATGCCCCCGAATAATCGCAGGCATACATGATTCCGGGGGAGTAACTGCCAGGCACAAAGGCCAAACCCGTGATAGCCCCATTGTCAAACGCATTGCCGATCAAGGTGGCTTTCCCGGTGCCCGGATCTAAGGTGGAAAAGCTGAAGATGTCGGCGGAGTGATCAGCGGTGGCCGTACTGACGCTGCCGTACATGATTTTATTGGAATCCAACTCCAGATCGCCGCCAAAGACATAGCTATTTCCATAACCCATGCCGATGGGCTGCGTGGAACTCAGGCTGCCCAGCGAGCCCACCAGCGAGATTTTGGCTTCGAGGGGATAAATGAGGTAGAGGTCCCCGGGGGTTTCTCCTGCCGTCCCGGTGGTCCCGGAACCGGCATACAAGTATTCGCCTTCAGGAGACATGGCCAAACCCTGCAGGTCTATCACATCGAAGCTACACAACAGGGTGGCCTTCACCACGCCTGACACCGGGTTTAAGTAGTCCAAGGTATATAATTGGGTGCCGGAGTCATCGCCATTAATGGCGTACAGTTTTCGGGTATCAGGGGAGAAGGCGATGTCGGTCAGCACTATCTGGTTTCCCTGACATTCAATATTTCCCACCTTGGTGGCGGCCCCATTGCTGATGTTCACCGTATAAAGGGCGGCCCAATGTGCATCCCCGGCTGCCGGGGCTCCCCAGTTAGGTTCGTAGGAAATCATGTAAACCGTCGCCCTTCCCTGGATGGGGAAAGACAACAAAAATAAAGCGATGAAAAGAAAAGTCCATTTGCTGCGCATGCCATCTCCTTTGCCAGTAGGTTGAGTTATCGAAAAAACGGTCGCGGCAAAACCTGATTTCGCTGGCTCAACGCATAGCCGGCGGCCGCGGCCAGCTCTGCCACCTCCTGTTCAAATTACTCCAGGGGGAACTTGCACCCGACGACCTGGTACGGACATGGAATGCTCACCGCGGTTTGAGTCTCTATTTAAAGACGCGGCTTATATATCCGCACCCACTCCAATACCGCTAAGGCAACCGCAAGCAGAATTGTGCCAGCCCTGACCCCCGGCCGCAATTTCCTGGAGTTCCTCCGGCGTCAACTTCTGGCCGGCGGCCGCGGCCAGCTCTGCCACGGCCTGTTTAAACTCCTCCACGGTGAACCCGAACCCGTCGGCCCGGATAATCTGCAGCCGGGCCTCATGGTCGGCCGCAGCTTCCAGCTTTTTTCTTAAGTTCGGATCGGCTTCCATCTTTTGGAGAAAATCTTTAACTGATTGCACGGACATGACACAATCCCCCTTATTGGTTGGTTGTTGAAGAAGTTTTTTGGCACTGCTTGTGGTAACGCAGCTCCAGAAACTCGGTAAAACGGTCTTTTATCCGTATGCAGGTGTCGAAGTCTTCGCCTCGAAACAAGTGGCGCAAGCGGAAATGCGGGCAGCCGCCGCTGCAGCGGGGCAGAAAGAGACACTGCCGGCAGACGTCGTCGGCAAAGACCTCAGTGCCCACCATATATTGGGACAGCAGGGTATAATTCCACGGGCGCCCCGGGAAGATGGAGCCCACCACCCACTCCGGCTTGCCCACATCATGCCAGCAGTTGTACAATTCCCCTTCAGGGCCGAGGACAAAGCTATTGCGCCGCTGGGCCGTGCAGAGGCTGGGATTGGGATAGAGTTCCCGGCCGTTGTCCGCGCCGCTCCGCCGACAGACCTCCAGGAAGAAGTCGCCAGCCTCGGCGGCAGAACACTCGCACGGCGCGTCCGGGTTGCCCCGGGGGCCATCTTGGACGATTCCCGGGTAAACCTCGAGGTTTTTGCTGGGAAAGCGTTGCTGCAATTGATCTCGAATCTCGAAAAACTGTTCCCGGTTGCTGCGGTCCACATTGATCCGCAGAGCCACTTTTCCAGACCAACGCTCCAGGAGGCCCTCTAAGTTGGCCATGATCTTGGCGTAAGAATCGCCTTGACTCACATGTGGCCGGCGGCGGTTGTGCACCTCCTCCGGGCCGTCGATGGTGATCTGGATGGTCTTGATTTTCAGATCATCCAGGTGCTCGACGCGCTCTTTATCCAACAGGTAGCCGTTGGTAACCATGTTCGCCGAGTAGGGCACTTCCAAGGCCTTAAATTCCTCCGTGAGCTGACAGATGCGGTCGAATTCCAGCAGGGGTTCCCCGCCGAACCAACAGACATCCAGCATCTTGAGTTGGCCGAAAATTTGATAGCGTTGGATAAAGGCCAGCAGTTGGGCCTGGACGGCGTTGCTCATCCGTTGGGGCCGCTTGTGCTGCTGATAGCAATAAGAGCAGCGAAAGTTGCAGGCCAGGGTGGGGATGATGGTGAGACCGAGGACGTCGTGCCGCATATTGGCCAGATTCCTTTGCAGCAGATTGAGGTTCAGGAGGTCCCGCTCTTCACCATCTTCCACCAAAACTTTGGCTCGGCGCAGTTGCAGCAACAACGCGGGGTTCTGGGTAAAATCATAGGCATCCGGATTTTCCCGGATTTTCTGTAATTCGGCGGCCAGGGGCGGCTTGGCCGCCGCGAAGGTGTTGGTCAAGGAATTGTAGAGCAGACTGCCACCTTCCGGCAATTCCCACATCAGGTTATATCTGGACCATTGCACCGGCTTATTCTCCGCTGTCGGCTTCAGGAAAGATCAAGGCGCCGAGCTTATTCAACCGGTCCCTCAGCCGTTCGCTCTTGGTTGGGGGCGGCGCCATCCAAACTGTGTCGAAATCCAGGTCAAAATCGAATATGTCCAGTACGGGGCCCGGAGGAACCTCCCGGTCGCTGACTTCCTGCAAGGCTTCTCGGGGATTCAGCAGGGCCTTTTTCTTGAACTCGGCGTCCACTGCGGCTTTGTAGTCAACGGCCTTCAAGGCGGCGGCAAGTTCTGCCGGGGACCAGGTGCTCATGGCTTGCCTCCTTATAAAGATTGCCAAAGAGGGCGACGGAGGTGACAGGTTGTCGTCCCGCCGTTTGCCTCAAGCTGTTGGTAACTCTGATTTCCCACTATTGGGAAAATATTTTTATTTTCATCAGGAAAGTGTGGTAGCATCGCACCATTGTTAGCTTGCCGGCCAGCCGCAAATAGTTAACCTCTCTGGGCTCGTAACCAAAATCAGCCTCTAGTAGGCCAGACCAAGCTACACATATATTTTATGAGGCCCTCAATCGAGTCAATGTATTCGGTTTGAAACGGCCAATATATGGGATGAAACGGATACTTGACCACTTAAAGCGATGACCGGGGTCGGCACGTGAGCTTGCGCACCAAACTGCTGTTGAGCCTGGCTCTGGCGATTATTCTCGGTATCAGCTTGGCTTCCTGGGCGGTTTACCGCTTTGCGAGCAGTGAACTGGAAACTTCGAAACGCCGGATTATGGCCCGGGATGTGGAAATCCTGGCGCAGCAGACCGAAGCCTGGTTGCAGAAATCCAAGTCAAATGTGGTCTTGTGGGCTGATCTGCCCATAGTCCGGCAGGTGGCCCTGAAGCCCGGCGATCCGGTGGCCACTGCCGAGGCCTGCCGCTTTTTTCAGCGTATTGTCGAGATCACCGGCATGTATCAGACCATCAATTTGATGCGCCCTGACGCAGTCTGCCTGGCCTCATCCATCCCGGCCCGCATCGGGAGTAAAAACATGCAGACGGTCTACTCCCAGCGACCCGACTTTATCAGGGCTGTGACGGGGACAACTTCCATATCCTCCATGTTTTTGAGTGGGGCGAACGGGCGTCCCATAATAGCCATTTCGGTCCCGGTGCGGCAGAGTGGGAAAACCATTGCGGTGGTCCGCGCCATTATCGACATGGCCTTTTTCGATGCGGTGCTCCTGAAGCCGGAGAGAGCCGGCAGCGGCACCAGTTGCGGGATTGTTGACCCAAATTTCACCAATAAGTTGCCGAAGAATTTTAAATTAGTTGATGAAATCAAAGAAGGGGGTTACCAGCCCTTAACGATCCCTATCCCGCTTTCAGAGTTTTCCGGGGAACAGGGCTTTATTCAATACCACACCTCAAGAGGAGAGATGCTGGCGGCTTTCCACCGGATAAAAGAACCCGGGTGGGTCGTGGTCACGCAAGAACCGCTTCAAGAGGTGCTGGCGCCTATCCGGAACATGGGAAGAGTTGCTTCCCTGACTGCAGTCCTCATGATCGGGGCAGTTTTCGGGGTGGTCTTTGCCATAATGAATCCCAAGTTGCACGGCATTCTTGAGTGCCTGAACCTGGTTCAGAAGATCGGTGCGGGGAATTTGGACGCCAGGCTGAATCTGCACGCCAATGATGAGATTGGCAGATTGGCCGAAGGCTTGAACACTATGGCGGCCAGTCTGGCCAGCCAGCGCCAGGCCCTGGAGGAAGCCGAACGGACTTACCGGGGGACATTCGAGAATGCCGTGGAAGGGATCTTCCGGGCTGACGGGGGACAACGGTTAATCACTGCCAATCCGTCCTTCGCCCGCATCATGGGCTATAAGGGGCCCCACGAAATTATCGGCTGTCTGGTGTCCGCTTTTTTCGCTGAGCCGGTGCAACATGAGGCCTTCTTGGCCGAGTTGCAGGCCCAGGGAGTGGTGGAAAGTTTTGAGTTAACCTTTCTGCGCCGGGATGCCAGTATCGGCTTTGGCTCGCTCTTTGCCAGGGCGGAGAAGGATGACCACGGCAACATTACTCTCATCCAGGGCATGTTGGCGGATATTACCGAAAAGCAAAAAGTAGCCCGGGAGCGGCAGCGGGCCGAGGAGGCGGAAAGCCGCCTGGTCCGGTCTCGCTTGCGGGCCTTGCGCTACCAGATCAATCCGCATTTTCTCTTCAACATCCTGAACTCCATCGATGCCCTGGCCAAACAGGCGCCGCAAAGAATCCCCGATCTCATCCGCGAACTGTCCCGTTATCTGCGCTTCACCCTGACAGAACCAACCAGCGCCTTGGTGCCTCTCAACCTGGAACTGGATGGCATCACCAGTTACCTCAAATTGGAAAAGATCCGCTTTGAGGATGATCTGGTGGTGGAAATCATTACCTCTCCCCATTGTGGTCAGGAACTCGTTCCGGAGTTTGTAATCCAACCGTTGGTGGAGAATGCCATCAAATATGGCATGAAGACTTCGGGGCCGCCCCTGCGGCTTGCCATCAGGTGCACCTTGACCGGCGGCAAGGGTTTGGAAATTGAGGTGGCCAACACCGGGAAATGGGTTGGTGACGAGGAACATGCCCGGGATCATACCGGCATCGGCTTACTGAACTTGCGTACGAGGCTGGATCTTCTGTATCCTGACGCCTACAGTCTGACGCATACAAACCTGGGAGGCTGGATCATTGCCAAAGTGAAGCTGCCTTTAGTGAAGGCGGAGGGTAGTGCGAATGCCGGATGAGAACGGAAACTTGCAAATCCTGATTGTTGACGACGAGCGCCTGGCCAGGGAAAATCTCCGAGATTTGCTGGCTGCAGATAAGGAGATTGTGGTGGTCGGCGAAGCGCGCCATGCCGAAGAAGCCCGCCTGATGATCGTCGAGAAACGCCCCGACCTGATTTTTCTGGATATTCAGATGCCCGGCGGCACCGGGTTCGATTTGCTGGAGCGCCTCGAGTTTCCGCCGCCCATCATCTTTGTCACGGCCTTTGATAATTTCGCGATTCGCGCTTTTGAAGTTAATGCCTTGGACTACCTGCTCAAGCCGGTGGAACCGGAACGGTTGAACATGGCCATCAAGCGGGCAGTCCAAAAGTATACGAAACCCCACGCTGAAGCCGGCCTGCTGCGCTACACGGATCGCATCTTCCTGGATACCGGGCGGCAGGCGGTTTTCTTGGAAGTAGCGCACATAGCAGCTATCCAGTCCGAAGGCAATTACACTCAAGTTATCAGCAGCAAGGGCCTAAGCTACCTGGTGCGGGTGCCGCTTCACAAATGGAAAGCGCGATTGCCGGTTGATGTTTTTGTGATGCTGGGACGCTCCTTGCTGATCAACCGCTCTCATATCCGACGGTATGTCCTGCAAACCCGCCGAGCTGATCTCTACCTCGCCGACATTACCAGACCCTTTCTTTTAGGCCGCCAGGGACTACGACAATTCAAAGAAAAGATCCTGCCCTATAACCTTGAAATTGCTCAAGCCGAATCAAGTTTTCTACGGCCGGTTAAAGTTGAACGGGGGCGGCCTCTATAAAATAGCTGATCACAGATTTTGGCCATTCCGTCCCAAAGAGCTTGTGTCCCTCGCGTGTCCGTGTATTATTGTCAGGTTTCATAAATTAATCGAAGCAGGGAGCAGACCCTTTTTATAATCGTCTAGATCTTATGGCAACCCAATCCTCTCCTGAACACCCACCGGTCAGACCCCATTCGTCGGAGCTCTTGGTGACCGTGACCTCACCGGCCGGCTGGTTGGCCTTAGTGGCCTGCTGGACCCTCATCGGCATCGCTCTCATTTGGGGGATTTGGGGTTCGGTGCCCACCAAAGTTGCGGGTGGGGGCATCCTGGTTCACACGGGAGGAGTATTTAAGGTAGTGACCAGGGGTCCCGGCCAGATCCTGGCCATCTTAGTCCAGGAGGGAGATTTGGTGCACGAGGACCAGGAGATAGCCCGGATCACCCAGCCGGACCTTGACGTTAAGCTGGCTAATACCCGTAAGGAATTGGAGTCGCTGACCAAAAATTATGAATTTCAGAAGCAGGTCTATGACCGGGAGTGGGAAATCAAGGAGGCGAATTTCCGGGTGCAGCGGCAAAATCTGCGCAGCAAACTGGGGGACCTCGGCAAACGAGAGCACTGGCTGACCAAACGCCAACAAGATCAACAAGGACTCCTACAGCAAGGTCTGATCACCGAAAAGACCCTCTACGATACCCAAATCAAACTCCAGGACGCCAAAGAGGAGGAACGCCAGACCCGGCTCGATCTCAAAAAGATCAACGAGGAGGAACTCCAGTTTAAGAACCAGCAAGAGCGCAACCTATTCACTGAATTTGAGAAGATCCTTGATGCAAAGAGCCGAATGGCGCTGCTCACCGAACAACTGGCGTATCAGACCCAGGTCAGAAGTGATTTCAGTGGGCGGGTCTTGGAGACCCCGGTCCGGGTGGGGGACCAATTAGCCGCAGGGGACCGCATCTTAACCCTGGAACCCTTGCAGCCGCAGCTCAGGGCAGTGGTTTATATCCCCGCCGGAAGCGGAGGGAAAAAGGTAGAGCCGGGAATGAAGATTCAGGTTTCCCCGGCTACGGTCAAAAGGGATGAGTTTGGCTATATTTTCGGCCAGGTTTCCTGGGTCTCACCTTACCCCGCCACCCGCGAATCAATGCTGAGCATATTGGGAAATGAAGCTTTGGTAAAACAGTTTTCCAAAACTATGCCGCCCATCGTTGTTCACGCCACTCTGCTCACCGACCCCAAGACCCCCAGCGGTTTAAAATGGTCATCCCGGCAGGGCCCGCCCTTCCGGATTACCACAGGAACTATAGTCTCCGCTGAAGTGGTGGTCAGGGAGCAGCGTCCCATTTCCCTGGTAATCCCTTATATGAAGAAAGTCTTCGGGTTATGAGGCCTGCCATGACCTGGCTCTGGCGATTGCTTCACGGGCGTGGGAATCAGGTGCGGGTTAAAACTCCCACGGTCTTGCAAATGGAAGCGGTGGAGTGCGGCGCCGCCTCCTTAGGGATAATCTTGGGTTACTACGGGCGCCACGTGAGCCTGGAAGAGTTGCGGGTCGTCTGTGGCATTTCCCGGGATGGCAGTAAGGCGGGGAACATGATGAAGGCTGCCGCCGGCTATGGTCTCATTGCCAAAGGATTCAGGGTGCAAGCTGCAGCCTTGAAGAACCTTACCATGCCGGTGATTGCGTTTTGGGAATACAATCACTTCCTGGTGGTGGAGGGGTTCGGTGAAGATAAAGTCTATCTGAATGACCCAAATTTCGGACCCCGAACGGTTACCTGGCAGGACTTCGAGGAATCATTCAGCAACATCATTCTTACCTTTCAGAAGGGGCCGCAGTTTCAACCCGGAGGCAAAAAACACCTCCTCTATCAGGGCTTGCTCAAATACCTGGGAGGATCGCGATCAGCCCTCATCTACGGGGTTTTAGCCGGACTGGGTCTGGTTATCCCTGGCCTCTTGGTGCCCACGTTCTCCAAGATTTTCGTAGATCAATATCTCATAGCCGGACTGAAATATTGGGTCCGGCCGTTGTTGTTGGCTATGGGCCTCACCGCGGCGATGATGGCCGTTTTAACCTGGTTGCAGCGGCAATGCCTGCTGCGTCAGGAAATCAAGATGGCCTTGAGCATTTCGGGCCACTTCTTCTGGCATGTCTTGAAATTGCCGGTGGAGTTCTTCAACCAGCGTTTTTCCGGCGATGTGGCTTCCCGGGTGCAAATCAACGACAGGTTGGCAGAACTCCTGTCCGGGGATCTGGCCAATAACCTGCTCGGGCTCATTGCCATCGTCTTCTATGCCCTGCTCATGGCTTGTTACAATGTGACCCTGGCCCTGGTCGTCATAGCCGTGGGCCTGGTCAACCTGGTAGCCCTGAAGTACGTCTCCCGGAAGCGCCGGGACCTGAATCTGAGGATGATCCAGGAAGGCGGCAAGTTCATGGGCGCTTCCATGGACGGTTTGAATATCATTGAAACTCTCAAGGCTTCGGGCGCTGAGGCCACCTTTTTCACGCGTTGGGCCGGCTACCAGGCCAAGGTCATCGATGCCCAACAGCAATTCGGGACCTACAGCTATTACCTGGATGCGGTGCCGCCGCTGCTCACCTCCCTCAACAATGCCGCCGTCATCGGTTTGGGCGGTTTTCTGGTCATGAAGGGACAGCTCTCCATCGGGATGCTGGTGGCCTTTCAGTGCTTTATGATGGCCTTTATCAGTCCTTTGAACCGGCTGGTGGGTCTGGGAGGCGAACTTCAAGAGATCGACGGCGATCTGCGCCGGGTCGACGACGTCCTCCGCTACCCGGAGGCCCCGCAATTCCAGAGGGCCCAGATACCGTCCCCTCCCTTTGCCAAACTCACGGGAAAACTGGAACTCAGAAACATAACCTTTGGCTACAGCAGTCTCGATCCACCTTTCATACAAAACTTTCACATGAGGTTGACTCCCGGCTCCCGGGTGGCCTTGGTGGGTCCCTCCGGTTCCGGCAAATCCACCATCGCCCGGCTGGTCTGCGGTCTCTATGACCCGTGGGAGGGAGAAGTGCTGCTGGATGATCAGCCTCGCCAGTGTTTCTCCCGGGCCTTGCTCGCCCAATCCCTCTCCATGGTGGATCAAAACATCCTCCTGTTTGAAGGAACCGTGCGAGAAAACCTGACCCTGTTTGACCATACCATTTCGGAGTCAGCCGTGATTCAAGCCGGCAAGGATGCCTGCATCCACGACGAACTCATGGCCCGGGCCGGCGGCTATGATGGTCACGTCGTGGAGGGAGGCGCCAACTTCAGCGGTGGACAGCGCCAGCGCCTGGAAATCGCCCGGGCCTTGGTCAACGATCCCACCCTGATCGTTTTGGACGAAGCCACCAGTGCCCTGGACCCGGTCACGGAAGTGCTCATCGACGATAACCTGAGGGGGCGAGGCTGCGGTTGCCTCATAGTCGCCCACCGCCTCAGCACCATCCGGGATTGCGACGAGATCATTGTCTTGGATCAGGGCCGGGTGGTGCAACGGGGCCGGCATGAACAGCTCAAAGACCAAGAAGCATGGCGGGGTCGCCTTCGGCCCTCAGATTCGCCTCGATGATGAATTCCACCCGGCGCCTCGGCGCGGTGCCCTGGAGAGCGGCGGCGATGGTGTGGGCCTGGTCGCTGAGATCAATTACCTGCCACTGCATTGCGGCCCCGGCCAACCGGGCGTGCTCCAGCAACGCCTCGGTGAGCTCTCCCGTCTGCCGGATCATGCGGCGCAGCCGACGGAGATACCGGCGCCCTCTGAAGTCAAGCCGATGGGCGCCGGCCACCTCCAATGCCTGGCAGAAGCCGCTGATCCAGCGGAGCGGCGACCGGAGATCGCGGCGCACTTCTGCGGTGAAGCTGTCCGATTCGCCCTCGATGAACTCCAATTCCCCGGTTAACGCCTTATCTCCCCCACCCTGACTCGCCAGTTCGGCCTGGAGCCGTTGGAGGCGAATTTCCGCTTCCCTCCGGTCGGTTATGTCGATGCCGGTCCCGATCACGTGCGAAACCGACCCGTCTTCCCCGATGTGGGCCGCGGCGGACCAGGCGATCAGGCGGCGGACGCCGTTTTTGGCTACCCACTCAATCTCATCGGCCTGGTAAACCTCCCCGGCAGCGAGATGAAAAAACCCCTCTTTCACTGCGTCAACGGCTTCGGGAGCCGGAAAAACTTCCCAGAAAGGTCGGCCTTGCACCTGAGACAGGGCATACCCGGTGAGCCTCTCGGCGGCAGGGTTCATGCGGTTGATGCGTCCCTGGCGGTCCAGAATCAACACCATAACCTGAACCGACTGCATGAGGCTGTCGGCAAAATCCCGCTCTTGCCGTACCATGGCCTCGCCGAGCCTCAGGTTCCGGAACAACAGGTTATATGGCCTCCTGATCCCTGTTTCGATCAAGGCTCTATACATCAGGAAAAGCGACAAGATTTTGATGAGGTGGCCCACCACACCGGCCTGGCCGGACGCCGCGGTAAAAACGGTACGGATCAGCTCCGAGCCGGCGGCCAGGGCGATGGCCGCCAGCAACAGGCGGAGCACCTCGAGGTCGAACTCCTCCCGCCGGCGCCACAGCAGGGCCAGGGCCCCCAACAGGATGACGCCGGGCAAACAATCGGCGGTTTGCTTCAGCGCCGCCATACCCGGCCCGGACGCCTCGCGCAGGGGGACAATCGGCCAGACAAAAATCATCAAGGTAATGACCGCGAAGACCAGGCCATACCCCGCAAAAACCGCATAAGGCTTCAGACGGCGGCCCAGGCACAGAGGGGCCAGGCACAGGGAGACGCTCTCGAGGCCCCGGGCCGCAAACCCCAGCTGGACGGGCAAATCGGCCCCGAAACCGGGGAAGACGCTCATACCCCCATAGGCCAGGACATGAAGCAGGTCTAAAATGCCTACGAACAGGTAGGCAATCCCCAGGAAGAGCAGATAGTTATTTTCCAGGAAGCCACGGGAATTCCAGGCGACGGCAAAGACCCCTCCGGCAATAACGGCGCTGAAGGCCCCGGCGATACCGTGGAACAGCGGCAGGCTGTAGCGGCTGGTCAGATAAAACCCCACCAGCGCCAAGGCCCAGATCATAAAGTGCACATAGGTGCCGAAACGGCCGGATGGTTCACTCATCGTATTTGGGGGAATTGCCCGCTTACACTGCGCCCATCAGGGCTCCGCCTCCGGAGGCGCATCTGGCATTATCTGAGGACAACGGCGACTTCGGATGATCCAGAGACATTCCCTATCAATAAAGAAGTTTTATCATTATTCGCAGGATTTAGAGAATTTGTAAAGCTAGTGCTGCGGACCTCTCCCCCCAAAAACTCATCTAACCGTTGGGTAAGAGGGGTGGATCGATGCGAGGCAGGGAATTGGGCCGGAGCGTCAGGCGCCATCCTGATCAGTCAAACCGGAAATCCTTCTCGGTAAGCAATCGGACGCAGACATCCACTGCGTCAGGATCGTAACGTTTACCCCTATTCTGGGTAATCTCCTCCAGGGCCTCCTCTTTTTCACGGGCCGGCCGGTAGGGCCGGTGCGAGACCATAGCCTCCACCACATCGGCCACTGCCAGGATTTTGGCCTCCGGGGTAATCTCCTCAGCGGTCAAGCCCGAGGGGTACCCGGACCCATCCAGCCGTTCGTGATGCTGGAGCACTCCCTGGGCCACGGGCCAGGGGAAGGCGATATCTTTCAGGATGTCATACCCCACCTCGGGGTGGACCTTGATGAGGCCAAACTCCGTCGGGCTAATTTTCCCCGGCTTATTGAGGATCTCGGCGGGCACCGCGATCTTGCCGATGTCGTGGAGAAAGCACAGCACTTGTATCCCCTCAATTCGATCCGCCGGCCACCCCAGTTCCCGGGCCATGGCGCAGCTCAATTGCGCCACCCGCCGCTGGTGCCCGGCGGTATAGGGGTCTTTGATTTCCACGGTATTGGCTAAAGCCGCCACGGTCCCCTGCAGGGCCTGGTGCAAGCTATCCAGCACCTGCCTCACCTGGGCCTCCGACTGCTTCCGTTCGGTAATGTCCCGGGCCACGCTGAGGATCAACTCCCGGCCCTCCACCATCAAGATCCGGGCGAAAATCTCCACCGGCATGACCGAGCCGTCCTTGCGCCGGTGCTCGGATTCAAAGATCAATTCACCGTTGGCCCACAATTCGCTCAACATATTGTCATGGTAAACCGCGGCCTCAGGAGTCTTCAGCGCCCAAGCCCCAAGGCTCTCCAACTCTTCTTTCCTATACCACCGGGTAATATAGGCCGCCTCATTTACATAGAGGAAATTTCCTTCCAGGTCATAGAGGAAAATGGAGTCGCTGGCGCTATCGAGCAGCTTTTCCTTGAGCTTCAGTTCGCTTTCCGCCCGCTTGCGCTCCGTAATCACGTCAAATACGGTCACAAAGTATCCTTTTGCCAGGCTGTACGCCGCGATGGAAAACCACTTCTCCAAGCTTGTCACATAGATTTCTAATTTCTCGGGTTGTCCGGTCAAAGCCACCCGGCCAAAGAATTCGAACAACTCCGGATCAGCCTCGCGCATGCCCGGAATGACTTGGGATACCTTTTTCCCCACCACGTCCTTCAATCCGGTCAAGGGCTCGAAGGAATGGTTGACGGAAAGGAAGAGTAAGTCCTGGGGCTGATTATCCTCAAAGAGCATCTTGAAGTAGGCAAAGCCGTTGAGCATGTTGTCGAACAAGGAACGATAGAGGTTTTCCGTCTCCCGGAGCGCCGCCTCCATCTGTTTACGTTCGGTGATGTCTTCCACTACCTCGATAAATCCGTTTATGTGGCCGTCGGGGCCGCGGTGGGGAAAAGCCTGGATGCGCACGCTTAACCGGCTGCCGTCATCCCGGAGGCCGGTGGTTTCCGCCACCGCCTTCTCTCCCGTGGCCATGGCCTGGGTCCCGGGACAGTGGGCACAGACCCCATCCCGTTTCTCAAATTCCCGATAACACTCCCGGCCCACTAGGTCGCCCATAGGCTTTTGTAATAACCCGGCCGTGGCCGCGTTGGTCATGATTACCCGGTAATCTGAGCTGATCAGCGTAATCCCCAGATCAATGTTCTCCACCAGGGTCCGGTAGCGCTCTTCGCTCTCCCGCAGGGCCTTCTCCGCCTCTTGGCGGTCCGTAATGTCCATAGCCGTAAAAACCACCCCGGCATCAAGATCGAGGGGATCAATGGGGGTCGAACTTAAGAAAACATCAATGAGCTTGCCATCCTTGCGTCGCCAAAGGGTTTCAATGGACCCCGTTCCCTGTTGTTTTATGCCCGCATACTTAACCTGCCCGACCCGCTCAAACTCAGCCTCGCTGTCGTAAAGCATCCGGGCGCTTTGCCCCTGCAACTCCCCGCGGGAATATCCCGTCATCGTGGAGAGGCAGTCGTTAGTCCAGCCGAATATCCGCTGGGTGACCAACCCGATACCTATGGGCGCGGCCCGTAAGATGCTGCTCAAAGCGGCTTCGCTTTGCAGCAGAGCCTCCTCGGCCCGCCGGCGTTCCCGCCGCCCCTCGGCTTCCCCCAACTCCCGCGCCACTGCCGGAACCAGCCGGGCCAGATTATGCTTCATGACGTAATCGTGGGCCCCGGCCTTCATCATGGCCACTGCCTTCTCTTCGCCGATGGTGCCGGACACGATGATAAACGGCAGATCCCGGCCGCTGGCCTTTAAGGTCTCCAGGGCCGCAGACGCCGAGAACCGGGGCATGTTATAATCTGCCAAAACGATGTCCCAATCCGGTTGCGCCAAGGCCGTCCGCATCTCATCGACGGTTTCCACCCGTTCATGCACGAGGTCATACCCTGCCCCCTGCAACCGGCGAACGATAAGTCCCGCATCACTTTCAGAGTCCTCCACCATCAAGACCCGGAGCGGTTTTTTCATGGCGACCTCACTTGAGCGGCGGCGGCTCGTTCAGGACCACCCAATACAAGTCCAGTGCCCTCACGGCCTCGGCAAACTGGTGAAAATCAACCGGCTTCCGAATGTAGCTGTTGGCTCCCAGATCATAACTCATGGCCACATCCTGCTCTTCCCGGGAAGAGGTGAGGATCACCACCGGCAGGCGTTTGGTCATATCATGTTCCCGGATGCTTTTTAAGACCGCCAGGCCGTCCATCCTGGGCAGTTTTAAATCCAGTAAAATGACCGCGGGCATTAAGCCGGTGTCCCGGCCGCAGTAGGCGCCGGCGCCTAACAGATAATCCAGCGCCTCCTGACCATCCTCTACCACCATCAGGTCGTTGTGGATACGATGCCTCTCAAAGGCGCGTTTTGTCAGCCCGACGTCGCTGGGATTGTCCTCAACCAGGAGAATGACCTTTTTCTGCATGCTGCCTCCTAAAGGGTGAAAAAAAACGTTGCCCCTCGATCTATTGCCGCCTCGGCCCAGACCCGGCCGCCGTGGCGGTGCACGATGCGCTGGACCGTGGCCAACCCGATGCCAGTGCCCGGAAACTCCGAGGCTTTATGCAGGCGTTGAAAGGCCCCGAACAGTTTGTCCGCATAGGCCGGGTCAAACCCCGCGCCGTTGTCCCGGACAAAGAAGACGGGCTGACCTTCTGGGCATACCCGGCCGAACTCAATTAACCCCCCGGAACGCTTGCCGGTGAACTTCCAGGCGTTGTCCAGCAGATTCGACAGCGCAATCTCCAGCAACTGGGGGTCGCCCACTGCGGTCAACCCCTCCTGGATGACAAACTCCAATAGTCGCTCCGGCCCGCCTTCCCGCAGCCGGCCAATGATAGCCCAGGCCAGGGCGGTGAGGTCCACCGGTTCCCGCTGCATCTCGGCCCGGCCCACCCGGGAAAGGCTGAGCAGGTCGTCAATGAGCTGCCCCATATGTTGGGTTTCGGTGCGCACCCGTTCCAGGTACGTCCTCCCCTGGTCATCCAGCCCCTGGCCATAATCTTCCAAGAACGCCAGGGTCCAGCCGTCAATACCGCGCAGGGGCGCCCGCAGGTCGTGAGAAACCGAATAACTGAACGCCTCCAGCTCCCGGTTGGCCGCCTCCAGTTGGGTGGTGCGTTCCCGGACGCGCCTTTCCAATTCGCGATTAAGGGCGCGGATTTCGGCCTCCGCCTGTTGGCGCGCCGCCCTGGCACGGTCCAGGTCCTTGGAGATGGCGCTCCCCACCGCAGTGACCACCATGACCATAACGCCGGCGAAGCCCAGAGCCAACAAGGCCGCCGTCAGGGCCGGGTTAGAGAACAAGCCCGGAATGACCTGGTACACCCACCCCTGGGCGAGAATAATAAACCCGGTCAGAGGCAAAAAGGTCCGGAGCAACCTGGCCCGGACCGAGTCGCCCATGAGCAGCCGTAGGGGCCAGCACTCCGAACCCGCCGCCGCCGTGAGCCCAACTCCCAACACCAGGAAGGTGATCGTGGTGATGACCGCCATGGGAATAACGTCCCCGCCATAGAGCAGCGGGGTGCCGAACAGGTAACCCATGGTGCCGACCAGACCCAACAAAGCCACCAGCAGGCCCAAGACGCCCGACAGTGTCCGGATGGAGTGGCGGGGCCGCAGGACCAGGAACAGGGCAATCCCGGAGATACACATGCCGGCGCCGGTCACGGGAGACATGCGGTTGGTCACCACGCTCCCAAATTGCTCGGTGGCGGGAAACCAGAACTCTTCAAAACTCAAGTCGACCCCAATGAAGTACTCCAGGCAGTTGAGAAACCCAAAGACCGCGGTCAGGAGTACCACCACCAGCGCCAGGTCCCGGCCCCGGCCTTCCAGAGGCCAGCTTTCGTACCGGAGCAAACCGGCACCCAAAAACAGGCAGGACCAGGCCGTGCTCTGGGCCATAGGGATGTAAGTCGAGGATATTCTGGCCAATTTACCCACCCCGCCAAACCAGCCCGCCAAACCCAGCATCCCCAGCATCATCACCGCGGCGCCGCATATCATGGCCACGCCCCGCAATGACGTCTTTACGGGCTGACCCGCATTACTTACCATGGGGTAGTCCTTAATCCCCGGGGGATAGTTCGCGCCTCCAGGCGCCGGCGCAGCGCCCGGCAGACCAGACCCGAACTCCGGTTCCAGGCGGTGCGGCACTGCCTCCCGGTGTGGCTGGTCCGGCGAGTCCCGCCGAAACCTTTGCCTGAGTTCGTCGCGGCTATCGCCTGAGGCCGTTAAGAGTACGTTGGTTCGCTTTTACGATCTTCAGGTTTGCCTACCGAAAGTGAGCCTGTCATTAAGCGCCGCGATGGTAAACTGGTCTCCAGACCCTGACTTACCGAATAGCTTGCCTCCGGGCGAAGGGCCCACGTAGGGCCCCGCGCCCGGAGGCTCAGACGCAGCTGGGTATCTTCCTCTATATATCGGCAATTTACGCCTAACCTTTAATGGCCCGCCTGGCCTGACCGGCTTTCCCCGCCCACGTGGATTACACCTTGGCTGCCTGAAGCCTTGCAAGTCCTCAAGTGCCTAAGATGGAAGCCAATAATCTCGTAGTTTCAAATGGTTGAGATGATAGATTTCGTTCAGGATGGCAGAAAAACCCGTTTTGCAAGAGGCTCTGCCGATCCCCTCAAGGCCAGGCTAGGAATTCATTCCAGCTATCCAACTTTTTTTGGTTTAAGGCGGGCAAGTAATAGAAAAGATAAGGGGTTAAGCCCTTGAGCCTAACCCCTTGAATTTGCTGGGGTGAACGACGGGACTTGAACCCGCGACCGCCGGGGCCACAACCCAGCGTATCTAATTTACCCCATTTTCCCGGCACATCTAAATACCATTAATATACTTATGAAAATAGACTTGTATTTTCCCTTGACATACCCTTAAATACCCTTATAATTGCCTCAAAGGTTGGAAAAAGGTTGGAATCATAGACCGCCGGGTTAGAGACAAAACGACCGCCGGGTAAGGAGGGCAAGCTCACATGAAGCGCCACAAGACCACCTATCCAGGGATTTTTTACCGGGAAGCCGAGCGCATCGGCGGCAGGGGTGTTGAAAAGGTCTATTACATCGTTTTCAAGCGAGACGGTAAGGTTATTGAGGAAAAAGTTGGGCGGCAATTCAAAGATGATATGACCCCGGCCCGCGCTTCCCTGCTCAGGGCGGAGCGCATTGAAGGACGGCGGCAATCCCGTAAAGAGATTCGAGAGGCGGCGGCGGTTACAAAATGGACCCTTGCCCGGTTATGGCAAGAGTACATCGAATCTAAGCCCGATACCAAGGGGTTCAGGATAGACCGTTACCGCTATCAGAAGTTCTTACAAGCCACCTTTGGGGCCAAGGAACCCCAAGACCTATCACAAATCATGGTGCACCGGCTGAGAATTAGCCTATCCAAGACCTTGAGCGCCAAGACGGTCAAGAATGTTCTGGAATTGCTTGAGAGGATTGTTAATTTTGGGGTGAAAAAGGGATTATGCCCCGGCCTGGGCTTTAAAATCGAGTTTCCCAAAGTGAACAACGTCCGAACAGAGGACTTGACCCCGGAGCAATTATCAAACCTCATGGCGGCCTTAGATGAGGATCACGACATACAGGCCGCCAATTTGATGAGAATGGCCCTGTTAACCGGCATGAGGCGGGGTGAACTGTTCAAGCTGGAATGGCAGGACGTGGACTTTGACCGCGGCTTTATCCACATCCGCACCCCCAAAGGCGGCAAAGATCAGACCATACCCTTGAATCAGGCGGCCCGAGAGGTATTAGAACATCATCCTAAATCAGACTCTCCCTTTGTGTTCCCTGGCCGGGGGGGGAAGCAGAGAACCGAAATCAGGCGGCCCATTGACCGGATCAGAAAGGCGGCGGGCCTCCCTAAAGACTTCCGGCCCCTGCATGGCCTGAGACACACCTACGCCTCTATGCTGGCCTCATCGGGGCAAGTGGACCTCTACACCCTTCAAAAGCTCTTGACCCACAAGACGGGGGCCATGACGCAACGGTACGCCCACCTGAGAGACGACACCTTACGCCGGGCCTCAGACCTGGCGGGGGACTTGATAGGCCAGGCCGTCAATAGGAAACCGCTCAGAATCGCCAACTTGAAGGAGTAGAGCCATGATGGAACGCGAAAACCTGGAAAACTTATTTGAGAAGGTGGAGACCATAGCCCACGGCCCCCACGCCGAACTGCTGAACAAGCTGGTAGACCTGCTCTATGAGCGTGTGGAGGAACCGGAATACTTTTCGCCGGAAGATATGGCCGCCATAGAGGAAGGGATGCAGGCGAGCCTGAGCGGGGACCGCAGCCAATTTATACCCTGGGAGGATTTGAAAAAGGAACTGGACCTGTGAGCTATCGGGTTGAGGTCCGCCACCAGGCGGCCAAGGAGTTAAAACGCCTGGACCGGATCACCATAAAGCGCATAGAGGCCAAGCTGAAAGAATTAGCAGATAGCCCCTTCAATCCCCGTATCTCCCGCCAGATGGAAACGGACCCCCAGGCCCGTTATGCCCGAGTGGGCGACTGGCGGATAATCTACCGGGTGAACGAGGCGGCGGGCGCCCTGGACATACTGGCTATCCGGCCCCGGAGCGGGGCCTACAGATAACGGACCCGGCCAGGTGAACGGCACCCGGCCCGGCCCTGACCACCACACAAACCTTTAAGGGAGGTTCATGTCATGGCTGAGAGCGATTCTAACACAAATAAAAAATGTCCTAAAGCGGAAACACCCGGCGGACGTTGCCCGGTATGTTTTGTTGATGTGGTGCAGGAAGAAGTGAAACAACTGGACCGTCTTGGGGATTGCCTTCAAACCTTGGCGCAGACCCAAGAGCTAATGGAAGAAAAAACCCTGGAAGTTACCACTGACCAATTAAGATCATGGGCTTTCCTCTGCCACCATGTCGCCCTGTGGGTTCCCGAAAAACTGCATGACGCGGCCGTAGGCCAGGAAGGGGGTGAGTAATGGCAGTCACCCGGACCGATGGATATGACCTGACTCGGATCAAGGCCCTGGCCAACGCGATAGGCGGCATACTGACTGATGGAGCCGGAGTCGAGCTCGAAGATGTAGGGATGTTGGCTTTTATGATTGGCGAGATAGTCGACCGGATGGAAAAATCAGAGTCAGGGCCGCCTCGGGCCGCCATTCCCGCAAGGGCTGAACCGGAAGCAGCATAAATTGTCACCGGGGCACCATGAAAGAAAATAAGAACTCCCAAGAATTTTTTGACCCTGACTGCGACTTGGTGAAGGCGATGGACGCGGTTTTGGAGAAGAAAAACCCCAAGCTGGCGGCCCTGGTGCGGCAAGGCGTGGGGCAAGTGGAACAGGACCGGGTGCAGGGGAGATTTCGGCCCCTGAGATAAATCTTAAAAGTTTCCGGGGATAGGGAGCGCACCCGACACGGCGGTTATCCTGGCCGCCTTCCCCGGATTTCCACCAGGACCGCACACAGGAGGCGGGGTAATGTCAGAAGAAAATCTAGTTACAGAACAAACTATAATCTTGCGCCATATCAGAGATAACAAGAAAGCTCTACTTTCAAAAGCTTTTACATTTCATATTGGTAGCGTAAAAATGGTTGATATATTTAGAAAATGTTATGAGATTAGCGAACATCGGAAGGCGAAAGACATTTTAAATTGGGTTTGTATAGAGTTATCCGAAGCGGTTGAAAAAAGTGGGCAAGGAATTGCCTCGTCAATCGATAAGAAATATTTTACTCAAGAAGGATATTGCGATTTTATTACAAAGCGGCAAGTGATTGCAAATAATATGCGGCAAGTAAGTTATATACCACCATCAGATAACGACGAATTGACTATGCATTTATGGAGTATATACTGTCTTTATGAAAATATACCTATTTCATGGCCGCCTACTGTAGAAGATATATGTCTTGACTTTTCTTTTGCAAAACTCCTTTCCAAGGCGCACCTAAAAATAGGTGCAGAATATACCAGAATAGAACGAAAAGAAATATCAAGCCGGGGAAACACTGAAATAAAGAGACAAAAAGCTGAGCTATGGAAAAGTTTCGTCTTGGGGATATACGAACATGGTGAGCCTATAGCTCCTGGAACGAATCTAAGTGAGACTTTTGAGATAATACGGAGACAATTCGAAGAATCCAAAGAATCCGCATTAAAGAAATCAGGGAAATCGAACCCCAAGTGGGGTGTGATTCCTGACAGTGTGAAAGCAGGCAAGAAAAAGCGGGATATGAAAATGGGGAAGCGGGATATCCTAAGAACTTTATTCGAAACTGAGGGTATTTTAGAAAGAGATTTCGAGAAACCGGGGAACTATTGGATTAAGAAGATGTAACATAATCGTAAGGATATGCGAACATGTAACATAATCGTATAAATTATTAATAAAATTCATAATTATCAATTTTTATCTAAGTTGAATGCTTGTAAAGAAGGGGTATGAACCTACGGGTTCTTACCCCTTTTGTTTTGGAGGCTTTATGAAAGAGAACGACCGTTTTGTGAACGATGTGGAAGCAGCCAAAATCCTTGCCGTATCTCCTCAGACTCTTAGGAATTATCGCCATTTGGGGCGACCTCCCGTCTATCATAAGCGCGGGAGGCTGGTGAGATACTTGGTACAAGACCTGTTTGATTTTATGGCATCGGGCCGGATTGACCATGAGGCCCGGCAGGAGGCCGTGTGATGCTATGGGTTGGGGAGTATAGCGCCTCCCAGGACGCTTTTCACGTTCAGCCCTTGGAGGAAGCTTTAAAGGCCAATCTGCGCCGCATCTTGGTAAAAGACCCCGTACTTGATTGGTGCGTTTTTGCCTGGGGGGATGAAATGTTTGTGCGCCGGATGCTGATGGTGATTAAAAAAGGCCAGGCCCGGCAAGGGGCCTGGGGGGCGCAGCGTGGCGGATAATCCCTTTCTCCGGGCCGCGCTTTATTACGCCGGGCGAAACTGGCCGGTTTTCCCTATCTGGTGGGTGAAGGGTGCTCATTGCGCTTGTGGCAAGGCCGATTGTGCGCACCCTGGGAAGCACCCGATAGGCAAGCTGGCCCCCAAGGGCCGGAACAGCGCCACTACAGACCCGAAAAAAATCAAAGAGTGGTGGAAGCAGTATCCAAAGGCAAACATCGGCTTGCCTACCGGCCCGGAATCCGGCCTGGTGGTGGTGGACATTGACCCCCGGAACGGCGGGAACCGACAAAAACTTGATGACCTTGGGGGTTTTCCGCCCACACCTACGGCCCAAACCGGCGGCGGGGGGGAGCATATTTTATTAAGACACCCTGGCCGGAAGGTCAAAAGCAAGAGTGAATTGGGAGGAATCCAGGGAATTGACCAGAAAGGCGACGGTGGCTACATTGTGGCCCCGCCTTCAAATCATATCTCCGGCGGGGTCTATGCCTGGAAAATCAAGCCGGACACACCCCTTGCCGCTATTCCCGCCTGGTTAATGCCTCTGCTTCTCCAAGGGGAGGACAAAGCCCAGGGGCGGCGGCAAGCCCACCAGGGAGGGGGGGCGGGGCCGGGCGGCGAGTTTTCCCGATATGCTCACAAGGCGCTGGCCGATGAATTAGCGAAGCTGGCACGGACCCCTGAGGGCCAGAGAAACGCCCAACTGAATCAATCGGCCTTTGCCCTGGGGCAACTGGTGGGGGCCGGGGCGCTTGACCGGGGCAGCGTGGAGGCGGGATTATCCGGCGTGGCCGCGGTCATCGGCTTGGGGGAGGCTGAAACTAGGGCGACCCTCAAAAGCGGCCTTGACCGGGGCATTTCAGAACCGCGCACGTTGCCAGAGAAGCCCCAGGGCCGGGGAAACGGGGCCAGAAAAGGGGTTGACCCGGCCTCCCCGGAGAAAAGCAAGCTGGCGGGGCCAGGGGAGGGAGAGGCCCCTAAATATTGGCTGTGTGGGCACTGTTACTTCGTGGATCGGGGGCGGCTCGTTCTTGAGAAGGTGGGCCGGGAAGGTGAACCGGCGATTATCCCACTGGCAAATTTTCAGGCCAGGATTGAGGCGGAAGGTACTCGGGACGATGGTTTGTTAAAGGTCAAAGAGTACCATATCACCGGCAGCCTCGAAACCGGGCGCGCCCTGGCCCCGGCCCGCATATCGGCTAAGGAGTTCGATTCCCTCAAGTGGATTGGCCGGGAATGGGGGGCGGCGGCTTCCGTTGCGCCGGGGCGATCTTTGGGGCCTCACCTCGGGAACGCGATCCAGGCCCATTCTCAGGGGTTTAAGCGCCGCACACTTTTTGAACACACCGGCTGGCGCAAGATCGGCGGGGCTTGGCGATACCTGCACGGCGGGGGGGCCATTGGCCCAGGGGAGCCGGTAGAAGTTGACCTGGGGGAGAACTTGGGGAATTACCGCTTGCCCGAGCCTGGGGGCCTGGAGGCGGCCCAGGCAAGTCTTAGATTCCTTGATATTGCGCCGTGGAAAATCACCGCGCCCCTGCTGGCCTGTGCTTATTTGGCCCCGTTTGTGGATCTGGTCCGGGTAAATTTTTCGATTTGGCTCTTCGGTCCCTCCGGGAGTTTCAAGAGCACATTGGCGGCCTTAGCCCTAAGTCATTTCGGAAATTTCGACGTGGGCAGTTTGCCTGCTAATTGGCTAAGCACGCCCAATAGTTTGGAAAAGTTGACCTTCATCTTGAAAGATACCCTGTGCGTCATTGATGATTTCGTGCCGCCGGCCACCAGCAAGGAAGCCCAAGTACAGATGGAAAAGGCCGGGCGGATCATCTATCAAAGGGGCAACCGGTCAGCACGTGGCCGGTTGAGCGCAGACCTGAAGGCCAGGGAGAATCATTACCCACGGGGACTGATTATTTCCACCGGCGAGATGCTGTTACCGGGCAATCGCCAGAGTGCCACGGCCCGTTACTTGGGGATTGAACTTGACCAGAAGAAAACACCCATTCCCCCGGACCTGCTGACCGCAGCCCAGGGGGAAGCCCACCTTTACGCCGGGGCGATGGCGGCGTATTTGGCGGGGTTGGCTTCGCGGCTTGAGGATGTACAGGCCGAAATCAAAGACCTCTGGAAAGGCTACCGAATCGCATTTCAGAACGGGGACCACGCGAGACTGGCTGAAATCTTAAGCTGGCTCGCTATTGGCTTTGAGCTTTTTTCGAGATTTCAGGTTCGTATGGGGGCGATAAGTGAGGATCAGGCTTATGAAATGGACAAGCGAGCCTGGAAGGTTTTTAAAGCCCTGGGGGAGAAGCACGGGCGGCAAATTGAGGGGGAAAGGCCCACCACAAAATTTCTGGCGGTCCTCAATGAACTTTTCTTAACCAGTAGGATTTACGCAGAGAGTAAGGATTTTCAAGGGACTAAGCCCCCCAGGGAGTCGCTGTTAGGCTGGCAGGGTAATGATCCGGCGCGTAATTCCTATCTCGTTGGATATGCAGACGAAACCACGATTTACCTTTTGCCTAACAAGGTTATGGGAGTGGTTAGCGAAGAATTAAGTAAGCAGCGGGAAATCTTGCCTCTCGGAAAGAATGAGATGTTGCGGGCTCTGGCCCGAGAGGGCTTGATTGTGCCAACTCAGAATGGGGAGAATACCCAGTCTGTAAGGATTCAAGGGGGGAAAAAGCGGGTTATTTGCTTACCACGCCATAACTTAGGGCACGTTGAGGAACTGGGGAATGAAACAGAATAGCTCCGGGCGGAACGGTTTTTGGAACGGTTGCCCCGGATTGTGCCGGGGCGGGCGGAGAGGTAGGCCAGTTGTGGATGAGAAGGTTATTTGTTTAAAACAGCGCCGTTCCGGCGCAAAGTCAGACCAGTTGTGACTAAGAGAGGAGTTGGAACGGTTGGAACGGTTTTTTTATACTATTAAGACCTTTTGTAACTTGAGAGGGATGCCTGAGAGAGTCTCCTTAGAAGCTGTGAACGTACAAAAGCACTCTTATACCCTCAAAAAAACCGTTCCAACCGTTCCAAACGCTTTAGAGTTAATAACCATGCTGGTTTCGGCGGAACGGTTTCTCTAAAAAACGTCTCAAAAACCGTTCCAAAAACCGTTCCAACCGGATCAAGAAAGCCCGCATATATGGGACCCCCGGCCAGATAAGGGAGCGCAAATACTGAAAAAAAGGAGAAGAAGTCCGATGGGTAAAAAATATCCAGATAGGTTGATAAGCGTGACAACTCCGGCGGTGCCGCTATGGGCGATATATTATGTGGAGGGTGCGCCTGACGATCTTCAAGCATGGCCCGTAGTGGTCCTTGCTGTGGTTGAGGAAAAAGCAGGAGACCCCGGTAGCCGGGTTATTCGCCCCCTGAGCTATGACCAGGCTTACGGCGTTGATGACTGGTGGGAGTCTGGTGACGCTCTCGGGTATCTCTTGGAAAATGAAGTTTCCAGGGCGAAAGAAATATTTGCAGCAGCAATCGCCAGGGAAAGGCGGGCCGTGGCCCCAGGGCCGGGAATAACGGCAAAATAATGGATCACGCCCTATTGTAAACCGAAAAGGTTCGTATGGTTTACAAAAGGGAACATTTAGTTCGCATATGGTGTCCTATTGTAAACCATATTTAGTGCGCCGGTTTACAATAGGCTGACCACGGGTTGACCGGGGCGGAATAAGTTGACCAATAGATAGGGAAACGGCAACCGGGAGGGGCGGACCCCGGCCCCCCCAAGACAAGATCATGGTGAGATATGAATCTCACCCTCTGCTTAATAATTTAATTTCGGGAGGCTAATTTAATGGCACGGATCAATCTCTATGCGGAATTTCCGACTGGTTCCCGGATCGGAACCCCAATTTTAATCCAAACCGTTCCGGCGATTCCGCCTGGTTCTCAGCCCGGATCGGTATTATTCAAAAACACCGTTCCGGCGATTCCGGTCGGTTCTTCACCCGGAACCCCCCTTGATATTATGGAACGGGCGGCGGCTGACATGATGAGTCAACTCTTACAGAAAGCAAAGATAAAGACCACCTCCCGATAACCCCTTCAACCTGCTGGTGATGCTTATCGAACGATATTATACCCTCAGGGAGGCGGCGGTTATACTGCGGCGGCATGAGCGCACCGTCTGGCGCTGGACCGTGGAGAACAAGATAGAGTTTCACCAGCCCTATCCCGGCTGTAAAATTCTCATTCCAGAGCGGGAGATTAACCGTCTGCGGCCTCGGGATGAATAACGGCATCGTGGAGAAGCGGGGCCGGAAGCTCCGAAGACGGCTATGAACAATGCGGAACGCGCCCAAAGGGCTGAAACGGCGCTGGCCGGGTACACCGGGGGCGACCCGGAAGACCTGACAGCCACCATCGTTGATCTGATAACCGACCTTCTGCACCTGGGCTTTGAGAATGACCTGGACGTTGATCGTTTTACGGTACTGGCGCACCAGTATTTTTTTGAGGAACGGCGGGAAGAAGAACCGGGTCCATGAGGATCACCGGGGCCTGCCGGTCCACCTCCACCTGCCAGACCGGGCCGGAGCCATGATCTTCACCGGGGCCTGCCAGACCAGGCCGGAGCCATGATCTTCACCGGGGCCTGCCGGTCCACCACCACCTGCCGGAGCCTGCCGGAGCCATGAGGTTCACCGGGGCCTCGAGGTCCACCACCACCTGCCGGAGCCTGGCCGGTCCATGATCTTCACCGGGGCCTGGTGGCCCACCTCCACCTGCCGGAGCCTGGCCGGTCCATGATCTTCACCGGGGCCTCGAGGTCCACCACCACCTGCCAGACCAGGCCGGGGGCATGAGGTTGCCCTGGGCCTGCCGGTCCACCTCCACCTGCCGAAGCCTGGCCGGGTCCATGATCTTCACCGGGGCCTCGAGGTCCACCACCACCTTCCAGACTTGGCCGGGTCCATGAGGTTCACCGGGTTCACCGGGTCCACCAGCCGGCGGGCGCCATGAGGATCACCACGGCCTTCCGGCGCTGGCCGGGTCCATGCAGGCCCACGAGGTTCACCGGCTCCACCTCCACCTGCCGGAGCCTGGCCGGTCCATGACAAGAGCACAATATACGGCTTTTCGGGGCGGTTTTTAGCGTGTAGGTTGGAAATAGGGTTGGAAATAAAAAGATAGGGGCTAGGCCCTTGAGCCTAACCCCCTGAAATTGCTGGGGTGAACGACGGGACTTGAACCCGCGACCGCCGGGGCCACAACCCGGTGCTCTGCCAACTGAGCTACGCCCACCATCAAAGTGATTTGTAACATACCCATCGCCTCCTGGCAAGGGTGCAGCAACCACGGTTGCAGATAATCGCTCAAACTCTCCCGTCCCGGCGAGTTCGGCCTCCGCCTGGGACCCGGGCGCCGCTTCACACCTTTACATCGGCCCCGGAAGGATATATGGTAATCTGGACGACGTTATAAGGAGAGCTTATGTACCAGGCCAGATTTTGGGAAAGTGCCGGCGATCAGAAGGTCCATTGCTTTTTGTGCGCCCAGGAGTGCAAGATCGATCCGGGCAAACGGGGACTCTGCCACGTCCGGGAGAACCAGGACGGCACCCTCTACAGCCTCAACTACGCCCGAGTAGTTGCCGAGCACATCGACCCGATTGAGAAAAAGCCCCTGTTCCACTTCCTGCCGGGCACCCGTTCCTATTCCATCGCCACCACGGGCTGCAACTTCATGTGCCTCCATTGCCAGAATTACGACATCTCCCAATATCCCCGGGTCCACGGCGGCAAGATCATGGGAGACGAACGCGACCCCGAGGCCATTGTGGCCTATGCCCTGGGGTCCCATTCCGCCAGCATCTCCTACACCTACACCGAACCCACCATTTTCTTCGAATACGCCCAGGACGTGGCCCGCCTGGCCCGGGAACACGGCCTCCGCAACGTCTTCGTGTCCAACGGCTTCATGACCGAGGCCTCCGCCACCGCCCTGGCGGAATTCATTGACGCCGACAATATTGATTTGAAGAGCATGCGGGACGATTTTTACCGCAAGGTCTGCAAGGCCCGGCTGCAACCGGTGCTGGACACCATCACCCGGCTCAAGCAGCTGGGGGTCTGGATAGAGGTCACCACCCTGATTATCCCGGGGCACAACGACTCCGAGGCCGAACTCACCGAGATCGCCAACTTTATTAAAGGCGTGAGCCCGGCCATCCCCTGGCACGTCACTGCGTTCCACCCCACCTTCAAGATGATGGACCGGCCCGCCACCCCGGTGGCCACCCTGGTCAAGGCCAGGGAGATCGGCCTGGCGGCTGGCCTCCGCTATGTCTACGTGGGCAACATCCCTGGAGAAGACGGCGAGAACACTTACTGCTACGCCTGCCGGGAGTTGCTCATCGAGCGCCTGGGGTATATCATCAAGCGCTACCACCTCAAGGACGGCCGCTGTCCCAAGTGCCAGGCCGAAATCGACGGGATCTGGAAGTAGTTCCCGGCGGCGTTTTAGAGCCTTTGCCAAAAATCCTTTCAGTCATTCATGGGCCCTGGGCTCAGCCATAAATTACCAAAAGTCAGGTGGGGCGGGCGTCCCCGCCCGCCAGGCGATTCGCACAGGCTGGAAAGCCCGTGCCACCGAAAGAACTTTTTGGAGCAGTCGGCCGCCCTTACCACTCAATGCCGCGCCGGGACTTGACCCCGGCTTCGTAGTAGTGTTTCAGGGGCCGCATTTCCGTCACCAGGTCCGCCAGTTCCACCAATTCCGGGGGGGCCTGGCGGCCCGTCAGGACCACCTCCACCCACGGCGGCCGCGCCTTTAGCACCTCAAGCGCCTCCGCCAGCGGCACCAGATTAAAGGTCAGGGCCAGGTTGATTTCATCCAGGATCACCAGATCGTGCTCCCCGGCCGCAATCACCTGCCGGGCCAGGTCCCAGGCCTCCCGCACGCGGGCCAGGTCTTCCAGGTCCGGGGACTTAAGATTGACCAGCCCCGGCCGTCCGAAGTAGCGCAGGGTCATGTCCGGGGCCAGGCGGCCCAAAGCGGCCTTCGCCTCCCCGGTCTCCCGGCCCTTCATGAACTGCACCATGTACACCTTAAACCCCTGCCCCACGGCCCGTAAGGCCAATCCCAGGGCGCAGGTGGTCTTGCCCTTGCCGTCCCCGGTGTACACCTGAATCAACCCCCGGCTCAGTCGCGTCTTAGTCATCATGGATCCTTTCCTATATTTGTTTGAGGTGCGTAAGGGAGGCAGATATCAATGGATTTTTTGAAGGCGCTCCGGGCAGTAATTTGCCGACCTTAAGCCCCGTTCCTCGGGAGAGAAAAGTAAAAAGTGGCGCCCTCATCGACTTTGCCCTCTGCCCAAACCCGGCCGCCGTGCCGCTGAATAATGCCTTTGACTAAGGCCAGGCCAACGCCGGTGCCTTCGAATTCATCACTACGGTGCAGACGCTGGAAAGGACGGAACAGGTTGCCGATATAGCGCTCATCAAACCCGGCGCCGTTGTCCTTGACATAGTAAATGTTCTCTTGGTCTTCGATTCGCCCACCCACCTCGATAACCGCAGCCTGCCTAGATTTAGTGAACTTGACGGCGTTAGCGAGCAAATTCATCATCACCTGATGCAGTAAGGATTGATCCCCCAGGGCTGGGGGCAGGTCGCCAATGATTAAACGCAAGTCCCGGTTCGGGGCTTCCGCCCGGAGTTGCGTGAAAATCTGGTTGGTCATGACAGTCACATTGACGAGGGTTTTTTCTATCTGCACCCTGCCCAGGCGTGCCAGGGCCAGCAGGTCATCGATGAGAGCACTCATGAGATCGGTATTGGTTCGAATAATCTGGAGAAATCTGAGTCCTTCGGCGTCAAGTTTGCCGGTGTGATCGTCCGCCAATATCCGGGCAAAACCTCCAATGGCCCGAACCGGGGCCTTGAGGTCATGGGACACGGAATAGGAGAAGGACTCCAACTCCCGGTTGGCGAATTCCAGTTCGGCGGTGCGTTTCCTCAGGGCCTCCTCGCTGAGGTTCAGGTTGCGAAACAACAAATTATAGGGCTTGACCAACCCGGTCTCGATGATAGCTTTGTAAATCAGGTAAAATGATAAGATTTTAAGGAAGTGGCCGATGAAATTGCTGAGGTCGTACACGTCCACATAAAAGGTGAAGGCCAGTTCTGAGGCCATGGTCAGGATGATGGACCAGACTATGAGTCGCAGGACCATGGGGTCAAATTCGGCCCGTTGCCGCCACAAGAAAGCCAGGGCCCCGGCCAGGATGCCGCAAATGATGTACTCGCTGATTTTCTTAAATGGGGTGAGACCCACCCCTTCCACGAAACAGATTGGAAAAATCCTCCAGTAAAAAATGGCCAGACAGAGTAAGGTGAAGATAAGAAAGTAAGCGGCGAACAAGGCGGCGGGATTGAGGCGGCGGCGGAGAAACCAGGGAGCCAGCAACAGCGAAACGGCCTCCAAATAACGGGCTGCGATCCACAACTGGGTAGGCAGGTTGGCGCCAAACCCGGGGAAAATCTTCATGCCCTTATAGGCCAAGGTATGCGCCAAGTCAATGGTGCCCACAAATAGATAGGCGATGCCCAGGTACAACAAGTAATTGTTTTCCAGGAAGCGCCGGGAATTCCAGGCAATGGCAAAAACGCCTACGGCAATGACCACGCTGAACAACTCGGCCAGGCTGTGGTACAGGAGGTAGCTGTAAAGACTGGACAGGTAGAGGCCAAACAGAACTATGATCCAGATAAGGGGTTGTAATAATTTGTTCAATTGTTGTGTTTTGGCTTTCATAGACTCTGGGGGACGGCTGGGACGGCCTGAACTAAAAGTCTATCCCGCAAATTTAAAAGGAGATTATACGGCATACCTATATTGCCAATATCAGAGGCAGTTGTCTTGTCCATCATGGTGTCAGCCCTAAATCAACCCTTCAGCAGGTTCCGGGCGATGATCAGGCGCATGATTTCGTTGGTGCCTTCGTAAATCTGGCCTGCCTTGGCGTCCCGGAAGTAGCGTTCCAGGGGGTATTCCGTCAGGCAGCCGTAGCCTCCCAGGATCTGCACCCCTTCGGTGGCCGCGGCCATGGCCGCGTCGGTGGCGAATTTCTTGGCCATGGCCGCGGCCAGGCCGTAGGGCTGCTTCTGGTCTTTGAGCCAGGCGGCCTTCAGGGTCAGGAGGCTGGCGGCCTCCAAATCCGTGGCCATGTCCGCCAGCTTCCACTGGATGGCCTGAAAATCCGCCACGGCCTGGCCGAACTGCCGCCGCTGTTTGGCATAGGCCATGGCCGCGGCCAAGGCGCCTCGGCCCAGCCCCACGGCGATGGCGGCGGAGCCCACCCGGGCGGCGTCCAGGGCGGCCAGCATCACTTTGAGCCCCTGGTTGGCCTCGCCCAGGAGGCTGGTCTCCGGCAACCGGGCCTGGTCGAAAAAGAGCCGCACCGAGGTTGCGCCCCTCAATCCCAGTTTCTCCTCCCGGGCTCCCCAGGTAACCTCCGGGGTGGCGGGGATTTCCACCACCAGGGCGCTGATCCCCTTGGCGCCCCGCTCCGGGTCGGTAAGGGCCGCCACCAGGGCGAAGCGGGCCTCGCCCCCGGAGGTGACGAAGTTTTTGCCCCCGGTGAGCACCCAGCCGTCCTGCTCCCGGCGGGCTACGGTCTTCATTCCGGCCGGGTCGGAGCCCGCCTCGGGTTCGGTCAGGGCGAAGCTGGCATAGACCTCCCCCCGGGCCACCGGCGGCAACCAGGCCTCTTTCTGGGCCGGGGTGCCGAACTGGGCCACGGCCCCCCCGAACAGGGAGTGGTTGACGTGCAGGATCAGGGCCGACGCCGGGCAGGCCTGGGCCAGCTCCATCTGGGCCAGGACGTAGGCCACATAATCCAGGCCCTGGCCACCGTATTCCCGGGGCAGGGCCAGGCCGAACATGCCGCCTTGGGCCCAAAGCTGCAAAATCTCCCGGGGAAACTGGGCCTCCCGATCAAGCCGGGCCGACAGTTCTATCACGTCCTGGGCCAGGCTTTGCGCCTTTTCCTGGACCCCCTGCTGTTCCGGTGATAAAGTAAAATCCATGCTGACCCCCTCGGGCTGGTAGTGATTTTTCGGCTATCATCCCAGATTTGGCGGGCCTGGTCAAGATGTTCTCCAGGAGCCCCGGGCTTTTACGCCGGTCCGTGAGGCACCAGGCCGCATTTTGGAGGCGCAGCCCCCCATTAATTGAGCTTTGCAGCTTGGCACTTCGAGGTAATTAGGATAAATTTTTCGGTTAGATACAAATTCTGAGAAGGTGCGATGGTGAAGAATCGAATTCTGGCCGTGGGCGTATTGCTGGCGGTTCTCCTGGCCCCAGCCCTGATGCCGGCCCAGGCCCGAGAGACCGCGGCCCTGTCGCCGGCCGTGGTCAATCTTGAGCAGGTGCTGGAAGGCAAACCAACCGCCACCGTCAATGCCGGCGGCGGCGTCACCCTGGTGCTCGCCACCGCCGGCGGCCGGTTCGGGCAAGACCTGACCATCATGGCCGATGGCCGGCAGGTGCAGAAATTAGCAGGCGGCAGATTTATTGCCTGCGCCCGGGTGGAGGCGGGACCAGTCACTTATTGGGCCGTTGCCGAATTCACCGGGGGCGCCCATTGCTGCGGGCAATTCGCCTTTCTATCCCGAGCCGCGGCCGGCCAACCGGTGCGCTATCTGGGCCAAACTGAGGGCTACAATGGCGGCCCCCGGGATTTCCCGGGGTCGTTTATCGCTCGCCAGGGTCAGCTCTACTTTGAGAGTTTCGATAACCGCTTTGACTATTTTCATACGAGCCATGCCGACAGCCTCCTGGTCAACGTGCCTCAGACGTACTATCGTCTGACCCCCGCCGCCCTTGCCGTGGATAACCTCCCTTTTAAAGATGTATATATGAAAGAAGCGGCCGGGGTGGACGGCAAGATTCGCCGGCAGGGCACCCCCCAGGATGGCAAAAGCGAGGCCATTCTCAGGCCGGGTTTTTCGCCGGGATTTGAGACCATGATGTTTTCCGATACCCTGGGGCAGCTCTTGGTGAAGCGCACCATCCTGTATCTTTACGCCCGGGAGGACAAGTTGGCCTGGGACACACTTAAGCGAGATGTGTCATGCTACTACCTCACCTCCGCCTGGGTGCCGCAGTTACAGGCAGAAATCTTGAAGACCCTGAAGGACCACCCCTTCTGATACCAGGGTATAAAAACCGGGCGCCGGGAATTATCACACATGGAGAACAACTCGTCACACTTTCGCCTGGCCCTGATTTTGGGAGGGGCGCGCAGCGGCAAGAGCCGCTACGGCCTTGGTCTGGCCGGACACTGCCCGGCTCCCCGCCTCTTTGTGGCCACCTGCCAGCCCCGGGATGCCGAGATGGAGGCCCGCATCGAGGCCCACCAGCGGGAACGGGGCTCGGACTGGGCCACCCGGGAGGTCCCCCTGAAGCTGGCGGCCGCCCTGGGTGAAGCCCAGAACCATTACGGGGTCGTAGTGGTGGACTGCCTCACCATGTGGGTGTCCAATCTCTTGCTTCAGGAGGACGCCACCCCCGGCCGCGTCCAGACTGCCGGCGAGGACTTGCTGGCGGCCCTGGCCACCAGCGCCGTCCCCACCATCCTCGTCAGCAACGAGGTGGGGTGGGGGATCGTCCCGGACAACCCCCTGGCCCGGGAATTCCGGGATCAGGCCGGCTGGCTGCACCAGCGTCTGGCCCAGGTGGCGGACCTGGTGGTCCTGGTAGTGGCGGGAATCCCGGTGCTCATCAAGAGCGATCTGTTCCCGGCCAGACCGTGAGGCGGATCGCCCGGTTTAGGGTCTTCCTGGAAAAAGCTGTTCCGAAAAGTCTTTCGTAGGGTGCGTCTTACGCACCATGAGCTTATGGCCACGGCGGGCGGGGACGCCCGCCCCACAGGATCTTTTCATAATTTACGGGTGGGCCGATAGGCCCATGAGCAACTGCTCACTGCTCACTGCTCACTGCTGACTGCTGACTGCTGATAGCTATTTTAAGATTGAGGTCTAGTAACTATGATGACGGAATTGTCCCAGATAATCTCTCAGATTGAACCCCTCAACCCCGCCTGGCTGGACCAGGCCCGGGAGCGCCTGGATTCCCTGACCAAGCCCCGGGGCAGTTTGGGCCGCCTGGAGGAACTGGCGGCGCTCTATGTCGGCATCCGGGGCGAGCTGTTGCCCGCCCTCGAAAAGAAGTGGGTGGTGGTTTTCGCCGCGGATCATGGGGTGGTGGCCGAAGGGGTGAGCGCCTATCCCCAGGAAGTCACCTACCAGATGGTCCTCAACTTTCTCCGGGGCGGCGCCGGGATCAATGCCCTGGCCCGGCATGCCGGGGCCCGGGTGGCGGTGGTGGATATCGGTGTCAATCACGATTTCGGCCCCATCCCCGAACTCATCGACCGGAAAGTGGCCTACGGCTCCCGCAATATGGCCCAGGAACCGGCTCTCACCCGGGAGGAGGCCCTTCAGGCCCTGCTGGTGGGGGTGGAAATGGCGGAACAGGCCACCGCCACCGGGGTGGACGCCCTGGCCGCCGGGGACATGGGCATCGGCAACACCACCCCCGCCGCCGCCCTGGCCTCAGTCTTTACCGGCAAGCCGGTGGCCGCGGTCACCGGCCGGGGCACCGGCATCGAGGACCCGGTCTGGCGCCACAAGATGGCGGTGATCAACCGGGCCCTGGCCCTGCACCGTCCCAGCGCCGAAGACCCCGTGGGTGCCCTGGCCGCGGTGGGCGGCCTGGAGATTGCCGGTATCGCCGGCTTCATCCTGGGAACCGCCGCGGCCCGGCGGCCCCTGGTGCTCGACGGCTTCATCGCCACCGCCGGGGCGCTGGTAGCCAAGGCCCTGGCCCCCGCGGTGACCGATTACCTTATCGCCGCCCACCGCTCGGTAGAGCCGGGGCACCAAATCATGCTGGATTCCCTGGGCCTCAAGCCCCTGCTGCAATTCCAGATGCGCCTGGGGGAAGGCACCGGCGCCGCCCTGGGCCTGACTCTGCTGGAAGCCGGGGTCAGGGTCTACCGGGAAATGGCCACCTTCGGGGAGGCCGGGGTAGCCGACCAGGACGCATGAACTCCACCCTGCCCCTGGCCCTCACCTTTCTCACCAAGCTGCCCTGGCCCTGGCGAGGCCCGGCGGACGAAACCGCCCTGGCCCGCTCCATGTTCTGGTTCCCCTGGGTCGGGGCTTTGCTGGGCTTGATTTTCTGGGTGGCCTGGGCGGGCTTACAAAAAACGCTGCCCGCCCCGGCGGCCGCGGCTGTGCTCCTGACGCTGACGGTGTGGGTCACCGGCGGGCTGCACCTGGACGGCCTGGCCGACACCGCCGACGGCCTGGGCGGGGGCCACACCCCGGAAACCGCCCTCCGCATCATGAAAGACTCCCGGGTGGGGGCCTTCGGGGTTATCAGCCTCATCCTGGGGCTGGTCCTCAAATTTTCCCTGTTCCTCTCCCTGGCCACCCAAACCCGCGGGGCCGGAGTCCTGTTGCTCTTCCCGATCATCAGCCGCTGGTCCATGGTGCTCCTGGCCTATCTCTCCCCCTACGCCCGGGCGGAAGGCGGCCTGGGACAGGCCATGACCCTGGGGGTGAGCCCTCGGGTCCTCCTGGGCGCCAGCCTCAGCGCCGGGGGTTTGTCTCTCCTGATCCTGGGCGCCCCGGGCCTGGTGCTCTTCATCGCCGCCGCCGCCCTGGTCTGGCTGGGCCGCCTCTACTTCCAGCGCCGCCTGGGCGGCATCACCGGCGACATCCTGGGCGCCACCAACGAAGTGGTGGAGATTATGGTCCTGGCCGGGGCCTTGATTCTAACTTAGTGGGCCTGCGTTGCCTTAGCCTGCCATAGATAGGCCCAGCCCAAGCCCGGAATGATGAATTTGCTCATGTCAATGCCGCAGAACTGGCGAGGCCGCTTCGTCCGGGGCTTACGACCCACCAGTTGCCGCCTGGGCTGAAAGGCACCAGGAGTTCCTTCTGTTTCATCAAGCATTAAAGGTCTCCCTTTGATCTCCTTGTTGAAACGCTCCAGCATGTTGGTGGACTTCAGGTGCTTGTGGTGCTGCAGCGGCAGTTGATAGAACGTTAAAGTCTCGCCTCTGAGCCCTGCCAGGACTCTCATCATCTTTGTCTCCAGATCATCCTTACGCCGTTTCATGCTTACCCCCTTAGACATTATACGCGCTCAGTTACATCTCGCCTCAAGGGGGGTAGTAAAATAACCCTAAACTTTTTTGGGTAAGATTTCGATAAAGCAATTATCCGGGGTGAACTAAGAGAGGTGTCCCGAAAACCATTGAGGGCTGGGCTGGGGGGAAGGCGGTGGCTGGCGCAAAGTGGCTTATGGCCTCACCACCACTCGGGAAGTGCTCCGGGTTACCCGAGCAAGAATAATCTTCATACCCCTTAGCTTGAATAATTCACAAAGAGTCAGGCGGGGAAAGGCGAGGGCAAAGAATATGTTACGCAAACTGGTAGCTATAAGTTGCTTACTGTGTGTGGCCACCACGGCTAATGCTGGTACCTGGACTCACAACAATTTCCTCTATGGGCCGAACCTGAGAGCCTATACCGCAGTAGAGGAAAATCTCTTTATCACCGGAATGATGCGAGTGGACAAAAGGTTGGGGTATGAAATCTGGGTGGGCGACCCCAAGTATGGCAACACGCTGCAGGCCGCCGTCACCGCCATTGGCCAAAACCAGGCGGCGCTCAGAATCCCTGCCGGAACCTGGAGAATCGGCGCTGACCTGACCATCCCCGCAAACGTCACTCTGAAACCAGAACGTGGAGCGATTCTAACCATCGCCACCGGCAGTACCCTGACCATCAATGGCACTCTGGAAGCAGGCCTTTACTCAATCTTCTCCTGCACCGGCACGGGTAAGGTGGTGATGGGGGCTGAGGTAGCCAAGGTGCCAGAGTGGTGGGGTGCGACTGGTGATGGGGCCACAGACGATACCACTGCTCTCCAGACCTGGGCTACTTGTGGCGGTAATCTCAACCTGCCTAAGAAAACCTACAAAATCACTGCCGGGATCATAGTGCCGCAGTATGCCGTCATCGACGGCCTCGGAGCTATCTATCAGGCCACGAATACGGTTGAGGGCTTGATTGTCAAAGATGATGTAAAGATAAAAAATATTGAGCTAAAAGGGTCCGGCACAGTCATGGCGGCGGGCTATCACCATTTGGGGATTGCTTCTTATAGTGTTTATGATAATTCATCTTCCGGCTTAACTGCAATGTCAACTTATGTGGGGAAGCGTGTGCTGGTTGAAAATGTCAAATTTACCGGAGGTTGGGAGAGGTGTATCATTCTTACCTCCAATTGCATAGTGCGAAATTGTACCTTTACTAACAACTTGGCAGAAGCAATCCTATTTCACGGAATTACGAATCTGGCTACTGGCAATGAAATAAATGGCCTTGGTAGTTGGGGTATTGATTTCAATGGCGGTGATAGTGAGGCTTCATTTAATATAATCAGGAATGTTGGAGCTGCCACTGCTGATGGCGGAGGTATTTGCTTTGCCGGATTGACCACTGAAAAGCCCATGGCTGGATTGCGGGCTGTCGGCAACTACCTTGAAGACTGTGGGCTTGGGTATGGCATCATTGCCTGCTCTAAGCCAACAAATGGCGTTTTAGGCGACGTGGTATTTACTAACAATACCCTGATCGGCAAGAGCACCGGGGTGTCACGGACGGCTATTTCTGTTTACCCTGGAACCGGCAACACCACCAAGATGACCAACATCAATTTCACCGGCAATCTGGCCACTAAGTGGGACACGTTCATCCAAGGCTATTACCTTAAGGGGGGGGTCATTGCCAATAATATAGGTAACTCCTTCACCCCTGCTAGAAATGCAGCTATGCCCTTCGGAGCGATCGACTCGGTGGTTATCTCTAACAATATCTGTACGGGGGTGGCCGGGTTTGCCAACACGGTTATGAAAATTGAAGGATCGAATAACAACAATCGATTCGTCGGCAATTTAGGCACGGGTGCTAACGTCGGGTTTTGGGACGCCGATACAAATGGTACGGGCAATGACATCCTAGACAACAATTTTTCCGGATGCACTACACCAATATATTCTCCCTAATAGAGAATACTTGAGGTAGCAAGTAAAATAGCTCCATGGTGGTGAGATCAAATTAAAATAGCATTTTGTGTTGATTGGTTTGTATTAAATTATGATTAAATTAATCAGATTAGAGGAGTTTTTAAAAGCAAAGTACAATCGTTATTACCTATTAATTATCTCATAAATTATAAATCACTCATCTGTAACGGATTGAGACCTCTGCGAAAGTCGGCGGAGCCGGCGGATGTCACCCGGCGGCTGATCATGGTCTGCATCGCCGAGACCTGCGGCCTGACCCCTGACCTGGCTTTGATCATGCTGACCTGTATAGGACCTTGCGACTTCGCCCCGGAGCAGATCCCGACCATATAGGAAATCCCTCTGACCATGGCGAGCGCAGTCTGGGCCAGAACGGGCCGTGCTCGCCGCACCCCGCAACCTTTCCTTCCACAAATATCCACATCAGAAGAAGTTACAACTAGCAGGGCCATAATTGGCGGCCTCATGTTGAAGGTGGGGGTTAATCAGAAGGTAATATTTACGCATGCAGGAATTAAAAAAGGTTAGCCAAATGGCTAACCCTTTGAAATCAGTGGTGGCGGGGCCCAGAATCGAACTGGGGACACGCGGATTTTCAGTCCGCTGCTCTACCGGCTGAGCTACCCCGCCTCCCAGGTGTTTTGTTTATCCCGCTCTCCCGCTTTTGTCAATACAAAATCGGCCTTGCCAAAACCTTTCAATCCATGGACAATGTCTGCCAGGAGGCGGAGCCTCGGAAATTTACCGTTTCCGGGGGCGGTTGGAGCAAGTTTCCCGCTGTACCGGGCTGATAATGATTTGCGCTCAAGAAGGAACAAAGTCTATGTAGGGGCGCACCTGTGGGTTTGCCCTCTTGGGGGGACACGCAGGTCCCCCCCTACAAAAATTGTCCATTGATCGCCAAATGGCATGAGACCATCAAACAAAATATCTCCATTTGATGCCCTTATGGTTAACCAGGGCAGTTCCTCATGGGCCTGTGGCCCACCCATAAAGCATGAAAAGGTCAGTGGGGCGGGCGTCCCCGCCCGCCAGTCGGTCCGCACAGGCGAGACGCCTGTGCCACCAGATTATAGATTAACTTTTCGAAGCAGTTCCTCATGGGCCTGTGGCCCACCCGCAAAGCATGAAAAGACCGGTAGCGCAGGCTTTCCAGCCTGCGCCGGGGACAGCCGGGGGCGGCTGTCCTACATATCGCCAGGAACTTTTCAGGGCAGGTTATAAGGAGAGGGTTATTGCCGGACGCTTACATTCTCATTGTCGGCCTTGAAACCGAGACCCGGCAGCGAGTGGCCGACATCCTGGCCCGGGTTCCCTATGAGGTGGGCCGCTGCGGCTGGGACCAGTTGGCCGCCGAACTCCAGGCCCGATCCCCGAACCTCCTGGTGCTCCTGGAAGAGGCCGGCGCGGTGCAGCCGTTGATTCGCCGCCTCAAAGCCGATGATGCCACCTGGAACCTGCCCGTCATCGTGGGGCTCACCGAGTTCTCCGACACGGCCGCGGCCTGGGCCCTGGAGGCCGGGGCGGACGAATTCCTGCTCCCCCCTTTCGAGCCCCGGGAGGTCCTGGCTAGGGTGGCCGTGGTTCTCCGCCTGCAAAATGACCGGCGCCTGTTGTTAGCTTCCCACGAGGAGTTCTCCCGAATCTTTCAGGAGACCGCCCACCCCCTCTTTTTCTGCGACCGCTGGGGCACGGTGTGCAATCTCAACCCCGCCCTGCGGCGCCTCCTGGGCTATCCGGGCAAACGGGGGACCCCGGTGCCCGTGCCGCTGGAGGAGTTACTCTATGCCTCCGAGGACCGGGAGCGCTTCCGGCGGGTGCTTAACCAACCGGACGCCGGGGATAACGTCAAGCTCCACCTGGTGAACCGGGAGGGCCAGCCGGTGACGGTGTTGATCAACGATCTGGCCCTGAAGGGACGCCCCCAGGAAGTCGTCAGCTTCCAGGTGCAGCCGGTGGGGTCCCCCTCTCCCCTCAAACGCGCCCTCCAGGGACTGGTGGAGCACCTGCTGCCCAGCGCCCGGGATTACCTGGCCCTGATGCAGATGACGCCGCTGTTGGGGGGGCGCTTTGAGAAAATCAAAAAGCTGGGGCAGGGGAATTTCGGCGAGGTGTGGCTGGTGGTGGACACCGAGGCCCTGGGCCCGGAGCGCCGCTTCGTGGCCAAAATCCCCTTTCTCAGGGCCGCCAACGCCAAGTTCCGGAAGGAGGCGGCCATCTGCCAGAAGCTCGACCCCCACCCCGGGGTGGCGCGGCTGATTGATACTTTGGAAGACGATGGGAAATTGGTTATAATTCAAGAATACGTGGAAGGCATGACCCTGGGGGACATGCTGGGCCAGGAACTGCCCCGGCCAATGGTTGAGCGCCTCATCCTGCAGCTCATCGAGGTGGTGGCCCATGCCCATAAGAACCGCATCATGCACCGGGACATCAAGCCCAACAACATCATCATCCAGCCCAACGGCAATCTGAAGCTGCTGGATTTCGGGGCCGCCAAGATGCTGGGGGAAAAAGAGATCAGCGCCACCATGGTGGGGTCCCGGCCCTTCATGGCGCCGGAGCAGATCATGGGCCAGAGCGAACGCCGCAGCGACATCTGGGCCATCGGCGTGCTCATGTATCTGTTGTACACCGGGGAGTTGCCGTTTTACAGCGAGGTGGAAAAACTGCTCATCGACCAGATCCTGGAGCAGGAGCCCACGCCCCCCCGGGAGGAGAACCCGGAGATTTCCCCCGCCCTGGAGGCCATTATCCTCAAGTGTCTCAAGAAAAAGCTGGAAGAGCGTTACCCCAGCGCCGTGGCCCTCCGAAGCGACCTGTTGCGCCAATTCCCCCACTACGGCACCCAGGGCGGGAGGTGGCCGTGGATCCATTGACCCACCTCACCACTGGGGTTATCTGTTCCCAACTGGTGCCGGCGCCCTCCCGGTGGTGGGCCGCTCTGGCCGGGGCCATCTTCGCGGTGCTGCCGGACGTGGATTACTTTTTTATCTTTTGGGACCGGCTGGCCTTTATCCGCTATCATCGGGGGTTTACCCACTCGGTGTTGGCCGTGCCGCTCTTTGCCCTGGCCGGAGCGCTCCTGGGCCGGTACCTGGGCGGGGACCGCTGGTTCAAACCCCTGTTTATCATCGGCGTGGCGGTCCTGACTTCGCACCTGCTCCTGGACCTGGCCACCTCCTACGGCACCCAAATTCTCAGCCCCTTTTCCCGGCGACGCTTTGCCCTGGACTGGCTTTTTATCATCGACCCCTATTTTACCGCCCTGCTGGTGGCCGGGGCCATCGCGGCCCTGGCCTGGCCCCTATGGGGGCCCCGCCTGGGAGCCTGGTGCCTGGCTGCTGCCGCGGTCTATCTGCTGGTCTGCGCCTCTTACCACCACCAGGCCCTGGACCTGGCCCGGCGGATATTTCCGGACGTCAAACCCGGGGGACAGACCGTGGCGGCCCTGCCCCAACCCTTTTCCAGCCGCCGCTGGCAACTGATCGCCGCCGGCCCGGCTGAAGTCCAACAGGCTTTTGTGCAACTCCCCCTTGAGGCCGCCCTGGGGCTGGGGTCTTTAGAGGGGAAGGCCTCGGTGGCCCCCATCACGCCGAACCAGGCCTGTCCCACCCCGGCCAGCCCTTACCAGGCGCCCGGCCACCTGACCATCCAGACCTGGAACGCGGCCCCGGCGGCCGCCACCATCGCTTCGCCGGAGGCTGAAGCCATCCTGGCCACCTTCCTGGAATTCGCCCGGTTTCCGCTGCTCTGCCAGGCCGGGTCCCAGGGCGACGACCAGCTTATGGAGTGGCGGGACCTGCGCTTTTCCATCCCCGGCCGGGCCTTCCCCTTCGTCCTGCAACTGCGCCTGGACGCCCAAGGCCGGCTCCAGCACTGGCTCCTCGGCCGGCGGGGCTGATGCCAGTAGTCAGTAGTCAGTGAGCAGTTGTTTTCTGCTCTGAAAGCCTTGACTGCACAGGTTACAAACCTGTGCCACCGAGACCTTCATGGTTTTGGGTGAGCCGAAGGCTCATGAATGGCTGGTTCCCAAGTTGAACTTGGGGCCTTCCCAATGCCAAGCACAGCAGTAGTAGGGTGCGCACTGCGCACCATTACGATAGCAATCGCCCCAGGCCCCGGTGCGCAATGCGCACCCTACGAAAGAATCTTCCAAGAAAGAGCGGAGCTCTTACCGTGGCCAATCTGTTTGACCCGATTCCCCCGGAGACCACCGCGGAAATCGTCCAGGTTCTTCTGGCGACCGGCAATTTTCGCCTGGAGCGCATCGTCTCTAATGGCCAGGCCACGCCTGCCGGGGAGTGGTACGACCAGGACACTCACGAGTGGGTGGGGCTCTTGAGCGGCGGCGCCGGGCTGCGCTTCGAGGATGAAGCCGAGCCCCGGGTACTCTCCCCGGGGGACTACCTGCTCATCCCGGCCCACCGCCGTCACCGGGTGGAATGGACCGACCCCGGGACCCCCACGGTGTGGCTGGCGCTGCATTACCCCTGAAGTGCTGGGGCGGTTCGCGAACCGCCCCTACGAAAACTTTTGCGAACCGAGGCCCTGAGATCGAACCATCGGTAACACCACGTATACTGGTTTATCTGCTGGCGGCAGTCATCTTGGGAAACACGGTGCAGCCGTGCCAGGCTGAATCCATGGATCGAGAAGCAATTCAGGCAAATCTGAAAAAACATCTCACCTACCTGAGCGTCACCCTGGGGGATCGCTCCATCTGCCGCCCCGGGAGCCTTAAAGCGGCTGAGGATTACGTGGCGCAAAACTTTGCGGCCATGGGTTATGCGCCCCGGCGCCAGAGCTTTACCTACATGAAAGAAGAGGTGGCCAATATCATCGCCGGCGACGAGAACCCGCGAGGCTACTACATCCTGGGGGCCCACTTCGACACCGTGGCCGGCACCCCCGGGGCCGACGACAACGCCAGCGGGGTGGCCGTGCTTCTGGAGGCGGCCCGCCTGGCCCGGAACCTGACCCCGCCCCGGCCCTGGGCCTTTATCGGCTTCACCTGCGAGGAACCCCCGGCCTTTGCCACCCCGGCCATGGGCTCCCAGGTTTACGCCACCCGGGCCCGCCGGCAAAACGCCAAGATTTTAGGCATGCTCTGCCTGGAGATGGTGGGATATTACTCCCAGACCCCGGACAGCCAGTCGCTGCCTCTGCCCCTCAGGTTCATGGGCTACCCTACCACCGGAAACTTCATCGGCCTGGTGAGCGACCGGCGCTCCCGGCCCCTCATGGACCGTTTGGAGGCCGCCCTTAAGAGGGCTTGCCGCCTGCCCGCGGTCACCCTGTCGGTGCCTTTCGAGGGCCATATCCTGCCGGAAGTGCGCCTGAGCGACCACGCCAGTTTTTGGGATGAGGGTTACCCCGCGGTCATGCTCACCGACACCGCGTTCATGCGCAATCCCAACTACCACGGACCCGGGGATGTCATGGACCACCTGGACTTAACGGCCATGACCGAGTTGACCCTGGGTCTGGTGAATTTTATCGAGCAGCAAGGCCGGTTGAGCGAAAAACCGTAAAGTCCCTGCGCCTTGCGTCCGGGTATGATAAGATAGAACAGTCATTCATGGGCCTTTGGCCCTCCCATAAATTATGAAAAGCTTTGTAGGGCGGGCGTCCCGCCCGCCTTGTAGAGTGCGCACTGCGCACCTTTATCATGCACAGGCGAGACGCCTGTGCCACCAAATTCCCCATAACTTTTCAAGGCAGAAAATTAAAGATTGAAAGGCGGACCGGCATGGCCGACAAGAAATTTTTAGGCAAAATTCATGGAGAACCGTGGGAAGCCCTGGCCAAGGGACCCCGGGAGGCGCTGGCCACCATCTGGAACAGCTATCTGGCCGAGGTTCTGCAGGTTTCTCCCAAGAGTGAGCGCTACAAGATCATGCGCCGGGAGATCGAGGCGGCCGCGGGCTTCAAAGAGGTTTATGAGAACTGGAACACCCTGTCTCCCGAATCTCGGGCCGTTGCCTGGCGCCGCCTGATGACCGCCAGCCGCAACCATCTCCTGGAGCGCGGCGAAAGCTGCGTGCGCTGCGGCGAATGCTGTGAAAAGGGGAGCCCTACCCTGCTTATCGGCGACCTCGGGCTCTTTCAGCGGAACGTCTTGAGCTTAAACGACGTCTATACCCTCCGGCCCGGGGAGAAGGCCACCACTCGGGAGGGAGAGGTGACCGCCTTGCCCGGGGAACGGCTGAAGGTCCGGGAAGTCCCGGGCGCCCGCCAATGCTGGTTTTACCTGGCGCCCAACCAGTCCTGCCGGATTTATGCGGACCGGCCGGAGCAGTGCCGCCGCCAGCAGTGCTGGGGCGAGCCGCCAGCCCCGCCTGCGGCCGAAGAACTCTTGCAGCGCCGCCACCTGTTCGCTGACGTCCCCGAGATGTGGGACTTGATCCAGGCCCATCAGGCCCGCTGTGACTGCGCCGAAGTGGTCCGCCATCTGGCCGACCTGGGAGCCGGGGTTGATGCGGCCAGCGACGCCCTGTTCGAGGCCCTGCACTTCGACCACTACCTGCGTCAGATGCTCATGGACGACTGGGAGATGACCCCCGAGGCCACCGAATTTCTCCTGGGCCGCCCCATGAGCGAGTTCATCGAGACCCTCGGCCTCAACGCCACCCTGACCCCGGAGGGGGTCTTTGCCCTGTCGCCGCGCCAGGACCCGGCCTGATTTATGCCCCGGGAGGCTGAGTTCTGAAAAGTTCAAAGTTCAAGGTTCAAGGTTGGGGTAGGCTTATCCTGAACTTTGCATAATTGACTGGTGGGCCAAAGGCCCCTGGATGACTGTCATGATCGAAGACCTGGTCAAGGGCAACCGAAGTTGCCGGCGTTTCCTCCAAAAAGAGGTGGTCCCGGCGGACACCCTGAGGTGGCTGGTAAACCTGGCCCGGGTCTCAGCCTCCGCCGCCAATCTCCAGCCCCTCAAATATATCCTCTCCAACGAGCCCCACAAAAACGAGATGATCTTCTCGTGCCTGAGATGGGCCGCTTACCTGAAGAACTGGCCCGGCCCCCCGGAAGGGGAGCGCCCCTCAGCCTATATCATCGTGGTGGGCGATTGGAACCTGGCCAAAGACTTTGGCCCCGACCTGGGGATCGCGGCTCAGAGCATCCTCCTGGGGGCCCGGGAACGCGGCCTGGCCGGGTGCATGATCGGCTCCATCAACAAAGAGCTGCTCCAGGAGATGTTTCATCTCCCGAAACGCTTTGAAATTCTCCTGGTCATCGCCCTGGGCAAACCCAAAGAGACCGCGGTCATCGACGACCTGCAACCCGGAGACGGCATCGAATACTGGCGGGATGAGCACGCCGTGCATCACGTGCCCAAGCGGCGGCTGGAAGATATCATCCTCAGCGAGTAGCCTCCGCCTCGTTTCCTGGCGCTTGCACGGACGTCTCGCCTGTGCAAGCGCAGGCTGAAGCCTGCGGTTACCCAAAGAGGTCCTCACCATAGGGATAACCAAACCAATTTTTGGAAATTTCCTGGCTCATATTTAGGATTCCCCTGATTGCCCGGCTGGAACTGCTGCTCTACACTACCCGCAAGTGTGAAGGGAGGGAGGCAAATCCATGGACACGGCTATCTATGCGGTTATCTTTCTTCTGGGAGGAGTGGGCACGGTCATCGTTATGCGCCTGCTGTTCCTGTTCTGGAACCGGGCGTTTAAAAGAAATCAAGACGACCGGTATCTGGAGCAGATCGCCAACGCCTTGCAATTGAAAGAGTTTGGGAAAGCAGAAGCCACGCCGAGATCTTAGGATCCCGGCGCCATCTGCCGGTAAATTGTCGTTGGCTGAAATATATTTGAAAACAGCTCGGTAGGGCGGGCCTCCGTGCAGTGGGGCGGGCGTCCCCGCCCGCCAACCGATATGGCGGCCAGAGACGGCCGCCCCACCAACACCAGCCATTTTTCATGCTGCGTTCTGTCCGTGAGGACATGATCGTTGATAAACCGATTTCCCCTGGATTCATGACGGCGCCGCAGGTTACTCCCGGAGCCACCGGCGGCCGATCCGCAGCATTCTGCCCTCCCCCACCCGGCCCACCTCTTCCAGGATACCGGCGGATTTAAGGCGGCTGATAAGCTGCTGACGACGGGCAGGCTCCAGGCGGTCATGCCATTCTTGTTCCCCGAAGGCCTCAGCGCCGGCGGCAATGAGCCAGGCGGAAACTTCACCCGCCAGGTTTGGAGGCAGGCCCGACAGCGCCGCTTCAACCCCGGGTTCCAAGATGTCGGCCCGGACCACCAAAAAGCAGGTTTCCAAGGCATAGCGCACCGCGGCGGAGCGCCCCTGGTTATGGCGCAGCAGTCCGGCGTGGAGAAACTTCTTTAAATATTCCCAGGCGGTTTTGCGGTCAACTCCGAAGTGCCGGGTAAAATCCTGGAGCCGGAACCAGCCGCCCTGGGTGCGGCCCAGAAATTCCCAAAGCCGGTCCTGGTTGACCTTGCGGTGAGGCCGGTGCGGCAACAGACCCCGGCCCTCTTCCCGAAGCCAGGACCTTAGCCGGTCCACCTGCAGCACACGCCGGGATGGGATGGCGGTGGCCCCCGGCGCCGGGATGGCCTGGACGGGCGTTGCGGCCGCCGCCTTCGAGGAGCCGGCGGTGGTCATGGGGTAATACAGGGGAAACCAGATATCCACCTGACTGAGCAGGTGGCGGAACCGGTCCAGGGTGACCCGCCCGGCCAGATTGACGGCCAGGCTGTCTTTGAGACGGTTCTTCACCAGGTGGCGCAGGGTTTGGGAGTCCACCGGCAAGCTGGAGGTCTCCAGAATCACTTCCAGCATCAACCCGGTTACCAGGGCCCGGTCCAGTTTCTCCGCTTGCTTCCCGAAGTCCTTCAGGTCTTGTTCCCCGACACCGCTTCTTTGGTTCCCAGTCATGGCCCTCGCCGGGCCCGGGAAAAGTGGAGGTCTCCTCTCGCCGGGCTTCTTAAGGTGGTATCCAGGTTCGGGAACGCCGCCGCTCCCGGCCCGGTGCGGCTAATGGATGCAAGATCCCGGCCAGAACCGCGAAAAAGCTATCGAGTTAATATTACTGCCAAATTACAAATTCAACTGAATCTCCCCTGAAAATGTCCCATGGCCTGTCCCAGGGATGTCCCACTAATCCCAGGGCTGGCCGCCATACAAGACCTTATGGCAGGCGGGGCACCGCACCTCTCCCCCCAGGCCGGCAATGATGGCGCCCAAAAAGGCCGGCAGGTCGCCGGGCTGCCGGGAGGTGATGAGGTTGCCGTCCACCACCACCGCCGCATCCCGGTAAGTGGCCCCGGCGTGGACCAGGTCGTCCTTGATGGCAAAGAAGCAGGTGATCGTCTTCCCGGCCACTACTTCGGCGGAGGCCAGCATCCAGGGGCCGTGACAGATGGCGGCCACGATCTTGCCGCGTTGGGCCATCTCCCGCACCAAGGCCACCATGCCCGCATGGCGGCGCATACGGTCCGGGGCGTATCCCCCCGGCACCACCAGGGCGTCGAACTGCTCTGCGTCCACCTCCGCGATGGCTTTATCCACGGCGACGGGGTAACCGTACTTGCCGCGGTGTTCGGTGGCGCCGCCGGGGCCCACCACCACCACCTCGGCCCCCTCTTCTTGCAGCCGCAGCAAGGGATACCAGAGTTCCAGGTCTTCATAGAGATCTTCGGCAAAGATGGCGACGCGTTTGCCGGGTAAACGTTTTTCCAACGGCATGGCACTATCTCCTTGAATAGAATCAACTGGAACAAAGATAAGAGTGGCCGCAAACCCACGCAAGATAATGAGGCGGACGCGGTTGATTTTGACTTCTGAAGGGGATCATGCCAACACCCCCTAGATCTCTGGAGGAGAAATAAGCGGCCTTAGCGCCTCTAATACGGTTTTCAGTTTTCAGTTAAATAGATTTGTAATATCAATAAATTAATGAAATGTTGCATTTGAATGATAACTTGGCATATAGCGTTTGCCATAAATTCTTTCCGCTTGGAGGTTCTTAAATCCCCCTAAATCCAATACGGTTCACTTAAGCGGTTTTGGGAATCGGTGGGCAGTGCCCACCCCACATTATGTCATTCTGAACGGAGCGCAGCGGAGTGAAGAATCTCTGCTTTCCCAGGAAGTTAGAGATTCTTCGGTCGCCTTCGGCTCCCTCAGAATGACAAGGGAAATGACTTCCTTTCATCTCGGCACGCTTAATTGAACAGCATTGCCCCTAAATCCCCCTTTTTTAAAGGGGGGCTTTAACAGCAAATCCTTATATTTCCCCCCTTTTCTAAAGGGGGGTTAGGGGGGATTACCGTGATGCCGATATCGGAAAATGCTTTTGGCATTCGCTATAATTTGTTGATTTCTCCGCCTGGTTACCGTTGCCGGGGCGGGGCCCGAAGACCGCCGCTGGATCAATTGCTCCACACCTGACGGGGTTTGGATTGCCTGGGTCTTACTTTAAGGCAAAGGAGAAAGATTGCCAGAACAGAGGCAACGATTGACCAAGTTTTTCCTGACCGGGCTAGACCTCGGGGTGGACCTCCCTGATTTGCCCCTGGACGGCCGGATTACAATGAAGGAAGTCGTCGACCTGCTTTATTTTCTGGAGAATGCTCCAGGTTTGTTGCGATAGGCGCCTTTCAGTCATCCTCTCATTGAGGTCCCCGGCCTCAGTGAACCAACATCGGCACAGATTCCTTAGTAAATGATAATGAACTTCAGTGTTCTGAAACCAGATTGAGGACACTGACCTGCCCTTGCTCGGCTACCCCTTGGGCCAGTTCCACCAGGCGCCTGTGATGGGTGAAGAAGAGCACCTGAATTTTCTTGGAAAGTTCTGCCAGGGCCCCCAGGGTGGCCGTGGCCCGCTGGTCGTCGAAGTTGACCAGGATGTCATCGACGATAAAGGGCATAGGCTCGCTGGCCTCTAAGTATTTTTCCAGGCTGGCCAGGCGTAGGGAGAGGTAAAGTTGATCTCGGGTGCCATCGCTCATCGCCTCGATCCGGATTCGTTGTCCAGTCGGCCGCACTCCCAGCAAGATTGGTTCGTCCTTTTCATTATAATCGGTGGTTAGCCCTGAAAAGGAATTGAGGGTCAAGCGCCTGAAATAGGCGCCACCCCGCGCCAAGAGGGGCCCTTTATTTTCTTCTCGATAGCGTTCAATTTCCCGACGCAGGATGACCGAGGCCATCCGCAGGCGTAGATACTGGCCAACTCCCTCCCGGATGCGGGAAGCGATACCCTGCACCTTATCAGCGGCGTCAGCCGCACGAGAGTTGCCATCCATGAGCTCCAGGTCTTTTTCTGACCTGGCAATCTCTCCGGCAAGGTCCAGGAGTTTTTGGCCTAGCCCCTGGATGTGGCGGCCAAGTTCAGTGATTGCTTCCGGTAACTCATCTGGGTTTACCTTTGCCGCCTCCCGGCGGATCTCTTCCAGGGTGGCCCCGGGAGCCAGCTCCAAGACTTGCTCCTCCAGATCGTCAATTTCTTTCTGAAGATTCTGATACTGGTTCGAGAGGCCCTCCCTGGCCTCGAGTTCGTCAGGCTTGTCGCAGCCGGCTTGCCGGCAAAGCCTGGCCAGGCTCTCTGTCATAAGGCGGCTGGTATCCTGGGATGCCTGGATGATGCCCTGCTTTTCTTTGACCTGCTTCCTCAAGGCAGTCTCGGTAGCCGCGTCTACCTTGGCTTGGCTCAGCCGGGCCTGCAGTTCGGCCGCGGCCTGAGCCGGGGGGATGGTGAGCAAGGTGGGAGCCAAATGCTTTACCAGGGCTGTGACGTCCTCGGTAAACCGCCTGGCATCCTGGTTGATGCCTTCAATGCGGGTTTGTATTGAGGCGGCTTCGTGGAGTTTTTGGAAGAGCTCATCGAGCTTACCTATCACCACCTGGACCGCGGCAGGTGTCGTTTCCCCGGACAGGTCCAGAGCCTGGATGGCCTTAGACCAGTTGGCCTGCCAATTTTCCAGGTCCCGCTGGGCCTGAGCTTTTTCCTGGTTCGCTGCTTCGATTTCTTCCCTGACCACGGTAATTTTCTGTTGCAGGTCCTGTTTATATCGGTTCTGGCCTTCAACCATCTCCACCACTTTTTGGCATAGTTGCAATAACCTCTCCAGGGTTTCCGGAAGCATCGGCTCGGGCTCAACCAGGTGTACCAACTCTCTATCCAGTTCAGCCCGGTGTGCCGAGATGAGCTCTTCCAACTCCTCCGCTTCCAAACGGAGGTTGCGCACTGTTTCTGCCATGTGGACCAGTTCTCGATGCCTAATGATCCAGGAGCGCATTTCTCTGGGAGACAACGGGACTATACCGGTGGCAGACCAGAGTTTCCGCCAGTCCTCCTGGACCTGATCTAACTGCTCCTGGAGATTGGTTATCTGGTCCTCCAGCTGTTTAAGGTTTTTCTCAAACTTGACCTGCTCTGACACCAGAGCCGCCTGGGTGGCCACCCGTTTAGATTCCCGGCGAAGCCGGTCGGCTACCAAGTCGCTGGTAGCTACGCTCTTCTCGTAGGCCTCGGGGAGATCATGATCCGGAGCATAAGACCTCTTTTCCGCAGTGATATCCTGCCGGTCCAGCCATTCCAGGCGAAGCAGCTTCCAGCCATAGTCCCGCCGCTCCCTGGCGCTCGCCAGTTCAGCCTCGCTGGGCACTTCGCCCGTAAGCTGCAGTTCAGCCAATTGCCGGGTTATTTCTCTCAGGCCGGCCTGGTGTTCATTGGCTTTATCGGCCACACCAGACCTGGCTGTATTGAGACCCTGCATCTCGGTCTCAAAGCGCTCCACGGTCTCATCCCCCGGGATGGCCAGGGTTTCGAGATCTTCCAGTAGACCGGACCAGAGGCCGAGTTTCTTGAGATCGACCTGAGCCTGCTGGGTGGTTTTATTCAATTCCTTCTTGACCTTGCGGTAAGCCTCTTCCATCTTGCCTTGGCTCTTGGCTCGCTCCATCGCCTGCTTGAGGTTACCAGGATCCCCCGGGTCCATAATGGCATCCCGTTTTTTTCTAGTCTCCATCAACGTGCTCTCGGCTTTATCGATCCGTTTTACCGCTTCAGCTACCCGCACAATCAGGGCTTGATGCTGTCCGGTCAAAGCCTGAATCTGGGTGCGCTGCGCTGCCGACAAACGCCTGCCATGAGCGTCTTCGATTGCCTGACCAGGATAGAGGTCCGCCAGCAACAACTTGGCATCGGCCTGCAGTTGTCGTACAGTTCCTTTAAGGCCGGGCAGATCCTGGGCTGCCTTTTGGTAGGCTCCTGACCGATGGTATATCGCCGTGATGGCCTGGTCTTGACTAAGCAATTCTTGCGGTACGCTAAGACCATCGAGTTCTTCCTCCAGTCCCTTCTTGTCGCTGGTGGCACGCTCCAGACTTTCTTGGGCCGATTTCAGCTTACGCACCGACTCTTTCCTGGTCTCGGTGAACTCCAGATTGAGAAGCACTACACTGCCCAGGTTTTTCTGCCTGAGAATCAAGGCATCTCTTTTCGCAATCTTGGGGATCACCTGATTCAAGCGTTCCAAGCGGCGTTTTTCTGCGGAGGCATCTCCCAGGTCACCGGAAATCTTATTCAACTGGAGGCGATGGTCTCTCAATTCCTGGTCTTTCTCTATCCAGTCGCGGCTCCGCAATGAATGGTCTGAAACCATCTTCTTATGGACAGCATATTCGGAAATAGCCTGATTGATGACTTGAAGTTGGCCTCGAGGCAGGAATAAGGATCTCGCCTTAACCTCCAGTTCTTGGATAACCCCCCGGAGGTCGGCTGTGCCCAGGCCTGCGGCGAACAGGCTCTGACCCAGCTCACCTCCGCCTCTGAGGATATCTTCACCGCCGCTGACCAGAGCATGGTGGTCTATGCCAAACATGCTCTGGAAGACCTGCCTATCAATCCCATGCAAATAATTCCTGAGGATGTCGTCGTCCAGGGGGTTCCCTTCGGGAGTCAGTACGGTGTTGGCGCGGCCTTTGCGCCGGATAAAGGAAAGTTCTTGTCCGGCGGAATTTCTTAGCGTGCCGCCAATTTTCAATTGCTGGAAATCATGAATAAAATTGTCGGGGGAGTTGTGCTCGATGCCGAACAGCCATCCGGTAAGAGCGCGCAGAGAGGAACTCTTGCCTGCTTCATTGGGGCCATAGATGATCAGCATGTCTGTTTGGTTACCGGTAAAATCCAGGTTGAGGTCGGTAAAAGGCCCGAACGCTATGAGGTGCAGGTTGAGAATTTTCACTGACCGGTTCCCCGTTTGAGAAGATGGGCCAGGAGCAGGTGTCTGACATCCCCCATAGCTTGGCGGTAGGTTTCTCGATCGTCAAGTTTGATTGCCTCCTCACCGAACTTCATCTCGGGGGGGAGTTTGCGGTGCAGGTCGTCAAATTCCCGCTCCAAATCGTCTAAGAGACGGTCATTGACGCTGAGGTCTTGGATGCTCCGGAGCAGGCCGCCCAATGCATCCTGCCTGGTCAATATCTCTTCCAGGTTGACCTCGGTGGTGGTCTCGAACAGGATTTTTTCCAGCCAGATGTTCCCACCTCTCAGGTCTGTGGATAGGGTGCGGATCTCGTTAGCCCAGTGCTCCGGTTGCGTGGAAAGCTCCAGATGGGCGCCGCAGGAGCCGTGTACCCTGAGGCGTATGGCCAGGGGACAGTCAATCCCTTTAGCAGCCTCGGCCGCCAGATTCATGAACACCAGATCGAGAACCTCTGGGGCGTTTTCTGTGCCGCTGGCATCCACCTCACACCTGACCCACCGCAAGACATCCAAATCAATATGGTCGACGGCGGTCACTTTCCCATCGTCCACGGTCACCACTGTGCAGCCTTTGGGGCCGGTTTCCCGGATGTGACGCCCCTGGATGTTGCCTGGATAAACTACCCAGGGGTCCTGGTGCAACACTTCCCGTTGATGCACATGCCCCAGGGCCCAGTAGTCATAGCCTTTGGCCAGCAAATCTTCCAGGGTGCAAGGGGCATAAGTCTCATGGCCGGGGCGCCCATCGGCGCTGGTATGCAGCAGGCCGATATTAAAGAGATCAGGGCGGGGAGGTGGAAACTTGACTGCCAGATTTTCCGTTGCGGCCTTTGTATAAAATCCCTGGCCATGCACCACCACTCCCGGGTTTTCCAGAATCATGGATTCCGGGGCCTGGTGAGAGGGCCTGAAGACATTATCCGGCAGGCGCAGATGTTTGGTCATGTGGCTGGCGGCGTCGTGATTGCCGGAAATGAGAAAGACCTGAATGCCCGCCTCCCGTAGCCGGGACATTTGGGCCGTGAAAAAGAGGCCAGTATTGTAATCTTTCCAGTCGCGGTCGTAGAGGTCACCGGCAATGAGGACGAAGGCCACCTCCTCGGCCAGGGCCAACTCCACCATGGCTTTCAAGGCCTGGCGGGTTGCCCCCCGGATCTCCTCCACCGGGGCTCCGGGATATTGCTGCAGGCCGATGAGAGGACTATCAAGATGAATGTCAGCCGAGTGAATAAACTTGAACATGTCTTCACCTTAGGTGGTTGCGGGCCATAGCCTGGCGTCCCCGTTTTTTCCGGCCGAATCTCTGTGGTCGGGGGTGACCGGTAACGGTCTCGATTTGGAGCAACTCCAGAATGCTAACAAATTGCTGCTCTTTATCGGTTAAGGGTCTCGCAGCATTCTTCCAGTCCAGGAATTACATTTCGTTGCAAAGTTCCCCTTAACCATGATACTGCTTCTTTAAGCTTCATCCGCGCCTCCCAAGTCTGCGGTGTTTCTCGCAAAATCACCTTAGCACAGGAACGTCGATGAAGCTTAATTTTTTTCTAAAACCTAACCCCAAAGAGACTTTTGCGGGAGGCTCAAAGGTGAGGAGAATTTCCAGATGGCGGTAAGAGCTGCTGAATTGCTGGCCGCAGGTTTGGGATTACCCCTCTTGAGACAAGCGGTAGATATGACCTTTGGAGTA
>Ga0351865_10014_pt1 | contig 64419 bp, 59 predicted proteins | sample TotcelFGM3001L10_FD_206780 | JGI IMG/M metagenome (GOLD analysis project Ga0351865, IMG submission 206780) | Enriched cells from coal bed in the Powder River Basin, Montana, United States - Total cells FGM rep2 HSBNCT.FGM.300.1.L10 ... | reverse complement strand
TTGATTGCGATTGTGTTGGCGGGTTTTGTGGTGGGTGCAGCCCTTCACTTTGTAACGGCGGCCGGCGTTAACAATGTCTTTGGAGCGGGTCGCCCGCGCTGGCTTTCCTATGAATTAATGGTGAGAAACGCTGTCCACACGCCTGAAAGCTTTCTTGCCCTGTTCGGCGGACTGCCGGTCCCTGACGGAGACGTGATGAGTAAAATGGGCATTTATGAAGCCGCCAGGCTCATGGCAGGTCTGGCGCTGTTATGGTTGATTCCTTACGCAATTCACACATCCCTGCGTCAAAAAGGGAGTGGTATCGCTTTCCTGGCTTCGTTTGCCTTGACGGCGCTTGTCGGTGTGTTTTTCATACAGATCACAACCACCGTGCCCAGCATGAACGACCCCACTGTGGCATCCCGTTATCTGGTGCCGTCTCTGGTGTTGTCGTTTATACTGGTCCTTTCACAAAAACCGGATTGGTCCGGGGCACCAATCGTCTCACTTACCATTGCGGCGGTGGCAATATGCTTTGTAACGAGTGCTTATCCGGCGTTGGTGAAACCGGGAAATTATTCAAACGACGATCGGAGCCTCACCACCGGAAATCAAAATGCCCTGGATGGAATCAAGAATTTCCTTCTGGATAGCGGGTTGCACTATGGCTATGCCACCTTTTGGAATTCCGGGGTTTTAAGTGTTCTCAGTGATGAAAAACTTCTCGTTCGTCAAATCATGCTGGATCACGGTTTGCCCAAGCCGAATCGCTGGTTGGGTTCGAACCGGTGGTATCGTCCCGACGCATGGCAGGGGGAGACATTTCTGCTGTTGACCAATCCGGAAGAAAAACTTGTTGACTGGGATTTGATGGAACGCTATCACTGCAAACCGGTTAGACAGCTCTCCTATGAAGGGTTCAAGGTTTTTGTGTTCCCGCACAATCCGGCAAAATATCTATCCGGCTGGGATAACACCAATAAGGTCTATAACGAACAGGCTGTGAAATGAGCCCATCTTCTCCGCATCTCTCTGTTGTCATACCGGTTTACAAGGCCGAGCATTGCCTGGATGAACTCTACCAGCGATTAAACGCCGCACTGGAACAAATCTCACCGGATTTTGAAATCATTCTGGTCGAGGACTGTGGTGGCGACAACTCGTGGGAGGTGATCGAGCGCCTGGCTGCATCCGACCCGAGGGTGCGCGGCATCCAGTTCAGCCGCAACTTCGGCCAGCATTACGGCATCACCGCCGGAATGGATTACTGTCACGGTGACTGGGTGGTGGTGATGGATTGCGATCTGCAGGACCGCCCAGAGGAAATCCCGCGTCTGTATGCCAAGGCGCAGGAAGGCTATGATATCGTGCTGGCGCGGCGCGGGGCCCGACATGATCCGCTGCTCAAACGCATGACCTCATGGCTGTTCTATAAGGTATTCAGCTATCTGGCAGATATCAGATACGACGGCGAAAGCGGCAATTTTCGGATCATCTCACACAAGGTGGTGAAGAATTACCGCCGGATGGGAGAACAACTGCGCTTCTTTGGCGGACTGGTGCAATGGATGGGCTTTCCCACTTCCAGCATCGAGGTGACGCATGCCGGGCGTTTTGATGGCAAGTCGACCTACACCTTCAAGAAGCTGTGGAAACTGGCTTCCGAAACCATTATCGCCTATTCCGACAAACCGCTGCGACTGGCGGTGCGTTTCGGCTTTCTGATGACGTTCATTTCTTTCTGTTATGGCCTGTATATTCTATGGCTTTCGCTCAGATATGGTTCAGTCATTACCGGCTGGAACAGCCTGATCGTCTCGCTGTATTTCATCGGTGGAATCATCATCGCCATCCTCGGCATCATGGGTATCTATCTTGGCAAGACGTTTGATGAAACCAAAAAACGACCGCTGTATATCGTCAGACGGGCCACCTTCGATGAAACCGATGTCACTGATTAAGCCCACGCCGTGGGACACGGCAGTGTTCGGACTGTCCACCTATGAACTGTCTGAATATTCCGAGACATCCCTGAAACTGGCGTCGCAGATGCCCGGTCATCACACCATCAAGGTGGATCCATTGGCGGACAAGAAACTGCTGCATGCGTATGGCTTTTATTATTGCGATACCCTTGTTGAGCCCCATTGTGATACGGCACGGTTGCGGCCGGTGCAGCACCCGGATGCGACGATCTCCAGGGCAGTTGATGCCGGCCAGGTACTTGCGATCTGCCACCATGGGTTTACTCATGGTCGCTTCCATCGTGATTTCAATCTATCCAAAGCCGGCGCCGACCTGCGCTATGACAACTGGCTGAAACAGTTGCTTGACGCGAATCAGGTTTTTGGACTTTACTGGCAAGACGCTCTGGCGGGGTTTATCGGCCACAGTGACAACAGCCTGGTGTTGCATGCAGTGGCAGAATCGTATCGCGGCAGGGGATTGTCGAAATTCTGGTGGAGCGCCGTGTGTGAAGACCTGCTGGCAGCCGGACATGACCGGGTGAAAAGCTCCATCTCCGCCACCAATATGGCTGCGGTCAATCTCTATAGTTCCCTTGGCTTCTGGTTCATGAACCCGAAAGACATTTATCATCGCCTGGTGCCATAAGATATGAATACCGGATTCAAAGCCCACTATTTTCAGAAATTGGCAGAATTGGAAGCGGAAAATTTTTGGTTTCGTGCCAGGAATCGGATCATCCTCTGGGCACTCCACAGGTATTCTCCGGGATTAACATCATTTCTTGAGATTGGATGCGGGACAGGCTTTGTCCTTTCAGGTATCTCAAAGCGGTTTCCCGGAATGCGGCTTCTGGGCAGCGAGTATTTTGAAGACGGGCTGGTTTATGCGCGGCAGCGGGTGCCACATGCTGAATTCATGCAACTGGATGCCAGATGCATTCCCCATGAATCCGAACTGGATGCCATCGGTGCATTCGATGTGCTGGAGCACGTAAAAGAAGATGAGGCGGTGCTGGAACAGATTTACAAAGCACTGAAACCCGGTGGTTATGTGTTCATCACGGTCCCCCAGCATGATTGGCTGTGGAGTACGGTTGACGAATTCGCCTGCCACATCAGGCGATATGCGGCCCATGACCTGCATCAAAAAGTTTGCCGGGCAGGTTTTGAGATTATTCGAAGTACGTCGTTTGTCAGCACACTGCTGCCTGCAATGGTGTTATCCAGATTGTTGCAGCGCAACAAAACAAACATGTGCATGGACGATGTGGCCGGATTGCATATCCATCCTGTCCTGAACAAATTTTTTGAATGGCTGCTGAATTTGGAATTGGCATTGATTCGTGTGAATATTTCATTGCCTGCGGGCGGCTCACGATTGCTGATTGCCCGAAAGCCGATGACGATACAGAAAGATGTATAACAGATGAATGGAATCCATATCCCTTTCAACAAACCGTACATGACGGGTCGCGAACTCTGGTATATCGCCCAGGCGCATACCAATGGCCACCTCTCCGGCGATGGCCTGTTTACAAAAAAATGCCACGCCTGGCTGGAGGCGCGTACGGGTACACACAAGGCATTGCTCACCCATTCATGCACCGCAGCGCTTGAAATGGCCGCAATTCTTGCCGACATTCAACCGGGTGACGAGGTGATCATGCCCTCCTATACCTTTGTCTCCACCGCCAATGCATTTGTTCTGCGCGGCGGCGTGCCGGTGTTTGTGGACATTCGCCCGGATACACGCAACATGGATGAGACGAAGATAGAGGCGGCCATCACACCGCGCACCAAGGCCATCGTGCCGGTGCATTATGCAGGGGTGGCCTGCGAAATGGACACCATCATGGATATTGCAACGCGGCACAACCTGTTGGTCATCGAAGATGCGGCCCAGGGAATCATGTCAACATATAAAGGCAAACCGCTCGGCGCCATAGGACATTTGGGCGCCTATTCGTTTCACGAGACCAAAAATATTATTTCGGGCGAGGGCGGCGCGCTTCTGATCAACGACAAACGCTTTGCCGAGCGCGCAGAGATCATCCGCGAAAAAGGGACCAACCGTGGCCAGTTTTTCCGGGGTCAGGTTGACAAGTATACCTGGGTCGATATCGGGTCTTCATATCTGCCGGGAGATGTGGTCGCTGCCTTTCTGTGGGCGCAGATGGAAGAAGCGGATCAGATCACCCGCAACCGCATGGCAATCTGGTCGGTTTATCACCAGGCTCTGGCGCCACTGGCGGCGGCCGGAAAGTTGCATCTTCCTGTCGTGCCCAAGGAATGCATACATAATGCCCATATGTATTACGTTGTCTTCCCCAGCCTGGAAACCCGCTCGCAGGCCATTATGCAAATGAAGGACGCCAATATCCACCCCGTGTTCCACTATGTCTCACTTCACGATGCCCCCTATGGAAAAAAACACGGACGCGCGCATGGCGATCTTCCGATCACCCGTATGGCTTCGGATTGTCTGTTACGGTTACCATTGTGGCTGGGCGTCGAGGTTCATCAGCAGAGAATCGTGGACGAATTGTTTGCGTGTTGTCGTTAAGGATGCAGGACTCCGGCGCCGCATCTGAAGCAGATGAGAGCATCTGTGAATCAATAACCAGTTCCATTTTTTCCCTTGTGCCTTTGCCCCTTTTTATCTGGGCAGTTACCAGATGAAATTCAAATGACACCTCAGCGACCTGTTTCAGGAACTGCATGACAACATGGAACAGCCCGCCCGGTGGCGCGCCCAGTCAGGGCGTTTTTCAGCAAATTTTTCTTTTCCCGGTTGTTCGGTATAGGGGTGCCGAAGCAGATCAAGCAATTCGTTAATCCTGGAAAAATCCCCTGCTTCCGCCTTATCGATGGCTTCTTGGGCCAGATAGTTGCGCAGGACATATTGCGGATTCACCGCGTTCATCTGCTGACGCCTTGTTTCGGGGGATATATTGTCCGTTCGAACACGGGCGATATACCCGCGCAGCCAGTTGCCGATGGCCGCCTTGTACTCAGCGGTCACCTGCCCTGGCACGTAATAGGCATCCATAAGCGGGGACATGATGGCATCGTTACTGATATCGGATAATGATTCCACGGATATGTTCAGCTCGGCAAGCCTGCGGTAAAAAATAGTCATGTCCGTCTCGATTGATGGCAAAATAGCGAGAAGTTCTTTGATCAACGGGTCATCCGTATGGGGTTCAAAGGCGGCTAAGCCCAGCTTCCGGGCCATCATGGTTTTCCATTCCTGGTGATAGCGTACGGCATAAAAATCCACTGCCTCCTGAAGCGGCTTTACATCTTCGATCAGGGGATAAATGGCATTGGCGAGCTGCGCAAGGTTCCAATGGGCGATTTGGGGCTGATGGCCGAAACGATACCGCTTGCCAACCGCATCGGTGGTGTTGGGCGTCCAGTCCGGATCGTAATTGTCGAGCCACCCGTAGGGGCCGTAATCCAGGGTGAGACCGAGAATGGACATATTGTCCGTATTCATCACCCCGTGGACAAAACCGACGCGCATCCACTGAACGATCAGATCAGCGGTTCTCTGGCAAACCTCCCAGAACCACTGGAGATAGACAGCCGGCGAGGGATCCCCCAGATGGGGGAAATCAGTGCGAACCGTGTAATCCAGCAGTTGTTTCAAGACCTTGATATCGCCTCGGGAAGCAAATATCTCAAAACTGCCGAATCGGGTGAATGATGGTGCGATGCGGCATACAACCGCACCCGGTTCTTCCCTGGGGTGCCCATCATAAAACATGTCCCGTTCGACAGGTTCGCCGGTTTCAATCAGGCTTAACGCCCGGGTCGTGGGCACCCCCAGATGAAACATGGCCTCGCTGCACAAAAATTCCCGCACGGATGAGCGCAATACCGCCAGGCCGTCCGCTGTTCGGGCGTATGGCGTGGGACCCGCACCCTTGAGCTGCAACGCCCATCGCTCCGAACGCTGATTGATGATTTCTCCCAGATTGATCGCCCGGCCGTCGCCAAGCTGTCCGGCCCAGTTGCCGAACTGGTGCCCGCCGTAGCAGGTTGCGTAGGGGTCCATGCCTGCAAGCAGGTCATTGCCGGAAAAAACCTGAACAAACGCCTGTGATTCGCAGGCTTCTGCCGAAAGGTCCAGCAGTGCAGCCGCTTCTTTCGAATAGGCTACCAGACGCGGCGCTGCAACCCGAATCGGATGCACCCGGGAATAGCATGCCCCCATCACCTGACGACGCCGGTTATTGGTCTCCGGATCGGCCGGCAACTCACGGGTGAATCGGTTGTCAAAGGTCAATGACGCCAGCGAATTGTTCTTGGGTTGGGGTTTCATGGAATCAATCTCTCCAAAAGGTAATATTCCTTTTTCAAGTTATTCTTCTCGTGCTGCTTTTGGCCATCCATTCATATTCTCCTGGAGCGTTAACCATGATGGATCAGGCCTGATAACAAGGCATAAATCGTTTCCCTTTTGTTAAAAGGGGAAATTACAATCCGAATTCAGCCGAAAAAGCATTCCGTTCAGCGAACTCTTGCCATAGTTAAAATGATAAGCACGAAAAAAATTTTTCCATTTGCTCTGGCAACCTTTATGTTACAAAGTTGTCAAAAAAATAATTGAACAAGTCGTCGGCATCCCGGAAAAGATCCGCATGAGAATCGTAACCGTTCGCGCCTTTCTCCCCCTATGATCTGTAACAGACCGAATTTATTATGGCCGACTTTGGAAAAAGAGGGGGGTGAACGGTTTCTTGCGAGCAATATAAACTGCAGAACAGTACCTATCGATAGCAGTCTATAAATGCTGGGAAAAGGGTGGGTAAAAATTGTTCATACCCTTGTCGTTGAAACAGCCGGTGGAATCCAGCAGATGATTTGTGCCAACAAAGCATAAAGACCTTGATCGGGAGGATCTCCGGCACCAAAAGATGTCCGCTGTTATGTCGGCGGTTAAAGCCCACCGCATACCCAATCAACAGGCAATCCATGACCGTACTCACCAGAACATTGCCGGTCTGGATCAGAAGATGGATATGATCGGACATCAAGACAAAGGCATAGCAGGGGGATCCAGTCTCCGGCAAAATGGAACCCGGTCTGTTCAGAAAATTATTCCAATATTGTTATTCCTGAAGACTGCTAAGGTTCTATCCGCTTGCAGATGATATGATGCAGAGCGACCGGTGTATCAATACCGGATTGTCTTGGTATGGTCATCGGATATTTAATGGAAAAAAACGCCCATTTTCATGGGTGTATCCCTGTTCACATACCCCACCACTTCAAATGGGATCCCATCCAGTCTGTTGTTCTGATATTGCCGTATCTTTTGAACCGGATAAATCCATTCCCTTTGCGACAAGATCGTTTTTCTGAAAAATAATGATGTATTCGTCACGCATGGTATTGGCAATTCCGGATATCCGTCGCGCCAGTGCGCGTACCAATGAGAATCCATATTTCAACGCTTTTTCAATAAGTACCTGATGGAGCCCCGGAACCTCTTCTGCTGGTATGCCAAGCGCCTTGCTTAACTGGTTGTCATTTGTTCCAACAACGATGGTACAAAAACGATTTGGCTTCAGAACCCTGGCACATTCACAAAGGACATCATCCATATCCTTGATGTATAAATCAAATTTGTCACGAAGGGTTCGACCACGAAGTCCAACCATTTTTTCCCTCAGTGCACTCGTGTTTACGCCCATTGCCTCAAGATGAAATGCATCGTTTTTCAGATAATCAATCGCAAAACTGTATGGGGGTGAAAACAAAATACCATCAACACTTTGATTACCAATGCTTAGAGTTCGCGCATCTCCTTCCAGAATCATTGCTTCCCCAACCCCAAAATCCTGGCTTTCCATGACCCGCTGTATTTTTTCCACCACAAAAAAATATCGTTCAAGAATGGACCGGAATTGTGTAATCGGCGAATTGCTTTTGCTTCGTTCACAGTAACCGACGCTGTCCAGATATGCCAGTAACAAAAAGTTATAAATATCGGATTGATGACATCCGCTCATTTCACGGATTGGCTCCGGGCAGTCAAACAGAGAATGGGAAGCATCCATGTTTGTCTTCCGGTTTTGCTTGTCGCAATGTGTTGAATTCTGAACAGGATGGCCCATTTGTTCCACAAAATGTTTAAAAATATGGTCTGGGTTCTGTAGGGCAATATGGATGTACTTTCGTGGGAGAGTCAAGGCATTGAATTTGGTTTGCGCCATGAAGCGACAAAAAGGGCTTGCATCAAATCCGATTGATTTGATTCCCATCAAACAGGCTTCAATCGGTACAGTTCCTGATCCCATCATGGGATCCAATACAGTGTCCCCCGGTTTTAACCCCATGATATTCATCAGAGCCTTAATCATCTGTGGATGAAACTTCCCGCGGTAAGGGAACAATCCGTGGGTGGCATATCCTGTCCTGAACAGATTGGTTTTGAAAAATGATTTCAGGCGTGATGAGGCGTGCTTGGGCAATAACACAGAATTGCCGGTACATATTTGAAAATGGCGGGAATACCTATCCCCGACACGGATAAAATAGGCACCATTTTGAATGATCTCTTCATCTGTAAGAATCTGGCTTTCATAAAAGGCCAGCGCCAATTCATAAACGTCATTCAATCGTGGGGAAATTTCCAGATGTCGCGGAAAAAGGTGATGATACATGCCTTTTGAAAGGACATCAAAACATGTCGCAGACGGATTTATCGATAAAAAATTATCGAAGCGCTCTGCCATCGGTACCTTTTTGGATTGGGGGGATATCCATCGACAAGTCGTCATGCTCGATTTCAATTACGGCAAGTACGCCATCACGAATCGACAAATTTTTCCAAACCGGGAAATAGGGTTCTATTTCTGCATAGTTTCCAATACGATCTGTCAGATATTGGTACATGTCTCTGGATGGAAGAATCAAAACGCCGCCGGCCAGTGTGCCATCCAGCAGGCCAACCGCCATCTTGTTCAACGCCCGATGACTGGAGGAAATATTTCCGGTTTCCCATTCAACTGCAAAACATCGGCCATCTGACAATTGCCTGACCGCATCGATGGGGCCAGGTCTGAGATGGGATGCAATTGACATTCTGTGTTCTTTTGTCCAGCCCTGTCGGACAAGGTAAGCCGTGCAGTTTTTCTTGATGGGTACAACACCATTGGCCTTTTTCTTTTTATACAGTGTGAAACGGTTGCTCCCATCAGGCCAACAAACGGATAATATGGCAATTTTAATCTGATTGAGTAATGTTTGGAACTCAGATGACGCTGCAAAATGACCCTCTTGAATCAGAAATTCAATCTTCAGAATTTTCATGGATTATCAATTCTACAGCGGAAATAATTTCAGTTGGGGAAACATGGAGGGCCTTTGATAGTTGAAAAACTGTTGTAATGGATGGCTGCCTTAATCCTCTTTCCAGCAGGGATACATAGGTTCGGTCGAGGTTGCTCTCCTGAGCCAGTTTTTCCTGAGACAGTTTTTCTTTTTTTCTGAATTCCCGAAGAATTCGGCCAAATGCCTGTTCCAGTTTCATGATTTTTCCTTTTTGATGCTGCTTAGCATATACAGATGAGCTCCTGACATATCTACAGACTATAGTCTTCAAAAAATAAATTGTATGATTCCCTTAATCATGATATTGACATCCCAATCCCTTTTCTCATTCTTGTCAAATGACAGTTTTCACCAATCTTTTGTTTAATTCGGACACCAAAATGCATCATCCAAATTTATTTTTTAAAGCATTGGGAATTGAAGCCGAAGACAAAACATGTATCATGCGCTTGTCCCAATCCACCGGCATCCCCTTGGCACGATTGAAATATTACAATGAAACCAGCACCATGCCGTGTGGTACGGATTTGCGGCAGATCATGGCGTACGCCGGAATTACATCCCATGAACTACAGCTCAGGATGGGGGTAATGGATTGTGAGATGATTGCCATGCTTCAGCAACATGCCGATCAGGTTTATCAAATCATTAAAGGCGGATGTGGTGACATCAAAGTCCCCAATCCAAAACCGGCACTGGTATTTGAAACACAATCCGGCAAGCTGTTTCAGGGCGACTGTATCGATTTGATGAACCATCTGGAAAGCGACAGCATTGATTTGATATTTGCCGACCCGCCTTTTAATCTGAATAAATTATACCCTTCAAAAATTGATGATAACTTGAAATCCGAACATTATTTGGCGTGGTGCGAAGCATGGGCGGCAGAATGTATTCGTCTTCTAAAACCAGGAGGCAGCCTGTTTATCTGGAATTTGCCAAAGTGGAACACCTGCATGTCCAGCTTTTTAAACAAACGGTTGACGTTTCGTAACTGGATTTCAGTGGATATCAAATACTCCCTGCCCATAAAAGGCAGGTTGTATCCGTCGCATTATTCCCTTCTGTATTATTGCAAGGGAGAAAAACCGGCAACATTCCACCCCGATCGTTTACCCATGCCTGTTTGTCCGCACTGTATTGGGGATTTAAAAGATTATGGGGGCTATAAAAACAAGATGAACCCGAGTGGCGTCAACTTGTCCGATGTCTGGCTGGATATCCCGCCGGTCCGGCATGCAAAATACAAAAAACGAAATGGATCAAATGAATTATCTGTAAAATTGCTGGACCGGATTATCGAGATGTCTTCAAACGAACAGGATCTGGTTTTTGACCCATTTGGCGGATCGGGTACAACCTATTCGGTTGCCGAAATAAAAAATCGAAAATGGATTGGTGTTGAAGTTGGTCCGGTGGAAGGCATCATTGCCCGGATAAAAAATATTGAACAGGATTTGAATTATCTGAAGGATATCCGGCAGGATTTGAACTGTCTTTTTACCCAAAAAAATTTGAAAAAAAGACAGCATGAAGGACAATGGACACCCGAGTCTGTCAGGAAAAGGGAGTTTGCTGACCATCACCCAATACAGACTGGACTTTTTCACATCTGAATTCAAATAATGCAGACATGTCTTGTCATTCACCGAAATGTCAAGCCGGGTGGAAAGACCAGTCATGGAGATACCCAACGCTTCTACTGCCCCATAACACAGAATAAACGTGTTGTGCCCGAGCTATGGCGCTAAAAAATACGCCGTTCCACTGCCAGTCGTTACGTAGATGCCCGACTCATCTGTGGGAATGGCCCTCCATGTCACGCCCTCAAAGCCGAGGCTTGTCGGAAAAGGTTTGGATGTCTTCCAGTACCTGTTCCCAAACGCGGTCAGTTGGAAATCGCGATACTCCGCCGCGTAGCTGCCGACGGATTGCGGGAATAAAGCGCTCGGCCCGACTGTGGCCTTGCTGCTGGTTTTGTCAACCGTCATGGTGCTGCCAATCGTTTCCGACTGAAGCGGATCCGGGCGATTGTTCCCAGTCTGATCGGCGTAGAAATTGATCGAGCCGGACGTAATATTAAGCTCGCCATTGATACGGTCACCATCGATCAACCAGGTTCCCCATACCAGGTAAGGCTTGCCGGTCAAATCGATGCATTGCGTCTGAATGCCATCTCCGGGCGCTTGCAGGCAGTAGTGGGTCACATAGAAACTCCCCTCTTCCCTGAAATATGTATCGGTAAGGGTCATTGTGGAGTCGAAGTCGTACTGGATGAAATCTGTTTGATAGAGGCTGGATTTGTGCGAGCCTGTGATGGCCGCCTCATTGATTATCCATGATAAATTCTTCGCTTGGGTCGGGGTGACCGTGCTGGTTGCAAGCAAGACGACGACCAACAGATTGGCAACGAGCAAATGCATGGTATCCTCCTTCGAATTTGTTTTGAAATTGTCTTTAGTCCTGCATTTCGTACGAAATAGAATTGTTTTCTTGAATTAAATTGAATTTATCATCCCGGAGATGGGATCTGCAGGCGATGTGCTTGAAAAAGCAGCAAACGGTTTGACAGGCTGCTGAGGCTTCCACCGGCAGTACCCCGAAGGAGATCGAGTTGCCCCGGTCTTAGGTCACCAGATAGGTTTCGGCGAGTTTCAGGTAGCGTTTCACCTGATCTTTCTGCCAGGCCTCGTCTTTTCCAAGTTCCCTGGCCATCACACGGGCCACTTCGGGAGCGGCTTCCATGCTGGCCCGGGCATCCAGAATCAGGGCACGCGTTCTTCTGGACAGCACGTCATCCAGAAAAAATGCCATCTCATTTTTCACGGCCCATACCACTTCGGAGAACCGGTAGGGCAGACGTTCGTGGATGGGCGTATCCAGCCAGGGCTCCTGATCCACAAGCCGTCTGATGTATCGGGCGTTATTTCCGTACAATGCGTAAGGGGCGTTTCCGTCATCATCCATGGACCAGCCGTTCAGGCTGAGATTTCGTGTCCGTGATTTTCGCGGATCAAGGGCGCCAATGGGAATCGCGGCATCGATGGTATCCTCGCCCATTTTACGATAAGTGGTCCATTTTCCGCCGGCAATGGTGATAAGCCCGGATGGCGACACATTCAGATGATGATCCCGCGCAAGGGCGGCTGTGTTTTTACTGTTTCCGGTATTGATCAGCGGCCGGATACCGGCAAATGCAGAAAGAACATCACTTGGCGCCGGATCCTTGGTCAGGTATTTTGATGCATGATCCAGAAGAAAGGTCAGTTCTTCCGCAAAGGGAACGGGTTCGAGGCTGGGTTTGTCAATCGGTGTATCCGTGGTACCCACGATGACCCGGTCATGCCAGGGCACGGCGAAAAGAACCCGGCCATCATCGGTATGGGGGACCATCACCGCAATATCACCGGGCAGAAAGGATTTATCCAGAACGATGTGAACGCCCTGGCTGGGTGCAATGATATCCTGATGCGCCGCCACATCCATTTTTAAAACGGCGTCCACAAAAATGCCGGTGGCGTTCACCACGGTCCGGGCCATCACCTCATATTCCTGACCGTTCAGCCTGTCCACCACAACCACACCGCTGACAAGACCGTCTGCTTTAATCAGAGAGATCACCTGAGCGTAATTGAGCACGCAGGCACCCAGATCATCGGCGGTCTGGGCCAGGGTTACAGCCAATCTGGCGTCGTCGAACTGGCCATCATAATAGATGACGCCGCCTTTCAGATCCCGGGGTTCCAGTGTCGGCATTTTTTCAAGCACCATTTCTCTTGAAAGAACCGTGGATTTTTCCAATCCCAGTCTTCCCGCAAGCGTATCGTAAACCTTCAGGCCAACGCCGTAAAAAGGACCTTCCCACCAACTGTAATTGGGGACCATAAACGACTGATGATGAACCAGATGGGGGGCGTTCTGTAACAGAAGTCCGCGTTCATGAAGGGCTTCGAGCACCAGGGAGATGTTTCCCTGCTGAAGGTAACGGATGCCGCCGTGGATCAGTTTTGTACTGCGGCTCGAGGTTCCCTGCGAAAAATCCCCCTGTTCGAGAAGCAGGGTGGCGTATCCCCTGGATGCGGCGTCAACGGCTACGCCAAGTCCCGTCGCACCGCCGCCAATCACCACCACATCCCAAATTTTCGATTCCTTGCCAAGCCTTTCCAACATTTCACTCCGAATCATGACCGCCCCTCCGAATTTTCTGATGAAACCGTGTTGTCCAGGCAGATGATCTGTATGATCAATTCTTTCTGCAGACGGCTATGGACATGAGAAATTGCTGACAATTTAACACTTGTCGCCATTTGATACAACAGGCATCAAAACGGTTTTTCCGAAGGAATGCCCGGGAAAAAAGTGTCCTGGCCATAGACAATGTCTTGCATGATGCGGACGTTAAGACAATAATACGATGAAAATCAGTGACATGGTATCTGCTTCAGAACCTATTTGGAGCAAACCATTTTTGGACAAATGCGTTGGGCAGGTCATACCCGTCACGCGCAAAATGCACATTGAGAAAAAAGGAGGAAAAAGTGAAAATCAGGGTCTGTATTGCTGGCGCAACGGGTTGGGCCGGGTCCGCTTTGACAAAAGCCGTTCATCAGGCAGAGGATCTGGTGCTTTCCGGAGCTGTTTCCAGATCGAACAAAGGAAAAACCATACGGGAAGTTCTTGATCTCAACGGTGCCGACACCGTGATATCCGGATCTGTAACCGAGGCATTGCAAACACGCTGCGATGTCATGGTGGACTTCACAAAACCGGATGTTGCAAAACAGAACATCCTGGCTGCACTTGATTCAGGGGTACATGTTGTGGTGGGAACCTCGGGGTTGAGCGATGAAGATTACGAAGAAATCAATGACATCGCCAAAGCGAAAAACCTGGGCGTTCTTGCAGCCGGGAATTTTGCCCTTACCGTCGTGCTGCTGCAGAAATTTGCCAAGATCGCCGCAAAATACATTCCCCATTGGGAAATCATTGATTATGCCGGTTCCGGTAAAGTGGATGTCCCAAGTGGTACCGTTCTGGAATTGGCAAACCAACTGGGGCGTATCCGGGAATCCTGTCTGGATATTCCCACAGATCAACTCCATGGCCCCATAGAAACCAGAGGGGCAAGATTGAACGGCTCTCAGGTCCATTCCATTCGTTTGCCCGGCTTTGTCATTGCCGCAGAAGCCATATTTGGAATGGATGACCAGAAACTGGTGCTGCGCCATGAAGCAGGCTCAAGTGCAACCCCCTATGTTGACGGGGCCTTGCTTGCCATCCGGAAGGTTAACACATTCAAAGGGCTTCAACGGGGTCTGGATACAATCATGGATATTTGATCAACTTTGGGAGAAATATATAGCTTTCAAGATAATGATTTTGAAAGCTATATATCAGTCTAACGAACTGAACCTTACTTCAGCGTCATCGCCTTTTCAGGACAAATTTCCTGACAGCAAAAACATGTAATACAGATCTCAGGATCCACCACCGGTAAGTTTTCGTCCATTGAAAGCGCAGATACCGGGCAATGTTCGATACAGGCGCCACACCCCGTGCACAGTTCCGGATCGGCCTGGGGTCTTACCAACGTCCTGTTTTTCATCAATTCTTGAACTGCCGTGTTACCCAGGATCGCTTCGCCGCCCAAAGGCGGAAGCTTGAAATCAGACAAAACCTGCATTTCCCCGTCTATTTGAGTCATTTGAGAATCGAAATCCCCAAGACCCAATGCCTTTGCTTTTTGAAGAAAACGCAGGCGACCCGGATCAAGCCCCATCATTCTCGCAACAACCCCATCCAGGGCCACGGCATTATCAGCAGCCAGAATCAGGCCGATCTTTCTCAGCTCAGGCGAGGCCGGACCATTTCCTTCCATGCCCACCACGGCATCCATGATAAATAAATCCGGAATCCGAAGTCGAAAAACCTCTACGATAACATCATGAAATCGCTCCGGCGAACCGGCTATATGGTGCAGTCTTGCTTTCTGCGCACCGGGCAGTATCCCATAGCTGTTTTTAATGGCCCCGGTCATAACGGTAAGGCCGTGTGTTTTGAACTTGGGCAGGCTGATAACGATATCAGCGTCCAGGATTTCTTTGGAAATCCCCACTTCCGGCATGAACTCGGGATTAAATGATAGATGTTGGGTTGTGTTGCCGAAATTTTTGTAATAACCCTTTGCCGCATTCATCAATCCGGATTTTTCAAAGCTTTTCTCATTGTCTCCATAGCTATACAGACCCGGATTATCGCCCACCACAATCTCGGCAGGGAACATCTCCTCAACCTTTTCAACCACAGCGCGCAGCAAAGACGGGTGCGTCACAATGTGTTCTTCCGCTGAGGACATGCGGAGCACATTGGGTTTGATCACCACTTTTTTCCTGTTAATCTCAAGAGGGAAAAGCGCAAATGCCCGATCAACTGCACATCGGCAGGTATCATAAGATGCCGGATGTATCATGACACGATACATATTTTCTCCTTTTCGTTACCGACCGTATCGTTCTCTGCCAACGAACAATCATTTCAAAAACGATAGACTTTCAAAAAATTCATTTCGCAAGGCAGCAGGGGGGGGATAGGCCATTTAGGCCATCCCCGACCGATAACGTACCCAAAATCTTTATCTGGAAATCGATACCATATATTCCCCGGGATGAATCGTTACTCAACTGTTTTGAATTTTTCTTTCGGGGCGCCACATACCGGGCAATTGTCCGGTATGTTTTTGTCGGTGACATAGCCACAGACCTGACAAACATGATATGAATTTACCTTATCCCTGATAACACGGTATATTGCCCGTTCATACAATTTTGCATGGAATGATTCCGCATCCCTGGCCTGACCGAAGGCAAGCGCAGCCGTTTTTTCACCCTCCTCTTCCGCTTCCTGTAAAAACCGGGGATATTCATTTTCGCTGATAGATTTTTCACGCTGAAAGGATTTCTCCAGATTGGTATCCGTATCCGAAACCACAATATCCTTCATCAGGTTTAAATTTCGCGTGGCATGAACCCGCTCCGCTTCGGCAATGGCGCGAAACAGTAATGCAATCTGAGGAATATTCTCCTCTTCTGCCTTTTCAGCAAAGGCCAGCAGCCTGAAATAGGCTTTTGCCTCACCGGTAAATGCGGCTTTAACGTTTTCTTTTGTCTTTTCTTTCATCAAATTCATCCTTTAAACGACACTGATTGGGTGGCTGGCGGCAGATTATTACTTCAACTCCTCAATTTCTTCTTCGACCTCCTTTGCACCTTCAGCATAGAATTTTTCTTCCTCCGGGGCAAGTTCGCGAAGGAGTCGGAGGAACTCACCTGCATGAACCCGTTCTTCGTCGGCAATGTCTTTCAGAACTGCTATAGCCAGCTTGTTGTCCGTTGACTCGGCAAGCTGCATGTACAACTGAATCGCTTCGTATTCCGCAGCGACCATGAAGCGGATTGCCCGGACGAGTTCCGCATTCGTGAGTTTTCTGTTGTTCGCCAATCCTGAAAAGGGTGATCCAAACTCTGGCATAACCATTCTCCTTTCCTTAAATCAACGTTATCATAAAGATAAAAATGCCTGTTCCCTTCTATCCATTGATAAAGCTCTTCTGGTGACAATTGTTTGTATTTATCCGGATTAATCATCTTTCATTTGTCCGTTTTTGGTGATCGGGTTAGACGTTTTCAAGGTATCCTTGCCTATGGCATAGTGGAAATGAATTTTCAAGATGAAACTGTCAACACAGGATTCAGCCCACTGGTTAACGGATGATTCTTTTAAGTCAGCATGAAATGAAAAAAACGAGCAGAATGCTGCTTGTAATTCAGATGCGGATGGCGTAAGGAATACTGGTCTCAATCCAAACCAGTCAATTTTCCGGCGGATACCGCTGAAAGTAAATGAAAATGGGGGAGAGAATGAGCAATCATGCCGCAGAGTGGGTCGGTCTGCCTCGGAAAACCAGCGAGGAGGTCCCCTGGCGGATGTATCTGATCATTGGTTGTGTGGGGCTGATCCTGACAGGGATCGTGGGGTATGGTTTTTTAACTGCGGACCGGATGAACCGGACAGATGCTCCGTTAACGGACGCTGTCTCAGTGGCCAAACTGGAGACCACCCGTGCCCACCATCAGATCGAGAGAATAGCGAGTGGGGAGAGCTTCGATAACATTGAATCAGCCCTTGCTCATCTGGATCAGGCCCATTATCATTTGCAGGAAATATTCAACCAGGAAGAAGGTGTCACACCGCACGTCTACACTATCGAAGACCCCGGACTCCAAAGGGAAATCCAAACCGCAAAAGACTTGCTCTCCGAGTTGAAAGCGGTAAGCTGGCAGCGTCTGGCCTCCCGTGAGGTTCGTGGTATCGGAAAAGAAGTCGATTCCCGCTATCTTGAACGGCTGAACGGTTTCATGGACCAGATCGACCGGATCAGGGCCCGCCTGGATGAGATCAAAGCCCAAAACTTCAGAAAATTCCGTGCCAGCCAAATCATTCTTGCCATTATTTGCGTTTCTCTTACCCTGATGATCGGTTTCGCCTTCAATCGGTTTGAACGTCGAAGCGCATCGGATTTTTTTGCCATGAAACGTGTCAAGGAGCATCTGGAAAACGAGATGCTCGAACGAAAATCCGCGGAGATGGCCCTCAGGGAGAGCGAGGCCCGATTTCGCCAGATCGCCGAAACCATCGAGGATATTTTCTGGCTTCAGAATACAACGGGCAAAAAAAAAATCATCTATATCAATCCGGCTTTCGAAAGCGTGTGGGGAATACCCTGTGAAACGCTCTATGCCGAGCCGGATACTTTTCTGAGACCGGTGCATCCTGAAGATACTGATATCGCACGCCGTTTTTTTGACATGTTTCCCGGCGGGGGAGAAGAAGGCCGAACCGAATTCAGAATATGCCGTCCTGACGGGGCAATCCGATGGATACATGTCCGAGGCTTTCCCATCTGTGGCAGCGACGGTGAAATCCAGCGGGCCGCGGGCTTTGCTCAGGATATCACCACCCGGAAGCGGCATGAAAGAAGGCTTAAAGAGCTGTTGGCCGAAATCCGTAATTTTGCCGCCATCGTTTCCCACGACCTGCGAGCACCCCTCGTGAACCTGAAGGGATTTGTCCGGGAGATCGCCCGAATCCAGGAAAATATAAAAACCGAGATGCAGGCGTTTCTGTCCTTTATATCAGAGGATCGCAGAAAAGAAATCGCTCCGGCTCTTGAAAAAGATTTGCCCGAGGCACTTGATTTCATCACAGCATCTGCTTCCCGAATGGAGACCATGATTCAGGCTGTTCTCCGGCTCTCACGCATCGAAGAGCGGCAGATGAACCCCGAACTGATCGATATGAATGCGCTGTTAAACGACCTTCTTGAATCGTTTGCCTATCAAATCAAACAGCAACAAATCCGAGTCATGGTCGTCCCCTTGCCGGAAATACGGGCGGACCGCTTTGCCATGGAGCAGGTCTTTTCCAATTTGATCAGCAACGCCATTCACTATCTTGCATCTGATCGGATTGGCGAAATTTCCATCGGCGCCGAATGTCATCCGGATGAAACCGTCTTCCATGTCCGGGATAACGGCATGGGTATACAATCCTCGGATCTTGAGAGAATCTTTGATATATTCCAGCGCATCGGAACGACAACCGTACCCGGAGAAGGAATGGGATTGACCTATACAAGATCCCTGATCCGACGTCATGGTGGGAGAATCTGGTGTGATTCTCGTGTGGGTGAAGGATCGACTTTCTTTTTTTCCATAGCGGCTGATCTGGAAAAAAATCAAAATGACTGAAAGTCCCGACTTCACATGTGATGTCGCCAGAATCGGACCGACAACTCAAGCGTCAGATGGAATACCTATTGAAAAAGCACTGCGCATTCTTTGCATGGATGATGACCCCGCAATGGCCAGGCTCCTTCAGAAACATCTTTCCCGAACCGGCCATGAGGTCAAAGTGGCACACGATGGTATGACCGGGCTTTCCATGCATCGGCAAGAAGCGTTCGATTTTCTGGTTATCGATTACCGGATGCCCGACCTGACCGGCATCGATGTTCTCCGGGCGCTTGCCGGGAACAACGGCATGCCGCCGTCCATTATCCTTACCGCCGCGGGAGATGAAAAGACCGCTGTTGAAGCCATGAAACTGGGAGCCAGCGATTATATTCTCAAGGATTCGGACGGCGGGTATCTTGAACTCATTCCTTCCGTAATACGGCGGGCGTTACAACAGAAGCAGCTTGTCGAAGCAAAAAAGGCTGCTGAGGATCGGCTCCGCAGGGCTCATGACGAACTGGAAAAGCTCGTAACGGCACGGACAGCCGAGCTTGTCATCGCCAACGATGCGCTCCAGGAGGAGATCGCCGAGCGGAAACGTGCCGAGGAACGACTGAGAGAAACCCACCAGAGGCTCGAGGATCTGGTGAAAGAACGAACTCGGGAACTTGAAGCAAAAACCCTCAATCTGGAAGAACTGAATATTGCATTAAAAATTTTACTCAATAAACGGGAACATGACCAAAAGGAGCTCGAGGAGAATGTCCTCTCCAATGTCAAAAAATTCATTCTTCCCTGCATCGAGAAGCTGAAAAAAAACGTATTGAACCCCAGTCAGACTGCCTGGCTGAGACTGCTCGAAGCTCATATCAGTGAAATCATTTCCCCCTTCTCAAAGACCCTTTCCGCCAGATATGCGGATTTGACTCCGACAGAAATCCGGATTGCCGAAATGATCCGTCAGGACAAGGCCACAAAGGAGATGGCAGAATTTCTGAACATCTCTGACAGCGCCATCGTCTTCCACCGGAACAACATCCGGAAAAAACTCGGCCTGGTGAACAAAAAGATCAGCCTGAAATCCTACCTGATGACGCTCTCCTGAACTCTTTTCCTGTTTAATGAACGTCGTGCAGCATGAAATTGAACACAACTATCAGGTTTTACCTATTATTTTCCTCCTTTTTTTCTACCCTGTAATTCTTCCCAACGCTGTGTTATTTCTTTAAATCATTCCCAAGCAGCCCGATGACTTCAGGCTGCTTTCAAAACAACATGCCATCCGGTACCGGATAGCGTTTTTTTTCCGGGCTGATGAAATGGCGAAGAACGGTCCACTTACGGACGGATATAATCACATTCGAAAGGAGACGTTTATGAAAAAAATGCTTTATCTGATTCTTGCTGTTGGTCTGATGTTCAGCGGGGCTTCGGCTCAGGTGCAGTCCGATATAACCAAACACCCGAGCTGCACGTACTGCGGAATGGACCGGGCGGAATATGCCCACTCCCGGGTCTATATCCAATACGAAGACGGGACGACCTTCGGCGCCTGCTCTCTTCACTGCGCAGCGCTTGACATGGCCTTCAAGATCGACAAAACGCTTCAGGCGATCCAGGTGGCCGACTACAACACCAAAGCGCTCATCGATGCGGAAACTGCCGTATGGGTAGTCGGTGGAAGCAAGATGGGTGTCATGACCAAGCGGGCGAAGTGGGCCTTTGGGAAAAAAGAGGACGCCGAAGCCTTTGTCAAGGCAAATGGTGGCACCATCTGCGGGTTTGAAGATGCCATGAAAGCCGTATATGAGGACATGTATCAGGATACCCGGATGATCCGGGAAAAGCGGAAGATGATGCGCATGCAGAAAGGGAAGAACTGATGTGGCATGAGCCAGTCGGAAACGCCCTCAGGTGGATGCCGTTCGGGATACGGATTATGTCTCATTGAACGACTGATTGATCACTTACGTCTCATGGTAAGGAGGGATTTATGGTTTTTGACAAGAAGTTCCGGAGTATTCTTTTCTGCTGTCTTTTTTTGATTCCGGCCATGACCTGGGCCGAAGCCGAACGTGAAAGCTGTAAGGTATGCGGCATGTGGATCGATCAGTATCAGCGTACCGCTGTGGAAATGGTATATAGTGACGGTAAGACAGAACATGCCTGCGGTGTGGCCTGTATGTTTCGTATCGTTCATGAAAAAGGGCTGGATTCGTTTCGTTCCATTCGTGTGAATGACTGGAATACAGGTGCCAAGGTGAATGCGCAAAACGCATGGTATTCTTTGGGCAGCCGCTTGATTCCCGACATGTTGCCCAATTACATTGCTTTTGCCGATCAACAATCAGGTGAGGCATTCGCCGCCAAGGAAGGGGGTGTGGTGCTCAGCTTTATCAATGCCATGGATACAATTTCTCCCCGCGGAATGACCCAGCCGTTTCGGATCCGTCAGGCGGTAACACCCGGGGCTGGCTCGTTCGGCATTGGACTCGCATATGCCTATGTCATGAAAGACCGTTTGAAGATCGGCACAGACGGCCAGGACCCCGATTCATTTATCAGTGGTAATCCGGCGCAACCCCGGGCACCCAAGCAGATCGATATTCAGACCCAAATGCTGGTCATGAATTATGGAATCACGGACAGAGTCGCATTTCAGATGAATCTGCCCTATTTCGAGAAAGAAATGGAAACCCTGGTTCGGCAGGGCAATCAAATCAATACCGTCACATCCGAAAATGATGGTCTGGGGGATATCACTTTCGAATTCCGATATAATCCATGGCGCAGCCATTACTATGACAAGTTTTTTACACTTCTTGCCGGCGCCACCCTGCCAACCGGCGATTTCGATGCCACCCGGGCATATAATGCCGCGCTTAAAACCAATCTAATTTCAACCGGTCCGGGTATGCAGTTGGGAAGCGGAATTCCAACGGTCCTTGGCGGGCTTTTATATTCACAGCGATTGGGACATTTCTGGCTTCATGCGCAGGCACTTTATCGATATTTTCCGGAAAACAGAGACGATTATAAATTTGGGGATGAAACCCAGGCTGGCCTGGCCATCCATTACACCCCGAATTATGATATGGTGTTGGGTATCGAAATGGATGCGTCTTATACAGATGAAAATGAAGACCTGGGTATCAAGATTGGTAACACCGGTGGAACCAGAGCCAACCTGGCACTGGTGTTTGACTGGCGTTTTCTGAATGCCTTTGGCGGCAACATGAATTTGAGAGGCTCTGTCGGACTTCCGGTCTACGAAGATCTGAATTCCCAGGATTTTCTGAATGCCGGTGGGAAAAAGTTCACCCAATCACAGCTTGGAGAAGGCTTTTTTGCCAATCTGGTCATCAATTTCAATACCCGTTTCGGCGACTTCTAATCCATATAAAAAACTATCCCTGAAAAAGGTTATTGGTCTTCGTGACCTTCGTGTTTCAACAAGTATGGACTTCCAAAAAAATTATTTCACTGCGTTATCGGCCATCCTTGACCGATAACGCATCCAAAATCGTTATCCTGAAGGTTATAGCTCACTTTTCAGGTTGATTGTTCTTCTTTCTTGCATCAGGTTTTTCCGGCACTGTGCCATCAGGACTTGCCTTTTCAGTCTGAGCAGGCTTTGCGGGGCTGACACGCTCCGTTCTTCCTGTCTGAGCTGGCATCTGCTGCTGAGGCTGACTTCCCGGCTGCTTATGTTCAGGGCTTGCTTTTTGTGTCTGATCCGGTTTCGGGGGACTGACACGCTCCGTCCTTCCTGTCTGACCAGGCACCTCCTGCTGAGGCTGTCTCCCCTGCTGCGTACGATCAGGACTTACCTGCTCAGTCTGTTCTGGTCTTGGGGGACTGACACGCTCCGTTCTTCCTGTCTGAGCTGGCATCTGCTGTTGAGGCTGACTTCCAGGCTGCTTACGTTCAGGACTTGCTTTTTGTGTCTGATCCGGCTTCGGGGGACTGACACGCTCCGTCCTTCCTGTCTGACCAGGCACCTCCTGCTGAGGTTGTCTCCCCTGCTGCGTACGATCAGGACTTGTCTTTTCAGTCTGATCTGGTCTTGCGGGACTGACACGCTCCGTCCTTCCTGTCTGATCGGGCATCTGCTGCTGAGGCTGACTTCCAGGCTGCTTACGTTCAGGACTTGTCTTTTCAGTCTGATCTGGTCTTGCGGGACTGACACGCTCCGTCCTTCCTGTCTGATCGGGCATCTGCTGCTGAGGCTGTCTCCCCTGCCGTGCGCCGTTTCCACTGCTTTTGATTGCCCTCTGTTGAAGTTTTAATTCCGATTTCGGTTGGTTGACCTTGCTGGCGGGCACGATATAGTTCGTGCTCTTCGGTGGTTCAACCCTGGCCCCCTGATTGATCCTTCCTGCCTCGGTACGCTTCACGCGTTCCTGAGCCACGACAGCGTTCTCTACCCTGCCCTCCTGAATGATTGTCTTATTATACTGGATTCGATCGACAACAGCATTGTGGGGCTTCTCTGCCACCGTGGCGTTGGTATAGTTGTACCGCTGCGTGTTGGTCGTGTAGTTGTTTACCACTGTTTCATTGACAACCGGCGCAGCACTGTAGTCGTTGACAATAGTGGTGTTATTGATATTTGTCACCTGTACATTACTGTAATTGTTTACACTATAGAAACTGTCCTGGTTAACCACGACAGCCTGGTTGGCATAAGCATAGTTTCCGATGTTGATGTTGATCTGTGCGATATTGGCGTTGGTTACGACTCCTGCATAAGGGCCTCCCCAGTAGCGGTGGCTATAGTACATCTCGCGCGGTGCCAGAGGCACCCATCCCACATAGGCACCACGATGAATCCATGAAACCCTTCCAGGATACCAGTAAAAACCGACATCAAGGAGGGGGAGGCCAACGCGCACGCCCACCACAGGCGGGGCCCAGTACCACGAATTACTCACATGTACCCAGTTACCGTAATGGTGAGTGGTGTACCCGAATGGTTCAGCCGGAACCCAACATTGGTCTCCATAATAGTCGGTCCATCTGCCCACGCTGAAAGGCCGCCATCCCACGGCTACGGTAGTAGGTTGCCACAACCAGCGCGATTCGCCTTCATAGTAAACGTTCTCCCACCTTCCGTTCTCTTCAAGAATGTACGCATCATTCCGGAGGTTGGGTGGAAGATATTCTGCCGATCGTCCTGTCTCCCTGGTCTTCATTGCCCAGAAACCTTCACGTCGAACGTTCCATCGGTCCCAGTCGGGATCAGGCATCCCATTGCCTGACGTCACCTGTTGCTGGTCCACAAGTATTGAAGGAGAGCCAGCCAGAGCGTCGTATCTGGCATTCGTTGCCGAGTGGATGAAACTCACCTTCCCAATCAACGCGAGCACTTCGACAGAGTTTTCGCCCACATAAAAGTCGAAAACTGTTCCGGGATCAGCCAGAACGTACCCGAATGGACACGTCACTTTGATGATCGTATTAGTGCTTTTGTTATAAATCCGGGCAACACCAGTGGCCACGTCCATTTCGGAAAAGTCCATATCGAGGGCGATAAATTGGATCTGTGTGCTGTTTCCAATCCTGATCCATGTTCCATTGGGAGCAATCAACTCCCCCAATCCCCTGCTGCCTGTAAAGAGTGTATCTTCTGTTCCAAAAGGTGTATCCCTTACCACAGCCACCCAATCGTTCGTCTCAGGAACATAACGAAGCAGTTCCCCTTCGATGTAATATACGCGACCAACTACCACAGATGGTGTGTCTGCAGCCAAGGATGGAGACACAACCGCCATCATCCCTATGGAAAACAAACACATCAGGAGTCCTGTCATATATTTTGTTCTTTTCATTTTAACACCTCTTTATTTTCCGCCTATTTATCCGTGAAAATGCAAATTCATGAGTTAGAAAAAAAGTGGCAGATACCTTTTTCATTTCGTGGGTGTGATTCCATCCATGCATTATTGATTATACATTCAATCTTTGTGCCAGGTTGATAACAATCACCAATATTTAATATATCATACTTAATTTATTTAATTATTATTTTAAACACATATACATAACACGCATTGACAGCCATATAACTGGGTCATATTTAACCGATGGTCACATATGACTCTTTTCAGCCTCCCGGGTTATTGGCAGAACAGAATGATCCAAGAATTATATAGCTTTCAAGACAAAGATATTGGGTGCATTATCCGGTCGAGGATGGCCAAAAAAGGCCTATCCCCTCCCTGCTGCCTTCCCAAAATCATTATCTTGAAAGCTATATGGGACAAAGGAGAAATGGATGGCGTATTGATTTTTGAGGAATCCGGAATGGTTTAAACTGGAACAGGCGGGTATATTGTAACGCATTGGCGCGCAAACCAAATCAACCCACCTGTTTGAGATGTTAGGCGACACCCAATTTTTGCGCGCGCGGCCGATCACAGAAAAAATGGTTCAGTCAGTCCATCATTTTTCCTGAAAACTGGATACAATTTATACAGGGAAAATGTTTCAGATGCACTACATGTAATCATATACAATCACTTTGGACCAGTCGGATTTGAATCGATTTAAAAATGCCTGATGAAGCGGATGAATCTGATAGGCATCCTGATCAGAGAGTGAATCAAACAGAATCGTCATCGCTATCGAGTAGGAGGAATCGATCACCGGACGCGGAGAGATTTTTGCCGGGGTACCGATATAGATGCCCCGGGTGCCGGGAATGTCTTTCAATGAATCCAGTCCTTCCCTGAATGCGATTATCTGACTGGGTTCAAGTTCGGGTTTCAACCAGAAAATGACAATATGACTCAACATGTTTTTTACCTCCTATTGAATATGAAACATCAAAATTGAACGTCAATGAGTCAGCAATACGCCAAATCCTGCCTGCTTTCAAGATGATATTGAGCTGGCATTCGACCTGGTACCGCAAAAAAACCCGATACATGACGGAATTTGGGCAGCAGTGATTCTTTCTTGCATTTCCAATCCGGACATGTAAAAAATCAACAACGGAAGCGATTTTGCCGGCCGTCTTTCCGTCTAAGCCCGGGGCCCTGAGTTATTATATGAGTGATACTGCACGGAGGTGTGTTTATGCACTGGTCTTTTCCCTTCAAATTTGTAATGGCTTGGGTGCTGCTCTTATCGGTTGCTGGCTGTAGCAGGACCAATGTTCTTCCAACCAGCCAAATCGTCGATACGCAATTGCCCAGGCCTGAATGGGTGCTGATCACCAATTTTGATGTCAGCTCGGCTGTCATCAAGGAAAATGAGGGGTTTTTTAGCAAGGACGATGACCCTTTGGAAGATGATCGCCAACTGGGCTATGAGGTGGCAGATGTTCTGGCAGGCGAGTTGATGGTGAAGATCACAGAGATGGGCTTGAAGCCCATGCGTATCACATCAAGCACGCCAACGACCAAAGATTCGATTATCATCACCGGGCATTTTGTCAATATCGACGAGGGAAGTCGCCCTCGGCGCAATGTGATAGGCTTCGGTGCGGGCAAATCTTTCCTTGACTGCGCAGTCATCGTATCAGCTTCCGGGGATTTCGGCGTCCGGGAAATCATGGCTTTTGACATCCACATTGACAGCGGCAATCTGCCCGGGTTCGCGATCATGGGGCCTGCCAGAATGGCTGCAGGAGCCGGTATGAGGGCTGTGGTGACATCCAATGCCGCAATGAGTGGCGTCAAAAGTTATAAGTCGGCTTCCACACAACTTGCCGTCGGTCTGGCCGAAGAAATCGCAGACGAGTTGGAAAACTATTTTACCCAACAAGGCTGGATTCACCAAAATCCGGCCGAGTAGTGTGGCGATGCCGCGATTCTGTATATAGTTTTTAAGATAATGGTTTTGGGAAGGCGGCAGGAAGGGGATAGACCTTTTGCGGCTGACGCCTTGAAAAGCCGTGGGTCATCCTCGACCGACTTCGTGTGTGCGCCGCTTTTGATGCGCTTCTCGTTTTGTTTTCAGGCCTGATCCAGAATCCTCAAACAGACTCAACGTGATACATTAACAGAAAGGATGGTACCATGCCTATCTGGTTGACCCCCAAAACCGGCGAGATGAGCCGCTATGTACTCAAGACTTTGCCGGATTTCCAGAAGCACTTCCCAAACGATGAAGCCTGCAAGGAGAGTTGCAGCATCCTGGGGTGTCGCAAAAATGGCCTGACCCATGTATTGGGGGTTAACCGGATAGGCATGGATGGTACATTTATGCGTACAAGAATTTTCGGAATGGTAATAATGAAATGCACTGGATTCGTTCTGCAGGTCCGAATGCCGGTACCACCGTGATCGCAATATATGAATTTGATGGACCGGATCAGTACAAGATTTGCTTTGACCCTGCTGGATTGAAAGTACCCAAGAAGTTCCACACCAAAGGCGAATCCGGACATATTTGGCAGACTTGGAAACGGGTAAAAAAGTAGTCATACGGCTTGGCGGATTTTTTGCTGCTTGCAGGCCGGCCAGCATCTGAGAACCAGGCAAAGGGAAAGACTGATGAAAATAATGGATAAACGCCAGGAATCCATCCTCCTGGTTGACGATCAACCGGCTAACCTTCAGGTGCTTTCTCAGACTTTGGAGAATATCGGGTGCAAGCTGTTGTTCGCAAAAAACGGCGAGTCAGCTCTGGCGATTGCCCAAAAAGTTCGTCCGGATCTCATTCTTCTGGATATCATGATGCCGGGAATCGATGGATTTGAAGTATGTCGACGGTTGAAAACGAATCCGGACACGCAGAAAATTCCCGTGATCTTTCTTTCTGCGCTGGATGAGACCAGAGACAAGGTGCGCGGACTCCAGCTTGGGGCTGTTGACTATGTTGCCAAACCCTTCCAGCCGGAGGAAGTGATCGCCCGCGTGAACACCCACCTTATGATTCACCGATTGAGTACCGAGGTGCAAATGCAGCGGGATGAACTGGAGCACGAACTTCAGGTCGTCTCCCAGCTCCAACGAAACCTTCTACCCGAGCGACTGCCGGAAATCAATGGATTGAAACTGGCTGTGCATTATGAAACCAGCCGGTATACGGGCGGCGATTACTACGATGTTGCTGTGCTGCCGGACGGCCGATTGGCTATTCTGGTAGCCGATGCAGAAGGACATAGCGCGCCGGCAACGGTCATGATGGCCATGACCTGTGCCTTGTTTCGATCCTGTTCGACATGTTTGGGAGAACCGGATCAGATGCTCACCTACATTAACGAAAACCTGTGTAAAGTGAACCGGGGAAGCTTTGTCACCGCGATATATGCTGTGTACGACACCCATTCAAGAACACTCAAAATGGCGCGCGCCGGCAATCCGCTACCCATCCGCTACAAACCTTCCGAGAAAGCAGCGACCGAACTGTCCTGTGAGGGTGTGCTTATCATGGGTCTGGAGGCTTACGCCGAGGTTCCGGTTACCGAAGTCACCCTTCAACCCGGCGATCAACTGCTTTTTTATACCGATGGCGTTACCGACCGATTGAACGAAGACAAGAAATTCTACGGGACCGACCGCCTGTTACAGCAATTTGGAACTGCTGACTCCGATGACCCTGCGGCCATACTTAAAGGGATTATCGATGATCTATCCCGGTTCGCCGGGCATCGTCCGGCGGATGATGATCAGGCGATGCTGATTATTGTTGTTGAATAGCATCAACCCGTTCGATGTTTCTCTCAAGACGGGTTGATTCGAAATGTGTTGTTGCATGATGATGCCGGAAGCCGTCCGGCGGAAAGGAAATGGAACGCTGCCTTGAAACGAACCGATCACTATCGCGTGGGCAAGACGGCCGTGAGAAATCAGGGTGCCGGAGATGACGCGGAATTGACGCGTTACAAGACCGATCTGGAAAAGCTGTTGGAGGAGCAGACCGAAAAACTCCATCAATCCGAGGAATACAGCCGCCTTATCCTGCAATCGGTGGCCGAAGGAATTTTCAGTACGGATACGGAAGGTCGATGCACCTTTATCAATGAATCCGGACAGAAGATGCTCGGATATACCGCAAATGAAATTCTTGGAAAATCCATTCACGATTTGTTCCATCATTCAAATGCAGACGGCTCACCGCATTTACTGAAAGACTGTCCGATCTATCTTGCGTATACGAAAGGAAAAACCAGTTTCCGCAGGGATGAGGTGTTCTGGCGCAAGGATGGTGTCTGCTTTGATGTTTCCTATACCAGTGTGCCGCATCGAAAAGGCGATTCGATCATCGGTTCCGTTATTGTATTCCGCGATATCACGGATCGAAAAAAAGCCGAAGATGCACAGATGGAGAGTGAATACCGTCTTCAGACGATTCTGAGCTCGTCCAATGAAGGGTTCTGGTGGGTAAACAACGATGCCGTCACGCTGACCGTAAACGATGCCCTTTGCGAAATTCTTGGCAGACCACTTGAAAAAATAATAGGCAGAAAGGTATTTGATTTCCTGGACGAGGAAAATCGACTGATCATGAAAGAGCAGCTCAGGCGAAGAGCCGCAGGCGAAACCGGTGTTTACGAAATCGCCCTTAGCCGACCAGACGGTTCAAGAGTGCCCTGTCTATTTCATGCTACTCCGTTTTACGATAAAACCGGTTTAAAAACCGGTTCTTTTGCAATGGTTATCGATATCACCCATCGCAAGCAAATGGAGGAAGAACTGATCGTGGCCCGGAACAAGGCAGAATCGGCTACCCGGGCAAAAAGTGATTTTCTGGCCAACATGAGCCACGAGATCCGCACCCCCATGAACGCGGTCCTGGGGATGACGAGCCTGGCGCTCAAGACGGATCTGACACCAAAGCAAAGAGATTATCTCAACAAGATCCAGATTTCCGCCAACTCCCTCCTGGGCGTCATCAACGATATCCTGGATTTTTCCAAAATCGAGGCCGGAAAGCTGAAGATGGAGTCCATCCCCTTTAACCTGGATGACGTCCTGGAAAACCTGGCGACACTGATGACTGTCAAAACACAGGAAACGGAAGGGATCGAAGTTTTATTCAACACCGACACCAATGTACCCCGCTCCCTGGTGGGAGATCCATTGCGCTTGGGCCAGGTTCTGATCAACCTGGCCAACAACGCACTGAAGTTCACCGAGCGCGGTGAAATCGTGGTGTCTGCAGAACTGGTGAGCCGGAAGAAGAACAGAATTGAAATCAAATTCGCCGTGCGCGATACCGGCATCGGTATGACAGCGGAACATATGTCGCTGTTGTTCACGCCTTTCAGCCAGGCGGATACATCCATTACCCGCAAATATGGGGGAACCGGACTGGGTCTTACCATCAGCCAGCGGCTGGTGGAGATGATGGGCGGCCGGATCTGGGTGGAGAGCGCTCCCGGAGTCGGCAGCACGTTCTTCTTTACCGCCAACTTCGATATCGGCCGGGAAGAAGACATGGTCTGTCGACTTCCGCCACCTGATCTCAGAGGTATCAAGGCCCTGATCGTGGATGACAACCCGACATCCCGGGAAATTTTCCAGAAGATGCTGGAGTCATTCACCTTCGAGGTCACCCTGGTTTCTTCGGGAGAAGATGGGTTGAAGGAGGTGGAAAAGTCCATCGGAGGACGGCCCTACGACATCGTGGTCATGGATTGGAAAATGCCCGGTATTGACGGTTTCGAGGCATCCAAACGGATCAAGCATGATCCCCGGCTGACCAAGGCCCCTGTCATTGTTCTGGTCAGCGCTTATGGACGGGAAGAAATCATGTTGCGGGCAGAGGCGGCCGGTTTGGACGCCTTCCTGATCAAACCGATCAGTCCATCGGTGATGTTCGACACGATCATGCATGCGCTGGCAAAAGATCCCACCAAGGAGTTTGAGCCAATCGACCGGAAAGATCCGTCTGCAAATCTGTTGAAAGGGCTGGAAGGCGCCAGGGTCCTGATTGTGGAAGACAACGAGCTCAACCAGCAGGTTGCAATGGAAATGCTGGCCAATGCGGGGATGATCGTATCCCTGGCCGCGAACGGACAGGAAGCCCTGGATGCGGTGATGGCCAATCGCTTCGACGCCTTGTTGATGGATATCCAGATGCCGGTGATGGATGGATACACCGCAACACGGGTGATTCGCCGGGATGACCGGTTCAAGGATTTGCCCATCATCGCCATGACCGCACACGCCATGACCGGTGATCAGGAGAAGAGCGCTGCAGCCGGCATGAACGACCACATTACCAAACCGATTGATCCGACACAGCTATATACGGTTCTGGCACGATGGATTTCAGCCGCTTCGCACCCTGCCGGGGAAGAGCGTGTGCCGGATGTGATTGCGCGGAATCATGCTGAAAAAGCCGACACTGATTCTGCCCCGATATCTGGAGAAGCGCAACCATTTCCCGAAGTTCTGGATGGATTTGACCTTGTGGATGGATTGCAGCGTCTGCAGGGGAATAAAGCCCTGTATCGTAAACTGCTGACGGGTTTTGCGACCCGGTACAAACAGGCGGCCGATAACATCCACCAGGCACTGGATGCCAAAGAGTATCGCAAGGCACACAGTATCATTCACGACATCAAGGGGCTGGCCGGCAATCTGGCGGCACATCACCTGCAAGAAGCGGCTGCGGAACTGGAAAAGCTGATCAAACATCCGGATGCAAACAATCCACCTCCGCCGGATGCAATCACCAACGCATTTGTCATTTTTGAAACCCGGATGGCTCAGGCGTTGCAATCCGCCCGATACATTGAATCATTGGAAGCCATGCCGGCCCCCTCTCCATCGGCTGAATCGACCGGAAAACTGCCGTCGGATCTGGCCAAAGCGGCCGCAGGACGATTGCGTGAGGCTGCTGAAATGGGTGATGTATCAGGGATGACAGCAATTGCCGAAGAGATGACCTCCCTCTCAAAGGATTTTGCGCCATATTTGAGCAGAATCGTTCAATTGACTGACGATTTTGATTTTGAAGGTATTCTTGAGCTGGCTGATGAGCTGAATAACCTGTCAGAACGATGACACCAGTTTCATGTCATCTCCTCTGTGCATATTTCAATATCAGTCAGGGACGTCTATGTTTTTATGCGTTATTCTGCAATTCGATCAAACCCATTTTCTCATTCAATGAAAGAACATCAGCCGCCGGTAAGTTGGCCATCCCCGACCGATAACGCAGTGAAATTATTTTTCTGAAAGTCTATATATCAGACCGTTGAATCCATTTCGGAAAAGGCAGACTGGATAAAACAGGATCACAAAAGACGATCAGGTATCTTTTGATAAACATCCTTACGGTTGCGGATTCCCAATATCCGAATCTCGTTTTCAACTACTCGGAAAACAATTCGATAGTCTCCCACCCGCATCTTCCAGTAACCTTTCAGTGTCTTTCTCAGGGGAACGCCATAATCCTGTGGTGAAACACAAAGCCTTTCCTCAATCGCCTTTTTGATTCGCTGCTTCATCCGGTTGTCGATCAGGGGCAAATCGATATAACAGACATCCGGATGATACCGTAGAACAAACGGCATGGCTCAGCCCCACACGTCTTTATGGGTTAGTGCGTTATCGGGATCGAAACTTCGTTCACGGGTTTCGGCAAAGTCCGCAAGTACGGCATCCTCCCGAAGCTCCAGGGCGTCCTTGATCAGATCCCTGGCGACCATGGCCAGCGGCACTTCCTGCGCAGAGGCGATCGCAAGCATCGCGTTATATGCCTGACGGTCAATGACAATATTTACTCTTGGGTTTTTGGCTGGCATGAGTCAACCTCCTTTTTTTTTATAAGGTGTAACACTTGTGTGTTACCACGTCAAACTCAAAAACCCATAGACACACCAATTTTCAAAAACAATTCCGGCTTGTAGCGGCAGCGACATCCTTGCCTGTATCACCGGCGGCATTGCAGAGTCGTTTTATGGTGGTGTGCCGGAGAATCTGGACGATAATTTGAGACGGATTACAGAGGATTTCAGCCATAAATATATTGAGTTGTAATTGACAACATTGCCATATTTCAATAAATATTAATGTACTGATATGCAAACCTAGCGTCAAAGGAGCGGGTTAACAACAGTCATGCCATAAGCTTGAAAGCAACCGCCGGAAGATACGGGGGCACCATGTCCAACAGCGAATAAAGGAGGCAGCCATTCAAATCCTGATCGATCATCAATGCCCGCAATGCGGTGCACCGGCAATTCTGAAAGAAACCGACCGGCTGTTTGAATGCGGATTCTGTCGGGTGAGATCCTTTCTTTTGCAACCGAATTACTTTCGCTATGTGTTGCCCGCCTCACGCAAAACCACTGAAAAAAATCTCATTTATTTTCCGTTCTGGCGTTACAGGGGCATGATGTATTCCTGCCTGACAAACGACATTCATCATCAGTTTGTGGACTTCAGCTATCAGGCCGTTAATTGCGATGCGTTTCCGCCGTCAGTCGGTCTCAGAAGTCAGGCGCTCAAGCTGTCATTTGCCACACCGGATATGCCGGGCTATTTTATTCAGCCCGCTACCGCCAAATGGGATCTCACGGCAATTCTTGAAAGACGATACAACAAGAACCTGCCCAAGCCCATATTTTATCAGGCCCATGTCGGGGATGTCATGAGCCTGATTTATGCGCCGTTTTATATGGAACAAAGACTGATTGATGCGGTTCTGGACAGACCGGTTGGACTGAATCAGCCGGAAGGATTTGATCCAACCCGTTTTCCAGGCGGTAAAAATGAATCGCGAATCAGTTTTCTGCCAACCCTGTGTCCGGATTGTGGTTGGGACCTGGAGGGGGAGCGAAACAGTCTGATCATGAATTGCCTGAATTGTCATACGGTCTGGCATTCGGTTGGCATGCGCCTGGCCAAAATGAAATTCGGTTACATCAAAGAGCCGAAGACAACCGGTATGTATTTGCCTTTCTGGCGGATTCAGGCAGCCATATCCGGAATCGGACTGTCAACTTATGCCGATCTGGTCCGTCTGGCCAATCTGCCCAAAGTGATTCAGCCGGGCTGGGAAGAATTGGAATTTCGCTTCTGGGCACCGGCTTTCAAGATTCAACCCAGAACGATGATGATGCTGTCCAGAAACCTGACACTGGTTCAGCCGCAGGCTTCCCTCATTTTTGAGCATCAGCCGGGCAAACGCTATCCGGTCACGCTTCCGGTCGCCGAGGCCGTTGAAGGCATCAAGATCAGTCTGGCCGGTTTTGTGAAGCCTGTCGAAGATTATCTGCCTATGCTGAAGGATATCGAAATCAAACCCATCCGGTATATTCTGGTTTATATTCCCTTTGAAGAAGGCCATCATGAATGGCTGAATTCCGAATGCCATATGGCCATACAGAAAAATCAACTGGCGCTGTCCGGTAATCTGTAACGTCTGAAGACGGAGAATTCCAAAAAATGATTTAAAATTTATTCCAACTGGCGTATGGTCACAGGATGTTTTCATATTTGCGGGCGAGCAAGCCATAGAGGGATATGAAAAGCAAGTGTTGGGAGACTGTCTGACGGTCTGGCGGCTGCTCTGCCTGAATGCAGGATGGCGGTACCTTCAGTCTTCTGCCTTTTTCATTCATGGGGCGAAGGCCCCGACAATTCATAAAATTACAAGGAGAACGTGTTATGCCCGAACTGGCATATGTGAATGGCGAGATTATGCCGATTGAAAAGGCCATGATTCCCATAGAAGATCGGGGGAATCAGTTTGGCGATGCAGTTTATGAAGTGATTGCCACACGAAACGGCAGGCTGTTCTGCATGGAAGACCATCTGAACAGACTGGAACGATCCATGAACGCCCTGTCATTTCCTTTGATTTCACGGGATACCATTCGCCAGGCGATTCTGAAAATATACCGTCAGGCTGAAATACCCCGCGCTGCCATTTACATTCAAATATCGAGAGGGGTTGCAGCCCGGAATCATGCCTATCCGGAAAAACCCTGTCCCATGTTCATCATGACCATCCGTTCGGTAAAGGATATGCCACAATCCTGCCGGACAGAAGGGGTCGGCGTGATTACTGTGCCCGATATCCGGTGGGGCAGATGTGACATCAAAACAGTCCAGCTCCTGCCAAATATCATGGCCAAGCAGCGCGCTGCTGAAAGTGGTGTGGCCGATGCCATCTTTGTATCGGTTGACGGAATCGTTCGGGAAGGCAGCAGCTCCAATCTGTTTATCGCCCGGAATAACCGGCTGATCACCCATCCCTTGACATCAGAGATTCTGGGGGGAATCACGCGAATGGTCATACTGGATATCTGCAAAAATCTGAATATCCCGGTCGAGGAGCGATACTGTCATCAGCGGGAAATGTTTCAGGCGGATGAGGTGTTTTTTACCGGAACCATTTCCGAGGTGCTGCCGATCGTTCGAATCGATGAAAAAACCATCGGCAATGGCCGGGTTGGACCCATCAGTTCACGGCTGTATCAGGCGCTGATGCAGAAAATGTCGGAATAAAATATAAAACCTAACACGTAAAATCATCCTTCCCAAGCTGTACCAGATCAGGAGAACAATCATGAATCCGTTGGCAGAAGAACTGAATCAGATCATTACACAGGGGAATCCCCATATTTTCGACATGCTTTCCGGAATCGGCCGGAATCTGTTTTTTCCAAAAGGTATTCTGAGCCAGAGCGCCGAGGCCAAAGAGAAAGCCCATAAATTGAATGCCACGATCGGCATTGCCACGGAAAAGGGGCGAACCATGCATTTTGATTCGGTCATGGATTGTATTCCGGGTATTCAGCCGGAAAAATCGTTGAATTATGCCCCGTCGTTTGGCCTGCCCGATCTCAGAAAATCCTGGCAGGAATCGTTGTATGTCAAGAATCCGACGCTGTCCGGCCAGTCAATCAGTTTGCCGATTGTCACCAGCGGCATCACCCATGCCATCAGCGTGTTTGCAGATGTCTGGATCGATCCCGGCGATGTCATCATTTTTCCGGATATGATGTGGGGAAATTACAATCTGATTCTCGATGTTCGAAAAGGAGCGGTACTGACGTATTACCCCCTGTTTTCGGATGAGGGCGGATTCAATCTGGCCGGTTTCGAAACGTGTGTCCGGGCGGAAGCTGCCGGTCGAAGCAAAATTACCGTATTGCTGAATTTTCCCAACAATCCGACCGGCTATACGATCAGTGAAACAGAAGCCGATCGCATCAACGATATCCTGCTTTCCGTCGCAGAAAACGGCGTGAATGTGCTGGCCGTGATGGATGACGCCTATTTCGGACTCTTTTATGAGGAGGAAACCCTCAAGGAATCGCTGTTTGCCCGAATTTGTGGAAAACATCCCAGATTGCTGGGTATCAAGCTGGATGGCGCCACCAAAGAAACCTTTGTATGGGGATTGCGGGTCGGATTTGTGACCTATGGATCGGTCATTTCCGGAGACAGCCGGCCCGTGTATGAGGCTTTGGAAAAGAAAACAGCCGGCGCGGTCAGGGGGTCGATTTCCAATGCATCCCATCTCAGCCAGTCTCTGGTTCTGTCATCCCTAAATGACAGCCGGAACCCGAACGAAAAGCAGGAAAAATTCATGATTTTGAAGAAACGGGCCAACAGGGTCAAGGTCGTTCTTCAAAATCCAAAATACCGGGATGCCTGGGATGTGTATCCCTTTAATTCCGGATATTTCATGTGTCTTCGCCTGAAGACGGTTGATGCGGAAGCCCTGCGGGTTCATCTGCTGAATACCTATGGCGTGGGACTGATATCCATCGGCAGCCGAAATCTGCGCGTGGCATTTTCCTGCCTGGAAGAAACAGATGTACAGACCCTGTTCGATCTGGTGCTGCAGGGGGTTCGGGATCTGACCAAATGACGGAAGTCGGAGGTCAGAGGTTAGGGATCGGAGGTCAGGGATCGGAGGTCAGAGGTCAGAGATCGGAGGTCAGAGATCGGAGGTCAGTGTGTGGAGGCGGTTAGGGAAGATGGATCAGCCAATCGGTTTCAAGCCGGATGCCAGCCCGGCATCCGATACCGATATTGGTGTTCAGGAAATGGAGTTGCCCCAAGATGCGCCGATTCGGTGCGCGGCCTGTATGGGTGCCGTTGCCGTTGCCGCTGACCGCATTGAGGTGAAGGGCGCCCATGTGCACACGTTTGCCAACCCGCACGGCCTGGTTTTTGAGATCGGCTGCTTTCATGACGCATTTGGATGTGACGCGATGGGTCTTCCCACAGATGAGTTTGCCTGGTTCAACGGCTTTTTCTGGCAGATGGCGTTTTGCCGAACCTGTCTGGCCCATCTGGGCTGGCTGTTTACAAACAAGTCGACCGGATTCTGGGGGCTGATTCTGGATCGTCTGATAGACGAAAAAGGCTGAAGGTTGAAGATGCCGCTTTTCTACTGAATTCTGACTACTGAATTCTTGGAATAAAGAATTCGCCGGAGGGTAAATGCGTCTGAATTCGATCAAAAACAAGCTGATTCTCACCGTGCTGATATGTGAAGCGGTGATTATCGGTACGCTCATCACCTATTCCACACAGACCAACCATCAGGAATCCATCTCGCTTGCTCAAAAGCATGTCATCACCTCTGCCAGGGATCAGGCCGGCAAAATCCGGGCAGAAATCAGCAAAGTCCTGCAATCCACCCAGACTCTGGCCCAGGCATTTTCTGCAGTCAAAGACCCGGCATCCATCATGAATCTGAATCGGGAGTCTGCCAAAATCATTCTGAAAAAAATTCTGGATGCCAACCCCGCTTTTCTCTCTGTTTATTCCATATGGGAACCCGATGCATATGATCTGATGGATGAAGCCTTTGCCGACTTACCCGGGCATGATGCATCCGGCCGGTTTATTCCATGCTGGATTCGAAACTCCACCGGTAATATCACACTGGAGCCGGCACGGGATTACGAATCCCATGAAAAAGGCGATTACTACATCATTCCGCGTCGGACCGGTAAAGAAGCGGTTATTGATCCCTATGGCTATGAGATTGGAAACCAGAAGATGCTGTTGATGTCGCTCGTGTCGCCGATTGTTTTTGATAACCGCTTCTATGGCATTGTGGGTGTCGATATCCCGGTTCAATGGCTCAATCCGCTTCTGGATATATGGAATCTGTATGGCAGCAAAAGCGATATGGTCGTCATAGCACCCAACGGCATGGTTGCAGCATCCATTGGCCGAAACAATGCAGCGGGTCAGATGTTTCAGGCAGTCTATCCGGATTTGGCGGACCGGCTTCCAAAGATTCGGGCCGGACTGGAAATGTCAACCATGATGGGAAACGACCTGATCGTATTTTCCCCTGTTGCTGTTGGCTACTCCAGCGAATCCTGGGCTGTGATGATTTCCATTCCCAAATCCGTGATTCTTGCCGAAGCCACGTCCAAAATGTGGAAACAGATCTGGGTCAGCAGCGTTCTGACGCTCAGCGCCGTACTCATCATTTCCCTGTTTATCAGCCAGTTTTTAAAGCCCCTTTCCGCAATCAGCGAGGCTTCGGAAAAAGTGGCGCTGGGGCATATGGAGCTGGATAACATTCAAACCAACACCGATGAAATCGGTTTGATGTATCTCAGTTTCAGGCGCATGATCGCATCGCTTCAAACTGTTTCCGGGGCCATCAAGGCCATTGCCATCGGCGACTTCCGTCATAAAGTTGAACTGAGAAGTCCGGAAGACATTCTGGGGATATCCGTCAATCTGATGGTGGATAACCTCCGAAAAACCGTCGAACAGTTGAACCGGATTGCCGAAGGGAGTTATGCGGAAAAAATTCAACCGTTTTCTGACAGGGACCAACTGGGCATCGCACTCCATCACATGACCGAATCTCTCAAGCTGATGAGAGAGAAAAGTGACCGTCAGAATGCGCTTAAAACCGGTCAGATGGAACTGAATGCCGCCATGCGGGGCGAGCAGGATGTCGCCACCCGGGCCACCCGGGTCATCACGTTTCTGTGCCAGCATCTGAATGCTCAGGTTGGCGCGTTTTATATCTACGATAAAGAAGCGGATGTGCTTCAGTTGACTGGAACCTATGCCTATCAGAAACGTAAACATCTATCCAATGAATTTAAAAAAGGAGAAGGCCTGATCGGACAGGCCATGCTGGAGAATCAGATCATCCAGATTTCCGATATTCCGGAAGACTATGTCTACATCAGCTCGGGTCTGGGGTATAGTGTGCCTAGAAACATGGTCGTGGTTCCTTTGTCATTGGAAAACACCATCAAGGGTGTGATCGAACTGGGAGCCTTTCATGAATTTTCACAGGAAGACATTCAGTTTCTGGTGGAAGCAGCCGTCAGCATCGCCATTGCCATCAGTTCGGCTCAGGCCAGGTCAAAAATGACCATTCTGCTTGAACAGACCCGGAATCAGGCACAGCAGTTATCCGAGCAGCAGGATGAACTCAGACGTTCCAATCGGGAACTGGCGGAACAGACAAACGCGTTGAAACTGTCCGAAGCCAGGCTTCAGACCCAACAGGAGGAGTTGCGACAGGCCAACGAAGAACTTCAGGAGCAGACGCAGATTCTGGAGGAGCAGAAAGAGGACATTCAGAAAAAAAATCTCGAACTGGAAATGGCGGGCAAGCTGATCGAAGAAAAGGCTGGTGCACTGGAAAAAACCAGCCGGTACAAATCGGAATTTCTGGCCAACATGTCCCATGAACTCAGGACCCCGTTAAACAGCATTCTGCTGCTTTCCAAGCTGATTTCCGATAACCGGGACAACAATCTGACCGAAAAACAGATCGAATTTGCAAAGACCATTCATTCATCCGGAACCGATCTACTGAACCTGATCAACGAGGTCCTGGATCTGTCCAAAATAGAATCGGGGAAAATGGAACTATGCCTCGAAGATGTGTCCTTACAGGATATCGCCACTTTCATTCGAAGGGGGTTTGAAACTGTTGCTCAGAATAAGGGCCTGGTGTTTTCGGTTGTCCTGGACGATCATCTGCCTGGAAAACTGATCACGGACCGACAGCGGATCGAGCAGATTTTGAAAAACTTTTTGTCCAATGCGTTCAAGTTCACGCAACAGGGCAATATATCCCTGAATATTGGTCGGCCAGTCGGGATGAATCTCTCCCAAAGCGGCCTGAACCCGGATCATGCCATTGCATTTTCAGTGTCTGACACCGGTATCGGGATTCCGTCCGACAAGCAGCAACGGGTGTTTGAAGCGTTTAAACAGGCTGACGGATCGACCAGCCGGAAATATGGCGGCACCGGACTTGGATTATCCATATCTCTGGAGCTGGCCCGATTTCTGGGAGGAGAGATTCAACTGAAAAGTCAGGAAGGAAAGGGCAGCACGTTCACTTTGGTACTGCCTGAATCCATATCCAAAACCATCCCGGCTGCAGACCTCCCGCCATCCAAACCGAAACACAAAGCGCTGCCGTATCAGACGGATGACTCAAAAAAAGCTGAATATGAGACGGAAATGGAAAGAACCGATCCCATTGACTCAATTCAGACCACCGGTATCGATGAGATTATGGATGACCGGAAACGCCTCGACGCCCATGACCGGAAAATGCTGATCATCGAGGATGATCCCCATTTTTCAAAAATTCTCTGCGACCTGTCCCGTGAACACGGATTCAAGGTTCTGGTGGCCGGAGACGGTGAAACCGGCCTTCATTTTGCGGATTACTATCAACCGGATGCCATCATTCTGGATGTCAATCTGCCGGGAATGGACGGCTGGGCCGTGCTGGATCGGCTGAAGAACAACACCGGCACACGGCATATTCCGGTTCATTTCATCTCTGCCAGCGACAGGCCCCTGAATGCTCTGAAAATGGGTGCCATCGGCTATATGACTAAACCGGTCAGCATGGAAGAGATGGAGCGGGTCTATTCCCGAATCGAGGAGACCCTGTCCAGACCCATCAAAAATCTTCTGGTGGTCGAGGATGATCCGGTCCAGGCCAAAGCCCTCCATTCGCTTCTGGAAGGCCCCGATGTCAGGATTTTCATCGCATCTACAGGGCAGAAGGCCGATGAACTGCTGCATTCCGAAACATTTGACTGCATGATTCTGGATATCGGTCTGCCGGACATGTCCGGAATCGTGCTCATGAAAGCCGTTCGAAACGAGGACCGCCTGAAAAACATGCCGGTTATCATTTATACCGGAAAGGATATGACTCGTGACGAACAGGCCATGATTCAGGAGTTTGCCGATACCATCATTCTGAAGGATGTCCGGTCACCGGAAAAACTTCTGGATGAAACCACGCTGTTTCTGCATCGGGTGGAAGCCGATCTACCCGCCGAAAAGAAGAAAATTCTCAACCGGATTCAAGACCGTGAATCCATATTCCAGGATAAAACCATTCTGCTGGTGGATGATGATATGCGAAATGTATATGCCATCAAAAGCATCCTGGAAGAAAAAGGCATGCAGGTGATTGTGGGTAAAAATGGAAAAGAAGGCATGGAGCGACTTGAATCCCATCCAAATATCGATCTGGTGCTGATGGACATCATGATGCCGGTGATGGATGGATATGAGGCCATGAGAAAAATTCGGGCCGACAAAGCGTATGAGCGGCTTCCCGTCATTGCACTGACGGCAAAGGCCATGAAGGGTGACCGAACCCTGAGCATCGATGCCGGTGCCAACGACTATCTGGCCAAACCGTTTGACATGGACAAACTGTTATCCATGCTGCGGGTGTGGCTGTATTAAACGGCTGACGGATGAAAGAAAAGTCCTTCAGGCCCTTTTTGTCGGCTGTGTCCATTTTTCCATGATGTAAACGCCTGTTTGAAAATTACGTCTGAGGCCTGATATAGAATCTTCGAACGTAACTATTCAGGCACAACGGCACATAGGGGCAAAGTGGCATATTGTCCATCAGCCGTTGGCTGAAAGCGGCCGACTTTGTCACCGGACTGTTGATCAACCGGCCCACCAAAGCAATAAATCGGTTTCCGTTTGCCTCTGTGCCTTTGCCACTTTGAACCTGAATAGTTAATTTCGAACAGGCTCTAAAATGATTTCTACTGCCATTATTCTGAATTCTGAATCCTGAATCCTGAATTCTGCTTTTTCAAGGATATCCCCTCATGGACAAAATGGCCGAAACCGAGCATATCGAAACCCGGCTATTGCTGGAAGCCATTTTCCTGAAATATGGATATGATTTTCGAAGCTATGCCGAGGCATCCATTGGCCGTCGTATCCAGCGGAACATGAGACTGAACGGATGTGTGCATATCTCCGAGCTTCAGCATCGCATTCTCACCGATGCAGCCGCATTTCAGCAACTGATGACCGATCTGTCAGTCAGCGTCACCGAGATGTTTCGAAACCCTGATTTTTATCAGGCACTTCGGCGACATGTCTTGCCTGAACTGTTGCGGATTCCATTTGTTAAAATCTGGTGTGCCGGATGCGCCACAGGAGAAGAAGTCTACTCCCTGGCCATTCTGCTGGAAGAAGAAGGCATCATTCAACAGGTTCAGATTTATGCCACGGACATCAATGAATCGGCGCTTCAGATCGCCGAAAAAGGCATTTATCCCCTGGATAAAATGAAAGAGTACACCACAAATTATCACAGAATGAAAGGTCGCGGATCATTTGCGGATTATTATGCGGCATTGTATGATCATGCGGTGATGCGCTTACGTCTGAAAAAAAACATGACATTTGCGCACCATAACATGGTGACGGACGGTTCTTTTGGCGAAATGAATCTGATTCTGTGCCGGAATGTGATGATCTATTTCAACCGGGATCTTCAGAACCGGGTTTTTCAATTGTTTTGCGACAGTTTGACCGCAGACGGCTTTCTCTGTCTGGGGTCAAAGGAAACGCTCCAATATGCCGAATGTGCCAATCAGTTTGAAAATGTGAATGCCCGTGAAAAAATATATCGCAAAAAAGTCATACGGCCTGAGCTATGAGGCCATTGTGATCGGCGTCTCTGCAGGCGGTTTTGATGCTTTGGGTGAGTTGCTGCCCTGTCTGCCGGAAAAATTCGATTTGCCGATCCTGATTGTTCAGCATATGGTTCCGGAGGCCGATGATTTTTTTCCGCGGTATCTGGATCAGAAATGCCGGGTAACCGTCAAACAGGCCGATGAAAAAGAACGGATTTTGCAGGGAATCGTCTATCTGGCGCCGCCGGATCATCACCTGATGGTGGCGCATGACCGGACCCTGTCCCTGTCTGTCGAAGAACCGGTCAATTTTGCCAGACCATCCATTGATGTTCTGTTTGAAACAGCCGCCGCCGTGTATGGATCACATCTGGTGGGTGTCATATTGACGGGTGCAAGTGCGGATGGCAGTCGGGGTTTGAAGGCAATCAAGGACGCCGGCGGTCTGACCATTGTGCAGGATCCCCGTACGGCTGAAGCGGATATCATGCCCAAATCCGCCATTCGGGCCGTTGAAGTTGATGCGATCCTGCCGCTGAAGGCTATCGGAAAAATGCTGAGCCGGCTGAACAACTGACGGAGTAAATCTTGTGATTGAAACCGAAAAAATCAATTTGCTGATTGTTGATGATCAGCCTGCCAATCTACTGGCGCTGGAAAGCCTGCTGGAACTTCCGGATGTTCAAATCATCAAGGCATCATCCGGAAACGAAGCACTGGGTATCATGCTGGAGCACGATATCGCCCTGGTTCTGATGGACGTTCAGATGCCGGAAATGGATGGGTTTGAAACCGCTGAAGTCATGCGGCATAACAGCAGAACCCGAAACATACCCATCATCTTTGTCACGGCCATCAACAAGGAAGAGAAGCATATTTTCAAAGGCTATGATGCCGGCGCGGTGGACTATTTGTTCAAGCCCCTGGACCCTCATATTCTGACCAGCAAGGTTCATGTATTTCTGGAACTGCACCGAAATAAGAAGTCTCTTGAAAAATCCACACGAAAGCTCCAAAATTCAATCGATGGGCTGAAGCAGGCCAATCAGAAGATTATCAGGCAACAGCGGGCGGTAATTGAAGAAGAACGTCTCAAGGTGCTTCTGCAGATGGCCGGTGCAACGGCCCACGAACTGAATCAGCCGCTGATGGGTCTGCTCGGGACCATCGAGTTGATCCGCCTGGACCGCCATAACAGCGCGAAGCTGGATACGCATCTGAACCGGATAGAGGAATCCGGAAAGAAGATTTCACGCATTGTCAAAAAAATTCAGGGTATGAAATTTCTGGAATCGGCCTATGGTGAAAATTCGGCAGACATCGGCCGTGACAGGGATCGGAAGCTGACCATTGTCTCGGTCGAGTCTTCAGAAACCGATTTCAGCATCATTCATGACCTGCTGTCCAAGAGCATGAATATAACCGTAACGCGAACCGATTCCATTAAAGACACACTGACCTGTATTCATCATTCACCCTGCGACCTGATGGTCATCGATTATTTTTTGAAAGATGGCAACGGGCTGGATCTGATAAAGCAGTTGAATGAAATCCATATGGATATTCCGGTGATCATGATAACGGGAAAAGGGGATGAGTACATTGCCACCCAGGCGCTTCAGTCCGGTGCATATGACTATCTGACCAAGGACCGCCTGACCGGAAACAATCTGACAAATGCCATTCAGAATGCCCTGAGCAAGTCAAGAATGAAGAAAGAAGCGCATGAAGCCGTGAAAAAAATGGCCGAGATGTCCATTCGGGATGCATTGACAGGGCTTTACAACCGGAGATTCTTTTCCGAGGCATTGGAACGGGAAACTGCCCGTTCCATTCGAAACCGTACGGATTTGGTACTCTGCATCATGGATCTGGATTTTTTTAAGCAGATCAACGACACAATGGGGCATCAGACCGGGGATATGGTTCTGTCAGAATTGGGCCGAATGTTGACAGACTGGATTCGACAGACGGATATTCCCTGCCGCTATGGTGGAGAGGAATTTGCCGTCATTCTGACAGATACCGATATTGAACATGCCATCGGTGTATGCGAACGGTTCAGGCGAATGCTGGTGGAATACCGCTTCCAGCATCAGGAAAAATCATTTCAGGTGACGATCAGCATCGGCATCGCATCACTTCAGAATCTCGACAACCCGACATCGGAAACAGTGATTCAGGCAGCGGATCAGGCGATGTATCAGGCAAAAGCCGGCGGCAGAAACCGGGTTGTGGTTTACGGATGATCGGATGGGAGAAAACGGTAATGATGATTACCGGAAGAGATGCACTCAAACGCATTGCCGGGCTGTAGCGATATGTTTTCAAATATAAAACCGGGTAATCAGTTGAGCCTGAATTTTGGGCCGCCGTCATCTGACCTGATAAGGCAGGTGATGAAGTGGCTTGAGGATGCCGTTTTCACAAAAACGGTTACGATTCAGAGCATGATTGATCAGTTGCCGGGCAGCGCTTTGAATCTTCACCGGTCTCTTCTGATCCGAATTCTGGCTGTCCTGGTTTCGGAAGGTAAAATATTTCTTCTGGCTCATGGTGAATCCATGTCCATATCTGCAGCCAGGTATGTACTCGAAACACCGGATCGGTGGAAGACCATTGGCATCAGACTCAGACGCCGTTTGCCGCTTGAACGGATTCAGAAGATTTGCCGCATTCTGTCACCCCATATGGAATTGCCTGCCCCTGACGATCAGGACAATCTTTCCGATGCGATTCGCCTGAAGCTTGGTCACTGGCGGATTGAGTTTCAGGAATTCAGCCGGCTATGCGACAGAAACGGATATCCGGGTCAATCCGATATTCAGGAATGCCTGAAAATGATTCATGAACTGGGTCGGATCCCCGGCGCGGATGAAATTCTTTGCGAAATTCAAAATGACCGAACCATTATTCTGCTGGATCGCATCAAACAGATGCAAACTTTTTTTGGCGTTCAGATCATATTCTGGAATGCCACGCAAAAAACCATGGCGCGGGTTCCACCCAATCTGGAGGAACTGGCGCAGGTCGAGTGGTTTGAACCGGACTGGTCGGAGCTGGTTCTGCTGACAAGTCGTCCCGATCCCTGGAATGTAATGGACCGCATTCGGGAACTGAATGCCAGGATCGCGGGTGAAATTGACCGGATCGAACGCGCCCGCATCGCCGGATCAAAACAAAAGGGAATTCAGCAGATTGACGGAATGGTTCAGGAACTGTCCGGTTTGTTTCAAGAAAAAAACATGGATCCGGAACTGCGGCACAGAACACTGTTTTCACTTCAACAAATCAAGAAAAAACTGCTGAATGCATCCACACCGTCTGATGTCGATCATCTGCTGACCCAGGCCGAGGATGAATATGTGATGGCGTTGTAAACGCATCCGGCTTCCGCAAACAGTCCTCATTGCCTCATTGACCTGAGGCATAATCCATGATAACAAATGTGGCTACTTTGTAATCATTTCAATTAAACATGTGGATAACTTTATACGATGAATACAGGAGGGTGATTTCATGAGAGATGTAGTTGTTGTAAGTGGTTCCAGAACGGCAATCGGCAGTTTTGGCGGGAGTCTGATGAATGTTCCGGTCGTTGATCTGGGAGCGGCTGTTATACGGGATACCCTGAAACGGGCTGGATTGCGACCGGTGGCAGGCTCAACCCTGCTGGACTATGCACCTGAGAAGTTGAAAGGACAGGGTATTATCGATCTTGAAAAAAAGGCAGGCACGTGGGATGAATCCGCGATACCGGTAACTATCGATGAAGTGATCATGGGGAATGTGCTTCAGGCGGGCCAGGGGCAGAATCCGGCCAGACAGGCCATGATTCGTGCAGGGCTTTCCAAGGAAACGCCGGCGTTTACGATCAACAAGGTCTGCGGCTCCGGACTCAAAGCCATTGCGCTGGCCGCAGCATCCATCATGTCCGGACAGGCGGATGTAATTCTGGCCGGCGGACAGGAAAACATGAGCATGGTTCCGATGGCGCTTCCCAAGGCCAGATGGGGGCATCGGATGGAGCTGACCGGCAAGGGAGAAATTACCGATCTGATGGTGTTCGATGGTCTGTATGAGCTTTTTTATGGATACCACATGGGTGTCACTGCTGAGAATATCGCTGCCATGTATGGCATCAGCAGACAGGAACAGGATGAACTGGGTGTGCTGAGCCATAACCGGGCCATGACCGCCATCACAGAAGGCATCTTTGAACAGGAAATCGTTCCGATTGTCATTCCGGGTCGCAAGGGCGATATCATTGTCAAGCGGGATGAGCGGCCCATGGAAACCAGCATGGAAAAAATGGCCAAACTCAGACCTGCCTTTAAAAAAGATGGATCCGTGACCGCGGGAAATGCCTCCGGCATCAATGATGCAGCGGCTGCGGTACTGATAATGACCGCGGAGAAAGCACGCGAACTGGGTCTGCAGCCGATTGTGAAAATCCGGGGATTTGCATCCGGCGGTCTGGATCCGGCCTATATGGGGCTGGGGCCGGTTCCGGCCATCAAAAAAGTTCTGAAAGCGACTGGCATGACGCTGAAGGATATCGATATGATCGAGCTCAATGAGGCGTTTGCCGCACAGGCCATCGGATGCATGAAAGAGCTGGAGATCGCTTATGACAAACCCAATGAACTGGGAAGCGGCATATCCCTGGGCCATCCCATTGGCTGCACCGGCGCTCGTCAAATGGTGACGGGCATGAATCAGATGAAGCGCAAGGGATACACCACCGGTCTCATTTCCATGTGCATCGGTGGCGGTATGGGCATGGCCATGATTGTGGAAAGATAATGATCAGAGGCCAGAAATCAGGATTCAGTAGTCAGGATTCAGAATAACAGCGGTATAGACGTTCAGAAAATTCATTTCGCAAGGCAGCAGAGAGGGGATAGGCCTTTTTTGGCCATCCCCGACCGATAACGCAGCGAAATTATTTTTCTGAAAGTCTATAGATGTCATTTTCATATATGGGGTGAATAACATTTACCGTGAAAAACCATTAATTCATGTTGACATGCGGGAAAGCTGAAGTTAGGCCATTTCGGCATTTCCGCATCAGCATCTGACAAAATTAGCTCTTCCCGCCTTCAGCCTGCCTCCTTCAGCCGTCTACTCCATCAATCCTGTTTCCAGAAGATAAGGTATCAAATCCTTTTTCTGATACGTTGGCGGAATCTGAAAGTCTTTTAACGTCAATGCATTGGGTTTGGGCTTGCCAAAATGAGCCTCAAGGCGGACAGAATTGGCATTGAATTGTTGAACCAGGACAGGATATCCTTCCGGGGTCAGAATATACCGGATGGGCAAACTCGCCCATTCACCCAAAGGGAGAATCGGCTCAAGGTCTGAACGGACCCGATCAGCGATGTTCAGCAATTGCTGCAACGGTTTTAAATCCACCGGCTGAAGACCTGCCTTATTCCAGGGAGCAAACCATATTTCCTGAATTTTTATTTTGTCTTGCCAGACCGATCGCCCCTTGCAGATCATATTTCCAATTGTTTTTTCTCCGTTAAGGGTTTCAACGCGATAATCCACGCTGGGTGCCCGTGATAGTCGTGTTCCCAGTTGCTGATCGAGAAATGCCGTCAGTTGATTCAAGTTGCCGGACAATCCTGCGGTCGATTGTTCATCGATTACAATATAGGAAAGCAGGTGATGCAGGATATAATAAATGCGATTTTCAGGGATACGGTAGAGCAATTCCACCTTTTCACCGGTTGACATCAGGACAGACGCATCCACTTTCAGAAACAGATCGGTCATCAGAAGGGTCAGCGGATATTTTTTTGGCTGTTGACCGGTGTGATCCCGCAATTCCAACGGCACTGTCCATCCGGCCCAGACCGATGCAGGAAAAAATATTACGCTGATACACAGGAAAACAACACCGGATATCCGGTGAAATTGTCCGCCCCTGACCCATGACAGAAATTTGAATCGAATCATCACGTGTGCCACCATCATTGATATCGCTTTTAAGGGATGGTCAAAATACTGAAATACCGTTAATGAATAAACAATCTCTGATTTCAGATAAAATCTCGAATATTGTCATGCCGGACTTGATCCGGCATCCAGAATTTAACGATCTGGATTGCGGCTTTCGCCGGAATGACGGGAAAGCGGTATTTTAACAAATTCGAAATCCCAAAGATAATGATTTTGGGAAGGCAGCAGGGAGGGGATAGGCCTTTTTTCGGCCATCCCCGAACGATAACGCACCCAAAATCTTTATCTTTAAAGCTATGAATTCTGAATTTTGAGTTCCGTCAATGGCCTGCCAAATAAAAACGGCAGAATAGCCGAATCGATGCCTGATTTTTGAATGGTCAGTTGACGGATTTCCCTGTCCCAAGCAATCATTTCCTGAATTTGGCAGTTCGTTTCAGGCATTGGCGTTGATTTCATCTGTCGAACCAGTTGGATAAACCGTCTTACGGAACACCGGATTTCATGCGTCTCGATCAGATCCCATATCCCCTCAATCGATGACAGAACCGCTTTCCGGCCAAGCCGGTTATGGTGGTATGCCAGTTCGATTTCACGCGTATCCCAGCACTTCAATATCCGGCATTCCAGCGGGCGGTTCATATAAATTTCACAGGTGTTTTGGGCGTCATCAAAATACAGACAGGTTGGGCTATTGCTTCTGCCGTTGATTTTAATGATCTCATCATCAGTGGAAAGCACAGTCCCGGCAATTGGATCATTAACCATCTCGCCAACCCGGATTGTCCATAAATCCGCCAGTGGAATAATGCCGGATTCCACCAGAACCCGGTCGGCATCATGAAGGCATGGCCCCCCTTTTTTGCAGCAGGTTCCGCATCGCCGGCAGGCAGAAATCGCCTGATGGTTATCAGGTGTTTGCATGGGAAGGGTTCAGCCGGGTCAACAGCAAAAGGCCTGGAATGGCGATGACCGTGCAGGCCAGAAAAAACAGGGGCCATCCGGTTTCCTTGGCGATATATCCGGTGGGTGCTGCGGCAATCACGCGGGGAATACCCATCAGGCTGGACAACAACGCATACTGGGTGGCGGTAAATTTTTTATTGGTGATGCTTGCCATATATGCTGTAAATGCCGATGTACCCATTCCGCCGGTAAAATTTTCGAATGCAATCACAAAGGACAGCATCAGAATACTTGGGCTCATCACCGCCATCAGGCTGAATCCGGCAGTTGAAACCGCCTGAAATAACCCGAAAATCCACAATCCCCTGTGAATTCCAATACGAAGCAGAATGACTCCGCCAGCCAATGCACCGGTCACCGTGGCCCAAAATCCAAACAGTTTGACCACGGCACCGATTTCGGTTTTTGAAAACCCGACATCCAGATAAAACGGCATGGTCATGGCGCTGGCCATGGAATCACCGATTTTATACAGCAGAATGAATGCCAGAATCCACAGGGCGCCATGACGGCTGAAATATTCCCGCAATGGATCGATGACCGCTTCGGACAGAGTGAGTGGTGTGCCATAGATATTTGGGGGTTCCGACGCCAGCAGTGTGGTGACGATGCCGGGGATCAGACAAAGGGCCATCATCGTATAGACCATGGAAAAGGGAATGTGATCCGCCAGAATCAACCCGCCGCCGGACGCCAGAAGCATTCCCAACCGGTATCCATTGACATAGAGCGAAGATCCCAGCCCCAGTTCGTGGTCTGACAGGTCTTCCCGCCGGTAAGCATCCACCACGATATCCTGTGACGCACTGCAGAAGGCGACCAGAACGGCAACGGCCGCAATTCGAAACGGATGCAGAACCGGATCGGTCAACCCAAGCCAGACAATGGTCGTCATGAGCAGAATTTGAGTGATGAAAAGCCATCCACGCCGTCTGCCCAGAAACGGCGGAACAAACCGGTCCATCAATGGGGACCAGAGAAATTTGAGGGTGTAAGGCAGGCCAACCAGGGACATGGCCCCGATGACCGTCAGATCCACCCCTTCCTCCTTCATCCATGCCTGAAGCACGGACAGGGTCAAAAGAAGGGGCAGACCACAGGAAAAACCCATCATCAGGGCAACCAGCATGCGGCCATTCAGGATTTTTTTTAGAAACGGACCGGCTGCAAGCGGCTTCATGATGTCATGAGGCATCGAGGAAAGATCATCGATTGTTTATGGCCTCAAGCTGAGACGGGGATACAATCGGACCAAGATCTTGTTTCAGTTTGGTCAATCCCGCTAACTGTTCGTCCAGAATTTCGAACAGACGGACTGGAATATCGGTTTCCTTGCGATAGGCCGCAATCTGCATCTCGATACGGGCAATGATGTTGTCGAGATAGAGCGAAAACTGACGGTCATAAAGATCCTGGGGATAGTCCTTTTGAATGAGGGTCTGAAACAGCATTTTCAGATCAGCATACCGGGGAATAAATCCCATCGGTGTTTCAATCCCATCGACTTCATGCCAGGCGCGTCTTTCCAGCCAGGCCATCCATACCTTGACATCCCGTTTTTCTCCCAGCAGCTTTTTTCCGGACCCGCCGCGGGCCTCATGTGTCAGAAAATAATTGAGACCGGCCATGACGGGCTGCTTGTCCGGTGCGATGCTGGCGTTACCAAAAAATTTGAACTGGGCATCCATATAATCGCCCAAGGCCCCGGGAATAAAGGGTGCATTGGCCCAGGGCGCCCGCTTGACGCCCACCGCACCGACCTCCGTGGCTGTTGCGGCAGACACGATGCAGGCCCCGATGACCACACCATGATCCGGGGTTTTGGCGACCCATACCGGCGGCATGGTGTCACTGTCCCGGCCGCTGTAGGTGATGACACGGGTTTCCACACCTTCCGGCGCTTCCGACTTCTTTGAATAATTGTCAAGGGCGGATGACGACAGGGTGCATCGGGAATTCGGATGTGAAATCGGTACCGGTTTTCCCTTGCTGTCAAGCTTTCCCTGTTCCCATGCGCCCTGAAAGTTGATGCCCCGCGTCGGCGGTTCCTCACCATTACCGACCCAGTGCGGTTTGCCTTTGGCATCGATCAGGACATTGGACCAGATGACTTCGGTTCCGGGATTCCGGAGAAGCGTCATCAGTTTGGGGTCGCCTTCCTGATTGACATCTTCCAGGATGCCGAATATGCCGCATTCCGGGTTGACCGAACGGATGGACCCATCGGCCGCATCAATCCACATCTGGGTCAGATCATCCCCCACGAACAGATCACCGGCCATGGCGGTGGTGGTTTTGCCGCACCCGCTGGGGGCTGCACCCGTGAACCAGGTTTCCCGGCCTCCTGGCCCAATCAGACCTGTGATAAACATATGCTCGGACAGTTCCTGACCCCGATTTTCATAAACCGCCTTATCCACGGAAAATCGGTGGTTACCTTTTTTCAACAGCAATGTGTTTCCGGCATAGGTACAGTTGAACGCGTAGGTTGTCCAATGGCTGCGGTCCATGAACACCCGGGCATTGGGCAGGTCTTCGGGACGGTTGAATCCCTCACTGTGGATATTGGTGTAAAAATGACCCAGACGGGAGGTCTCTGAATCAAACCGGTCAAACACATTTCGATATAAAATCTCTGCGCTGTGTGCCACATAAGCCGAGCTGGTTAATTCCAGGGCCGGATTGGCGGCGGGTGATCCGGCCGGTCCGCGGATATAGCAACCGACAATCATGGCTTTACCCTGCATGATGCCTGCCATTTTTTCCTGAATATCCAGAAGCGCATCAGCTCTCAGAATTTTATTGGCCAGCGAGTTGATCTGCTCGCCTTCATTGGCAATGTAGAATGTTCGGTCGATGATTCGGCCCTGTTCTTCCTTCAGATCAAAATGAATGGTATGATCGGGCATGGCGAGTTTTGCCTCTTCACCCTTTTCCAACGCCAGATTTCGAATGAACAGCCGATCCTCCCGGGATCCGGTGTTCACGAAAACAGAATCCGGATTGCACATGGATATGGCATTGGCAATTTTTAAAATGGCGGCCGAATTATGAATCTTCTGAATTTTCTCAAACTGGTCATCGGTCATTTTCTGTCTGAACAGGTTCATCGCCTGATCCGTCGAGGAAATTTTTCCGATTTCCTGGACGATGTCAATCCCCTGGTTTTTTACTAGCATTTAGAATCTCCCTATTTGATATGCCGTAGACTGTTTAATCCTGTCTCCCGATCCCTGAAGCCTATTGATACGAACCGATTATGATTTCATTCAAATCCCGTTTGGGAACATGATGAACGCCAGAGCTGTCCCGCCAATAACGAATGCTGCCATCCGGTCCTACCGGATCGATAACAATTTCTTCCCGGGGTGCACCGATGGCAATGGCCAGCAACAGTTGATGCTGTTCGGGAATATTCAGCAGGGAGCGCAGTTTTTCCCGGTTGATCGAAGCAATCATGCATCCGGCCAGCCCCTTTTCTCTGGCACCCAACAGAATGCTTTGTGCCGCAATGCCGTGGTCGCAAAAAAATTCCTTTGCAATTTCCGTATCACCCAGAATGAGAATATAGGCGGCAGGTCGCTCGCCTTCCACCGGACCATCCCAGTCCTTCAAATAGGCTGCCCATGCCAGACAGGAAAAAATATCTGCATTTTTATCTCTGTTGCAGGATATGATGTATTTCAGTGGCTGACGGTTGGCGCCTGATGCGCACAGTCTTCCCAGATTGACCAGATCCAGCAGCGTTTCCTTGTCAACCTGACGGCTTTGGTAAAACCGTCTGCAGGATCGGTTTTTTAATATCAGTTCTTCAATCATGGCATCCCTCCTGGCATGTTACCCGGTCAAAGATCGGCATTTGATGGCGTATCCAGATCAGAATTTTATCAAAATCGTTTTTGATTTCCAAAAGGGCTTTTCCCCGATGGCTGATCCTGTTTTTTTCATCGAGAGACATTTCTGCAAATGTTTTTTCAAGCGGTGGAAAATAGAACACCGGGTCATACCCGAAGCCATTTTCACCTTTGGGATGATCCTGAATGACTCCCTCGCATCGGGCTTCATAGGTCAATGCAGCGCCGGTTGGAACCGCGATGGATATTACGCATTCAAATGCAGCCTGCCGCTCGGCGTGTTGATTCATGTTTTTCAGAAGAAGCGAACATCGATCCATATCGGTCAGATTGTCACCGCCATACCGGGCCGAATGAACACCCGGCTCTCCATTCAGGGCTCGGACGACCAGGCCGGAATCGTCCGCAATTGCCGGAATCCCCAGAATCCGTGATGTGAAGGAAGCCTTTTTATAGGCGTTTTCATCAAAGGTCTCACCATCTTCTTCAATTTCAGGTATGGGGCCGAAATCATCAAGGGATTTCAGAATGACCGGGAAATCTTTTAACAGCGACCGAATTTCTTTCAGTTTACCGATGTTCCGTGTCGCAACAACAATCGTCTGGGTATTCACACCTGATAAAACCTCCGCTTGTCCATTTATCTCGTGACATTAAATGCTAATGATCCGGGGATTGATCCACCCAACGAATGAAAGAGACTGACGACTGAAGGTACCTTTGCCCGCTTCGAGACGTGAAAATGACCCTTTGTGCTTCACGATCTATAAAACAAGGCCATTTCTTTGTAAAGCAATTTTACATGCCTTCAGCCTTCAGTCTTTCACCTTCAGCCTTCCATACTCAGCCTTCATAAATAACGGCCAGTATGGTGGCTTTTCCGGTTTTGGATGCAATCAGATGCGGGGTGGTTGACAGGTAATAGACGCTGTCTCCGGGCTCCAGCTCAAATGAATCGCCTCCGATTTTCAGCGAAACCACGCCATCCAGGACATAGATGAATTCTTCTCCGTCATGAACCGACATGTCTGCGTCCGGATTTTCTTCCAGTTGAACCATCAGGGCTTCCATATGGCGACCCTTGACTTCAGGTGCCAGACTTTTATAGATGTAGATCGGCTTCTGACCTTTCGACACGGTTGAACGGGAAACGGTTCTCCGTTCATTCTTTCGGGTGATGGTATAGAGCCTGTCGCCCACGCCAGACACAATTCGGCCAAAGGCGCTGTCCAATGCCTTGGAAAGCCGAATGAGCGCTCCCAACTGGGGCTGAAAGCGGTTGGCCTCGATATCGGCCAGATTATCGACCGAAAATCCGGTCAGTTTGGATAATTCCTCCAGCGAAATCCCCTTTTCCTCTCGAATCGTGTTGATTCGAACACCGATTTCCTCCACGCTGACCGCAACCGGCGCTGTGATATCTCCGGTCAGATCCTCAAAATAATCCATATGAATATGGGGTTTCTGAACCAAATTTTCCATATAATGCTCCTTTTATCATCAATACTGAATGAATCTAAAAAAGGTTGAATTCAGGCCCTGTTTCAAAGGACCAAAAAGAATTAATCGATCTAAATGCTCATGAATCATTCCGGATGGTTCACCCCCATGAATGAAAATGATATTTACCCCTTTTCTACTGAATTCTGTACGCTTTATAAGGCGCCAGCCGCAATCCTGGCTACTGAATTCTATTTATTCATTTTTCCGGTAAAGGACAGGAAAAATATCCGGCAATCGCTGAATGCCCTTTCGGGTCATTCATATCGCACCGATATACCGGGCAATCACAATCCGCTGAACTTCGGATGTGCCTTCGCCGATTTCCAGCAGTTTCTGATCCCGGTAAAACCGTTCCACATCAAACTCCTGCATCAGGCCGTAACCACCGTGAAGCTGAACCGCATGATTGGCGCAATTGTGCATTACTTCGGAACAGTGAAGTTTGGCCATGGCCGCTTCTTTGGAAAACGGCAGATCATTGTCCCGAAGCCAGCAGGCTTTGTATAGCAGCAGCCTGGCGCATTCAATTTCAAGGGCCATATCCGCCAGTTTGAAGGCATTGACCTGAAACGAGGCAATGGGTTTTCCAAACTGCTCCCGCTCTTTTGAATAGCGAAGCGCCATTTCAAAACAGCCCTGAGCACCGCCAAGCCCCATTGCACCGATGGACAGACGGCCGCCGTCAAGGGTTTTCATCATCTGATGAAATCCATGCCCTCTTTCACCCAGCAGATTTTCTTTGGGAACGCGGCAGTCTTCAAAAAACAGGGAACTGGTGTTGGATGCCCGCCACATCATTTTATCATGCATTTCTCTGGCTTCGTAGCCGGGTGTTCCGGATTCGACCAGAATACAGGACAATTCGGGTTTGCCATCCGCCCGGCTTCCGGTCTTGCACAAAACCGTGACCCCTGCGCTGATTTTGGTGGATGCATTGGTGATAAAAATCTTGCTGCCGTTGATGACCCATTCGTCGCCATCCAGAACCGCCGTTGTTTTTGAATTGGCTGCATCGGAGCCGGCATTGGCCTCGGTCAGGCCAAACCCCCACAGGGCTTCTCCACTGCACAGTTTGGGAAGGTATTTGTGTTTTTGTGCCTCGTTTCCAAAATAGTAAAGCGGTCCGATTCCCAATGAATTTTCAGCGGCTACAGTTGCCGCATGGGAACCATCCACCCGGGCGATTTCTTCTGTTGCAATGATATAGGACAGATAATCCATTCCCTGTCCGCCATATTCTTCTGAGACAAAGACACCAAAAAGACCCAGTTCAGCCATTTTCTGCATGGTTTCATACGAAAATTCCTCTTTTTTGTCCAGCTCCCGGGCAGCGGGCCGGATCTCCTTTTCGGCAAATTTTCGAACGGAATCCCGCAGAATTTCATGATCGACAGATAGCGCAAAATCCATATGGACATCTCCTTGTTTGATGGGAAAAGTGGGGGAGAAAGACGCCACGCACGGTAATCATCAATAATATAGACTTCAAGAGGATAAAAATGTCAATAATATTATCCATAAACCAGCCGCTTTTATTCAGGTTGTTCTTTCAGACGGCGAATCTGGTTCAGAACATCATCATATTGATCTTCCAGGTCCAACAGATCCATCATTACAGGTGGTTTGACCGAGTGGGCTGGCAGCCGTTTTCGAGTCTCGGTGATGGCGTCATCCAGTTCGCGTAGTTTTTGCTCCAGTTCAAGCAATGTTGTCATGTCATATTCCTTCTAACAACATTTATGTAAATGCCACCAATTATGGATAGGTCCCCGACAATATCGGTGATCAGACGGACATCGTCAACTGGCCCGAGTGGTTTACCGGCTCCAAAATCAATCTGCCATCATGACCGCCCTGTACAAAGAAACCGTTCAGAATATTCAGGATTATGGTGCATGGTCCCGGCTGAAAATGGATCAGGGTGAACCAAATCAGATCATTCTATTCACGTCATGCTGTCCCAACTCCAATCTTTACGGCAATCCAACAGACCCTGCTTATACCGTACCCAATGACTGGTAATATTCGGTCGCCAATGCCAAAACTGTTTATACCAGCCTGCTGACCTATTTTGCAACCCGGAGGGATACGCTTTTTGTCGTCATTACGGCTCCGCCGTTATCTCTCATAATCCTTGAAATTTCGATTGGTCAGATACCTCCGGCAGAGCCGGAGGCTTGAAAAAATTGACCGCTCAAAGCGGTTGTAAACCAATGGCCACCTAAAGGTGGCATCTATTCAAACATTTGTAATTGATCTATTCGCCTGTCTTCTGCTTCCTGTTTCTTAATGTATCGACGAATAGTTTCTTCATCTCTGCCAACTGTTGATACAAAATAGCCCCTGGCCCAGAAACTCTGACCAGTAAAATTTTTCTTTCGTCCCAAAAATTCCCTTGCAATATGAATTGCACTCTTGCCTTTGATGTAGCCAACTACTTGAGCAACACTGTATTTGGGAGGAATAGATATCAGCATATGGATATGATCCGGCATAAGGTGGCCTTCTTCTACACTACTCTCTTTCTGGTTAGCCAAATGCCGTAACACTTGTCCAAGATTGATCCGTAACTGTTCATAAAGAGTTTTTCTTCGACATTTCGGTATCCAAACGATATGATACTTACACTCCCAGACCGTATGATTTAAACTAAGGTATTCTGTCAATTTTAAGCCTTTCTTGCTGTGTACTTTGAGCGGTCCACAGCAGGATAGCTTAAAAAGAATCCCGGAAATGTCAAACTCTGTGAGTCCCCCGGCAAAGCCGGGGGTTTACCTTTTTTAATTACAGCAGGAAGATTATCTATGCGAGGTCTTGGAAATTTCTGTCGTATTCTTGCAAGTGCCAACGGATTCATTAACCCTGCCCTTTCAAGGTGACACAGGAAATAGCCGTTAAATGGAGGTGATTTTAGAAGTCTCAACCCAATCAAATATTGATGGGGGCCTGGTTCCAACCTTCAGTCATTGCGCATCAATTTGACGATGCCGACGCCGGGCTCTGGTTCGCATACAAGTGGAACAACTTCGTCGACCGAAGCCCGAGTCTAACAAAACTCATCCTTCTCGATTGCGTCCAGCTTTGCCACCAAAGCAGCCGCAATTGATGGGGCATCCCCTACAATTCCCAAATCAGCCATGTCAAACATGGGTGATCCAGGATCATTATTGATTACAATAATATTTTTTGATCCACTCATCCCCACTCTGTGTTGAATCGCCCCGCTGATGCCCAAAGCCATATAAAGATCCGGATCCACAGTGACACCGGATTGGCCTACCTGTGAGGATTGGGGCAACAACCCATCTTCCACCAGGGGACGTGAACAGGCCAGGATACCACCGAGTTTCTCGGCCAGAAGTCTGGCCATTCTCAAGTCCGACTCTTTGCGACACCCTCTTCCCACCGCCACCACGATACCCATATCTTCCAAACCCGGCCGGCTATCCTGATCATTACATTCGACCTGATGGACAATTCTGGTTCTGATCATGGATGGACCGAGAGTGACTGCCTTCTCCTGAATAACAGCTTTTCTTTCAGGATCACATATGCGGACAGGAAACACATTCGGACGAACCGTTGCCATTTGGGGTCTGGTTCTTGGCGATATAATGGCTGCCATAATATTGCCGCCGAATGCGGGGCGTGTCTGTAACAGATGGTTGCTGTCATCGATATCAAGTCCGGTGCAGTCTGCTGTCAGTCCCAGTCTGAGCCGGGCAGCCACTCGTGGTGCCAGGTCCCTGCCGTTGGGTGTCGCGCCGAAAAGCAGGACCGATGGTTTCATTTCTGCGATTAGCATGGATAGAACAGAGGAAAATCCATCGGTTGAATAATCCTTTAGAAGCGGATGAACACACTTCAACACACGGTCTGCGCCATATTGACCAAGTTCCTCCAAGCCTGTCAGCCGCTCATCCCCCAAAGCTACAGCCACAAGTTCCTGGCCGAGTTTATCGGCAAGTTCCCGACCTTTTGTCAAGAGCTCTGCGACAAAACGTCTTGGTGTCAGTCCTTCATCTTGATCGCTGCATTCGGCAAACACCATGACACCTTTGTATTTGGCCAATTCTTCGACCGGTACGGACTTTCGAAAAATAGAAATGGCATTTCGCGGACAGACACTGGTGCAGGATCCACACAGCGTGCAGTTTTCTCCCACCGTTGCACATGCATCGACCAATACAATCGCCGCGAAGGGGCAGCATTTTTGGCAAAGCCCACACCCATTACATTTGTCACGATCAATCTCAATCATCACAGCTCATCCCCGGACAACAGCCTCTTGTCCTTCAAGAATTGCAAGATCACCCGGGCAGCATCTTCAGCCCCCATTCCGGACAATATTTTTCCGCGCGCCCGTACAAATGGAGGATAGGTTCTGATGACCTGGGTAAATGACCCAGACAGTCCAAGTTCGTCTTCAGAGATATGAAGATCGGATGCGGACAAGTAATCAAACGGCTTTGAGCGGGCTGCCAAAATATCTGCAAAAGAAGGGGCCCGGCGTACCGATTCCCCCGTACTCACCGAAACAAGTGCAGGCAGCTTCGTTTCAACAACCTGCCATCCGTTCTTTGTTTCCCTTTTTACCCTGATCTTGTTTTTCTTTTCTTCCAGTTCAATTTCAGTTCCATAGCTGATCTGCGGAAGATTCAAAATCTCAGCCATCTCAGGCCCCACCTGTGCGGTATCACCGTCAATGGCCTGTTTTCCGACAAGGATCAATTTGAAATTCGGTACAGAGGCACGGATGGTCTCGGCAAGGGTTAACGCTGTCGCCCATGTATCAGCCCCGGCAAATTTCTTGTCAGTGGCCAAAACAGCCCGGTCAGCCCCCAACTCCATGGAACGAAACAGGGCGGACCTGGCCTGGGGCGGACCCATGGATACTGCAGTAATTCTTATTTCCGGGAAGAACGCCTTCAATCGGACAGCATGGTCCAAGGCATATTCACAGAAAGGGTTCAGTATGGAAGAGACACCCTCACGAATCAATGTGCCCGTTTCGGGATCTACCTGGACATCTGATATTTCAGGGACTTGCTTTACCGCCACTACAACATCCATCATTGCCTCATCAGTTGGAAAAAATATTTCCTGGATTAAGCAGCATATCCGGATCAAAAGCCTGTTTTACACTCAGCATCTGAGCGAGTTGATCGGAAGAATACATGATCTTGAGAAATTTTGCCTTGATTTTGCCTATGCCATGCTCCGCACTGACCGTTCCACCGTATTCGACTGCCTTTTTGGAAAACTCGGCATAAATTTCCATACCTTGTTTCAACTCTGCCATATCTCGGGGCATTGTTGAGATATGGAAATGATTGTTGCCGACGTGGCCAAATCCGACCCATTCAAAACCTGCTGCGTCCAACCGGTCTTTGTAGAGGTCCCAAATATCCTTCAGGTGTTCATCCGGAACAGCCAGATCCGAGCTGAGACGGTGAATTCCCGGGTGGCTTCTTTTTCTTTCCGAAATCACCTTGGTGACTTTTTCCGGCAGAAGATGGCGGAATACCTTAAACCGGTCCAGTTCGCGACGTTCATAACCAGCCCAGGAACGTGCAAGGGTGGCTCCCGCGCCGGAAACAGTTTCTTCGAGAGCACGGTAATCCAGTGTCGTTTTTCCGGGATCAAAGGATAATTCAAAAAACAGCGCTGCCCCTGCTGTTTCGGGTATTGGCGGCATCCCGACCAGACGTGCATCTTCAGCCTGCATATTTCTAAGCAGGTTCAATGCGTTTCCGGAGTAGAACTCTATGAAATCCAGTTGAAGCCTCTTGTCCGATCGAAGGGCATGAACCAACTTGAGAGCGTCGTCGTCAGAATCAACAAACTGAACAATGGAGCATTTGGGTTCCCATGGAAGAAGTCCGACATCCACTGCAGTGATGATCCCGAATGCCCCCTCCGAACCTATAAACAGATCCACCAGATCCATATGTGAAGAAGCATAAAAGCCTGCCGCATTTTTGGTTCGGGGTAAGGAATAATCCGGGATATGGACAGAAAAATATCCTCCCTGCGAATTGTAGATGGTGAATTGTCCGGCAGGGGATGAAAAGTATTTTCCCCTTGGGATATCAAGGATTTCTCCATCCATGGTCATTACCCGGATGCATCGGACCCAGTCCCGCGTGGGTCCGTAACGGTAAGACCTGGCGCCTGACGCATTGGTAGCCACTGTCCCACCAAGAGATGCACTCATTTCCGTGGGATCCGGGGGATAAATGTAATGTCCTGGATCACCCCTGAATCGTCTTATTTGATCCAATATCGACGGATCAGCACTTTTTTCCAGTTCCTGAAACGATTTTGTTTTTACACAATGGTCAAGATCCGACAGAAAAATACCCGCCTGCGCACGAATGCGCCATTCATCCGCAATATCATCATGATATACCGAAAGAATACGATTCATCCGTTCAAGGGAAACCAGAGCTCCTCCGGGTGGTACACCCCCCCCAACAAGGCCTGTCCGGGCTCCAGCAATGGTGATACTGATTCCCTTTTGCTTCATTGCTTTTATCACGGATGCCAGTTGCGTTTCATCCTCCGGGAACATCAGAAAATCAAAGGGTCCCATTGTTAACCTGGATTCATCAGTGAGGTAGCCCGGATATTTTTCCTTGATCGTTTCGAATCCATCAACATTAAGGACATCTGAAACGCAAAATGGCGGAAAGGGCTTTGATGTTATTTCGTGCACAATCGTTTCCTTTTGATCACAATTCCCAATATTCCCATGGCAGTTAATGCAGTGCTTCCGAAATGGATTCCGACAATGATTGAATCACTTCATCCAACATCTGACGCGTCATATTCAGGGGGGGAATGAAACGAATGGTTTGTCCCTCCGCTCCGCATTTCATCAGGAGTATTTTTCGTTTCATCATGTTGTGAATCACTTCCCCGCAAAAGTCTGAATCCGGAGCGCCATCCTGTTTCACCATTTCGATAGCATTCATCAATCCCAAACCCCGAACTTGACCGATCATTGCAAATTTTTTCTGCAACTCATTCAGCCGGGAACGGAAATATTGACCGTTCTTTTCAACATCCGCAAGGAACTGGGGCGAGGCAATGATGTCCAGCATGGCCAGGGATGCGGCACAGGCCACCGGATGGGCACCGAATGTCGTTCCATGTGCGCCGGCAACCCACTGCTGCATCAGCTCTTTTCGTGCAGCCACAACAGACATCGGGAATCCGCCTCCGACTGCTTTTCCCATACAAATAATGTCAGGAACGACACCGAAATGTTCCTCCGCCAGAAATCGGCCGGTGCGGCCTATACCTGTCTGAACCTCATCAAAAATAAGAAGTGTATTGATATTTCGAGCCAACTCTCCAAGCGCCCTTACATATTTCGCCGGAGGAACAATGTAGCCCCCTTCCCCTTGAACAGGCTCAAAAAGGATGGCGCTGACCTCTTCGGGCGGTATCACCAACTGCAGATCCTTTTTCAGATATTCGATGCATTCCAGATGACAGGTATCGGGTTGTTGGGCGAATGAACAGCGATAGCAGTATGGATAGGGAGCAAAATATACCTGTGGCAGGAAGGGGGAATACCGCCTGCGAAATGAGAGGTTTGATGACGTAACTGAAGCTGCCCCCATCGTTCTCCCATGAAATGATCCGCGAAAGGCGATGATCGTGCCTTTTCCGCTCACATATCTGGCAAGCTTCAGGGCACCTTCAACATGCCTGAGGGACGCCCTCCATATATCCATATTTATATAAAATTTCAGGTATGCGGGCAATTTGGGATGGGTATCCATCCCAAATTGATATATTGATTGCCATATTTCGTCCCCCTATAATTGGATCAGTGATGAACCGGAACGTTCGTTCCGAGCGTACCGGGAACAATTGCTCGTATACGCTGTGATTTTCAGATGCCTCTCGTTTACGGGGAATCAATTTTCAACCCGCCCTTTTTGTGGTAAATGATGATCATGGGTTTCATTCAATTGATTGCCATATTTCGTCCCCCCCTATAACTGGATCAGAATAGGAAATCGGGGACATCCATTGATAATTCAGTTGACAGTTCAAAGAAATTCATAATATCTGAATCAAATGCCACGAAAAGCACGAATAGACACGCCCGGAGCCCTTCAGCACGTCATTGTGAGGGGAATCGAGCGCCGCAACATTTTCTTTGATGACATGGATCGGGATTTTGAGGGGATTTTGAGGGACGTTGTTGACAATAAGGACAATATAAGATGTTTGCTTGGGGTGGTTCGGGAACATCCATTGATAATTCAGTTGAAAATTCACAGAAATCATAATATCTGAACGAATGCCACGAAAAGCATGAATAGACGCGCCCGGAGCCCTTCAGCAAGTCATTGTAAGGGGAATCGAGCGCCGCAACATTTTCTTTGATGACATGGATCGGGATAATTTTTTGACCCGCTTGTCAGTGATATTGTCCGGCACCCAAACCCGGTGCTTTGCATGGGCGATGATACCCAATCATGTCCATCTGCTGCTGCGAACCGGCACAGCACCCATCGCAACGGTGATGAGAAGGCTTTTAAGAGCTCGTCTGGTGGAAGATCTCAACCAACTGGTCAAATACCCGTACAGCGGACATAGCGCGTTGATGGGAAATACAGATCGTCCATGGCAAAATGCGGATTATGTGATCCGGCTTTTTGGAGAAACCCGCTCAAAGGCTATCCGTTGCTATCGTGAATTCGTGACACAGGGAATCGCTGCAGGAAGCCAGCCGGATTTAACCGGGAGCGGTCGGGTACGTAGTGCCGGGGGATGGTTGGCTGTGAAGATGCTTCGCAAGGAGGCAATGCGTATGAAAGCCGATGAACGGATACTTGGCAACGGAAGCTTTGTTGAGAGAGTGCTCAAGAATGCGGATGAGATTGTGGCACGAAAGTGTGTAATCAAGTCCAGTAATTACGATTTCAACTGGCTCATCGATCAGGTTGCGAAATCATTGAATATGCGGATCGATGATGTGATTGCCGCCGGCAGATATAAAAACGTGGTGAAGGCGCGAAGCGTTTTATGCTATTGGGGAATCCGGGAACTGGGCATGTCGACGGTCGAGATGGCAAAACGGCTTCAGGTGTCGCAGGCAACAATCAGCCAGTCGGCAATGCGCGGGCGGCAGATCGCAATGAAAAATGGATTGCGGCTGGATCTGACATCTTGATGGTTAC
>Ga0351865_10009_pt1 | contig 78626 bp, 44 predicted proteins | sample TotcelFGM3001L10_FD_206780 | JGI IMG/M metagenome (GOLD analysis project Ga0351865, IMG submission 206780) | Enriched cells from coal bed in the Powder River Basin, Montana, United States - Total cells FGM rep2 HSBNCT.FGM.300.1.L10 ... | reverse complement strand
GGAAACCCGCGAACCCGGCTGGCGAGAAAACGGCCGCCACTGCGAACAGGCATCGCGCCGGAGGTATTCCCGCGAGGCGGCTTAGTTCAACGACCATCGTCACCGGGCCGCGCCGGATGACGCATCCATTTTTCCAAGACCGGATCGCGGCTCCGGTGCACGATTTGGTTAGGGCCGGCGGTGCCCGATCCGCACCCCAATCAAAAAGCCCGCAAGCGGCAGTGCGATGAATGCCAAGCCAATGATCGGGTAGATGATCTCGCCTGGGTGTCCCTGGAATCGAAATACGCCAACTCTTTCCAATAACAGGAACACCAACGCGACGACGGCCGGCAGTGGGTATACACAGAGAATGGCCGCTACGACGAAGCCGACAACGCACCCAAAGGTGCCGGCAATCGGCGCACGGTTAGCTGCGGAGGATGTGGCCATCGAAACCACCTGTTTACGGGGCCGTAACGTTACGGATCACGCGGGCGGGACCCGTGATCGTCCATTTGAATCCGCACGCAAGCCCGCCTCACGTGCATCCGATGGTTCCGCATCTTGGGTGCTTCGATCGATCGTACATCCATCAGTTTAGAGTCTCGAATGTTGTTTGCATACCTGCGGGCCACGCTTGCCAATACTCACCGCCCATGCTGCTGTTCGCCGTTACCTTCGGTCTCTATGGGCTCCTGCCAGCTATCCGGCCACGGCCTGAGACGACGTCCGTAGACGGGGTGCCGCCGCCAGCCCTGCAGTGGAAAGTGGGCGGCCTCTTGCGCATCCATGAGGCGTAGCATGCGAAAAGCCAAAGATGCCATCGCAAAAAGAGCATATCGGACTATCGACAGTGAGGCGAGAAAGACGATCACGACCACGGCAGTGAAAACGAGTCCACTCAAGGGGAGTTCACCGACTAAACGAAGCCAAATTGGCATAGACGCATAGACTGCCCCCAGAGCAACAAACGTGCTTGTGATTTCTATCAGCGAGCCGAAGACCTCGACTACCCGCAGCCTTGCTTTCACGCGGAAGCCGACTCGGAGCCCAGGCCGCGCAGCGGAGAAGGACGGAGATCGTGGTGCATAGGAACTCGCAAGACCGGCAAGAAAGATGGGTGCGAGGACGGCGATACATGCGTAGAAGGAGGAGCGAGTCAGATCTTCGTCCAGCCCGATGAATCCTGCGAACCACAACAGAAACAACGCAGGCAAGCTGAGAGCGAGAACCCAATAGGGAGCGTAGGTGACGACCTGCCGTCTCATAGGTGCACCCTGTATGATAGATCGGTAAGCCCCAAACCACATCACGGTGGGAAGTATTCGGCAGTCCCCCGTAAAGCCTAGATGTTGCGTTCCCCGGAGTCGATGCGGAACGACAAAGCTGATCGGCGGCGGACACACGGAGCATCCACACCGCGGGAGCCGCAAGCCGCCGTCCGATCCAGCGATTAGTTCGGGGGGCTCGACCAGGATTCCTCAGCGACATGCGCCCCCTGCGAAGCGGGAAAAGACAATGCTGCATACGAAGCAGACTTCGCGATCTGCTCCAATACGAATTGAGCAGTCGCGAAGTCTGCTTCGTATACCATTGTCCACGTCGCTTTGCAAGGGGGCTCCGCTGATAATACGGGTTGCAGATACCCCGAACTTGTAATTATCCCGCCGGGTTGTCTACGCTCCGGCGGTGTTCTCTGGCCGTTTTGGTTGATAATGCCCGACAGATAATGGGGTAGCTTATATTATTTCCGGCGGCAATTGCAAGCTTTTTTTCATTTTTTTCGGCATTATCTGAATTTTATCGGAATCGGATATTGCCGGAAAGAAGCGATGCTCGGGAGGCTGCGGGGGCGGGTTTCTGGTGTCGGACGTGGATTGCCGCCGGTTCCGGCGGGATAACACGACTGACTTGCCCGCGGGCGACGCGGCGGAAGCGATTGGCACAACGAGGGTTGCGCCGTTTGGGGCGGTCTGGGGCCGAGGCCGAAAGCCGCCGTCGTTGGCCAGAGAACACGGCTGGCGGGACGGATTAGCGATGGTCGCAAAAAGCGGCAACCGTGTTATCTGGCCGGCTCCGTCCAGAGAACACGGGACAGGCATCGGGCATGCCAAGCCCGCAAGCTGTTGGCCTGTCCGGGGTTGCGGTTCGGGATCGTCGCTGGCCCCAGGGACAATCCCGGACAAGTGCGGCGGGAGAACACGGTTCCGGCGAAAAAACACGGCCACCGGCGCTTGATAACTATTGTCCTGTACAGTTAATGTACGCACGAATAAATTTTCGGGTTGCGGAACGGGTTTGCTGGATCTGCTCGAGGTGGTCCCCGAGCGATCTGCAGACCCTTGGATTCCGCTTTGATCCAGGAGGATCGGTGATGACAGAAGCGACGGATGTCTCGGTGCCGGAACCCCGCAAGCCCAAGCTGTTGGACCAGGTGCGTCATCGCTGCCGCGTCCGGCACTTGGCGCTGAAGACCGGAGCAAGAAACGGGGTCAGGACTTTTTTCCTCAGATTTCCACGCTTCCGATTTACTGGCGCAGCGCCCCTCCCAACCGCGGAACTTGGCGACGTAAACCTTTCGGTGTGCTTGCGACTAGCGGGCACCACCGTCGGGACGAAGGGAGTCTGCTCGGCCGCCGAAACGACGCAAATCTTCGTAGAAAGGCGTGTTGAAGCGAAACGTCGGCGACCCATCCGTTCGGGGCACCGGCGTCAACGGGTCGGCCGGCGGTTCCGCAGAGAATGAAAAAGCACCCCCAGCCGACACGCACCTCACGACTAAGCAGATTCCTCGTGTTTTCGCGGTGTCTGTTCAGAGCCAGTCCCATTGTTTCACCGCCTCGGAGCGGTTAGAAGTACTTGCTGACGCCCGGAGTCGGCAGCGGATAATTCCCCTCGGCGTCGGGCTTGGTCGGCGGTTCGGCGTCGAGGGCCAGACACTGCGGCGCGATCGCGTACGGGCTGGTCATCGCCTGGTCCCACGTGATCAGCCGGCCGCTGTAGCCGGCCCAGGTGGTCATGATCGCCAACATGCTGCTCCGCGCCATGTACAGCGTGTTGTTCACCGGCTCGCCGCTGCGGATCGCGCGGAACAGGGCGACGTGTTCCAAGTCGAATCGGTTGCAGTCCGGGCCGGCGTATCGCCAGGGGTTCTCGCCGTCGATGCGGCAGGCCAGCAGATCGCAGGTTCCCTTGGTGCCGATGAAGCGGTCGGCGATGCTCGGCAGACAGCCGTCCTGCTGGCGGCAGTAGGCGTACATTTTCGTGCCGTTGGCGTACTCGAAGACCACGGCAAAGTGGTCCCAGGCATCTCCGTACTGAGGACCGACCCGCGTCTGGCGGCCGGCCATGCCCCAGGCGTGCAGCGGCGGCTCCTCGCGCATCGCCCAGGCGGCTTTGTCCAGATTGTGGACCAGGTTCAGCCCCGGCAAGTCGCCGGCCAGCCAACCGAAGTTGTACCAGTCGCGCAGCTGGTACTCCATTTCACTCCACCCCGGCTGCCGGGGACGGGAGCGCAGCGAGCCCGTGTTGCAGGTCTCCTCGATGGTCGTCACTCGGCCGATCGCGCCGTCCAGCACCCGCTTCATCGTCTCCTGGACCCCCGTGTGATAGCGCCAGGCCAGGCCGGACACGATACTCAGTCCCTTTTGCCGCGCCACTTCGCCGGCCTCCAAGACAAGCTTGACGCCGGGCGCATCCAAGGCGTGGATTTTCTCGCAGAACACATGCTTGCCCGCGTCGATGCAAGCTTTCAGGTAGATCGGATGGAAATAGGTCGGCAGGGCCAGCAGCACGACATCGGCGCAGGCGATCACATCGCGATACGCCTCGAACCCCACGAAGCAATGCTCGTCGTCGACGGCCATCTGCTGAGGTTTGGCCGCCTGCAGGTTCGCGCGGGTCGCGCGGAGCATATCGGGAAACACATCCGCCAGCGCGACCAGCTGTGCGTGCGGATCGGCGTTCAGGGCGTTCACCGCGGCCCCCGCGCCCCGCCCGCCGCAGCCGATCAGGCCGACTCGCAACGTGTCGCTGCCCGCGGCATGGACGCTGCGGGCAAGCGGCAAGCCCAGGGCGGTCGCGGAGCCCAGCAGCAGGCTCGATTGTTTGAGAAAATCACGGCGCGAGGGAGCGGGCTGGCGATGCGAGTTGGAAAGGCAGGACATGGCAGGTTCCTTGTTCGAGAGGCACACGACACGGAGCATTGGGACGGCGATGATTTGTCATCGCTGGGAATCCGTTTCGCCGCCTGTGGATTGTCGGCGATAACGAATGCGGCGGCAAGTCGTCGCCGACGATGGGGCCGACGATGGGGCTGGCTCCGATCAGGAACTCCGATCGGCAAGGGGGTCGGCAAGGGGGCTTGATGTTCCTGCGCCGGTGGTTACGTTTAGTTGGGCAACGAATGCACTTCCAGATCCTCTAAATCATCCTCAACGGAGAGCGAGATGGTGCGGTCGATCTCCGCAGCATAAAACGCAGGCCGATAGTTCATAAGGGCAATGATCCGATGGATGGTTCGACGGTGGAGGATACGGTTTCGAAATGCGGTACCGCCCCGAATCGCGGGCTGGGGTCTGCCAGTTTCGGCGGCTTGTTGTTGACGCAGTTGTTGACCGCGATCAACGACAACACGTTTCGCTGGCTGGCCATTGGACTGGGCAAGCAGGTCCTGGAGGAATCCGGCGATCAAGAGCACATCGGCTTGATCTTGATGGCGGGCACCGCCTGCTTTGTGCTGCCGTATTTGGTGCTGGCCGCTCCGGCCGGGTATCTGGCGGATCGCTTCAGTAAACGCTCGGTCATCGTGTGCTGCAAAGTCGCCGAGATCGTCCTGGCCACGTTAGGCGTCGTCGCCATGCTGACGGGCAACGTGGTCTTCCTGTTGGCCGTCGTGGGCATGTTCGGCATGCAGTCTGCCCTGTTCTCGCCGTCGCGACTGGGCAGCATCCCGGAACTGCTGCCTGTCGAGAAGATTTCCGCCGCCAACGGCCTGATGGGCTTGACAACCGTCATGGCGACGGTCATCGGGATGGCGCTGGGCAACGTGCTGGCGGACCTGGTGCGGGACCAGTTTGCAGCGGGCATTGCGGCGTCGGCCGTCGCGCTGATCGGTTGTGCGATTCTGGGCTGGCTGGCGAGCCTGTTGATCACGCGGCTGCCGCCGGCGGATCCCCTGCTGGCCTTTCCGGCCAACCCGTTGCCGAAGATGGCCGCGGACCTGCGCGAGCTGGCATCCAATCGCCCGCTGTTGCGAGTGGCCTTGGGGATCGTGTTCTTCTGGTCGGTGGGCGCCCTGGCCCAACTGAACATCGACCAGTTTGCTTTCGAGAGCGGGGCCACGCGGCAGACGCAGATCGTGCCGCTGCTGCTGGCCCTGGTCGCGGGCGTCGGACTTGGCAGCGTGTTGGCGGGCTACTGGTCTGCCGGCCGTGTCGAGTTAGGCATCCTGCCCTTGGGGGCCGCCGGTCTGGTGCTGAACGCGGTGCTGCTGTTTTTCGTTCCCGAGGGCGTCATGACGGCGGGTGCGGCGTGGCTTGGCTACTACGGCTGGACCGCATTCCTGCTGTTCGCACTGGGGGTTAGTGCCGGGCTGTTCGACGTACCGCTGGAGTCCTATCTGCAGCATCACAGCCCGCCCCAGTCGCGGGGCTCGGTGCTGGCCGCCAGCAATCTGCTGACCTTTAGCGGCATTCTGGGCGCAGCCGTGCTGTTTGCGGGCATGCGGGCGCCTTTGCGCGGCGCGGAGCCGTTGTTGACATCGCGGCAGATATTTTTGCTCAGCGGCCTGTTGACCGTTCCGGTGTTCCTCTACATTATTTGGTTGATTCCGCAAGCCAGCATTCGCTTTTTCGTTTGGTTAGCCAGCAAGACCGTGTACCGGATTCGCGTCTACGGGCACGAGAACTTGCCGGAGCGTGGCGGCGCGTTGTTGGTGGCCAATCATGTCTCGTGGCTGGACGGCCCGTTGATGTTGTTGACCAGTTCCCGCCCGGTGCGGGTGCTGGCCTTTGCGGGCAATTTCCAGAACCGTTGGGCGCGCCGCATGGCCGATCTGTTCGGCGTGATTTTGATCTCGCCGCAGCCCAAGGCGGTGATGGTCGCGATGCGGACCGCGCGGCAAGCCTTGCGGAATGGCGAACTGGTCTGCATCTTTCCGGAAGGGTCGATTACGCGTTCCGGGCAGATGCAGGCGTTTCGTCCGGGACTGTTGAGGATTTTACGGGGAACGGGCGTCCCGGTGGTCCCCGTCTACCTGGACGAGCTGTGGGGGAGTATCTTTAGTTTTCAGGGAGGCAAGTTTTTCTGGAAGCGGCCTCAGCGGTGGCCGTATCCGATTTCGATCTTCTTCGGCCGTCCTGTCGACAACCCGGTGGACATGCATCAGGTGCGGCAGGCGGTTCAAGCGTTGGGAGCAACGGCGGTGGAACAACGAGCGAGCCGGGCCAGCGGCCTGGGACGATATTTTGTGCGGACCTGTAAGAAGCGAAAACGCGGCTCGAAGGTCGGGGATTCGCTGGGCAACGAACTGTCCGGCGGCGGGCTGCTGACCCGCTCCCTGATCTTGCGGCGGCTGCTGGTGCGGCATGTATTGGCCGACGACGAGCCGTTTGTGGGCCTGCTGATGCCGCCCTCGGTAGCCGGCGTCGTGGCCAACATGGCTTGTACGCTGGCGCGGAGGGTGCCGGTCAACTTGAACTATACGGTCACCGCGGAGGTGATCAACGAGTGCATCCGGCAGGCCGGGATTCGGCACGTGATCACCAGCCGCCAGTTCATGGAGCGGGTCAAGCTGGACGTGGATGTAGAGCTGGTGTACTTGGAAGATTTCCGCAGCAAAGCCGGCGTCTGGGACAAACTGGCCTGTGCGGTGGCGGCGTACGCCGTGCCCGCGGGAATGCTCGAGCGGTCGCTCGGTTTGCACCGCGTCAGCGGCGAGGATTTGGCGACGATCATCTTTACGTCCGGTTCCACGGGCGTTCCCAAAGGCGTGATGTTGACGCAGACCAACATCGGCTCGAACGTGGACGCCATCGAACAGATTATCCATCTGCATCGTTCGGACGTGCTGGTGGGCGTGCTGCCGTTCTTTCACTCGTTCGGCTACACGGTCTGCTTGTGGGCCGCGATGAGCATCGACGTCAAAGGCGTCTATCACTTCAATCCGTTGGAAGCCAAGCTGGTGGGCAAGCTGGTCAAGAAACACGGCGGCACGGTGCTGTTGGCCACGCCGACGTTCCTGCGCACGTACCTGCGCCGCTGCGACGTGGACGAATTGGCGACGCTGGACGCGGTTGTCGCCGGCGCGGAGAAGTTGCCCCGGGAACTGTGCGACGCCTTCGAAGCGAAATTCGGCATCCGTCCGGTCGAGGGTTACGGCACGACCGAATTGTCGCCGCTGGTCTCCGCGAATATCCCGGCCAGCCGGTCCCCGTCCAAGTCGGCCAGCGACTGCAAAGAGGGCACCGTCGGCCGGCCGGCGCCTGGGATCAGCGCCAAGATTACCGACCTGGACACCGGTCGCGAGTTGGGCGCCGGCCGCTCGGGCATGCTCTGGGTCAAAGGGCCCAACGTGATGAAAGGCTACTTGGGCCGCGACGATCTGACCGCCGAAGTCATCAAGGATGGCTGGTACATGACCGGCGACATCGCCGTGATCGACGAGGACGGATTCATTCAGATCACCGGACGGCAAAGCCGCTTTTCGAAAATCGGCGGCGAAATGGTGCCGCACCTGTTGATCGAGGAAGCCCTGGCCCAGGTCATCGGCATCGACGACGAGGAAGGATTTCGGGCCGTCGTCACCGCCGTGGTGGACGAGCGGAAGGGCGAGCGGATCGTCGTCTTGCACACGGCGATTTCGAAGAGCGCAGAAGAGTTGCGAAAAGGACTCAGCGAACTCGGTTTTCCCAATCTCTTCATCCCGTCCGAAGACAGCTTTCATCAGGTCGAGGAGATCCCCGTCCTGGGGACCGGAAAACTCGATCTCCGCGGCGTCAAGCAGATGGCCAACCGCGTATTCCGAGTCGACGAGGGATCATCGCCATGATACGTCCACGCGGGTTTCTCGTCGAGACAGCCTTGCAGAAACGGGGCGCGACGATTCGCGCCAGTCGGGCTCAGCGCAAATGCGTGGCGTTGGCGGACGTTCTGACGCGACGTTGAACCAGTTGTTCCAGATCCAGCACGCAGCCGAACCGCTCCAGCAGCGAGTGGTCGTGCGTGACCATCAGTACGGTGGCCTTGGTCTGTGCGGCTTGATCCAGCAACAGCGAGACGATCGTCCGGCTGGTACCGGGGTCCAGGTTCCCGGTCGGTTCGTCCGCCAGGATCAGCCGCGGCCGCGTGATCAACGCTCGGCTCAACGCCACCCGCTGCCGTTCGCCGTGAGACAAACGCTGCGGATAGCGATCGAGCGTTGCGGCTAACCCCACCGCCTCGGCCACCGCTGCGACACGTCGGCCGACGTCGCAATCCAGCCGCAACGCCGGGTTGATCCGATACGGTAACAGGATGTTGTCGCGAACCGTCAGATATTCCAATAGCTCGAACTCTTGAAACACCAAGCCGATATTGCGGATGCGAAAACTACGGCGTTCGGCTTCGGTCAACCGCGAGATCTCCGAACCGCCGACTCGCACCGTGCCGGACAAGGGACCGACGATGCCGGCGGCCAGATACAACAGCGTCGTCTTGCCCGAGCCGCTGGGCCCGATGACGGCCAGATGCTCTTCGGCGGCCACACGCCACTGCGGCACGCACAACTCGAACTCGCTGTGCGGATAGGCAAAACGGACGTCGGTGAATTCAATCATGGGTCGCTGGACGTTCGTCGTTCGCTGTCCGTTGTTCGTTGTCATTCAAGACCAGCTGGGAAGCCACCTTTGGGCGAGGTTCGAAACTGTCCGGTCGCGGTCAGGTAGGCGACGGCGGTCAGCACGCCGCCGTAAGGATAGACAAAGATGATCCCGACGTAGCAGGTCGCGCACGTGAACAGGCCGGACGCCAGCCCCACAATCAGCAAGACGGCCAACATCACCAGCTTGTTGCCGCTCATGTACATGTCCGAATGACGCAGTGCGTCGAACACCCCCATGTTCCGATCCAGAATGAACGGGTAGCCCAGGTAAGCGCGCAACATGACCCACGTCACGGCGACGACGGCCGTCAGGACTCCGACCACGGCTGCGATAATCATCGGCACCGGGTTGGCTTGGATTCCGTCGGGACCGCCTTGAGCGAGCAAGACCCCCAAGGTCGGCAGGAGACAAATCGCGACGACGCCGAACGCGATCAGGCCGATCAGAAACATCATGCCCAAGCCGCGCCAATAATACGGGCCGATCGCGAAAAAATCGCTCACCTGAACCCGCCCGGTGCGGACGAGCTGGATGCCGACGTAGGCGATTCCCAGGTTGAGCCAGGTTTGCAGCAGGAAGCTGAACACCTGATTCAAGACCTGAAACGCGATAATCGTGACCGGCTCGCCGCTGGCTTGAGCGGCGAATCCCATGGCCATCGAGACAACCTGGAATCCGAGCAGGAGGCCGATCATGACCAGGCCCACCAGGGCGCACGGGCCGAAGTTCGGGGAGAAGACCTGCCACGTGCGGCGAAACAGTTCCTCGAATTGGATCCGCGTGGCCTGCAACGGGCCTCGTCCGGACGCTGTGCCGCCGAAGATCGCTTCGTCCAGCGGCGGCGATGCATACGGGTTCGCAGCTTCGAACGCTCCTTGCGGCGGTGCGGCGTGCCCCGCCCGATCACCGAACGGGTTGTCCGACGGCATGGCCGAAGGCAACGCTTCGCCAAACGGCATCGGAGGGGCGACGGCGCCGGTGGCCGGCTCCGACCGGGCGGGGATGTCGGCAATCGTACCGCACTGCGGACACTTGGCCTTCTTGCCCACACTCTCGTCGGGCGTCCGCAGCAAAGCGGAGCAATTCGGACAACGGAATTCGATGGCCATGCGAAACGTCTCTCCTGGTCGAACAACAATCGAAACGGTGACGGGCAATTCTGGAGGTGGAGTCGCCGGATGCGCCCATTGTGGGCAAGAGGCAAAAAGAATGCGAGATGCCGATGCCAGATTTCCCCGCCGCCGTTCGCGACGTGATGCTGCCTGGGCCAGGAAAACACGCTTGTCGTGCGCCGCGGCCGGCGTCATAATGCACGGGCGTGATGGGAGGGCTCTGACGTACAGAATTCAATTTTGCCGGGCGATCCGCTTTCTTCTTGGTACAGACTCTCCCCCGCAAAATTGAATTCTGTACGTCAGAGCCACGGATGCGCACACAGCCCGCGGTTCGAGTTTCTTTCGCCAGCCTGAAAGGTTTCCTCTCATGAATGCTCGCTCCAGCGATAACATCCGCTTGCAGCGCCGCCAGTTCCTGACCCAGCTGTCGGCCTTGGCCGCCCTCGGCGCCGGTGCCTCCGCCCAGGCGGCCGACGCGCCGCAGCCCGCCGCGACCGCCCCCCTGCCAACCGTTTCTTTGGGATCGTACCGGGTCTCGCGGCTGGTCGCCGGCTGGAACCCGATCGGCGGCCACTCGTACCAGGGCCCGCACATGGACCAGCACATGCGCGAGTACTTTACACCCGAGAAGGCGGCCGAGTTCCTGTTGGATTGCGAGCGGGCCGGGATGAACACGCATCAGTTCTCGCCGGGCGACAAAGCCGAAGCCATGTTGCGGCTGGCCCGCGAGCAAGGCTGCAAGATGAACTTTATCTGCTTGCACTCCGGGCGCGACGGGATCCAACAAATGGTCCAACGCACGGCGCCCATGGCGCTGGCCCATCACGGCGGCGTGACCGACCGGCTGTTCAGCGAAGGCAAGCACGGCGAGGTCCGCGACTATCTCAAAGCCGTTCACGATTCTGGGCTGTTGGCCGGCGTATCGGCTCACAACCCCGACTGCATCCAACGCGCCGCGGACGAGGGTTGGGAAGCCGATTTCTTTATGACGTGTTTTTACTTCGTGACCCGCAAAATGTTTCCCGGCCACGCCGATCCGGAGACGCTGGAGATCGCGGCGTATCCGTTCTACCGCAGCGACCCGCAGGTGATGATCCGCGTCGTGCGGCAAGTCAAGCAACCCTGCCTGTGCTTCAAGATTCTCGGCGGCGGCCGGATGTGCCGCAACCAGGAGACGGTGCGGGAAGCATTCCGACTCGCGTTCGCCGGCATCAAGCCCAGCGATGCGGTGATCGTCGGGATGTACCCGCGGTTCTTCGACGAAATCGGCGCCAATGCCCAGTACACGGGCCAATACGGGCAAGTCCGAGTGGCCGCGGCGACCGGGTGACGGCAAGAGGGGGCGAAACCCGAGGCGCGATACAACACGTTGTATCTGCCCGCACGCCAAACCGCGATTGGTTATGGTGCCTGTCCCCGGGATCTTACAGCGCGATCTGTGCTTGGATGATGAATTCGCCGACACTGCCGTCCGCGACCCGGCGGACGGTATCTGCCTCGGTCTGCTCGATGAACTTGGGACGCAGGGAATACTGGAACGTCAGTTTTGCGCGGTGGCCGTCGAGCAGATAGTTGACGCCCATGTCCCAGTTGAAGGCCGCGTCGTCCAGCCAAGCCAGGTTCTTGTGGGTAAAGGCGCCGAACGGTTGAAGTTTGCCGTGCGATTCGCCCAGCACCCACGACGGCAGCACATAGCCGCCTTCCAGGTACAAGATCTCCCCGGTTCCCAGGAAGGGTTGAGCATTGCCGGCACCGCTGATGGTGGGTGTGATCCCTTCCGCCGCCAGAAAATCCTTCGAGCCCAATTGGCCCGTGTTCATGATCCCGATGTTACGGAAGTAATTGTCACCATAGTCGAAAATGTAATAGGCGCTGTACATGGTGAGTGCCGCACCGCAATCCCCGATGGGTTTGTCCAGGTAGCAATCGAATCCCAAGGCCAACTGGTCTTGCTTCTGCAGTTGACCGCCTGCGTCCAGGATGCCGCTGGCATCGGGATGCACATAGAATCCGGCTCCGATATTGAAGACGCTTTTTTCCCCCAGCCATGTGCTCGTCTTGTAGGGCAGCAAGTTGCTTTCCTGGTCCCAGAACTGCCAGTCGAAATAGCCGGCAAAGGCCAGCGAATGCGTGGCGATATTGACCGCTCGCTCGGTATTCAACGTGGGCCGATCGTCCGCATTGAACGGATGGTTCACGGCGAAGCGATAGTCGAGCTTGTGGAATTTGCCTTTGGCGTACCATCCCAACTGGCGGGCGAATTCGTCGCTGAACTCGATGTTCGGCCAGCAGAAGATCGGGGCATCGACGGTCATATAGCCCATCGTACTGGAACTGGATTTTCGCGATATTCCGTTCCAGTAATGCAGGCCGGCGCCAAGCGCGAGGCTGAAGTCGCTGCCCTCGGATTGAGGAAGCACCGCGTACTCGTTCCACACATCATGCACAAAGATCTGCGGCTTTTTGCCGGCGCCATAGGGCCCGATTCCCGCCGTTCCCGAGCCGCCTCCGTTGGTGAACGTCTGATTGTTGATCCCCACGTGCAGCAGGATCAGGTATTTCTCGGTGAGCTGCGAGTAGGTCAAGAAACGCGTGCGACGAAGGCCGATGTCAAGGGAATCGTCTTTTAGATCGCCATACGCATCCACCGTTCCGGGGTTGTTATCCGTAAAGGCCGTCCAGACCTGAGCCCAGGTGAGAAAGCGGATGTACTTCTTGCCTTTTTCGTCCAGAACGAGGGTCATTCCACGGCCATAGTTCGAGCTGCTGCTGGCCGCGGCATCTCGCCGCTTTATCTCTTCGCGCAACTCGTCCAGGCAAGAAAAGTCCAGGCCTCGCGGGGATTCGTACAGTTCCGTCGCCATCGCTTCGTGTAGATAGGTGACGGGTTGCTCGACGTACTCGTCCGCCGCGCCGGCGTCGATTGGCGGCAGGGAACGAGGCCATGACGCATCTGTACTTGTTGCGAACGCCGGGAGATTCTCCGAGCAACCACCAGCACTTGGACAGTGGAAACCAGCGGGCGGAGCCTCGCAACGGTGAGGGCTCGGCGGTTCGGCAATCGCCGTGGCAAACGTTGCGAGAGACGTCAGAAGGATGCCAAAGGAGTATATGGCAAAACTGCCGATCCGATGCAAACTCATGCTCAGTCAACCTCAGAGAACGACCTGCTGGTATGGACAAGCCCCACTGTGTCAATTCGGCAGGATTCTGCGGAAAAACCATGCAATTGAGCATAATCGCTACAAAACTCCCAGCTTCGCTACGAAAAACGGAGATGTCCCCAAGAAAAGGCTGCCATCCTGTGACGGGGGGCATTGGGGGCCGATGCCAGCACTGCCGTCATTTCCCCAGGCCGCCATCATGAGCAACGCCGAGGACTCCAGCATGCTTCTTCTTGCGTCATTTTTCTGGGCTGCTTCGGGAGAAGCGGACGCAAGTCAGGGGTCGAATTCGAGCGCCTCATCCGGCATCAGCTTCCTGAGATGCGTCAGCAGTTGGGCTCGGGCCCGGTGCAGACGACTGCGGACGGTGCCCACGGAGATCTCCAGGATGTTGGCGATCTCTTCGTAGCTGAACTCCTCCATGTGGCGCAGGACGATAATCGTCCGGTGCTCTTCGGTCAGCTGCGCCATCGCACGTTGGAGTTTCACCTTGCGTTCGGCGCGTTCCAACGGTTCGCTGGGCGACGTAAAGGTATCCAACGGCTCGTCTCCCGTCGCATCGCGGTTCTGCTCGACCGAAAGTTCCACCTTTCTGCGGCGGCGATGGCTGATCGAGACGTTCACGGCGATACGATACAGCCAGGTGTAGAATTGGCTGTTGAATTTGAACGTCTGCAGCTTGACGTAAGCCTGGACAAACGCCTCCTGTACCACGTCCTCGGCTTCCGTCCGACAGCGGATGATATGCACGACGGCGTTGTACAGACGGTCCTGATACCGGCAGACCAAATCCCCAAATGCTTGGGAATCGCCGCTCAGCGATCGCTCAATCAGCCGTGCTTCGTCTTTCAATTCCAGATCCTGACGCTGTTGGTCCGAAGTCCCTTTCTTTCACCCACCCCATGCTTAAAGTTTCGCGTCCGTTGAACGGATTGTCAAATTGGAAATGGGGGTTTGGAAGAGGACCAGCGTCAGGGAGTGCCGACGGTATCCGGATAAACGACCAACTCGACGCGTCGGTTGGACGTTTGGCCCGCTTGTGTTGAATTGGGGGCCAGCGGCCGGTTGGGACCTTGTGCGATCACGAAGAAATTCTGAGCGGGCAGGCGATTTCGGCGAGTGAGGGTGTCGAACATGGCGACCGATTGAGCGGCGGCCAGTTGGTGGCTGCTGATTCCCCCGGCCACGGGCGTATTGTCCGTGTGGCCTTCGATGGCAATCAACTGCCGCGGATAATTGCGAGCCAATTCCGCGGCCAGGGAGTCGACCACGGGGAACGCCGTGCCGAGAAGTTGGGCGGTGCCGATGGCAAACAACTGATCCGAGGGCACGGTGATGCGGATCGTATCGCCATCTTGACGCGTTTGCAGGCCGGGGATCTCGATCAACCGTAACGCCTGTCGAGTGCTGGTGTTAGCCGTGATGACCGCACCGCCGCGACGCGTTGTGGCGGCCTGCAACTCCTGGTACTTTCGCTCGCCTTCGTCCTTGGCCAATTGCGTTTGCTGCAGACGCTGGGCGGTTTCGCTAAGTTGTTTCTGTACCAGGGCGAGCTGCTGCTGCAACAGCTGTACCTGCTGACGCGATTGAGCCAATTGGGCGTGCAGATCCCGATTGTTGGCATCCAAGGCCGTCACGCGTCGGTTCAGGTCGAAAACCTCGGCGGAATTGGGCGGCTGCGCTGCGGGTGTCTGCTGCCAAGCGGATGCCGTCGGCGGAGCCGGCAGATAGGGGCTGGGATTGCAGCCGGTGAGCACCATCAGCCCAATGACCCACACGGCCACGCGTTTCAGCAGCCTGCGCATGGCGACCTTCTCCTGCTCGCGAACAAGGGCAACGTTGCAATACCGCCAACCGAGGAAATACACGGGGGCGGGATGATAGCAGGCAGCAGAGGGGGCGACAAGGGCAGTTTTCCTCGGGTCTTTTCCTTGGATGCGATAAAATGATATAAGGACAAGAATAGCGTAGATAACTGGTCTCTCTTACGGTCGTTGCGACGCCTGCAGCGCACGGTCCAGGCGTTCGATCAAAACCTCTGGTTCCTCAAGCCCCACGGAGATCCGAACGAGGTAGCGGCTGACGCCGCAACGTTCCACAAAGTCGAGTTCGCGGTAGTGGGCCAGCAGGGTAAAGGGACAGCAGAGGCTGAAGTTGACGCCCAGATTGGGGCCTTTGCACAACTCCAACGCGTCGAAGAACCGTGCGGTGGTACGCTCGGGGTGTTTGTTGTTGAGCAGAATCGAAAACAAACCGCCGTAGCCGCCATCGGGGCGTCGAAACGCTTCGTAGTTGGCCGACGTGCGATACTTCGGATAGTAGACTTGCGCAATCGCCGGGTGCGACCGGCAGAAATCGCAAACCTGCTCGGCCGTGCGGTTGATCCGCCGCACACGTTCCGGAAAGTCGTTGGAGTACTCGGCGAGCAAGAGCGCATCGTCGTCCCACAACAGGTCCTCGTACGTGCCGTCTATCGCCTGGCGCAAAACCTCGGCCAGCGGGCTGTGTGGATTGATGATCGCCGCGCCGGCTAGCACGTCGCCCGCCCCGGTAAAATACTTTGTCAGGCTCGTGATCGCGACGTCGGCCACGCGCAGGACGTCGGTGTTGACGTAGGTTCCGAGCGTCTCGTCGACGATCAAGGGGATCTGCTGACGCCGCGCCAGTTCGCTCAAGGCCGTTAGGTTCGGACTGACCAGCAACGGATTGGAAGGGAACTCGCAGAAGATCGCAGAAAGGGGCTCCGCGGCGACCAATTCGCCCAGTTGTCGCAGATCCGTCGCGTCGCCGCGCGGCAGGAAATGTGCCCCCAAGCCCATGTCTTGCTGGATCTTGAGCGTGTCGACGTAGGGAAACCCGAACTGGACGCTCATGCGGTCCGGCCACAGCCTGCAAATCGCTCGGTAGACGGCATAGACAGCGCCCATGCCGGAACTGAACAGATAGACGCTGTCGGCCGGCGCGCCGGTCCATTGGCCGATCCGCTGGCGAACGGCCTGTTTGGCAGTCTGACTGTCCGGCACGGGCTTGCCTTGCAACAGCGATTCCGCTCGCCGCGAAGAAATGCCCTCGCCGCTGTGACGCCAGTGCTTGCGCGCCGCTTCATGGGAGGTGGGGGGATAGCAGACGACAAAGGGGCCGTCGTCCGACCAGGCGTCGAGGCGGCCAGCATGACCGCTCCAACGCTGCAGGGATTCCCGACTGCGTTCGGCCGACGCTCGCGACGGATAGACGTGGCACAATTCGTCGCCGCGAGCAAAACGGCGACGGCACTCCTGAAGCAAACGCTCCGTCACCGGGTGCATAAAGAACCGCGGATAGCCGGTTCGCAGTTGCCCGAGCACGCGCGGGTCCGCCTCTTCATAAGCGATCACGTCCGCCCACGTCGGCAGGCAGACGGAATTGGCGTGAACCGACTGCGGCAGCGACTGGCCCAGATCCTCCGGCCGCCACAGCGGATCGCGGAGCAGGTCTCGAGGTTTACTCTCGGCGCAGGTCAAGACATCTGCTCCTGGGTCGCGGAATGCTCTTGCTGTTGCCGCCAACGCTCCAGTGCCCGGTTCGCTTCGTCGTACTGTTCGTGGGATCCGATATCAAACCACAGCCCTTCATCCGCTCGGATGCGGTGGCCGAAGACGGGCACCTGCTGATGCAGCCATTCGACGAACGAGCCGGTTTTGTCCGCCGAATTCCCTTCCGCCAGGTACCGTTCCACCAGCGAACGCACTTCGGCCCGGTACACATAGATGCCGATGGACGCCACCGTCGTCTGCGGAACCGGCGGCTTTTCTCGAAACCCGACAACGCGGCCCGCCGGATCGCAGTCGGCCACGCCCATCTTGGCTGTCTCCGCCTCGGAACCGACGTCGTACAACCCAATCGTGTTGCCCCGGCGGCGAAACGTCTCCAAGACGCCGTCCAAGGCGAACGTGAACAGGTTGTCGCCGTTGACCACCAGGAAATCCTCCTGCATGTCGCCTTGCGTCAAAGCGAACTGCAAATCGCCGATCGAACCTAAACGGTTTTCGTTCGAGGTGGCGCCGTCGTCCAGAATCTGCAGGTTCGCGGCCAACGGCTGGTTTGCCGCCCAGCGGTGAAACTGGTCGATGAACGTACGGTTGCTGACCAGAACGCCGCGTTCGATGCCGACAGCCGACAGACGCTCGACAACGTAATCCAGCACCGGGCGGCCGGCGACCGGCAGCAAATGCTTCGGAATGGTCTCGGTCAACGGGTACAGACGCGTGGCAAAGCCTGCACACAAAATCGCACACTGCATGAGCGGATCCTCCCAGTAGACTCCCCGACTTCGATCACCCCCCAATACGGACCACGGAAGCAACGCGGGGGACAGGGACAAGGCGACGCCGCGATTGCACATTTCCGCATGGGCATTTTAGGCGAGCGACTGCAGGCCGTCCAGCCACGGCAACCGGCAAGTCGGGATGGCAGCCGTGCGTGTTCTTGGCAAAGCTCGACGGGGGCGTGTCAGAGGCTGCACAAAAACCGCCACTCCGGCGACCCGTCTTGCACCCGCGTCAGGGTCGCTTCGCCCCGCAGTATGCGGCCGTCGAGCCGAACGGCGATCTCGCCATCCGTGCGGCGCCGCCATTGGAATAGGCCGGTGTCCCAGCGGGTGACTGTACCGCGATTGCCGGAAACGGGGCCTTCGTAGTCAAGATAGGCAGTACGATGGTTCGGCAAAGCCTGGGCCGCAATGGATTGCCCGGCGGCAGGCGGCTCGGCCAAAGCCCACGTCAGCAGCGTGGCGCCGTCCTCCAGGAAGAAATCCCAGTGCAGCGGCCGCGAGTTGTCCAGCGGCGTTTCGTGGCGGAGGATGGCAAAGCGGGGCATCGGCTCATCCGGCGATATTGACCGTCGTGCTGGCTTCGGACTCGACCGGCGCGGACGAACGGAAGCTGTCCACTTGTACCTTGACGCTATACACGCCGATTCGCGTCGCCTTGACCTCGACATAAAACGGGTTCAGCATTTCGCCCGGCCGCATTTCCTTGATCGTTTCGATTTCGATCGTCCGCCCGTCGGGACTGATCGCTCGAGCGCTGACCGGACCGTTCACCTTGACGTATTCCATGCCCGCCGGCAACAGCAGCGTGATCCGCACGTTCTTGTCCCCGACGTTGCGGCCGTTCTCGACGACGACAATATACGAGACCGACGAGTTGACGGTCACCGGGTTCTGGCGGCCCGCGATGGAGACTTTCAATTCGCCGACGATCTTTTCGGCCGGCGGCTCGCGGGGCTCCTGGATCTTGGGCGGCGGCTCGATCGGGCCGGTCGGCTGCTTGGCGGCGGCCGCGGGCCGGATGGTCAGTTTGGACTCCTGCACCGCCCGTACGTTCTCGGCCGCCTCGACAAACACGCGGCACCAGGCGGTGGTGGACTCCTTGACACCGTCCAGTCGAGCTTGCCGCGTGAGGCTTTCGCCCGGCATCAGCCGCGGCGTGACCCACAGCAGTTCTCCACGGGTCAACGCCTGGGGATCGTAGCCCGTGCTGGCTTCGCGAGGATACAAGCTGCGATCGTAAAAGCCGATCACGCGCACGTTCGTCAGCGGGACATTGCCCGTGTTGGCCACGCGCATCGTCACCGTGATCCGCTCGCCGACTTCAGCTTGTGCCGGACACTCGATGGTCGCCTCGACCGCCGGCTTGGGCTCCGGGCGCGGTGGTTCGACGACGTTGACACACGCACTGGCCGTGGCCGAATGGCCGCCATCGGCGACGGCCTCCGCCGTGTGGCACAGACGTCCAACTTGTTTCGCCAGCAAGCTGACGGCAATTTTGCGGCTGGCGCCGGGCGGCAGAGGTTCACCCAAGGCGCGTTCGATGATGCTTCCGCGTTCCGAGGGATGCTCCAGCCCGGCGGGCAGCCGATCGCGGAGCACCACGCGGTTCAGTGGCTCGAGCCCCGTGTTGGTGATTTCGATCTCAAAATCCGCCTGCTGTCCGATTTGGACCGTTTCCGGCCCCCTCATCCGCAAACTCAAACTGGACGAAAACACGCGGGTCGCGACACACGCCTCGACGGCCGCTTTCGGACCGGCGACTGTATCACTACCGTCCAAGCGGACGCAGAAACGAACCGAGCCGTTCTGTTCGGGCCGGCACGAGATGGTTAAATCCCGCATGGCCTTGGGAGGCAGATCGTTCAGGTCCCAGCGCAGCGTATTGCCAACGATCTTGGCGGGCGGATTGCTGTTCAAAAACGTCATGTTGGCCGGGACGGTGGCACTGGCGACGATCCGCCGCGCCACAATATCGCCGGCGTTGCTGATTTCCGCCCGGTAGGTCACGGTCGAGCCCACGCCCGCCGATTCGGGGCCGTACAGCGTGACTTTGGGATCCGGGGCGCTCCAGGTGACCGACGCAAAGCCCTGCCCCAGCACCATCGGCGGCAATTCGTCGTAGGGCAGCGACGGTCGCACGATGCTGATCCGCACCTGCGTGCTGCCACTCTTGTTGGCCGGCACCAGGTTGACACTGGCCATCCCGTTCTCGTCCGTCTTGACGTCGGAGACGTTCAGTTGGTTGGGGCCGAACGAGGTGACGTTGGGGTCGAGGATTTCGTAACGCACGATCCAGCCGGTCAGGGGCTTACCCGAGCGGCGGCGGACGGCGGTGGTCAGCGTGTGCGGTTGAGCCGCCAGCACGACGGCGGGCGATGGCAGAACCCATTGGACATCGACCCAGTAGATCGTCGCGGTCTGCCGCCGCTGGTCCCAAATCTCGGCTTCGGGCGCCAAGACCGAAACGCGGCTGGCCCCCTCGGTCGGCGACGTGATGCTAACCCAACTCTGGCCGCGTTGGACCGCGACATCATCTGACGGATCGGGAGTGCCGCGCGTCAACAGGCGATTCTGGGTCAGCGAGCGGGTGACGGCATAATTGCCGTCGCGCTTGCTGGCCGCTTCGCGGAACAGCGGCCGGAAGCAGTCGCGTTCGTCGCCCGCCTCGACGATATGCCCGACGCTGTCGGGCGCCAAGGTCCATTCCAGAGGCTGCCGTGGGATGTACGCGCCCTGGGCATCGGCCAATCCCGACAGAATCACGACTTCGGACCCGACCGGCGACATCATCACGGCGGGCGCCAAGACCAACCGGCCCAGTTTCTCGCGATGCAGGCCCACGCCCGCCGATTGCACCGGCACCGGCGGCGCTGCCACACTCGGGGGCGGGGCTGCGCCGCACGAGGGCCCAGGCGCCGCACCGCACGAGGGTTCGGGCACCGCGCCGCACGAAGGCCCGCTGGGGAAAGGCGGTGTTTCCGAAGGCGGACACGGCGGTACGGGAGGCGGCGCGGTAAAAGCCGGCGTGGGAACGCAAGGCACCGCCTGGGGCGGGACCAGTTCCGTGTAGTTGCCGTGGGGCAGAAAAATCCGTTCGCCGGTCGGATCGATCCTAGGCAGCTTGAGCGGCGCACAGCCCGAGCCCAGCAGGGCCGCGGCTGTCAACAGCAGCAGCGACCAACACAGGCTCTTGCTCGACCGGTTCCCACCCACAGATCGCCCCATTCGTGATAGGTTCTCGACGATTTCCTTCGGTAACCTACCATGCAAAATGGCCCCATGTTGCTTCTTGGCAACAGCAGCTGTTGCCAAAAGCCGACACGGGTAGAGAAACCTTGACGATTGCGCCGAAGATGACGGCGCGGGTGAGCCGGCGGCCGACGATCGGCCGTGCGTATTGGTAACGCCACGCAGTCCGCAAATGGCACAGACTGCCGCAGATTCTCGTGCTGGTTGTCGCTCAATCTGCGTGCCTCTGCGGCCTCCGCGGATCGTGCTCGAGGCAGGATCAGTCGTCCAGCACGCGCATCCGCACGCTGCCGCCGTGGATACAGGGCAAGCGGTCGATCTCTTGCGTCGCGACGGCGGCGTCGCCTTCGGTCGCGGCGTGAGTCATGATCACCAGGGGAACGGTATCGGTTGCGCCGTTCAGCGCGGAACCGTGCTGGATCACCGACGCGATCGAGATATGGTGGTTGCCCAAGACGCCGGCGATTTGCGCTAGCACGCCCGGTCGGTCCTCGACGGCAAACCGCAAGTAATACCGGGACGGCAGCTTCGAAAAGTCCCGCATCGAGTACCGCGACTGGCGATTGGACCACAGTTCCAGGGTCTCGAAGGTGAGTTTCGTTCGGCCGACGGCGGTGTCGATCATATCGGCCACAACCGCCGACGCCGTGGGCATCTGGCCGGCGCCCAGGCCATGATAGAACAGTTGACCGACCGCATCGCCGACCACGCTGATCGCGTTGTACGCTTCCCGCACCTCGGCCAACGGCCGGCCCACCCGCACCAGTGTCGGCGAGACGTGCAACTCCAGGCCTTCCTCCGCCAGTTTGGCGACCGCCAGCAGCTTGATGCGATACCCCAGTTCTCGGGCGTAACGCAGGTCCGCCGGATCCAGCTTGTCGATGCCCACGCGCGGGATCTGGCTCCAGTGGACCCGGACGCCGAAGGCCAGATGGGCCAGGATCGCCAGCTTTTGCGCGGCGTCGGTACCGTCTACGTCCAGGGTCGGGTCAAGCTCCGCAAACCCGAGCTGTTGGGCTTCCTTCACCGCGCTGCCGTAAGCCGTTCCCTGCTCTTCCATCTGTGACACGATAAAGTTGCTGGTCCCGTTCAGGATGCCGCGGAGCGACGTGATCTGGTTGGCCGACAGGCACTGGCTGATGTTGGCGATGATTGGAATACCGCCCGCCACCGCCGCCTCGAAGGCTATCGAGCGGCCCAGTTCGCGGGCCCGATCGAACAACTCCGGGCCATGTTCGGCCAGCAACGCCTTGTTGGACGTCACCACGTCTTTGCCGCTTTCCAGCAGCTTGAGCATGATCGTCCGAGCGGGTTCCACCCCGCCGACCACGTGCGCGACGACTTGAATCTCAGGATTCCCGGTGATCTTCGTCAGGTCGTCCGTCAGCAACCCCGTGGGCAATTCCACATCGCGAGGTCGGGTCACGTCGACGTCCACGACAGCCTCCAGCCACAGCGTACGGCCCGCGTGACGAGCCGTTCGGTCGCCATGATCCAACAGCAATCGGGCCACGCCCGTTCCCACCGTGCCAAAACCGACGATTGCAACCCTTGTTTTGTCCATAGCCTGTATCAACTGTTTGCTGGAGGTCCGTTTGCCTTCGTTCGACATGCGACTCTCGATTCTAATTACCTTGTCGTCCCTTGCGAAGCGGTCGCTGCCAGTGTAAAAGACCCCGAATGCGAGTTTACTTGGATTTTCTGCAGCACATTCTGGATAACGGGATCGACAAACGCGACCGAACCGGCACGGGGACGCGGAGCGTTTTCGGCTATCAGATGCGTTTCGACCTGGGTGCCGGTTTTCCGTTGGTGACGACCAAGCGGTTGCACGTCAAATCGATCATTCACGAGCTGTTGTGGTTTCTACAGGGCGAAACCAACGTGCGATCCCTGCGAGAACACGGCGTTTCCATCTGGGATGAATGGGCGAATGAGAATGGCGAATTGGGGCCGATCTACGGCCGTCAATGGCGCAGCTGGACGGCAGCCGACGGGAGCACGATCGACCAGATCCAAAACGTCGTGGACCTGATCCGGACGGACCCCGATTCGCGGCGGCTGATCGTCAGCGCTTGGAATGTCGGCGATCTGCCCCGCATGGCCCTGCCGCCCTGTCACGTTCTGTTCCAGTTTTACGTCTCGCAAGGCCGGCTGTCGTGTCAGCTGTACCAGCGCAGTGCCGACGTGTTCCTGGGCGTGCCGTTCAACATCGCCTCTTATTCGCTGTTGACCCTGATGGTCGCTCAAGTGACCGGGTTGCTGCCTGGCGAGTTCATCCATACGTTCGGCGACGCCCACTTATATGCGAACCATCTGCAGCAGGCTCGGACCCAATTGCAGCGTCCGCCACGTCCGCTGCCGGCTCTGCACATGAACTCGGACGTGCGGTCGCTGTTCGAGTTTCGTTACGAGGATTTTCGTTTGGAGAACTACGACCCGCATCCGCGGATTGCCGCGCCGGTGGCAGTTTGAGCAGGAGCGCGCCCATGCCCCATTCCTTGATCGTCGCCATGTCGGAGAATCGCGTCATCGGCCGGGCGGGCCGGTTGCCGTGGCATTTGAGCGCCGATTTGCGGCGTTTCCAACAGCTGACGATGGGCCACACAATCGTCATGGGCCGCAAGACTTTCGAGTCGATCGGCAGGCCGTTGCCGGGACGGAACTCGATCGTGATCTCGCGACAGCAGGATTACCAGCCGCCGGGGGTCCGCGTTGCGGCCTCGCTGGATGACGCCGAACGCCTGGCCACTGGCGACAGCCAAGTGTTTTTCATCGGCGGCGGCGAGGTGTACCGCCAAACGCTGGCGCGGGTCGAACGGATCTACCTGACGCTGGTTCACGCCACGGTCCCCGGCGACACCGATTTTCCGGAACTTCCGCCGGAGCAATGGCGATTGGCCCAGCGGACGGACCATGCCGCCGACGAGAAGAACGATTTTCCGATCAGTTTCCTGATTTACGAGCGAGCGACATCCGTGCCCGACGTTACATAACGCGAATCGCTGGGATTCGTGCCTCAGCGTCGCGGCGGGCTGTCGATCGGCAGGCGCGCTTGATTGATGCCGCCGGCCGCTGCGGGAGCGACATCCTGAACGTCCGGCGGCACGTCGTACTTTTCGACCACCTTTTTCCAACCAAACGGCGGTTTGGGCTCGTAGAACTCGCGGTTGAACAGATTCAACTGTTGCAGCGCGACGCTCCAGTTGACTTCGCGATTCTCGAACGTGAACGTCGAGCGCGCCGGATTGCGGACGGAATCGAAATTCCGGTCGAAGATCACTAGGCCTTTGGGCAGAAAATCATCCTGGGCGATGATCACGTGGACTTTTTGATAGTTCACCGCGTCCTGCCGCGTCTTGGGGTATGCCTCGAGCCAGTATTCGCCTTTGACGTCCGGCGGCACAGGCAGCGGGTGGATCCAATAGCGGTGCTTGATCTTGGCCGCGTCGGCGCCGAACAAGAACGGCAGCGGGCCTTCGGCGATGGCCTTGCCTCGCATGTCCGGCGGCAACTCGCGCTGGATCAGCTGCTTGTTCTTTGCGTCGTGTTCGAACACGGACTGGCCATCGCAGATCCAGTGCTCGCCCACGTCGTCCGGCCGCTGGACGAAGGTCGGCTTTCCGCCCGCCTGCGTGGGAGCGGTCCAGTGCAGGGTTTTTTCGATCTTGTACATGCCCTTGTCCGGCGCCGAATACTTGATGCTGCCTTCGCTGTACGTCTTGAACGTATTGGCCGGGCCGAAAACAGGATCATAGTCCCAGCGGCGAAACGTACAGCGATAACGCTCGACGGCCTGGCTGCGCTGCTGCCAGTAGTTCAGCACGTCGTCCAGAAACTTCTGCTCTTGCGGGCTCATCGGCGGAAACGGAGCCGTCCCGACTTGAGGCGGTGCGTTGGCGGCCGGCGGCAAGTTGGCCGTGGGCGCCGAATTGGCCGCCAGGGGCTGAGCCTGTGCTAGCTCCGCTTGCAGCAAGCCCCCGAGAATGACAGCGACGACGACCAACGCATGACGGCTCATGGTTCCCTCCTGCAGCAATTCGATGCGCATCCCGTATTCGACGCGGGATTCTAACATCCGTCTGCCGGGTACCCTAGAGCGGTTTTTTTACGAGCCGATCCCGAATCTCCGCCAAGCGGCGGGCGGCGGGGCTTCCAGCCGCAACGGCGTTTTGCGGACGGGGTGTTCCAGTTCCAGCTGCCGCGCGTGCAGGGCGATGCCGTGCGGAAACGGTGTCGAAGCGCCGTACTTGCGATCGCCCAGGATCGGATGCCCGCGATGGGCCAGTTGGACGCGGATTTGATGTTTCCGCCCCGTTTCAAGCCGGATTTCGAGCCACGTGGCGGTTGGTAATCTGCGTAGCGTGCGGTAACTTAGCCGAGCTTGTTGCGATCCCGTCCGCTCCGCGCCGCAGACCACCATTTTCATCTGCCGCTCGTCTTTGACGAGCCAATCGACGCAGTCGGCTTCGGTCGGATTGGGGTGGCCTTGGACCAGGGTCCAGTACGTTTTCTCGACCGCGCCGCTGCGGAATTGGTCGGTCAGCCGCGCGGCGGCTTTCGAGGTGCGGGCGAAGATGAGCACGCCGGATGCCGAGGCGTCCAGGCGGCTGACGACCCCCAAGTAGACGTTTCCCGGCTTGCGGTATCGCTCCTTCAAATAGTCCTTCAGCAAGGTGACGACACTCGTGTGGCCCGCCTCGACGCCCATCGTGGGCACGCCCGCCGGCTTGAGTACGGCCAGCAGATGGTTGTCTTCGAACAGGATGGTCAGCGGACTGGAGGGCATGAGCAGCTCGGTCGACGAATCGGTGTGGCGGGAAACAGAGAATAATCGGGCCCTACGTGGTGGAAACCGGCAGATAGTTCTACAATGCAGCCGTTTGTTCTCCTAGGTGGCGTCGAGCATGTCCGATATCCGACCGAGAATCGTGTTGGCCAGTGCCTCTCCCCGCCGCCGCGAGCTGTTGGCGGAGGCGGGTTACGACTTCGTCGTCGTGCCGCCTCACGAATCGGCCGAATGCGGGCCGCGGCCCGGCGAGCCGGCGGCGGCATTGGTGGCGAGACTGGCACGTCAAAAGGCCGCCGAGGTGGCCGCACGCTGCGACGCAGGGTTGGTTCTCGGTTGCGATACGGTCGTCGAGTGCCGGGGGCAGATCCTCGGCAAACCCGAGGATCGCACGCATGCGCGGCAGATGTTGGAACGGTTGCGAGGACAAGAGCATTTCGTGTACAGCGGTTTGTGTCTGTGGCCCGTTCCCGACGGTCAGCCTCGCGTTCGGGTTGCGATCACTCGGCTGATAATGGACTCGATTTCGGACAGGCAGCTGGCGGGGTACCTGGACAGCGGCCAATGGCAGGGCAAAGCGGGGGCGTTTGGATACCAGGACGGCCACGATTGGCTGCAGATCTTGGAGGGCAGCGAGTCGAATGTCGTCGGCCTGCCGCTGGAACTGCTGGCCGAGATGCTGCAGTCGTGGCAGCAAGAAGCGAACCTTGGTTGATCGTGGGAGCGGGGGAACGGCTCCGAAACGGAGGAGTGGGGTGGGACGAATCGGCTTGGGCAAATTGGCACAGTTGCTACGGCGGGTCGGTGCGTCGCTGCATGCGGGCCTGGATGCGCGCACCACCTGGGAAAAGGAGGCCAACTACGGTTCCGTTTCGCACCGTGCCATGATGGCGCAAGTCGGCCAGGCGATTACCGACGGCGGGAGCATGGCGGATGGCTTGCAAGCCTGTCGCGGCTATTTTCCGCCGCTGGTTTGCACGCTGGTCGAGGTAGGGGAGAAGGCCGGCCGCTTGGACGAGATTCTGCGCGGATTGGCAGAGCATTACGAGAGCCTGTTGGGACTGCGGCGGACCTTTTTGATCGGCATCGCCTGGCCCGCCATTCAGCTGTTCGCCGCGATCGGCGTCGTCGGCTTGCTGATTTGGGTCATGGGCGTCGTCGGCTCGATGACCGGCTCGCAACTCGATCCGCTGGGGTTCGGCCTGGTGGGCACGCCCGGCCTGCTGGTCTATCTGGCCTTGGTCGGAACCACGTTCGGCGGCCTGGCCGTCGTGGTGATAGGCTTGTTGCGGGGTGCCTTTGGCCCGGCGCCGCTGGAGATCGCCATGCGGATTCCCGTCCTGGGCAATTGCCTCCGGACAGCCGCTTTGTCGCGGCTGGCGTGGACGCTGGCCCTGACCCTGGATTCCGGGATGGACGCCCGCCGGTCGATGGAACTGGCGTTGCGAAGCACCGAAAACGCCTATTACACATCGCGGCTGGAGGTGGTCGATGCGGCGCTGCTCGAAGGCCAAGAGTTTCACGTCGCGCTGCGGGCTACCGGTCTGTTTCCCGACGAGTTTCTGCAGTTATTGGAGACCGCCGAGATTTCCGGGACGCACGGTGAATCGCTGCAACGGCTGGCGAGCGAGTACCGGCAGCGGGCGCAGACGGCGGCCAAAGCCTTGACGGTCGCCGCGTCGTTCGCCGTCTGGGTGCTGGTGGCCGGGCTGCTGATCGCCCTGATCTTCCGCATGGCAATGGCCGTCTTTGCGCCGTACCAGGAGTTGCTGGATGGCTTTTGACGCCGCGTGCCAGGGCGACCGGAAAAAACGGCCGTATCCACGCGTAACGCGAAGCGTCAGCGAGGGACGAGTCCGTAGCCGCATCACGCCTCGGTCACGCTTTTTCTTTCTTATTGCCAATCCGTCCTAGGAACAGGCTCGCAGGACGCCGTCATCCAATTCGCAGCGTTTCTGCAGCAGTTGAGCCAGGTCGGCGCTGTGCGTCACGACGACCAGCATGGCTTGCTCTTCGCGCTGCAAGTCCACCAGCAAGCGGCCGATGGCCAGCGCGTTGGTGCGGTCCAGGTTCCCGGTCGGTTCGTCGGCCAGGATCAGTTTCGGCTGGCGGATCAGCGCGCGGGCCACGCCGACGCGTTGGCGTTCGCCGCCGGACAGCTCGCCCGGCCGGTGCTCCAGTCGCTCGCTGAGTCCGACGCGGGCCAGCAGCTCTTTGGCCCGCGCGACCGCCGCCGCGTCCGGACGCCCGTCGGCCAGCAAGGGGATGAGGACATTTTCCAAGACCGACAATTGGGGCAACAAATGATGATCCTGAAAGACAAACCCCAGGTGCCGGTTGCGAAATCGAGCGACGTCGGCTTCGCCGAGTTGAAACGGATCTTCGCCGTCCAGCGTGACCGTGCCGGCGCTCGGTCGATCCAGCGTTCCCAGGATGTGCAACAGCGTGCTCTTGCCGCTGCCGCTGGGCCCCAGGATCGCCACATTCTCGCCGGGCTGGCACTGCAACGACACGCTGCGCAGGACCGTCAGCCCTTCGCCGCGAGTGGGGAATTCTTTGCTGACGTTGGTGACAACCAAACCGCTCATGGGGTGTGCCTCCTGTCCGCCGGCGTACTTTCGGACGGCGCTGCTTCGGGACCGAGCAGCGCCAAGCACCCCAGGCCGTAGAACGTGTATTCGACATCGGTATCCGGATCCCAGACCGCACCGCGGAACCCGCCCTGCGGGCATTCCAAGGACCGCGCAAACCGCAGGGCGGCCGACGTGTCGATGGCATCCAAGCCGGCCAGGTCGGCCAACGTCACCACGCCGGTAAAGGTGCTGAGCAGGTCCGCCACGGGAATCCGCGTGTTCGCCAACAGCCCCCCTTCGGCGGTTTGCATTTCGCTCAAGAAGCCGATCGTATCGTCGGCCACGCGGTGGTCCAGGGCATCGAGCAGTTTCAGCACGCCGATGGCCGCCGCCGTCGGGTTCGTGCCGGCTCGTTTCGCCGCACGGATGTCGCGGAACCCGCCCCCCTCGCATTGCTGCGACAAGATAAACGCGACCAACCGCTCCGGCTGCGGCAGCGGGCGGTCCATCAGCTGCAAGCAAAGGGCCACGAGAAAGCTGTGATAGGTGCTGCTTGCCGCCCCCTCATGGGTCTTGGCGTAGCCGCCGTCGTCGCGACGCAGCCGTTCCAGGGACGCGGCGACCGCATCCTGCCAGGATGCGTCCTCCGTCTCGAAGACGTCCATGCCGGCGGACCATTCCAGCAGCGTGGCGCCGTAGACCAGCGACAACAGCTCCAGCACGTATTGGCTCGGTTCAAACCGGCTCCGCAAGAAGCCGGCCGCACGATCCGCCGCCGGCCCGGACAGTTCCCCCAGCAGGAACAGGCTGCGCAGGGCGAAGCCGGTATAGTACAGGTCGCTGTCACCCTCGCGGCCGGGAAAACCGCCATCCGACCGTTGCCACGAGCGGAGGTAATCCGCGTGGTTCTGGCGAACCGCTTCCGGCAGTCGCAGCACGCCGGCCGCCAAGCGTAACGTCAATTGTTGCAGATACGGACTCATACCTCAGAACCCTACATTGCCACAGCTGCGTTTGTCCAGTAGGCTAGTTGGGCTGGCGGAAGCTTTTTCGTGGGTAAACCGATACGGAAAAGACACCGCTTGCGGTCGAGCATGGCACGTTTTCGTTTCCGGAACTGACGGCGACGGCGCCTGATCGGATACGCCGTCTCGTTGGGGCGAAGCGGGAGGTTTGAGCATGAAAAGCTCGGATGGCGTTTCCGCCTTGGCGGCCAGCGTGTTGGTGCTGAATCGCTCGTATGCGGCCGTGCGCGTGGTGAACGTCCGCCGAGCGTTTGTGATGCTGTACCGCGATTCGGCGGAAGTCATCCATGTGGAAAACGGGGCTTATGCCAATTACGACTTTCAGACCTGGTGCGAATTGAGTCAAGTTTGGACCGAAGATCCGCTGCTGCTGGCCGGCTCGAACCACGTGGACTGGATCCGCGCCGTTCGTTTCCGCATCCAGGCGCCCCGCATCATCCGCTTGCTGCGGTTCGACCAGACGCCGCGGCTCACCATCCGGCTGAATCGCAAGACGCTGTTCGCCCGCGACGGCCACCAGTGTCAGTATTGCGGCAAAACCTATCCCCTCCACCAGCTAAGTTTCGATCACGTCACGCCGCGCAGCCGCGGCGGCGAAACTTGTTGGGAAAACGTCGTCACGTGTTGCCTGCCCTGCAATGCTCGCAAAGGCGACCGCACGCCGTTGGAGGCGGGCATGCATTTGACGCAACGGCCGGCCAAGCCGAAACATAATCCCGTATTGAAACTCACCTTCGGTAACCCGCGCTATCACGTCTGGCAGCCGTTTCTGACCCAGGCCGAGTGCGCGATCGATCTGCTATAAGATACAGGCGATGAGCAAAGTCACTTACAAAGACGCAGGCGTGGATCTGGAAGTTTACGACGAAGCGATGACGCGACTGCCGCGGCTGATGCATCGCACCTTCTCGCCGCGCGTGCTGAAGCTGGACGGCGGGTTCGCCGGCTTGTTCCAACTGGATTTTTCCAGTCGGCTGTTCGCCCGCAATTATCGGGACCCGGTCCTGGTCGCCTGTACCGACGGTGTGGGCACCAAACTGAAAGTCGCGCAATTATGTGGAAAACACGATACCGTCGGCATCGACCTGGTGGCGATGAGCGTCAACGACGCGCTGTGTTGCGGAGCCGAGCCACTGCTGTTCCTGGATTACGTGGCCATGTCGCATGACGACCCGCCGGTCCTGGAGCAGCTGGTCCAAGGCGTCAGCGACGGATGCATGCAAGCCGACTGTGCGTTGCTGGGCGGCGAAACAGCCATCATGCCGGACTTGTATCAACGCGGCGACTACGATCTGGCCGGCTTCTGCGTAGGGGTGGTCGAACGCGGCCAGGTGATCGACGGCAAGGCGATCGCTCCCGGCGATGCGCTCCTGGGCGTGGCCTCCAGCGGACTGCACTCCAACGGCTACAGTCTGGTGCGCAAAGTCGTGTTCGAGTTATCGGCGCTGACGGTCAGCGACCATGTGGAATGCCTGGGCACAACCGTCGGCCAGGCCCTGCTGACGCCGACGCGAATCTATGCCCAGCCGGTCCGGAAGATCCTGCGGCATTATCGAGTCAAGAACGTCGTCCACGGTTTGGCCCACATCACCGGCGGCGGCCTGCGCGACAATCTCGAACGGATCTTGCCCGCCGGCGTCCAAGCCCGGATCGACCCGGACAGCTGGCGCGTGCCCCCCGTCTTCGCCTGGCTGCAGCAACTGGGGGAAATCGACGACGCCGAAATGGAACGGGTCTTTAACATGGGCATCGGCCTGGTGCTTGTGGTCAGCCCCTATTACGCCGACAGTATCCAGCGGATGCTGACCGACCACGGCCTGGACAACTGGCCCATCGGCAAAATCGTGGCCGCCGCGTGACGGCGACGTTGCGCGTTTTAAGTTATTGAACCGCCTACCCTTAGCCCCTGTATCCGCAGCCCCAACGCTGAAAATTTCGGCCCGCAGGTTCGTTCGGCGGTTGTAAACCTTTGCCGATTGGATAAACTCTACGGCCGCGTGGACCGCACGACGATTCGAGTGTGCGGGCGATACGCAACGGTTATTTATGACGGATCGTTAGCCGAAAGTGGGGCATTTTCGTGCCATCTGAGTTCGGGAACGAGGATTCTTTGGAAGGAGTAACGGATTGATGGTACGGATTGCTTTGGCAGCGTTGTTGGTGGTTTTGTGTGCTTCGAGCGCGGAGGCGTGGCCCCGTCGGTCATCGTCGAACCGAACGTCGAGCACGAAGACGGTTTTTTCGGGTGGCCCTCAGGCGGTAGCGGAAGCCAAAGCGCAACGAGCAGCTTCCTTGCGGATCAAAGGGCATCTCGGCGGCGGATTTGGGGGAGCCAATGCGGAAGGCGTGGGATTCAGCACTTCTTCGGCGCAACATGCTTTGAATATCTGCTGCTTTACCGGGCAACGCCGCGTTGCCGGCTCGAGTGTCGTGCGAGGGGCCGACGGCTGGTATGCCGTCAAGATCTACCACTAAGAGCTCTCCCACAGAGCTGGCCGATAATGGGCTGGCCGAAAATGAGCTAGCCGATAATCCGCTTCCAACGTTCCAGGTTCCACTGGACTTTCTCCGCCGGGGTCATCTTGCCAAAGTCGGGCTCGGCGGTGGGTTGGAACGTTCGCCGAGCGGCAGCGTCGTGGGGGGAAGCCACCGGCCTCGGGGCGCCGTGAGTGCCCCCGTAGCTGGTGACCCCATAGCTGGTGGGCCCGTCGGTCCGCTGCAGATCTTCGTCCAGCGACCGATGGGGACGGATGCCCAGCTTGGCCAAGTCGGCATGGTACGCGCGGACGGCGGCTGCCGGCTCGATTTCGTCGTCGGCGATCAGCCGCAGATAGCGGATAAAGGTCAGCTGGTGCTCGGCGTGGTTGATCTTGCGTCCGTACAAGGCCACGCGTGCGCCGTATTTCTTGGCTTCCCACAGCATGTGGAAGGCGTCGAAACAGGTTCCGGCGGAACCGCCCAGAACGCCCACGACGAGCGAGCTGTCGTACCGCACCAATGCCTCCATGGCGGCCGGACCGTGATACGGGATTTTCAGGAAGATCGGCCGGCCGCGACTGGTTACGCCGGCCAGCGTCCGCACGATGTGGTCGTTCACAAACTGGGCGATGTCCGTCGGCGGATGGTCGCCACAGGCGTTGGGGTCAAAGACCTCGAGGAAATGCCGGAAGCCTTTCGCTTCGGCTTCCAAGCGAAACGCTTTGTACGCTTCGAGCGTGCGCAGATCCAGCGCGGCGTCATTGTTGAAGGTCACCGAGTACAGGCCCAGGTCGGCCCCCAACCGCCGCTCGTCGGGCGAGCAGTCGAGCTTGCCGCACATGATATGGTCCAGCGTCGCCGTGCGGAACGGCTGCGACGGCTGAACGCCGTACCGCCCGCTGCCGGCGGCCAGCCAGATGTCGGTGGTGTCGTTGGCCCGCACGGCCGGCGTGATGTGGCTGGTCTCGAACAGGCGTTCGCGGATCGTGAGGGCTTCGTTGCTGCTGGCGCTCATCAGCACGATATCGACCAAGCCTTGGGCGATGGTTTCGCGGATCGACTGGCGGTATTCGTCCAGCGTCCGGAAATGGGCTTCCTGGGCGTAGTGTTCGGGGCTGCGTCCAGGCGCCGACAGGCCGAACCCCATGTCGGCGTCCTTGGCATCGGCCAGGACAAAGTCTCGGCAGGAACGATCAGCCAGAATTCGCGCCAGTTTTCGGTCGAGGGATTTCTCTACCACGGCTCGTTGGGTGTTGGTCAGGAGGAAAGAGATCGCCGTACACGTCGCACAACCAGCAAGTGTAGCATCCGCGTGGCGGAATGCGTAGAGAGCAAAATCCAAAGCGGTGACAAGCCCCGCGGCTCTAAAATTCGCCTTTCGCGGAATGTATCGGGTCACCCGGTGTTGCGGGCTAACGGCGTTTGCTACACTGTTTTCCCATGGACACGAACAAGACTTTCGATTGCGTGCTGTGCGGTTCTTGCGTGGTGGACATCCTCGTCCGGCCCGTGCCACTGGACGTGCCGATCGGGGGCGGCAAACTGCTGGAGACGCAGCCGCTCGAAGTCACGACCGGCGGCATCGTCTCCAACGCGGGCATCGCGATGGCCCGACTGGGCTTGCAGACCGCCGCGTTCAGTTATACGGGCAACGACGATTGGGCGGCCGTCATTCGTCGCAATCTGGAAAAGGAGGGCGTCGATACGCAGTGGCTGCTGCCGCACCCCACGGGCGCCACCAGCACGACCGCGGTGTTGATCGACCCCAGCGGCGAGCGGAGCTTTGCCCACTGTGTCGGAGCGCCCCGCCTGATGGACAAGGCTCATTTTCTGAACCACTTGGACGTGTTCGCAGCCAGCCGCATGACGTTGATCGGCTATTATTCGCTGATGCCGCGGCTGGAACCGGATCTGCCGGAGATCCTCGCCGCGATCCGCCAGACCGGATGCAAGACGGCGTTGGACGCGGCGGGCAGCGGCGGAACGATGCAGCCGTTGGATCGGATCTTGCCGCACTTGGACGTCTATGTGCCGAGCCGAGCGGAGGCCGAGCACCAGACGGGCGAGCAGGATCCGCGGCGGATCGTCGACGTTTTTCGGGCCTGTGGCGCGCCGGGATTGCTGGGCGTGAAACTTGGCAGCGAAGGCGCCTTGCTCAGTCCGGCCGCGGGCCAGTACATTAAGATCCCCGTCGTCCCGGCGCCGGGGGCCGTCGTGGACACAACCGGTGCGGGCGACTCCTACTATGCCGGCCTGCTGACGGGCCTCTTGCGCGGGATGCCTGCGGAACAAGCCGGGCGGTTGGCGGCGGCGACGGGCGCCTGTTGTGTGACCGGCTACGGCGCCACGGCCGGCCTCCGCGACCTTGCCCAGACAGCGCGACTGGCGGGGCTGGAGGACGGCGTTTGAGTTCGAGCGCACGTTTGGTTTTCCAGGCTGGCCCGGTCAGCCTGGAAGGGCGGACGTACGCTCGAAAGACCCGCGCGGGGCACACGCCTCGCGCTCCCACTTTCTAGACACTGTAATTCGACACTGTAATCACGGAGAGCTCGATCATGGCTGGCGACTATCGTTTCTCGTTTGGTCCCTGGAACATTCACGAAGGCGCCGACCCGTTTGGTCCGGCGGTGCGTCCCAAGGTTTCGTTCGCCAAGAAACTGAAGATGTACAAAAAGTTGGGTTTCGACGCCGTCCAGTTCCACGACGATGACGCCGTCCCGAGCTTGGAGAAACTGACGCCCGCGGCGATCCGCAAAGAGGCAGCCGCGATGAAGAAGACGCTGCAAGGCGAAGGCTTGATCGCCGAATTCGTCGCCCCGCGGCTGTGGGAACATCCCAGCGGCATCGACGGCGGCTTTACCGCCAACGATCCGGCCTGCCGCAAGTGGGCCATCGAGCGGGCCAAGCGGACCATCGACGTGGCCAAGGCCTTGGGCACCAAGCTGATCGTGCTCTGGCTGGCCCGCGAAGGCACGTACATCCGCGAATCCAAGAATGCGATTCAGGCGCACGGTTGGCTGTTGGAAGCCATCAATACGATGCTCGAGTACGATTCCGACATCGAAATCGCGATCGAGCCCAAACCCAACGAGCCGACCGACATGGCCTACCTGCCCACCATCGGCCACGCCCTGGCGCTGGCCCAGCAGACCGCCGACCCGAAACGAGTCGGCGGCTTGATCGAAACCGCGCACGCCCTGCTGGCCGGTCTGGACCCCTCGGACGATATGGCCTTTGCGCTGTCGATGGGCAAGCTGTTCAGCGTCCACCTGAACGACCAGAACGGATTGAAGTACGACCAGGACAAGTCGTTCGGCGCCGCCAACTTGCGCGTCGCGTTCAACCAGGTGCGGGTGCTGGAGCTGGCGGATTACCCGGCCACCGGCCGCTATGTCGGTTTGGACGTCAAGGCGATGCGCACGCAAAAGGCCGACGTCGCCCACAAACATTTGACCAACAGCCGTGCGATCTTCCTGCGGCTGGTCGACAAGGTCCGCACGTTCCCCCAAGCCGTGGCCGACCAGATGATCGCCGCCCGCGACTACGAGGAATTGGAATTGCTCGTGCTGGGACATTTGATGGGTGCATGAAACAAGACCACAGGAGTCAGCCATCATGAAGACGAATCGCCGGACGTTTTTAAGCGGCACGGTGGCCTCTGGGGTGCTGGCCCTAGCCGGGCCCGTGCATCGTGGCCTGGCCGCAGGCGAGAACAAGCCCCTGAGAATGGGCGTGATCGGAGTCGGCTGGTACGGAATGGTCGACGCCAAAGCGGCGCTCAAAGTGGGCGGCGTCGAGGTGACCGCGGTCTGCGATGTGGACAGCGCGCACTTGGAGCAAAGCGTCGCCGAGCTCGACAAGCTGCAGGGCCGGAAGCCGCAGACGTTCAAGCGGTACACGGAGATGCTCGAGCAAGCCGACCTGGACGTGGTGGTCATCGGCTCGCCGCCGCAGTGGCACGCGTTGCAGCTGATCGCCTGCCTGGAACGCGGCGTGGACGTGTACGCCGAGAAGCCCCTGGCGTATGACGTGCGCGAAGGCCGGGCCTTGGTCGAAGCCACTCGCAAACATGCCGACCGCATCGTCGCCGTCGGGTTTCAGCGGCGGCAAAGCCAGGCGTTTCGCCAGGCGGCGGAATTCATCCGGGCGGGCAAGGCCGGAAAGATCGTCCAGGCCGACGTGCAGATCCACTATCGCGCCGGTACCGTGGACCCCACGCCCCAAGAACCGCCCGCGACGCTGGACTGGGATTTGTGGTGCGGCCCCGGGCCGAAAATCCCGTACAGTCCCCAGGTGGGCCACCGGAACTGGAGGCTGGAGAAGACCAGCGGCCACGGGCACCTGGTGGACTGGGGTATCCACAACATCGACACCCTGCGCATGATGCTGGGCCTGGCCACGCCCAAGCAGATTACGGCCGCGGGCGGGCTGTACCATCTGCAAGGCAAGATCACCACTCCGGACACGTTGACCGTCCACTTCGAGTTCGACCAACTGCCGGTCGTGTGGCGCCATCGGTTGTGGGGAGCCACCGAGTGGGATCCGGCGATCAGCAACGGCATCCTGTTCTATGGCGAAGAAGCGACGGTGTTTGCCGCCGACCAACGGTGGGTGGTTATCCCCAAGGACCAGCCGGCCAAGCGGGAAGAGCATGCCGCCGCCAGCGACCTGGGCACGCTACACATGGCTGACTTTTTGGATTGCGTCCGAACGCGCCGGCCACCGGCCTGTTCGGTCGAAGAAGCGCACCGTTCGACGACAACCGTCCAGCTGGGCATGATCGCCTACGAATCCAACTCGGTCGTCCGCTGGGACGAAGCCGCCGAGCAGATCGCAGACAACCCGGCCGCCGCGGCGTTGCTGAAACGCGATTACCGTCCGCCGTACGAGCATCCCTATCGGCCGGCGTAACAGTTCGTCGCTCGTGGCTCAGACGTACAGAATTCAATTCTCGCGGAAAACACGCCTCCCCAGCAGTTGAACTTTCGCCCGCGAGAATTGAATTCTGTACGTCTGAGCCCTTCCCCAGTTCCCCAGTTCACCTTGGCGCAACAGCTCGTTTCTTCGCCGCAGCTGTGGGCTGGGCCGCTTTCTTGACAGCCTTCTTGACAGTCACCTTTTTCGCGCCCGGTTCTGTCGCCTCCGCCATCTTTCCCGCCGCCTTTGCTGACGTCTTTTTTGCCGCCGTCTTTGCTGACGTCTTTGCTGACACCTTTGCCGCCGTCTTTGCCACCGCCTTTCCCGGTGTTTTGACTGGCCGCGAGTTGGTCGCAACGCCTTTGGCTGCTTTTTTCCGCGGCTTTTTCGTCGTCTTCGCGTCGTCCGAGGTCTCCAGGTCGATGCCAAACACGTCCGACAAGTCATCGCCCGCAAGTCGTTTCGACTTGCCGCGCGAGGTGGCCGCCGACACGGCCGCTTCGGCGTCTGCCGCAATCAGCTCCTCGTGATCGACGCCCCGCAGCTTGAACAGCAGTTCCGGCTGCTGATCCAGCCGCGCCCCGACGCCGTACAGCACGGCCGCCACGTGCTTGCACATGACGGCCCAATCTGGACAGTCGCAGTCGAGCGAAATCTCGCCGGGCAGCGGGAACAGACCCTCGTTGCGGTTCGTGACGACCTGCATGACATGGCCGGACAGCTTGCCCTGCAGCAGCTCCAGCAGCGAGCCCACCTGACCGGCGCACCGCGTTTTGATGTCCTTCCATTTCTTGGGCGGCAGTGTCTTGATCTGGATGTGGATGTTGTACAGGTCCGACCCGGAGACCTTGGCCAGGATTTCGCCTTGCTTGATCTCCAGATGGCAGACCGAGCCGTTGCGGACGTAGGTCCGACCGCGCGGCAAGCGGTTGGCATAATCGCTGAACGATTCCAGATGATCGCACCAGGCTTCGCCCCAGAACGTTTTGGCGATCTTGCGGCCGTCGATCACCACGGGCTGAACATCAACCCCCTTGGTGCGCAACGCGTTCATCTCCGTCCGAGCTTGTGCGCGGCGTTGCCCCACCGAAACGTAAGGCCGCCAACCATAACCGTTGTAAGATCCGTAAGCCATCGCAGACTTCCTCCTTGCCGTAGGTTAACGTTTCGCCCATTATTGCACACCGGCCCGATCGATGTCGAGAGCAACCAGCCGGATCAAATCCGCATCACTCATCTCGGTCAACATCTTCTCCGCCCCGCCCTCCAGCACGTCCGTCGCCAGTTGCGTCTTCTCCTCGATCAAGGCATCGATGCGCTCTTCGATCGTGCCGCGGCAGACAAACTTGTGAACCAGTACGTTGCGGTGTTGGCCGATCCGGAACGCCCGGTCGGTCGCCTGGTTCTCGACCGCCGGGTTCCACCAACGGTCGAAGTGCAGGACGTGCGAGGCCTGAGTCAGGTTGAGCCCCGTTCCGCCGGCCTTGAGCGACAGCACGAAAAACGGCGGTCCGTCGTCGCGCTGGAACTGGTCGACCAGATGCTTGCGGCGCGTCACGGCGGTACTGCCGTGCAGGACCAGGCCGGGGCGTCCGAAGAGGGCACTCAGAAAGCCCGCCAGCGGCTCGGTCATCTCCCGGAATTGCGTAAAGACCAGGGCCTTTTCCTGCCGCGACGCAATCTCTTCGCAAATCTCCGTCAGTCGGGAAAACTTGCCGCTGTCGTTCGGCTGGAATTGCCCGTCGCCCAGCAGTTGGCTGGGATGATTGCACAACTGCTTGAACCGCATCAGATAGGCCAGCACCAGGCCGCGCCGCTGTATTCCGTCCAAGTTCTTCAAGGCGCGCGCCATCTCGTCCACCAGCTTGGCGTACAGGACCGCCTGGCGTTTGCTGAGTCCGCAGAACGCGCGGACCTCCGTCTTGTCAGGCAGATCGGCAATAATCCGCTTGTCGGTCTTCAACCGCCGCAGGATGTACGGCTGAATCAGCCGCCGCAACGGGGCATAACGCTGCTGCTCGCCGGCGCTGAGCACCTTGACGAATTCCTTGAACTTGTGCTGCGAGCCCAGCAGGCCGGGGCAGAGGAAATCGAACAGCGACCAGAGGTCCGACAGCCGGTTTTCGACCGGCGTGCCTGTCAAGGCGATCCGCGCCTCGGCCTTCAGTTGCTTGACCGCTTTGGTCTGTCCCGCCGCCGGATTCTTGATGGCCTGAGCCTCGTCGATCACGGCCAGTTGCCAGGGGATATCCAGCAGCCAGGTCTGCCGCTGCAGCATCGCATAGGTCGTGAACACCACGTCCGTTTGCTGCAGCATCGCGTCGGGCTGTTTGGCCATCCGTGCGAGTTCCTCCTTGGGCGTCTCGGACGGATGCACGAACTTGCCGCGCAGCGTCGGCGTGAACCGCTGCATTTCGGCTTTCCAGTTGCCCAACAACGACGCCGGTACGACCAGCAGCGACGGTTTGGCGTGCGGCTTTTTCTTCAACGCTGCCAGCAAGGCCAAGACCTGGATCGTCTTGCCCAAGCCCATGTCGTCGGCCAGGCACGCGCCCAACCCCAACCGCGACAGGAACCACAGCCAGTTCACACCGGTTTCCTGGTACTTGCGCAACGTCGCTTTCAAGTCGGTGCCCGGCTGAACTTCCTGCAATCGTTCCGGGTCGCGCAAGTCTTCGAGCACCTGGCCGAGCCACTGTCCGGCCTTGACGAACGACCATTCCTGCTGCTGGTCATCGCCGTCACGGCTCGCCAGATCCCGCGGAGCGCCGGCCAGCAGTCGCATGCCCTCGACGAACGACAGTCCGTCCTGCGCGGCTCGCTCGACCCGCTTCCAATGCTCCAACGCCTCGGCCAGCTGGTCGCGATCGACTTCGACCCACTGCCCCTTGAGAAACACCAGCCCCTCGTCGGCGGCCATCAGGTCGCGCCATTCCGCTGGCGTCAGTTCCTGGTCGCCCAATGCCAGTTGCACGCGAAAGTCCAACATCGCGTCGGCGTTGAACTTCTTCTGCCGCGTCTCGCCGATGGTCACGCCCACGCGGGGCCGAGGCCGCTTTTTCCACCAATCGGGGACGCGCACCAAGATGCCGCTGTCCTCGAAGACGGGGATGTCTTGCAGGAAGCGATACGCCTCGCGGGGCGTCCAAGCCAGCGGCTGGTACAGATCGCCCGACTCGACCAATTCCGCGGCCAGCTTGCTCTTCTCCGCGGCCAGCTGGACCGGCGAGAGCAGTTTGATGAGCGTCTTTTTGTCCTTGGCACCGGCGTACTCGCGCAACGCTTTGCTCAGCGGCAGGTACTGGATGCGGGCCGCCCCCGTCAGCCCCGATGCGTAGGTCGCCAGGAAGGCAAACGGATAGTCCGGGTCGCGGCGGTTCTCGGCCAGATGAAAGCATACTCGTCCCACCTGGTGCCACAGCGCAGCCCGCTCTTTCAAGAACCCCGCCAGGCCGTCGGTGTATCTGCTCACCTCGCGCCCGACCCAAGCGTCCAGGTCCGTCCAAATCTCGCCCAGTACACCCTCGGTCAGATATTCGGCGCCTTGCATCGGCGGAACGTTCCACAGCAAGGCCGCGAGATCAGCCGAGGCGGGTGGCGGGATCTCTTCCATCTTGGGCCCGGTCGTCTCCGGCGTATGGCAGAGTTCCGTCAGGTACCGCGCCGCGAAATCCCGCCAATAAGCGATCGACGGATTCGGCGGCCGCTCCATCCGCTCGGTCGCCAGCGCAAACAGGCCCTCCGCCTGGCCCGCCGCGAAATGTTGGGCGAATTTGTTCTCCAACCGCTGATCGCCTCCCGCATCCGGGGCCAGGTCCGCCAGCTCGTCCGTCGGCGGCGCGGATTCGACCGCCACGATTCGGCCGGAAGGGGTGATGGCAAGATGAATGTTCATAAACGGCAGCGTACAGGATTCTGCCCGGATCGGGCAACGGGGCAGATGCCAGAGACGTGCCCATCCTGAATCGCAGAGCCGGGGGGCACGGCGCGGTCCACCTGGACCGCGGCGTGCATCGTCCGGATGTTCTCTGGATCCGCCGGTTCGTCCTGTTTCACGACAAGCAGCATCCGAACCGAATGGGCGAACCCGAGGTCGTCCGCTTCCTCCGGAAGTTCATCAGCCATCTGGCCCTGGAACGTCATGTGGCGGCCTCGACCCAAGATCAAATACCCCCCGATTCTTCAGCTTTCCCTTTATCGCAGGTATTCCCAGCTTTCACCCAGAACGGCTTTTGCCCATTATCACAGGGGCAGCATCCTGTATTGCAAATCCTCGACGGCCAGCGATAATGTCATCAGATTTCCCTGATAATCCCGGAGGTAAACGGGTTATCGCGGAGTCACTCCGGGATAATTACTTTCGTTCGTGCGGACAGAAGACCAGCCGGCCGGCTGTGCGGGGCGATTGCGTTGGCCAGCGGGCTGGCTGGCTGACGTCCTTTCCCTTGGCAACGTCATCCCGCTATCGCATCCTTCGACGCCAGCCGTCTGATGTCTTGCGACTTGCGGATTTGCGGTCCGAAATTCTGGCCGAAGGCCACATTCACCGTAGCCTGGGGCAACGCCCCAGGAAGAAATGGAAACATCGGTTCTTTGGCCGAAGGCCATATTCACCGTGCCCTGTTCGCCTGGGTGAATATGGCCTTCGGCCAAAAAGACCGGATGGCAATGCGGTCCTGGGGCGTTGCCCCAGGCTACGGTGGAAAGAGGCCTTCGGCCAAAAACGGCCGACGCTCGAAAGGCCAACTTCGCGGACTACGATTCGGGGCTTGTTCGCCGCCGCGGATGAATGATCCCGCTGGAACGTCGCTCGGTTCGCTGGGCCGCGCGACTTCGTTGAGCGCGGACCCGCTATCGCATTTTCGGAATCGAAAAAAAGCTTGCCCGGCCCGCGGCCACTGCGGTAGAATCACAGCCGCCAGCAACGGCGACGGTCGGCCTTCGGCAACCGCACGAACAATGTGTTGCAATCGAGCGGCGATTGCGCCTCGCGGTCTGGTTGATCGCTCTGTCGCCGCCGATTGAACATGGTCGTTCGGAACTGCGGGAGTGCCGACGTCAGTATCCAGACGGGTGTTTGCTTCGGCGGCTGGGCGCGTTAGACTGTGGGCGGAGGAATTCACGATGACCATCGAACTGACCCCACAACAGTTGCACGTGCTGGATGGCGGGGAACCCGGAGGTCCACGCGTCGTTGATCCTCGAAACAACGCGTCGTATGTCCTGGTCAGCGAGGCCGAGTACGAAGCGGTTCGGGATGTCCTCGAAGACGAGCGACAACAACGGAGCATCCGCAAAGTGGCCCTGAGAAACGCCATTGGCCGGTTGGGTGATATGCCATGATTCGTCCCGGCGAAGTCTACATGGCCGATTTTGCGGAAGCGGGGCCGCACCCGGTGATCGTGCTGTCACGGGAGGAGTTGAATCGCGGGCGATACGCATTGGTCGTGGTATGCACATCGGCCCGGTTTTCGTTTCGAAGCCAACTCCCCAATTGTGTTCCATTTCGAGGCGGTGATTTCGGTTTTACGGCCGACTGCGTGGCACAGTGCGAAAACCTTCTGTCCATCGACTTGTCTCAACTCGACCTGTCGGACGGACCGCTGGGGATGCTCGACGACATGGCGTTTCGAGATGTGATCAAGGCAATTGGCTACGTCATGGACTCGGACTGCGAGCCGGCCTGACATAGTTCCGAACCAACGAATGAACGAGAGCGGCGGTTGATGTCGGTTGCCAGTGTTTGGCGTCAGGGCCGCCGCCTCGTTATCCGAATTCGTTCGGGCCGGCGATGATGCCCGCGTAGTTTTGCCCAGCGGCCTTCGCCAAGGTCTCGTGGGTTGGTTAGAATGTGCGGGAGGAGGCGATAGCCATGACCACATTACTTGAACACGCATTCGCGAAAGCGGCGACGTTGCCGACGGACGAACAGGACGTCCTGGCGTCTCGTCTCTTGGCGGAGTTGGCTGACGAAGACGATTTCGATCGAGCAATTGCCGCGACGTCGGATAAGCTGGCGATCCTTGCTCGCCAAGCATTGGCCGAGCATGAGGCCGGTTTGACCGAGGAATTGGACCCAGACTGCCTATGAATTCTCGTACCACGCGTCAGTTCCGCGAATTGCTGGCTGCCCTGCCGAGGCACGTTAGGCAGCAGGCACGGGAAGCGTATCGGCTATTTCGCGACAACCCGCGGCATCCGGGGCTTCACTTCAAGCGTGTGCATGAGGATCCACCGATCTTTTCGGCCAGGGTCGGTATCGGTTTTCGAGCAGTAGGCGTTCGCGACAGCAATACAATCGTTTGGTACTGGATCGGGTCTCACGCCGAATACGATCGACTCGTGGCCCAACTGTAGTGCCCGAACCAACGATCGGGATAGGGGTCCGGGTTGCCCCGGAGCCCCTCCCACACCACGAGAGTATGCGGGTCCGCACTAGGCGGATCGACTCTTGGCAGTAAGCTTCTTCCAGATACTCGCGCATCGAATCGTCGCGACCGATCTCGCAGTTCGAGGCCACCGTGGCATCCCTGCCTCTGGGCATATCGCCAGACGAAGCCGACGCCATCATCGGCTCGACCCCAGATAGCGTTACTGACCAGGCCGGCATCCTCGCGTCACCTGTAACGATGTACGCCGCTTCAAACTGCAGGCATACGAAATCGGCATCGTCGCCGCGATTGCGTCGCCAGCCAACCTGGCTTGGTGCAGATTCGGCATAGTTACTTTGGGGAGACACCGTGTGTACTCCTCTGGGAGAATGCCGAGGAAGCGGTTTGGCGGCGTGAGACGCAGACGGCGACCATCCATTCAATGGAGAGAAGGGGAGCGGAGCACGGAATCGGGCAAGTTCGCCAGCGCCCCGGCGCCCCAAACTTCTTGCGCCGGTTCCCCCGGAGCGACCTTGACGGCCCAAGGATGTTACGCGCCTTCTGCTGGCCAGCAATGACGAACCCCCGTCTCCGACAAATCAAGTTGCACTTGGTAGGTCGCCTGCGTGCTCCAGGAAGCGCTGCACGTCTTCGCGCGTCGCCGAACGACTGGAAAACGTCCGCAGCACGGCCGGTTGCTCCGCCTCGGGAGCGGCTGAATTCACGACGTACCACAGCGTCTCTCGTTCGCCCTGCCAGGTGATAATGTTCGGAGACGACGGGCCGGTCACATCGTCTGGCTGATTTGAAGATTCGCAAGCCACGCCGATACTGTAGCACAGAATTGCTATCGGACTGCCACCTTGAAGAAACCCGCGCCTCGGACAATTGCCGGCCGAGATTACGTCAACGCCAGTGATTCTTTCAACGCCAAATCGACCCGTCGCATCAGCGTGTCCGGCAAATGGCCGATCGTGCGCAGGATGTCGCCCTGGACGACGGTGAGGATGTTTTCGCAGGAAATGACGGACGTCTGCTTGAGGCCGGATTGCGCAGCCTCGGGCGACTGAATGTCCACGAGAACCTGGGTTGGTTCGGCGGCGCGCGACACGTTGGATGTGATGAAGACGAGGATCGTGTTCTTCATCCGGGCGTTATTTCGGTCGTTTTGAACAACGAGCATGGGGCGCGTTTTAGCACCCGTGCGACTGGCAAAGGGGAGCTTGGAGCAGAACGACATCGCCGCGCTGAACCGTCATGACGGCTCCTGGGGAATGCCGTCCACATCGTAGGCTTCCCTACCGGAAGCGTCCAGATCGCCTTGCACGGCCGCGGCGAATGCCGGGTAGAACGCTCGCGGATCCGGATCACTCGTGTCGTAATCCACCCCCTGCCGTAACTGCTCGTAGGCCTCAAGCCGGACCAGCACGTATTGGGCATGCGTGAGCGGGTCTTCCACCTGGAGCGGCCGATCAGGCTGCCGGGCCAGTGCTTGCAGGAGTTCAGTACTGAGTTGCGGAGTCATGCTGATTTCACCAATGTAGGGACAGCGTCAACGAAATAATTGCAGAAGAATTGCAGAAGAATCGGGGGATCGACAAAAAAAAGACTCACGTCGATTTGACGTAAGTCCTTATCCTGTAAGGTGCGGCCGAGAGGATTTGAACCTCCACTCCCTATTACGGGAACTAGGTCCTGAGCCTAGCGCGTCTGCCAGTTCCGCCACGGCCGCAACAGCGCTGGAGGGGGCAGCCCGACACGCAGGCCGACCGCCAGCTGACGTTGCTATTTATACGCACAGCGGGCGGGCATACACAAGGGGGCTTTCCGCAACATTCGGAACCTTTTGTCGATCGCACTCAAGGCGGGTCAAAAAAACTCCGAAAACAGTCCATAAAGTTCCACCCGTCTCTTTTCGCCTCCGGCTGCCGCAGCCGGTCTTCGCGGCTGTTTGACGATTAAATATCTCGTTTAGTCCAGTTGAGCCGCAGGCAAACAGCTGTATCATATCGGTTATACGGATTATTCGAGTGTCCTGCGCCGACGTTTCGGCTTGGCAGGGAGGCGATGGTCCCGAAGTAAACGCACGATCGCCGCCGGACGGTGGAGCTGAGGCCGGTTTGCCGACAAAGAACTGACTGCCCGGTGGGGGGAAGTGACGATCGCGGCGGGGGACGAGCTGAGCCGAAAAGCAGGGGGCGAGCTTCGAGGGCGAAGCGGGCCACGGGACTGCGGCAGTCTTGCTGCCGCAGGCAGATGAATCACGATAGTCGTAATGTTCGATTGAGGAGATGCATGTGAGCGAGCGTAAATGGGTAACGGTCGATGGTAACGAAGCGGCGTCATACATCGCCCACAAGACGAACGAGGTGATCGCGATCTATCCGATCACTCCGTCGTCGAATATGGGCGAGTTCTCCGACGAATGGTCCTCGCAAGGCCGCAAGAATGTGTTCGGCGTCGTGCCGGACGTGATCGAAATGCAGAGCGAAGGTGGCGCGGCGGGCGCGTGTCACGGGGCGATCCAGGCAGGGGCCCTGACGACCACGTTCACGGCTTCGCAGGGCCTGCTGCTGATGATCCCCAACATGTTCAAGATTGCCGGCGAGTTGTCGCCGGCGGTGTTCCACATCGCCGCTCGGGCGCTGGCCTCCCACGCGTTGTCCATTTTTGGCGATCACAGCGACGTGATGTCGGTCCGCAGTACGGGCTGGGCCATGCTGTCCTCGTGTTCGGTGGGCGAAGCCCACGATATGGCGCTGATTTCCCAGGCGGCGACGCTCAAATCGCGCGTGCCTTTCCTGCACTTCTTCGACGGCTTCCGCACGTCGCACGAGGTGAACAAGATCGAGTTGTTGAGCGACGACGATATCCTGGCGATGATCGACCAACAATTGATCCAGGATCACCGCGACCGCTCGATGAACCCGGATCGGCCCGTGTTGCGGGGCACGGCGCAGAATCCCGACGTATTCTTCCAGGCCCGCGAAGCCTGCAACCCGTTCTACAATGCGACGCCGGCGATCGTCCAGGAGACGATGGACCGTTTCGCCAAACTGGTTGGGCGGCAGTATCATCTGTTCGACTACGTGGGGGCGGCTGATGCCGACCGCATCGTCGTGCTGATGGGCTCCGGCGTCGGAGCCGTCGAGGAGACGGTGCTGAAATTGAATCGGATGGGCGAGAAGGTGGGTGTCCTCAAAGTGCGGCTGTTCCGCCCGTTCGACGTCACCGCCTGTCTGGCCGCGATCCCTGCGTCGGTCAAGGGCATCGCTGTGCTCGATCGCACCAAAGAACCCGGCGGGGCGGGCGAACCGCTGTACCAGGATATTTTGACGGCCTTGATCGAAGGCTGGGAGGAGCGAGCCGGTGCCGGCGCCAAGTTGCCGTTGGTCATCGGGGGTCGCTACGGCTTGTCGTCCAAGGAATTCACGCCGGCGATGGTCAAGGCGGTGTTGGACGAGTTGAATGCGGCCAAGCCCAAGAACCACTTTACGGTCGGCATCATCGACGACGTGACCCATACCAGTTTGAAGTATGATCCCGAGTTCCACACCGACGAACCGGACGTGCGTTGTTCGCTGTTCTACGGCCTGGGGGCCGATGGCACCGTGGGGGCCAATAAGAACTCGGTGAAGATCATCGGCGAGAACACGAATCTGTACGCTCAGGGCTACTTTGTGTACGACTCGAAGAAGGCCGGGGCGATCACTGTGTCGCACCTGCGGTTCAGCCCGCGGCCGATCAATTCGACCTACCTGATCGAGCGGGCGAGTTTTGTAGCCTGCCACCAGTTCGTCTTCCTGGAACGGGTCGATGTGCTGGACAAAGCCGAGGTCGGCGCCACGTTCCTGCTGAACAGTCCTTTCGGCCCGGACGAGGTCTGGGACCGGCTGCCCCAGGAAGTTCAGGAAACGATCATCCGGAAGAAGTTGAAGTTCTACGTGATCGACGGCTACGGCGTCGCCAAGGTCGCCGGCATGGGGGGCCGCGTGAACACGGTCATGCAGACCTGCTTCTTTGCGTTGGCCAATGTCTTGCCGCGCGAGGAAGCGATCGAGCAGATCAAGTACGCGATCAAGAAGACGTACGGCAAGCGGGGCGATGCGGTCGTCCAGAAGAACTTTGCCGCCGTGGACGCGTCGATCGAGCACCTGCACGAGGTCAAGTACCCGGACCACATCACCAGCACCTTCAAGCGGCTGCCGGCGGTTTGGGGCGACGTACCCGATTTTGTCGAGCGGGTGACCGGGATGATCATTGCTGGCAAGGGCGATTTGCTGCCGGTCAGCGCGCTGCCTGTCGATGGAACGTTTCCGACCGGGACGGCGAAATACGAGAAGCGGAGCATTGCGTTGGAGATTCCCATCTGGGATCCCAAGATTTGCATCCAATGCGGTTTGTGCGCGTTGGTTTGCCCGCACGCCGCGATCCGCTCCAAGGCGTATCCCCAACAGGCGTTGACGGGTCGGCCGGAGACCTTCCAGGCCATGGATTACAAGGGCAAAGAACTGGAGGCCCACCTGTTCACGATCCAGGTCGCGCCGGACGATTGCACCGGCTGCGGCGTGTGCGTGGACGTCTGCCCGGCGAAGAGCAAGGAGCAGGTCAAGCACAAGGCCATCAACATGGAGCCGAAGCTGGACCACCTCAAGGCGGAGCAGGAGAATTTCGACTATTTCCTCAAGATCGCCGAGTTGGATCGCAGCCTTGCCAAGATGAACACGGTCAAGGGCTCGCAGCTGTTGGAGCCGCTGTTCGAGTACTCGGGGGCTTGTGCGGGCTGCGGCGAGACGCCGTATGTCAAACTGATGAGTCAGCTGTTCGGCGACCGCTTGATCATCGGCAATGCCACGGGGTGCTCGTCGATCTACGGTGGCAATCTGCCGACCACGCCCTACACGACGAACGCGGCGGGCTACGGTCCCACGTGGTCCAATTCGCTGTTCGAGGACACGGCCGAATTTGGTTTGGGCTTCCGGCTGGCGTTCGACGAGAAGCAAGCGCTGGCCGCGAATCTGTGCCGCGAGTTGGCCTCCCAGATCGGCGACGATCTGGTCGGCGAACTGATCGCCAACGCGCCGCAGCAGTACACGGAGGACGAGATTCGAGCCCAGCGAGCGCGTGTCAAAGCGTTGGGTGAGCGGCTGGCCGGCGTCGATTCGCCGCAGGCTCGCTTGCTAGCCGGCGTGGCCGAAGCCCTGGTCCGCAGGAGCGTGTGGATCCTGGGCGGCGACGGCTGGGCCTATGACATCGGCTTCGGCGGCTTGGACCATGTGCTGGCCTCGGGCCGTGACGTGAACGTGCTGGTCATGGATACCGGCGTGTATTCGAACACCGGCGGCCAGGCGTCCAAAGCGACGCCTCGAGGGGCGGTGGCCAAATTCGCGGCGGCGGGCAAGCCGAACCGCAAGAAGGATTTGGGCATGATCGCCGCCTCGTACGGCGGCGTGTATGTCGGCCAGATCGCGATGGGAGCCAACCCGGCGCAGACCATCAAGGTCTTCCTGGAAGCGGAATCCTATCGCGGGCCGTCGCTGATCCTGGCGTACAGCCACTGTATCGCGCACGGCATCGAGATGTCCACGGCGATGAGCCATCAGAAGGACGTTGTCCGCTCCGGCTTCTGGCCGTTGTACCGTTACGATCCGCGACTGTCCCACGACGGCGGCCGGCCGTTCCAATTGGACAGCCGCAAACCGAATATGTCGTTCAAGGAACTCGCCGCCAGCGAGGCCCGCTTCGCCATGCTCGCCCGGACCAATCCGGCGGCGGCCGAGAAGCTGTTCGAGATGGCACAGCGAGACATCGACGACCAGTGGCACTACTACGAGCAGCTGTCGGGCGTCCAGCGTGAGGTCTCGGAACAAGCAGGCAAGAAGGAAGGAGTTCAATCGTGAGCGTTGATCTAAGCACTACCTATTGTGGTTTGAAACTGAAGAATCCGCTGGTCGCTTCGGCCAGCCCGTTGACCGGCAAGCTCGAGACCTTGCAGCAGTTGGAGGAAGCGGGGGCGTCCGCCGCCGTCTGGCCTTCGCTGTTCGAGGAGCAGATCGAGCACGAGGCGATGGAGGTCGCTCGGCTGTACGACCAGGCCACGGACTCGTTCGCCGAATCGCTGAGCTTCCTGCCCGCGCTGGACGATTACCGGATCGGGCCGGGACTCTATTTGGAACAGATGGAAGAGGCGAAGAAAAAGCTCTCCATTCCGCTGATCGGCAGCTTGAACGGGGCCTCCAAAGGCGGCTGGGTGCGATATGCCAAGATGATCCAGGACGCCGGCGCCGACGCCCTGGAACTGAACATCTACTTCATCCCCACCGACCCGGAGATGAGTGGTGCGGACGTCGAGGATCAGTATTTGGAACTGGTCGCGTCCGTCAAGGAATCGCTGTCCATTCCGCTGGCGGTCAAGATGGGACCGTACTTCAGCGGCCTGCCGCGATTCGCCACCCAGTTGGTCAACGCGGGTGTCGAGGGCCTGGTCCTGTTCAATCGGTTCCTGGAACCCGACGTGGATCTGGAGGCGTTGGAGTTCCGGCCCACCCTGCAGTTGAGCACGCGGAACGAGTTGCGTCTGCCGCTCCGCTGGATCGCCATCCTCCGCGACCAGGTCGACGCCTCGCTGGCCGCCACCAGCGGCGTCCACTTTACCGAGGACGTGATCAAGGCCCTGCTGGTCGGCGCCGACGCCGTGATGATGGCTTCCGTACTGCTGCAGCGGGGGCCCAGTTATCTGAAGCAAATGCTGCAGGAAATGCAAAGCTGGCTGGAGGAAAAGGAGTACGAATCCGTCGAGCAGCTGAAAGGCAGCATGAGCCGCATCCACTGTTCGGACCCCAGCGAACTGGAACGGTCCAATTACATGAAAGCGCTGATTTCGTACACCGACAAGGTGTAGGCGAGTCGCGGCAGATCGCGTGCCCCGGCCCTCGCGGCACGCGGTGACAGACAATGCCTCGCCGTTTTGCGGCGAGGCTTTTTTTTGCCCGCCGTTACCGAAATGAGGAAAAACCATGCGATGCTGTTGGTCTCTTGCGATGCTCGTTCTGCTGGGCGGACTCTCGCTTCAAGCCGCCGAACCGGATATCCTGATCGCCGATTTCGAAGGCGACGATTACGGCGACTGGACCGTGACCGGCGAGGCGTTTGGCCTCGGACCGGCGAAGGGGACGTTGCCGGGCCAGATGGCCGTCAGCGGCTTCGAGGGCCAGAGGTTGGTCAACAGCTTTTTCCAAGGTGACGGAACGACCGGAACATTGACCTCGCCGCCGCTGACCATCCAACGCAAGTTCATCAATTTCCTCATCGGCGGCGGGGGCTACGCAGGCGAGACCTGCATGAACCTGCTGCTGGACGGCGAAGTGGTCCGTACGGCCACGGGGCCCAACACTCGGCCCGGCGGCAGCGAGGAACTTGCCTGGCAGTCCTGGGACGTCGGTGATCTGGTCGGCAAGCAAGCGGTGATTCAGATCGTCGATCAGCGCAGCGGCGGCTGGGGGCACGTCAACATCGACCACCTTGTCCAGAGCGATCGCAGCATGATCGTGCCGCCGGAGGAACTGGTGCGTTCGCTCGTGTTGGAAAAGAACTACCTCAACCTGCCCGTCAAGAACGGTGCGCCCAAACGGCGGATGGAACTGCGGATCGAGGGTACCGCGGTGCGGGCGTTCGACATCGAACTGGCGCCACGGGAACCGGACTGGTGGGCCGCCATCGATATTCGGCCGTTCCGGGGCCAGGAAGCGATGTTGAAGGTCAACGCCCTGACGCCCGGAAGCGGCGGGCTGAAGATCATCGATCAGACCGACCAGATCAAGGGAACGTCAACGCTGTACGACGAGCCGCTCCGGCCGCAGTTCCACTTCAGCCAGAAACGCGGCTGGAATAACGACCCCAACGGCATGGTCTACCACGACGGCGAATACCATCTGTACTTCCAACATAACCCATACGGATGGGGCTGGGACAATATGCACTGGGGACACGCGGTGAGTCAGGATTTGGTGCATTGGGAGGAGTTGCCGATCGCTTTGTATCCCTGGACACAGGCCGTTGCCCACTGTTTTTCGGGCAGCGCCGTTGTCGATGCGCAAAACACGGCCGGGTTTCAAGCGGGCGACGAGCAGGTGATCGTGGCGGCCTTTACCGATACCGGCTGTGGCGAAGCCCTGGCGTACAGCAACGACCGCGGACGCACGTTCACCTACTACGAAGGCAACCCGGTGGTAAAGCACAAGGGCCGGGATCCGAAAATCATCTGGTACGAGCCGGGCGAGCATTGGGTGATGGCGGTTTACACCGAGCAGGAGAACGCGCGAGCGATTGCCTTCTATACCTCGCCGAATCTCAAGGATTGGGAGTACCAAAGCCGCTTGGACGGCTATTTCGAATGTCCGGAGATCTTCGAATTGCCGGTCGATGGCGACGCAGCCAATACCCGCTGGGTGGTGTTTGCCGCCGACGCCAAGTACGCCATCGGCCGCTTTGATGGCAAGACATTCACGCCCGAGCACGAAGGCACGCATCAGGTTCACTGGGGGGCGTACTACGCCTCGCAGACCTTTTCGGGAACCCCCGACGGCCGCCGGATCCAAATCGGCTGGGGCCGGATCAATATGGACGGTATGCCTTTTAATCAAATGATGACCTTCCCGTGTCAGTTGACGTTGCGCAATACGGAAGAGGGAATTCGCATGTTGGCGGCGCCGGTACAGGAAATCGAGATCTTGCACCAACAGCGGCACGCTTTGAACGCGATGCAAATCGAACCCGGAGCCTCGGTATCGGTGGCCACGTCCGGCCGCCTGTTCGACATTCGCGCGGAGTTCGAGGTTGGCCAGGCGAAAGTTTTCGGACTGCAGATCGGCGATACGAAGATCCTCTACGACGCCGGCAAGGCGGACCTGATGGGCATGCCGCTGAAACCCGATGCCGGCAAGATTCGTTTGCAGATCCTGGTCGACCGTCCCTCGCTGGAGATCTGCGGCAACGACGGCCGGGTGTACCAGACGCGGGCCTTTCGCAGTGACAACGAGATCGAAAGTATCCAGGTATTCGCCAGCGAAGCGCCGGTGAAGGTCAACTTGCTGGAAGTCTACGAATTGAAGTCGATCTGGACGAAGTGAAACCGCGGAAGGTCGCGGCTGTCAAAGGAGAGGAGGCAGCCGCGCCCGCAGCTCGGAATCCTCCGTGGTATGGCCGTGCCATCCGTGGGGAACCGGTGTTTCCCGGAGCAACCCGCGTCGACGGGAGGACGCCCGTGTTGATTAACGCGTATCGGCTTGAGCTACTCCGCGCCGCCCCGCGCCCCGCACCCGAATGCCTCGCGACGCATCAGAGCCCTACACGAGCTGGTCCACCAGATCGGACAGCAGCTCATCCAACGCTTGCCACTGCGTACCGAGATCTCGGAAAAAGCGATCCGGCAACCAACGCTGGGCCTCGACTGTCAACATGCCGTCCGCCGCATCGTCGGCTGCGTTGGTCGGCCGCGGAGCCAGGTCCAATTCCTGCAAGTCGGCGCTGGAGACGCCCGTGCCGCCGGCATCCACCGCGGCTAACATCACCGGCACCGTCACTGTCTGGCCGGCCGCGCCTGCCAAGTCCTGCGGGACGTAGGCCCTCGGGTCCGGACCCGAGGCCGCCGACATGACCAGCTCCTCCGGCAGCGCGGGGATGTTTGGCACGGGTATCAAACCGATCGCCCGGCGGATGCTGGTCGTGTCGTTGGACTGGATGGCACCGTTGCCATCGATATCTACGATCAGCCGGGGATCGGCCAACGGGTACGCCCCCAGCCCGGTGTTCAGGTGGCCGATGATCCGCCGCGTCAACGTCGCATCCGGCGAATTGTAGCTGCCGTCACCGTTAGCGTCGCCGAAAAATGCAGCGATATGGATCGCGTCAACGTCGAGCGGCGGCAATTCCCCCGGCGTCTGGGCGGTATCAAACACCCGCAACGCCGCGATGTCCAACACGTGGTTGCCGCCGTACGGGGCGTCGTGCGGCACGTGCGCGGTGAACGAACCGACAATCAGGGCTCCGGCCGCATCCGCCAGACCGGATGGAGCCGTGATCGTCAGTCGGGCGAGGCCCTCAACGGAGGTGTCCAGGTCGAATTGGGCGTCGGGCAATACGACCGTTTCGGCGAACGTAAACGCCGTGATCGTCAGCAAACCGGGATCATAGCGAACTTCGAGTTCTATCCGCCCCACGCCCTGGCCGTTGCTGACGCTCAGCGGCAACCCGGCTGTCAAGTTGTCGGCGGGCAGATTGACCGGCTGGCCGTAACCACGCGTAAAGTTCGGCAGGCTGACCGCCACCGCGACGACGGGCGGCGCGACGACGGTGAACTCCGTCACGTAGTCGCCGCCCGGCGTGCCGTCGGCATCGCCGTCCAGCAAGTTGCCGCCGGTATCGCGAAACGCCGTGGCAGAACTCTTCAGCGTCACGGTGTAGTCGTCCGCTGCCAGCAACCCTTCGGTCCGGATAAAGGTCGCTTCCCGTAGCGTCGGACCGATCACCAGCGAGCCGCGGACCTCGCCCACAACGGCGCCGATCAGCGTCAGGTCGGCCGGCCCGAACATCTCGCCTTGATCGTACAGATTTAGCACGCTGGCGTCCAAATCCTGGCTGAATTGAACGCGAAACCCGTTGCTGGCCGGGGTCAAGCTGGTGACGATGAAGCTAAGGGGAATCGGCAGGATACTGGCCGTCGTCGTCGGCTGGATCAGTGCATAGTTGCCTGCGTCGGCCCCGCTGATTATCAGGCCCGAGATGAATACCATCTTGTCCTGGCCCACGTTCTCATCTTCGAACTGCCCGTCAATACCGGATGTGTCCAGCATCACGACGTCGCTGCCGATCAGCCCCACCAGCGCGGATCCGCTAACATTCAGCGTAGCTTCGGTCGTTCCGTCGTAGACCTTGTCCGCGGCGGTGATGCCCGTGACCGTCAAGGCGGCCTGGGTGATGGTCAGACTTGCACCCACAAACGTCAGGTCGTAGTTGCCCCCGGCCGTCAGCGTACCCTGCCCGATGGCATACGTGCCCACGTTCTCGCCCGCGGCGCGAATCAACGCGCCGCTCAGTTGATCGTCGCCTACCAGTGCGCTCGCCGTGATTTGGTACGTCAACGCCGGATCGGCCGTGCCGTAGATCTTGCTCCGCGCATCCGCCGTGACGGTCAAACCCTTGGGGTTCACCATCTGGCCCCCAGGTAGTTGGCCACTGCTGCTGTCGAAGGCCGCGTCTGGTTCTGCGACGTATTCCGCCGTCACGGTATGCGTTCCCGCGTTCCGTGCCGAAATGGTCGGGCTCTGAGCGACGCCATTGACCAGCGGCACTGGGGTTCCCAGGTTGTTGCCGCCGACGATGAATTGAACCGTTCCGATTGGGGTTCCAGTCGCGGCGCTGACCGTGGCGGTAAAGAAGATGGCGTCACCGTAGATCGAGGGATTGGCGTTGGAGGCCACGATCGTCGTGGTCTCGACCTGCGGCGACGGGAACTCGAAGGCCCCGATGTCGACGCCGCCTCCGTGAACGCGGGGGAACCCCTCGCCGCGCTGGTCGTACGCCAGGGGCGGATCAAACGCGTCGGGATCGAAGCTTGGATCGCCCGCATCGATTGCCGGACTGCCCGGGATCAAGGCGTGGGTCAGCGTCGAGCCGCCGTTGTCGGTCAGATCCATGTCGAGGACCGTTGCCCAGTCCACTCCGACGATGTTGCCGTTCTGACCGTGGATCAGACCGCCAGCCGTGTCGGCGCCGCCGATCAGGCTGAACGTACCGGCAAGTTCGCTGTCGTACGCCATGATGTCGCTCGGCTGGTCGCTGGACACGGCGCCTTGACGATTGCCGGCTACGATCGTGTTCTGCAGCGTCATCGAGCCTAAGGATACGTAGATGCCGCCGGCGGCGAAGCTGCCCGTACTGTCTGAGTTCGCCCGATTGCCGACCACCGTGCTGTTGACAAGGGTCAGGTTACCCCCAACGGCATAGATTCCCCCGCCGTCTCCGTGCGCTGAATTCCCCGAGATCGTGCTGTTGATAATCGTCGTGACAGCACTCCTCGTTCGAATGCCTCCCCCGATTTGCCCCATGGCGAGGGCCGAATTGTTCGCGATCGTGCTATTGCTGACGACAAGAGTCCCGTCATTGGAGATGCCACTGCTGGTGTTGCCCGAGATCGTGCTGGCCGCAACCGTCAACGTCCCGGAGTTTACAATCGCGGCGCTGCTTCCGGTGGCTGAATTCCCCGTGACGGAAATCCGTACGGCCGTCAGGGTGCTGCCGCTGTCGTTGAGAATGCCCGCGCCCGTAAAAGCCGTGTTGTCGGCGATGGTGCTGTCGCTTACCGAGACCATGCCACCGTTGTCGTTGTAGATGCCACCGCCGCTGGGGCGAAAAGTTACCCCTGTGTTGTTCGAGATCACGCTGTGGGTGATGGCAGCGATTCCGCCAGAATTCGCGAGGCCACCACCGCGATAAGCCGAATTGCCGTCGAGGGTACTATGAGTGAGCGCGAGTGTGCCCGAGTTCAGAATCGCTCCACCGCTCCTCTGCAAATTGGTACCCGATTCGGGCGCCGCGCCGCCGGTGATCGTCACGCCTTCGATCCGGAGATCGGCGCCGCTGAACACGTGCAAGCCCCTGTCGTTCAGAGCGCTGGCGTCGATGACCGTCTGTCCGGAAGCGGCGCCGATGATCGTGATCGAACCGCCGGGCAAGATGTCCAGATCGCCCGTCAGCGCTTCGTCTTCATTGGCTCCCTGAATCGTCAGGTGGTACGTTCCCGGTGGCAGATGAATCGTCACGTCGCTGGTCAACTGGTTGGCCAGACGGATCGCCTCGCGCAGCGACATCCAGCCATCGTCGGGATCGATCACATCGTCGAACGTGGTGACAACGATCTGTTCAGCGATCTCCACCGCCCCGATATCCACTCGAACCGTCCCCAAGCTGCTCATCACACGCGGAAGCCCGCGCTGATCGGCCAGCAGCGGTGGGTCGAACGCGGCGGGATCAAAGTCGGGGTTGCCGGCGTCGATGGCGGGACTTCCAGGGATCAGCGCGTGGGTCAGCGTTGTGCCGCCGTTGTCTTTCAGGTCCGGATCGAGCACGGTGGTCCAGTCGACTCCGACGATATTTCCGCCGACACCGTGGGCTAGTCCCCCCGCGGAATCCACGTCGCCGATCAGGTTGTACCCGCTGGATGTGTCAACGATGCTCGCGATATCGTCCGCCACGGCCTCGCCGCTGCCCCGCAGGTTGCCCGCCACGATTGTATGCCCCAGCGTCATGCTGCCGCTGTTGACCAGGATGCCGCCGCCGGTGCCGATGCCGCTGCCATCCGAATCGGCTCGGTTGCCAAACAACGTGCTGTGCTGCACCTGCGCATTGCCGCCGTCGATGGCGATGCCCCCACCGCCTTGCGCCGAGCTGTTGGCGGACACAGTGCTGTTGAGCACCGAAAGAGTCCCGCCCGACCCAATCCCCCCGGCGAACAGTCCAGCCGCGTTACCCGAGATCGTGCTGTCGGCCACCTGCAGGGAGCCAAACAGCAGAATCCCCGCTCCGAGCAGTGCCTCGTTGCCCGCGATCGTGCTGGTGGATATCCTCCCGGTGGCCGCTTGCGCGAGATAAACACCGCCTCCGCCTCCGCTGGTCGGGTCGGTTGCGACGTTCTCTCGCAACTGGCTGGCGACGACAGTCAATTGTCCACCGAACGCCGCGATACCGCCGCCCGAGGCGCCGGCATTGTCCGTGATCGAGCTATTCTCGATGGACAACCAGGCGTCCGTGCCGAATTGGTAAATGCCGCCGCCGAGCGAGACAGCGGTGTTCCCGGAGATCTGCGAATCGGTGATCGTCATGGTGCCAAGGTTCAGCACCCCTCCGCCCATTCCGGCCTGGTTGCCGGCGATCGTCGAACCGGTGACCGTGGCGACGGCCGAAGCCAGATTGGCCAATCCGCCGCCCTGGTACACCGCCTCCGGTCCGGGCGCAGCGTTCCCCTGCAATACGCTGTCGGTCAACCCAAGCTGCCCCTCGTTCAGGATGCCTCCGCCCAGTCGCTGTTCGCCCGACGCGGGAATCGTGCCGCCGGTGATCGTCACTCCGTCGAGCTGGAGCGACGCGCCCGGAAGGACATGGAAGACCCGATCGCCCAGCCCCGTGGCGTCGATTACGGTCGGAGCGGTTCGAGCACCCACAATCGTCACACTGCCGCCAGCCAGGACGTCCAGGTCACCGGTCAAAGCCTGATCGTCGTCGATTCCCTGAATCGACAGCGTGTAGGTACCAGCCGACAACAGGATCGTCACGTCGATCTCCAGGCTGTTGGCGCGGATGACCGCTTCGCGCAGCGAGATCAACCCGTCGTCGGGATGGATCACGTCGTCGAAGGTGGTGACCTGGATCCACGGCAAATCCAAGGGCCCCTGCACTTCGTAGGCCCCGATGTCGATCCGCGCCGTGCCGTCGTCCCGGCTGTCGACCAGTCTGGGCAATCCTCGCTGGTCGGTCGTCAGCGGAGGGGCGAAGGCGCCGGGATCGAAATCGGGATCGCCGGCATCGATCGCCGGACTGCCGAAGACCAAAGCGTGGGTCATCGTCGGCCCGCCATTGTCGGTCAGCGTCGTATGGAGGATTGTGGCCGCATCGATCGCGCCCGCCCCACCGTTGCCGACGATGTTGCCGTTGACGCCGTGCGCAAGTCCCCCGGAGGACGACGCGTCGCTGATCAGGTTGAAGGAACTGACAGACTCCAGCGTACCAGCAATGTCGTCGGCAATTCTTGCGGCGCCGCGAACGTTGCCGGCCAGAATCGTGCCATGGAGCGAGATCGTACCACCGCCACGCCTGATTCCGCCGCCGCTTCCCGTACCGTTCTCATTCGCATCGGCTCGATTCCCAACAAACGTGCTGTGGCTGACCGAAAGCGTGCCGGAACTCGATATCCCCCCCCCACCGGTTCGCGCCTGGTTGCCGGAGAACGTGCTATTCACCACGAAGGACGTTCCAGAGTTGAGCAGTCCCCCGCCGAAGTTGCCCTCGTTGCCTGATAGCGTGCTGCGGGTCAGGACAAGCGTACCACCGGTTGCCTGGACAATCGCTCCGCCATTGGTGTGGGCGAAATTATCCAAGAACGTGCTGTCCACGACAGTTGCTTCAGCGTCCGTCCAGAGCCCTCCACCGAACGGGGCCGAGTTGTGTGATAACGTGCTGCCTGAGACGGTCAACTGACCGCCAAAGTTCGAGATCCCTCCCCCCGTATTCGAGCCCGTGTTTTCTGAAATCACGCTTGCGGAAATCGTCAGTTGACCCGTATTGCGGATTCCGCCGCCGTTGTAACCCGAGTTGTCGGTGACCACCACGTCGTGCAGTTCAAGTGTTCCGGCGTTTCGGATACCACCACCGTTGTTGGGCATGTGGCCGCGGGTGATGGTCAGTCCTTCGAGATTCACCACGGCTCCGCCCAGTACATCGAGGATACGATCGCCCAGGCCGTGGGCATCGATCACGGTCTGGGCGGATCCGGCCCCGAGGATCGTCACCGTGCTACCGGCGGCGATGTCCAGATCGCCGATCCAGCTCGCATCTTCATCTCTGCCTTGGAGCGAAAGCAAATAGCTCCCGGCCGGCAGCAGGATCGTCACGTCATTGTCGCTCTGGTTGGCCAACAGGACCGCTTCACGCAGCGAAATCATCCCGTCGTTCGGATTGATGATGTCGGCGAATGTCGTCACTACGATCTGTGAGAGCAGAAATGGCTGCTGCAATTCATACGCCCCGACGTCGATCCGCGGCACCTCGTTGGCCAGTCCGTCAACGACGCGGTCTTGACCTCGCTGGTCGGTCGTCCGCGGCGGGTCGTGTTCGCCGGGCTGGAAGGCGGGATCTCCGGCATCGATCGCGGGGCTGCCCGCCACCAGCGCGTGGGTGAACGTCGGCCCGCCGTTGTCGGCCAGCGTTGTATCGAGGATCGAGGCTGCAACGATCGTGCCCGCCCCGCCATCCCCGACCATGTTGCCGTTGGTACCGTCGGTCAGTCCTCCGGCCGTCGTGGCATCGCCGATTAAGTTGAACGAGCTGATTCCCTGAATCGAGCCGCTGATGTCGTCCGGCATGCTGCCGGTGCCGCGGACATTGCCGGCCACGATCGTATTATGAACCGTGATGGTCCCGGCGGGGTTGCTGCGGATGCCACCGCCCGTTCCTGCATTGCTTCCGGCCGCGTCGGCTCGATTTCCGAACAACGTGCTCGAGTCAAGGGTAAGTGTACCCGAATTGAACACGCCACCGCCGGAGAGCAGGGCGCTGTTGCCCGAGAACGTGCTGTCGATGACCGTCGCGATCGAATTCGACCAGAGTCCTCCACCGTGGTCGGCAGTATTCCCCGAGACCGTGCTGCGAAGGATCGTCACCTCGCCGCCGACGTTCGAAATCCCGCCGCCAGTTTGCGAAATCGTATTCCCGGAAATCGTGCTGTCCAGAATGGTGAGTTGTCCGAAGTTCCGGATGCCGCCGCCATAATTCGCGGTATTGTTCGTGACGGCAACATACTCCAGTTGCACTTGCCCGGCGTTGAATAGGCCGCCTCCATCGCCCGCCACTTGCCCGCCGGTGACGGTCAGCCCCAGAACGTTCAACTCCGCACCAGCCAGGACATGAAACACCCGGTCCCCCAAACCGCTGGCATCGATCACCGTCTGGCCAAGGCCAGCGCCGGTCAGGGTAATCCCGCCTCCCGGCAGGATGTCCAAGTCACCGCTGGACGCCTGGTCCTCATCGCTTCCCGAGATGGCGAGAACGTAGGTGCCGGGCGGCAGGACGATCGCCTGGTGCTCGGGAGTTGCATTGGCATAGAGGATCGCCTCGCGAAGCGAGAGGACTCCGTCGTTCGCGTCGATCACATCCGCAAACGTCGTGACGACAAGGTCGCCTCTCGTCACCTCGAACGGATTGCTGTCGCCCGTCCGATCGCTGCCCAGATCGGCGCGCAGAAAGACGTCGGCGGCCGGTTCGTTGACGGTCACGTTGCCCGTCCAGACTCCATCCACAAAACTGCCGGTGACCGTGGGCGCAATCAAGATGGAGACCGGCGTCGAGATCCCCGACCAACCGCTGAGATGAACCGTGCCGGTAAAGTCCGTCACGGTCGAGCCGCTGCTGTCTCGGGCCGTGAGGGTGACCGTAAACGGCATCCCCGCAACCTGGTCTGCAACAGGTTCCCAGTGGAAGTCGTCCACCTCAGCCTGTACAGCCTGCACCGCAGCCAGTAGATCGATCCGCGGTGTGGTGACATTCGTCCCATCACTGGAGTACGTGATCGGCTTGCCGTTGTCCTGCAACAGCGTCAGGACCTCGGACACCGACAGGGCCGGGTTCAGTTGACGGAGCACTGCCCAGGCGCCCGCGACGTGCGGAGCGGCCATCGAGGTTCCGATCTTATCACCATAGGCGTTGTTGGCCACTGCCGAGCGGATGTTCTCTCCAGGTGCAAACAGATCGAGCAACGAACCACGGTTGCCGAAACTGGACACGCTGTCCGAGTTGTTTGTGCTGCCGACGGCGATGGCGGTCGAGATGCAAGCCGGGGCGCTGATAGCGTTCGATTGATAGCCGTTGCCCGAGGCGATTACCGTGGCGATGTTCGCGGCACGCAGGTTGTCGATGGCTGTCTTGGTAGCTGCTTGGCTTTCGTCGCAGTAACTCGTGTAACTGCCACCGCCCAGACTCATGTTCGCGGCCGCAATGTTGTGGCTTCCACTCAGTACCAACACGCGTTCCAGTCCCCGGATTTGATCGGACACATAGCTGCGAACGCAAGGCGCGCTGCCCACGCCGCAAACGTCCTCGGTGTTGAACCGGGTAAACACCTGGATGGCGATGATATCGGCTCCGGGCGCCACGCCGGCCGCCGGCGCGCCGGTCACCCCCGTCCCGTCGCCGGCAGCGATTCCGGCCACGTGCGGTCCATGGGTACATAGGTGGGTGCTGCCGTTCAGACAGGCGGCGACGTTGATACTCGCAGAACCCGCCCCCGTTTGCGTCGTGCCTCCGTTGGGGCATAGCGACGTTCGATTGGTACCCGGACTCGAATAGCAAGCTTCCTCGACCACGCGTCCGGCGAAGAACGGGTGATCGCGGTCGATGCCCGTATCCAGAATCGCCACGGCCACTCCGCTGCCGTCCCAGCCCAAGCTGTGAACTTGGTCCGCCTTGATCACCGGCAGACTGTTATTCAGGGCGGGCGGATCGGCGACATCCTCGACCAGTGAAACAACCCACGGCGAACCCAGCAGAGCCTGCAAGGCATTCGCTTGCACCTCCATGACCACCAGAGGGAATCGCTCCAAGTGGTGGAGGATCGTCGCCCCATGCTCGCGCGCCCGATCCGACACCGCCGTCTGCTCGGCCTGCGCTTGCACTTCGACGATCACCCGAAGCGTCTCACCTTGGGCCGCTCGCTCCACCAGGGATGGGATGGGGTTGTAGACATCCACAGGGAATAGACTTGAGATGGGCTCGATCCCCGCGAGCGAGAATGCCAGCATTCGCCGATCTTCCAACGCCTCGAACCACAGTCTACGTCGCCGCGACGGTTTCCGGCCTTTCGCCGCCCGGGAGGATTCTCTGTAGCCTGAAGAATGGAATTCAACCTCAGATGTCGAACGAGTGCGAGACATATCGAGGAACTCCTGGATAGGAGAATATGGACAAGCAGGGCAAGAGGATTGAAGTGACAGGCAAACCGCTTATCGCTTACAGGTTAGCGAATCCAATCGTCGAGGCAAGCAAACCGCGGAAAAAAACAGAGAATACTTTCCTGTGCCAATCCGGAACCACATGGAAAACGGTCTGTCCGCAAACGACTTTCCTGGCAACTCGGCCTCGCTACGCAGCGGCGTCTTACACGAACTCGTCCACCAAATCGGACAGCAGGTCATCAAACGCTTGCCACTGCGTGCCGAGATCGCGGAAGAAGCGATCCGGGGACCATCGCTCGGCCTCGACTGTCAGAATGCCGTCCACCGCATCGTCGGGCTCGTTGGTCGGTGGCGGAGCAAGGACCAATTCCTGCAAGTCGGCGCTGTACACGCCCGTGCGGCCGGTACGCAAGGTGGCTAACAGATTGAACGCCGACGGACCCGGCGCCGCGTCGGCCGCGATCGCTACCGTCATCGTCATCAAGTTGCCCGTTGTACCCCAAGGCAGGTGCCCCGTACCCGCGAACGAACTGGCGGCGGCAAAGATCACCTGGCCCGGCGTCGGTTGCCTCATCGCTACGACCAGATCCGTCCCCTCGAACCAATCCCCAAGCTGCGTCCCGATCACCGTGAATCGGCCGGGATCGAACTCGAGCACAAGATCAAACCCGCCGAGCGTGACCCCGGCCGGCTCCGTCACCTCGATCACGACAGGAAGCGTGATCGTTTCGCCCGGAGCGCCTCGCAGATCGCGAGGAATGAAGACGTGCGGGTCCGCCCCATTGGCGGCCGGAATGACTAGCTCGCTGGGCAGCGGCGGGATATTGGGCACCGCCATCAGCCCGATCGCTCGGCGGATTCCCGTCGTGTCGCTGGACTGAATCAGTCCATTCAACGTGATGTCGGCGATCAGCACGGGATCGGCCAGCTGGTACGCCGCAAACCCTGTGTTGACTTGCCCGATGACCCGCCGCGTCAACGTGGCGTCCGGCGAGTTGTACCAGCCGTCGCCGTTGGTGTCGCCCAAGAACGCCGCGATGTGGATCGCATCGTCGTCGATCGACGGCACTTCTTGCAACAAGGGCCCGTTGTCGTAGACATGCACCTCGGAAATGTCCAAGAGGTGCTTGGCTGCATAGGCCGCATTGTCCGGCACGCGCGCGGTGAACGAGCCCAGGGTGAGCAGCCCCGAAGCGGCACCCAGGCTGCCCGTCGTGTCCACGGTCAACCGGGCCACGCCCGTCGACGGAAACGTCAACTGAGCCTCGCCGCCGCGCTCGACAACGCCACGGTCCAAGGTGAATCCCGTGATCTCTAGCAGCGCCGTGTCGTAAAACAACTCGAGATCCAGACCCGACAGGCCCCGGCCGTCGCTCAGCTGCAACGGCAGCCCGGCCGTCAAGTCGTCGGCCGGAAGATTGACCGGCTGGCTGTAGCCCCGCGTTACGTTCGGCAGGCTGATGATCAGCGGCTCGGTTTCCGGCGCCGAGACTTCGAATGAGGTCGCATAGTCACCGCCGGGCACGCCATCGGCGTCGCCGTCCAGAGCCGTTCCGGACGCATCCTGAAAAGCCGCCGCGCCGCTGCGCAGCGTGACCGTGTACATGCCCGCTGGCAACAAGCCGTCCGTCTTGATAAACGTCACTTTCCGCCCATCAGAAGCCACGACCAGCGAGCCGCAAACCATCGCGTCGCCTGGCCCAGTTAGGATCACGTCCGCCGGCCCCAACGCGCCGCCTTGCTCGTACAAGTTCAGTTGCGACAGCGCCAAGTCGCGGTCGAATTGGACGGTGAATCCGGTACTGGTGGCGGCAAACCTGCTGACGGTCAGGTTGCTGGCTTGTAGCGTGATCGTTCCCGCGCCGGGCGTCAGGATGTCGTTGACCACGACGCGGCCGATCAAGACGACGTCGCCGCCGCTGCCGGGCGTGGTCGTCACGGGATCATCGACCGTGATCGTGCCGTCGGGCGCCAAGATCGTCACGGCATCGCCGGTCGTGGTGATGCCCGCCGTCGCCCCCACCCCCGGCGTCGTGACTGTCCCCACCGCCACATCATCGGCATCGCGGTAAGCGACGGCGCCGTCGATCGCCCCCGCAATGGTCGCGACGTTGTTGGTCGTGCTGGCCGCCAGCTCGAACGAACCGCCGCCGCTGACGCTCAATAACTGCAGGCCGGTCGCGGTGATCGTACTCGTGCTGGATTGTAGCGCTGTACCGCTGACAACGTTTAGCTTCAGGACCACATTGCCCGCGGCCAAGACGGCACCGTCGAGCGTCATGGCGCCGTCGCCATCGTTATCCGCGTAGCCCGACTCGAAAATCACGTTTCCCCCGCCGCCTGTGGCCTGAACCGTGGCCGTGGCGTCTACGACAATCCCATCGCCTGCCCGGAAGAGGACGTCGCCGGCCGCAGTCACGGTTACGCCCGCGGGGACCGTGATATTGTCGACGTTGGCGCCGCCTTGATCCACCGCGGTCAACGTCGCCGTCCCGCCGCTGAGGATGTCGGACGAGATCGTCAAGTCGCCCCTGGTGGTGATCTGCACATCGCCGCCAGCGTCAACTCCGGAATAGGTGACGTCCAGCGGGCGCGAGTTATCGACATAGAAACCGCCGATGGAAGCTCCCGACAGTTCGTCCAGTTGGGTATCGAGCCGATCGGCGGCCGTACCGACGGCGCCGGCGCGCGAGGCGATCAAGTCCGCGGTCTCCGAGATAATGTCCGGATCTAAATCCCCTCCGTCCAGGATCGAACCCTCCAGGCTGAACACCGAGACGTACCACACGCCGCTCAGACTGGCGAGCGTGATGTCGCCGTCGGCATGCATCTGGATTTGGCCCTCTCCAGCGTTGATCACCGAGCCGTCCGCCATCAGGATGCTGCCGCCGACGGTCACTTCGAACAGCAGCCACGTCGGCACGGGACTCACTTCGACATCGATCCGGCCCGCCGCGGAAAAAGCGAGATTGCCGTAGACTCTCACGTCCGCGTATCCGCCCTGTGTGAGCAGGCTGCTGTTGATTGTCAGATCGTTCTCGCAGTACAAGTAGACATCTCCGCCCTCGGTGTCGATGGTCGCGTTGAGGATCAAATCGCCGTCATCCGAGGCACCTCCGTCGTCGAAGGACCAGAGATCCAGCGTGCTGCCGTTGGTGCGGATCTCCGCGTTGACCAGCACCGTGTAGCCGCTCAGTTCCACGTAGCCCGCGCCGGCCGTATCGGTGACCGGCTCGGACAGCGTCAGGTCGCCCTCGGCCTGGATGCTGATGGCATCGCCGGCGACAACGCCGTTCAAGCTGTCCGTGACGCCGCCGATGGTCAGTGCGCCGGCGTTGTCCAAGGACAGCAGTCCGCTGCCGGCGTCCGCCTCGACAGCTCCGACGTCTGTGTCCAACGCAATACCCGTCTGGGCGATCAGAATCGCTGCGAACGCCACGAGTTCCACTGCGGAAGTCGCCAGGTCGTCGAGGATCGAGCCGGCGAGGGCTTCGAGCCGAGCAGCGCCCGTCGTGGACAGGGTCTTGGTAAAGCGCATGTTGCCGGCCGTCAGATCGAGGTCGCCCGTCCCGATGTTGGTCGGATTCGTCTGGAAGCGGAGCGTGTCGTCGGCGTCCGCGGCGACGATGAAATCGGCATCAAACGCAGCGTCCAAGCCTTCGACATGGATCGCATCGGCGCCCGTGCCCGCCGTGGTGGTAACGGTCAGCGAAACCGTGGGATTGGCAAACGTCACCGATTCGCCCAGCGTCGAGGCGATGCGGATGTTTCCATCCGCGCCCCCGACGTCCGCCAGGGTAATCGTCTCCGCGCCTCCCGTGAACGAGAACACGCGGTCCGCGGCATCCAAGTTGTCGCTGATCGGCTCCAGCCCGGTGTAGCGGATCGCAGACGCCGCCGCGCCGCCGGGACCGTCCGGATCGAGGCTGACGCTGCCGTCGCTGGCACTGAACAGCGTATGTGTGATCGTATCGAACAGGCCGCCGGTCAGAATCAGGGTATCGTGTCCGCCCGTGCCGCCGTCGTAGCTCACACCGCCGCTGGGAAGCGGATTACCGCCGGAGAAGTCGATCGTCAGGGTATCATTGCCGCCCCGGGCGTCGACGATGATTTGCGCCGTAAGCAGATCCATTGGAACGGTCAGCGTCTTGTCGCCGTTACTGAGCGTTCCGCCAGACGGCGCAGCGAGAAAGGGCTCGTTGGCATCGGTGATTTCCAGGTCGCCGCCGCCGTTGACCAGCCTGATCGTCAATTGATTGTCTTGCGCGACGATCGCGGAGTCGGCGATCGTCAGATTGCCTGCGCCGTCCAGGCTGGCGGAGAGGCCGGCGGGCGGAGTGTCAAACTGGAAGTTGGCTAGAGACTCAAGTTCTTCTTCCCGCAAGAACACCTTCGCCTGGCCACCAAAGCCCGTGGCCGTGACCAGCGCCGCGGCCGCCGCCGCGGCCATGGCTCGCGTGTCGGCCAGAATGGTGAAATGGGCCAACCGCAGCGTTTCGCCCGCCGGGACCGTGATCTCGTAGGTCCAGAAAATGTTGTCGCCTCGATCGCCGCCGAGGCTGACGGCCGTGGGCACCAGACCTTTCGGACCGTGGACGAAATGCACAATGGCCGGGCTTCCTGTCCCGTCCGCGTCGTCCGTCCCAATCCACTGGTCGGTGGGCTCGACGATGGTGTCGCCATCCGAGGTCTGCCAAACCGTCGTAGCCGTGTCCGAGCCCAGGTTGCCCACGATCCGCACCGTGGTCGTGATGGGCTGATCCGTCGGATTGGTGAACACGTCCACCGTTCGCGCGAAATCCTCGCCGCCCGTGGCGGGCACAGTGATCTCGCGTTGCACATGCAGCCCCGAGATCCAGGACATTCCGGTGACGACCGTCTGACCATCATCTTGGAGGAAGTCGGCACGAAGCGCCGGGGCGAACGTCTGCCCGGCGACTTCGAGCCGGCCCAGTCCGTCCGCGGCGTCCTCACCGGCTTCGACCAATTGACCGGCGCCGAAGCCGCGCGTCTGCACAGCGAAGCCAAGCCCCTGCGGAGAGAGCAGCGAATGAACTCCTGGCCGGTGTTCTGCCGCGTCGAGCAGCACTCCCACGCCGATCGTGACCCCCGTTACCAGATCGTTCCGGCCATCGGCATTGAGATCGCTCACCGCGACGGAATTGGGCCCCGGACCAGCGGCGATCCCCACCCCCGCGGCAAAGTCGCCTCGGCCCGTGCCCCACAGGATCCCGATGGTCGAAGTGGCGTAATTGGCCACGGCCAGGTCGACGTTCCCGTCGCCATCGAAATCGCCCGCCGCCGCCGTCTGAGGTTCCAGGCCGCCGGAGCCATGCACGGTGGCTGGGGCGAACCCGCCCGCCCCCAGTCCCAACAGCACGCCCACGTCATGACTGCCCGTGTTTGTCACGGCCAAGTCCAGATGGCCATCCGCGTTGAAATCGCCCACCGTCACGGATTCGGGCGACGCGCCGCCCGAGGCGTAAGTCACAGCCGCGGCAAACCCACCCGCGCCGTCGCCGAACAATATCCCCACATCGTGAGTGCCGCTATTCGCCACCGCGATATCGGGCTTGCCGTCGGCGTTGAAATCCCCCACAGCCAGTCGTTTGGGGTACGTGCCGCCCGAAGAGTAGGCCACCGCCGCGGCGAATTCGCCCGTGCCCGTGCCCAATAGCACCCCGACCGTGTTGCTGGTCCCGTTGGACACAACCAGATCAGCGGCCCCGTCGCCGTTGAAATCCCCCGATGCCAAGGCACTGGGATTATTGCCGCCGGAGGAGTACCTGACGACGACGACGAACTCGCCGGTGCCTGTGCCCAACAGCACGCCCACACCGTTGTTCACCATGCTCACGTTGTTCGCCACCGCCAGATCGGCTTTCCCGTCGCCGTTGAAATCGGCCACCGTCACACCGACCGCGTAGTTGGCGCCCGAAGAGTAGGTTGCCGCCGCGGCAAAACCACCCGCACCATTACCCAACAGCACGCTGAGGTTGGTGTCGGTCGCCACGTTCGCCGCCGCGACGTCAGCGTTCCCGTCGCCGTTGAAATCGGCCACCGCGACGCCACGGGCATAGGTCGGGCCCACGGAGAAGGTTGGCGACGTGGTAAAGCCGGCTGCTCCCGCGCCGAACAACAGGCTCATGGTCTGACTCGAAGGGTTGGCCAGCGCCAGATCGGTCTTGCCGTCAGCGTTGAAGTCGCCAACGGTCAGGCCCTTGGGGGAAACGCCGCCTGAGTAGTAGCTCACGGCCGTGGCGAATCCGCCCATGCCGTTCCCGAACAGCACCGTCAAGCTCCCCGTATTGGCACCTGACTCGTTCGCCACGGCCAGATCGGTCTTGCCGTCGGCATTGAAATCCCCTGCCGTCAGCACACTCGGACGTTCGCCGCCCGAGGCGTATTGCACCGCCGTGCCGAAGCCACCCGTGCCATTGCCCAACAACACGCTGATCTTGTTCCCAGCCAGGTCCGCGACCGCCGCGTCGTCGTTGCCGTCGGCGTTGAAATCGCCCACCGTCACGGCCTGGGCCCACGAACCGCCCGTCGGATAGGTCACGGCCGCGGCAAAGCTGCCCGCGCCATCGCCCAGCAGCACGCCCACGGTCTTGCTCGAATTATTTGACACGATCAGGTCGAGTTTTCCGTCGCGGTTGAAATCCCCCACGGCCACCGACTTCGGAGTCGTACCACCCGACGGGTAGGCGGTGACCGCGTTGAACGTGCCCGTCCCCGTGCCCAGCAGCACGCCGACGTTGTTGCCGGTGGCGTTCGCCACGGCTAGGTCCAACTTCCCGTCGGCGTTGAAATCGGCCACGGCAACCGACCAGGGGGCATTTCCTCCCGACCCGTAAGTCGCGGCCGCGGCAAACTGGCCTCCGCCCGTCGCGATCAACACGCCCAGGTTGTGACTGGCATTGTTCACGACTGCCAGATCGGTCTTCCCATCGCCGTTGAAATCGCCCGCCGCCACCGCATAGGGGCCCGTACCGCCCGCAGCGAACGTCGCCGCAGGGCCAAACTCGCCGCCGCCCGTGCCCAATCGTACCCCGACGTTGTTGCTGGCCTCGTTGGCGATCGCCAGGTCGGCATGCCCGTCCCCGTTAAAATCTCCCGTCGCCACCGCTCGGGGCAACGCTGCACCGGGTGCATAGGTTACCACCGCAGCCAAGGGGGCCGGAGGCGAGCCCGTGCCCCGCAACACGCCCACGTTGCTGCTGCCCGAATTCGTCACGGCCACGTCAGGTTTGTTGTCGCCGTTGAAATCGCCCACGGTCACGGAGGTCGGAGCATCGCCGCCCGAGGCGTAGGCCACGGCGGCGGCAAAGCTGCCCGTCCCGTAGCTTCTGATGACGGCCACGTTGTCGGTACCATGATTTGCCACGACCAGATCGGCGATGCCGTCGCCACTGAAATCCCCTGACATGACGGAATAAGGGTACGTGCCGCCCGACCCGATGGTCTTGGCCGTGCCAAACCCACCCGTACCATTGCCCAACAGGACACTCACGTTGTTGCTGTTATTGTTTGCCGTGGCCACGTCGGGCTTGCCATCGGCGTTGAAGTCCGCAACGGTGATCGAGTAGGGAGACGTGCCGCCGGACGCATACAGGACTGGGGCTGCAAACGAGCCCAGGCCATCGCCCAGCAGCATGGCCACACTGGAATTGCTGTACCCCGAGTTCGCCAGGACCAGGTCCGCCTTGCCATCGGCGTTGAAATCGCCGACCGCCACGCCGTACGGATGAGGATACGAACCACCCGCGGCAAAGAGCATCGCCTCGGCGAACCCGCCTGTGCCATCGCCCAACAGCACTCCCACGTTATGACTGGGGCCGTTCGCCAAGGCCAAATCAGCCTTGCCATCGGCATTGAAATCGCCCACCGCGACTCCTTTCGGAGCCGCAGCGCCCGAAGCGTATGTCAGAGGAGCCGAAAATCCGCCCGCGCCTGTGCCCAGCAACACGCCCACGCCGCCGGAATGGGCCACCGCCAAATCCGGTTTCCCATCGCCGTTGAAATCGCCCACCACGATCGCTTGGGAAGCAAAGCCGCCGATGGAAAACGTTCCGGCCATGACAAACGCGCCCGCGCCATCGCCCAGCGACAGGGTGACGTCGTGCGAGCCGCGATTGGCCGTCACCAGATCCAGATAGCCATCGCTGTCAAAGTCCGCACGAGCAACCGCCTGGGGCGTCAGGTACTCGCCGCTGAAATAAACCGGCTGGGAAACGAAAATGCCCGTGTCTGGCGGCACCGCGCCCACGTCGACCACCCAATCGCCGCCTGCCGTTCCATCAAGATCGCCATCGAGCACATTGCCCGCCACGTCGGTGATCGCATCGCCGGCGCGCAGTCGATAGACGCTTTCTGGCAACGCGGGAAAGGCCAGGGTCGCCGTGTTCCCGCCGTAGGTGACCGCCAGCGGGATGTTCACATCGTCGGCCGTGCCCAACAAACCATCCGGACCAAGGCCCTGCAGTTTGTAGTTCACCGCCAAGCCTCCGCCCGCTACGGCTTCGCTGAATTCGATCTCCAGTGACCTCGTTCCGGCGGCCAGCGATCCCGCCACCAGACTCGGCGCCGTGCCGGCAATCGTGGGAGGCTGCGTGTCGTCCGTCCCGAATACGTAAACCCCACCCGAGTTTCCACCCGCCAGATCTGCCAGCGGCGCACCGGCGACGACCGTGCTGCCGCTGATCGCCAGGGCCGCTCCGAACGTATCGCCGCCATACTCGTCGCGGCCCGTCAATTCCTGCTGCTGGCTCCAGTTCCCGCCGCTGTCGCCAAACACGTAGACCACACCGGCGTTCGTTCCGGCCGCCGCGTCCCGCAGATCGGCGCTCACGACCAGGAATTCCTGGCCGATCGCCACCGCGTGGCCAAAGCGATCCTGCATCGCGGGTTCCGCAGCGGTCAGCCGTTGCTGCTGGCTCCAGGTGCCACCGCTACTGGTGAACACGTAGGCCGCTCCGGCCGCCGGGACGAAACTCGCATCGCCGCCCTCGGCTCCCAGCAGCGCCACGCCGCTGCGAATCGCCACTGCCGAACCAAACTGCTCGCCGGAATACGGCACGGCTGGCGTCAATTTTTGCTGCTCGCTCCAAACCGTGCCGCTGCGCACAAATACATAGGCCGATCCGGCATCGCCGACCGAATACAAATCGTGGCGCGAGGCGCCGATCAGGGCCGTCTCGCCGTCCAACGCGACCGCGTGTCCGAACTGGTCCCCGCCGGCGCCGTCCGTAGCGGTCAACTTCTGCTGCTGGCTCCAGACACTACCATCTTGCACGAATACATAAGCCGAACCTGCGTCGATGCCGCCTGTGGTGTCGTCCCCGGCCGCACCCACGACCAGCGTGCCCGAACCCAGGGCCAGGGAGTTGCCGAACGTCGCATTGGCTGCCGCGTCCGCGGCGGTCAAGGTCTGCTGATACGTCCACAGTTCCGCATCGCGGGCAAAGATATACACCGCCCCAGCGCGAGACAAGGAATCGACCGTGTGCCACGGCGCCGCGACCGCCAGCGTATCGCCCCACAAACCGATGGCGGAACCGAAACGATCGTCCGCCTGCAACCCAGGGACGGTCAGCTTCTGTTCCAACAGCCAATCCGTACCCGCTCGGGCAAACACGTACGCCGCTCCCGCGTTCACACCGGCCACGTCGTCCTGCGGGGCTCCCACGGCTAGAGTATCTCCGTCCAGCGATACCGCCGTCCCGAACGTATCGCCCCGCGCGTCCTGATCGGCCTGGAAGACCTGCTGCGTTTGGCTCCACACCGTGCCGTTGAACGAGAAGCAGTAGGCCGAACCCGCGTCTGCTCCGGCCACGGTGTCATCGCGAAACGCGCCGGCCAGAACCGAACCGCCGCTGATCGCCACCGAGATCCCCAGCGCATCGCCGCCCGCCGCGTCGTCGGCGGTCAACTGCTGTTGCTGGCTCCAGACCCCGCCGCTGTCCGCAAACACATACGCCGAGCCGCTGTCCGCTCCGCCTACCGTGTCGTCCTGGTAGGCGCCCACGACGATGGTCCCCGCCTGGATGTCCACCGAGATGCCGAACGTGTCGCCCGCTGCGCCATCGGCGGCCAGCAATTGCTGCTGCTGCGTCCAGACGGAACCGCTGCGCGTCCACACCGCGGCCGAACCGGCGTCGGTTCCGGCGGCCGTGTCGTCGCTGTAGGCCCCAATGACCGCGACGTCGCCACTGATGGCCACCGAGCCGCCGAAACCGTCCCCGGCGTCCGCCGTCGGACTGGTCAGCGTCTGCTGCAGCGACCAGGTCGTGCCGCTCTGGATGAACACATACGCCGCCCCGGCATCCGCACTCGCCCCGACATCTCTCCGGTAAGCGCCCACGATCGCCGTCGAGCCATCCAACGCGATCCCCAGCCCAAACGTGTCGCCCGCTGCGGCGTCGGAGGCCATCAGCTTCTGTTGTTCGACCCACGTCCCGCCGCTCCGCGCGAACACATAGGCCGAGCCTGCATCGGCGCCAGCCGCCGTATCATCGCTGTAAGCCCCGATGACGGCCATGTCTCCGTCAATCGCCAGCGAGCCTCCGAACAGGTCGCCGGCCGCCCCGTCGCTGGCCGCGAGTTTCTGCTGCTCGGTCCAGACGGTTCCGCTCCGCGTGAACACGTACGCGGCTCCGCTGTCCGACAGCCCGCCACTGTCATGCCGCATCGCGCCGACCAGGATGGTCTCGCCGCGAATCGCCACGGCGTAGCCGAAGTAATCGAGGAACTGGGCATCGGAAGCGGTGAGCTTCTGCTGCAGGCTCCAAGGGCCGCCGGTCCGTGTATACACGTAGGCCGCCCCGGCCACGGGGCGCTCGCCGCCATCCGAGTAGGCCCCGACCACCGCCGTGTCCCCGTCGATGGCCACCGACAGTCCAAAGCCGTCGCCGCCGTGTTGCGTGTCCGCCGTATCCGCCGTGGGCAGCAGACGAGCCCATTCGCTCAAGTCGCCAGCTAGCAAACGCCTCGTTTCCAGCGATTCAAAGACCAACCTCCGCCGCCTCGGCCCTCCGCGACCCTGGGCACGCCTGTGCTTCGTTTGACAACGTCCTTGAGGGAAACCAGGGGCCTTTCGCATACGGAAACCTCACCAGCACAACGGACAGATGGCGTTGCTTTGTCAAGACCAGAGACTAGCGCAAGGAAAATCTTCCAGAATCTCCCCCCCCCTCGACAATCCCGTATGCTGGTGGTTCGCACTTCGCTCGCCAGGCTCCTTCCGCCTGCTCGCCGTCCTCGGTTGGCGACACCCTGACCGCACCGGAGCGTAGCACGGATCGAAACCTCGCCTGACGAGAGTCCCCTTGTCGGCCTGCTCCCTTCGTTTTCTCTGCCTTCGTACTCCACGCTGTTCACGTAGTTCGGGCTCTCCGAGACCGGATTCCGCGTCTCGGAGAGACACGGCTACGTGACGGGCCGTCGTCAGGATCGCCGTCAGGATCGTTGACACGGATTGTGCCATTGGCTAGGGTACTGTCTGCAGGTACCTTCTCACCGATTTCGCTCACGGAACGTCGGTTGCTTGTATTTCGTGCGGAATGAACTGGACCTTCTCCGCCGACGGAGGTTTTCGTGGCCCAGCATCTGCGCCATCACTTTGTCCGGTTTTTGCGGCGCGTCAAACGCCGCGCGGCCGCAGGCCGGTCTTCTGGTCGGCATCCGCGTCTGACGTTCGAACGGCTCGAATCCCGGCAGTTGCTCGACGGCGGCATCCAGGATGCGGTCGGCAGTTTTCTGGCAACTGGCGGCTCGGGCTTCTGGTCCAACCCTCAAATCAGCCTGAGCGGCGGAACAGCCGAGTTCGACCTCGACCCGGCGTTGCCGGAAGGGACCTATGCGCTGCGTGCTGGGCTGGACGACCCGGCGGGCAACGAGGGCCTCAGCCCGCCCGTCGAAATCAGCCTCGACCTGACGCCGCCCGAGGTGGTCCAGCCCCTCGCGGATGTCACGGTCGCCGAGGACGCGGCGAGTACCGTGGTCGATCTGGCGTCGGTGTTCGACGACACGGGGCAACCGGGGAACGATGCGCTGACTTATACCGTGACGGTCGGTCTGCCCATCGACAGCCTGGTTGCCCAGGTCAGCCAATCCAGCTATACGACAATGCACCAGGATCTGCTGTACACCCACATCGGCGACAATCGCGGGGTCGGCGGTTGGGAACACGGTCTGACGCGAGACAACATCTACTCGTATTTCGTAGAACTGGGGCTGGAAACGTCGCTCGAACCGTTCCTCTACAATTCCCAGACCTACGATAACGTCGTCGGCATTCATCCGGGCGTCACGCGGCCGGACGACGTGTACCTGGTCGGGGCGCATTTCGATTCGGTCAACAACCCTGGCGCCGACGACAACGCCAGCGGCGTGGCCGCGGTCATGGAACTGGCCCGCGTCCTGACGCAGTACCAGTTCGACGCCTCGCTGGTGTTCGTGGCGTTTGATCGCGAGGAGCAGGGACTGCACGGTTCGAAAGCCTACGCCAATGCTCATGCGAGCGACAAGATTCTGGGCATGCTCAGCTTGGATATGATCGCCTATAACATTCCGGGAACCGGCCACGATACCGTCCGATTTTACGACTGGAACGGTGTTGGCCGCATCAAGTCGGATCTCGCGGCCGCGTTTGCCGAACACGGCGGGGGACTGGCCACGCTGGATTCGGGCGCCGAGTATGGCAGCGACCATTACTGGTTCGAGCGAATGGGATTTGATGCGGTTCTGGTGATTGAATACGCCGTGCGGGATAATCCGCATTATCACAAGGCGGCGGATGCGGTCGAAACCGTCGACTATATCGACTACGTCTACGCCACCAAGATCACCCGCGGCGCGCTGGGCTATCTGGCGACCGCCGCGGGACTCGCATCGTCCTCGGATCTATTGACGGCCACGCGGAGCGGCCAGGATTTGGTTTTGGACTACGCCGCGGACGCCCACGGCATCGCCGACGTCCGCGTGCGGGCCACCGATGCCGCGGGCCTGTTCGCCGAAGATACCTTCCGCGTCACCGTCACGCCGGTGAACGACGCGCCAGTGCTGGACAACACCGGCGTGATGACACTGGCCGCCATCGACGAGGACGACGTCACCCATTCCGGCACGCAGGTGCGGGACATCGTGGCCAGCGCCGGCGGGCAACGCATCACGGACGTCGACCAGGGCGCGTTGGCAGGCATCGCCGTGACCGCGGTGGACAACACGCACGGAACGTGGCAGTACACGATCAACAACGGCCGCACATGGCTGCCGTTCGGCATGGCGGCGGCAGCCAGCGCGCGGCTGCTGGGCTCGGACGCCGGCACCCGCATCCGGTTTGTGCCCGCTGCCGACTGGCACGGCACGGTCGATCCAGGCCTCACGTTCCGAGCCTGGGATCACACCACGGGCATCAACGGCGGCGCGGCCGATGCCTCCGTGGGTGGCGATGCGACGGCCTTTAGCACCGCGATCCAAACGGCCTCGATCGTCGTCAACAGCGTCTGGGATACGTTCATCGTCACCGATTTCCAACCCACCGCCACGGGCTTCGTCGTCGGATTCTCCAGCGACATCGACACTTCTGTCCTGAACCTGTACGACCAAGGCGACGTCTTGGGACCGGCGGATGTGACCGTGGTGGGCATCTCGCGGGGAGCGATCCGCGGCTCGCTGGTCGTCGATCCCGGCCTGCGGCAGCTGACCTTTGTCAAGACGGCCGGCCTGCTCGAACCGGACACCTATACGGTGACGCTGCACAGCGGAACAACGGCCTTGCGGGACACGGCGGGGCGAATACTGGACGGCGACGAGGACGAAGTGGCGGGTGGCGACTATGTCGCTGCGTTCACCATCTCGGCCGTAGCGGCCGAAGAGGTCACCGTCAGCCTGCCCGACGTCACGCGTGGTCGCGGCCAGAGCGTCAACTTGCCAGCCAACGAGTTGACGGCCGGATTGCCGCTGGCCATCAGCCGTGGCCAAAATGTGGGACGGATCGAATTCGAGCTTCGCTACGATCCGCAGTTGCTGGAGATCACCGCGTTCACGCTGGCCGACAGCGTGGTCTTACGCGGGGCGGAACGCGTGCTGGACATTTCAACGGCGGGCGTGGCTATCTTGACGATCACTGCGCCCAGCGGCTTGACCGATGAAGCCGGATCGCTGATCGCCGGATCGTTCACCGCCCGCGTCCCGGACGCCGCCCCGTATGGCGGCGCACATGGGTTGGATATCGCCGCGCTGCAAGTGTACGATACCGGCGATGTGGCGACCGAGTTGCCTGCGAGGGACGACGATGCGATTCACGTGGCCGCCTTCATCGGTGATGCCAGCGGCGACGGCAGCTACAACTCGCCGGACGCCACCTTGACGCGGCGGATCATCGGACAGATCAACACGGGCTTTGCGGCGTACCCGTTGGCCGATCCCGTGCTGATCGCCGACATCATGCTCAACGGCATCATCCAGTCCAACGACACGACAGCAATCCGCCGGGCGATCGGGCTGATGGCGGTACCCAATATCCCGCCGCTGCCGGAAGGGCTGGCCATGCCTGTGGCTGCAGGTGCGGAGCCCGAAGTCGTGGTCAATGGCCTGAATGCCGAAGCGGCTGGCGACGTGTCCGCTGCGTGGTACGCCTACGACGTCAACAAAGACTGGCTGTATGTGCCTTTGGACGCGTTGGTCGTGATCCATCAGCGGAACGCCGAAACGTTGTTGGCCGCCGAAGGGGAAGCGAGCGGACGCGTTCCGATGCTGGTGGCCAACACTCGTTCCGTGGAGCGTGTGTCCGCGGAGGCGGCGAACCGGACCGCGCGGTGTTGGGACGCTCTGGGCACAGACCTGCTGCCGCTCGACGCGGTGCTGGACGATCTGGCCGACGACATTGCGTACGCCTGGGGTCTTGAGGGAGAGGCCAACGGGTAAGAATCGGCAGAATCAATTACTGTCGTATTCAAAGTGGCGTAAGCTTCCAGCTTGCGAGTGGTGCGAACCGCAAGCTGGAAGCTTGGAAAGCCACTTTTTTCTTGGCCGATCCTTAGCCGGCTTCAGCCGGCTCTCCTGTTTGCCACCAGCTTCAGCTGGTGGAAGCAGGACTGCTCAATTCTTCCTTCCCGAGCCGGCTTTAGCCGGACTTCTTGTCATGTCTTGAGCCCTTCCCCGTCACCAGGAAACACGGGGTTGAAACCACGATCGAGAAGCCCGGCTGAAGCCGGCTGGAACCGGGCTCTTCTCGATCTTCCCCCCACCAGTTCAAACTGGTGGCCGACAGGGAGTCGGCTGAAGCCGACTGGATTGGCACCTGTTACGGCTACTGCCAAACGCTTTCCGCCGAGTTGGTGGAGGAGGAACAGGGAGTCTTGATTTTTCGACCAGCAGGCCGACGTCCTCCGGTCCGGGATGGCGCTCGACGTAGTCCTCTCGGAGACCGCGAATCACCGCCACATCGTGTTCCGGTTCGCTGTCTGCCGTGGTCACCGGCTCTTGGCCGGAAGTTCCCGCGTGAACCCCAACCGTGGTCCACCCCGTCCCCGAGGTATAGATCAAGGAAAAGAACTGGAAAGCCCCACATCCCAGCTTGACACGACGAGCGTAATGTTACAATAACGCTGTCCCCGCTTTTGCGGGTGGCTAGGAATCCGCATAGTGCGGTCGCTCGAATGCGAAACGGTATCTGCGTTGGCCGGTCGATGATTTGGCATGGCGGAGATGGGATCGCCAACCTGGGCGGAAGAATCATCCACGCGCACGTCGGAACGATGGTTTACTATGATCGGAACGGGAGCGAACATGCCAAGTTGCAAGAAGCGTGCGAACGCTCGATGCAGAACGCAGAACTTCGTCAGCAGGTGATTGCGATGGGAAAGTCGATGGCAGACGTATTGATGGAAAGGGGACGGACGGAGGGTTGGACGGAAGCGGAGGTCAAAACCGGCCAACGGACGCTGGCCCGTCTGCACGGCAGGCGTTTCGGCGCACAGAATCCGATGCAGCCGTGGATTAGCGTCGATCAGCGCAGATTAGCGGTTCAAAAACAGCGTCGCCCTTCTGGGACCGTTCGCATCGGAACCGCGAATCACACGAATCACACGAATGAATCCACTGACCACTGACCACTGACAAAACCGAGACAAGTCGCCAAGCGCGGGGGCGGTTCTTTCCGCACGAAGTGATTGCCCTTTACCCAGCGGCCAAGACGTGACTGGCATCAAACATCTCCGGCGCCCACGACGGCGCCCCATCCATCGAGGAGTAGACGCATGCCCCGCCCCTCAACCGTCGTCACGGAAACCAACCGCAAACGCTCCAACAAATCCGCCCACCGACGCCGCCAAAAACGCCACCGACGCCTGTTCTTCGAACCGCTTGAAGACCGACGGGTGCTGTCGCTGGCCAGTGCCGGTGACTTGGGCACATTGGTCGGCGAAACAGCAGTCGCAGACTACGTCGGTCCAGATGATCCGGTGGATTGCTACCGGTTCACCGTGAACGCGTCGGTTCGCGAAGTAACGTTCCGGCTGGAAGACACCACGAAGATGGCATGGGTGGAATTGATCGAGGATCAAAACAACAACTGGGCTGTAGATTCGGGGGAGCTACTCGGCTCGGCCCGAACTAGTTTCGGTCTTGGTGTAGGTGAGATCCCGGCGACGTTTACTTTCTGGCTGGACCCTGGGATGTATTTTGTCCGGATTCGAACGGACTCCAGCACCGAGTACACTCCATATACGCTCACGCTGGCTGAAACACCCAAACTGCATTCCCTGGGCCGGGCGGACAACTCTCTACCCGGAGCCCATGATTTGGGCGTGCTCAGCGGGGCAGTGATGGTCCAGGAGTTTGTCGGTCCCAATGATGCGGTAGACTACTTCCGCTTCACGGTCACTGACTCAATCCGCGAGGTAAACTTCCGGCTGGAAGATACTGCAAAGATGGCATGGGTGGAGTTGATCGAGGACCGGAACACCAACTGGATTGTGGATTCTGGGGAGCTGCTCGGTTCGGCCCAAACCAGTTTCGGTTTTGGTGTGGGTGAGATCCCGGCGACGTTTACTTTCTGGCTGGACCCTGGGAT
>Ga0351865_10003_pt1 | contig 109893 bp, 76 predicted proteins | sample TotcelFGM3001L10_FD_206780 | JGI IMG/M metagenome (GOLD analysis project Ga0351865, IMG submission 206780) | Enriched cells from coal bed in the Powder River Basin, Montana, United States - Total cells FGM rep2 HSBNCT.FGM.300.1.L10 ... | reverse complement strand
TGACATCGGCAGGCCAGACATTGGCAGACCTGGCGTGGGCGGCGTGGATCGCCCCGGGCTCGGCAAACCCGATCGTCCCGTTGTGCTCCCCGGTGATCGCCCCGTGATCGGGGGCGGCAGGCCCGGTGGCGGAGATCGTCCGATCATCGGTGGCGGACGTCCCGGTTTCGGCAATGACCGGCCCGTGATTGGCGGCGGCAACAATATCGGCAGCGGGAACGTCGGGAACTGGATCGGGAACGATTTCAATTTCAATTTCAACGTCAACAATTTCAACCGGCCGGGTTGGGGCGTCGGGGGTGGCGGCTGGCAGCAACACTGGGGCAATCATTGGTACAACCGTCATGTGCACCACCGTCACCACGGCTGGTATCATGGCTGTTGGAGCGGCCATTGGGGCAACCGCTGGTACGTGCCTGTCGCCGTGGGAGCGACGTACTGGGGTTTCTCCGCGTTGACCAGTTCGTGGGGGTACGGCTATTACGATAGCTACGTGAACCCGTACTACACCACCACGGTGGTGGCCACCGTGCCGGTGTATGACTACTCGCGTCCCATCGTGATCAATAATTATATCTCGGCGAGCGATCAGGACGACGCGGGTGACGCGGCGACGCCACCCGAGGCGGCGGAGTCGGAGAACGAGCAAGCGGGATATCGCCTGTTGGATCAAGGCCGCGATGCGTTCCAGCGGGGGAACTACAAGACCGCGTTGAACCTGACAGAACAGGCGGTCCGCAAGGTATCGGACGACCCGGTGATTCACGAATTCGGCGCGCTGTGCCTGTTCGCGCTGGGCGAATATCAGCAGTCGGCGGTCGTGCTCAACGCCCTGCTTGCCGTGGCGCCCGGCATGGATTGGACGACGATGATCAGCTTGTACAGCAACTCGGACGCGTACACCGAGCAGTTGCGGGCGCTGGAAGCACACATCAAGAAGAACCCTCAGGACGTGGCGGCAAATTTCGTGCTGGCTTATCACTATCTGGTCTGTGGTCACGCCGATTCGGCCAAAAACGCTTTGCAGCGAGTGGTCGAGGCGCAGCCCAACGATCAGGTGGCGAGAGCGATGTACGACGCGCTGACAGGCGACGAAGAGGCATCCGCGGCGGAGGCAGAACCACCAGCAGCAACCGTTGTGGCCAAACCGGCCGTCGAGCCTGAACCGGCTGTGGAAGCGGACGCAGCGGAGCCCACGACGGATCTGGTCGGCCAATGGCGAGCCGAACGCGACGGCAATACGTTTGAATTCACCATTGACGAGGCGGGGGAGTTTACCTGGAAATCCATCCCGAAAGGCCAAGAGCCGACGGCGATTTCCGGCCAGTATGTGGTAACCGGCAATGCGCTGGTCATGGACGGTGGCGATCAAGGCACCCTGGCGGGGCGCGTCACCTCAGGCGGTCCCGATCGCTTCCAGTTCGTGCTCATCGGCAGTCCCCCCAGCGATTCCGGCCTGACGTTCCAACGCGTGATCCAAGCTGCAGCGCCCCAGTGATCCCGTGAAGAACCGGCTGGCCGACTCTGCGCAGCCCCTGGCCCACTGGCCTGTGCCACTTTCTCAACCAGTAGGCTTGACATGACCGTCGCGCTCTACGGCAACTGGTGCTGCTTGCGGTATTCGCGCGGCGTGCAGCCGAAGGACTGCCGAAATGCCTCGTTGAAACGGCTGAGCGAGCCGAAGCCCGACTGCAACGCGATGTTCAGGATCAAGTCCTCGGTGGTGACCAGCAGTCGTTGCGCGTGAGACAACCGGTGCTGGGTGACGTATCGGAGCAACGTGGTGCCGAACGCGTGTTGGAAGACCCCCATCGCATAGTTGGGATGCAGTCCGACATGTCGGCTGATCGTCTCGGCCGTCAGCGGTTCGGTGTAGTGCCGCGCGATGAAACAGGCCATCTGCTCCGCCCGACTCAGGTGTTGCGGGCTCAGCACGGTCGGCGATTTCCGCCGGGAACGCGGCGGCGAGTCCACCACGGTCAACGCCAACCGCCGCAATCGGGCTTCGATCTCAAGCAAGCTGACGTGGCGGTATTCTTCGGCGCCCATCCGCACATCCTCGCGCCAGGCCTCGAATCGCGCCCAATCCGACGCCAAACGACCCTTATCCGGTTCGACGATCATCTGCCCGTGCAAGATCGGTTGCGTCAGGTGGTCGGGCAGACGCCACTGCAGAAACCAAGCTAATGGAATCGTCAACACGAAGTACTCGGTCAGATCCTCGAACTCGATGATCTGATGCGGAATTCCCGCCCAGAAGACGGTCAATCGCCCGGCAGGAACGGTAACTTTCTGCCCGCCCATCAGGTAGACCAACCTCCCGTTGTCCAGCAGATTTAACTCGATTTCATTGTGGCGGTCGCAGCGCGGCATCGTCGTGGGCGTCCAGCGGACGCAATTGAAGCCGTACGGCGAGAAATCGGGGCGAGTGGGATCGAAGCGGACCATGACCTTAGTATCCCGCAAGAACTTTCTGATTTCAAGGAAGCAAACCGGGAATCATTGTGAAAGAATGACGCCATTTCAACCGTTAACGCCACAGGAGATTGCCGATGTCCCCGACCAAGCCAACAGCAGTCAGGGCCGTTGCGATGACGGCCCCGGGCAAGATGGAATTGCGGGCTTACCCCTATCCGCAATGCGATCGTGATTCCGCGGTTTTGAAGGTGGAAATGACCGGGGTGTGCGGCACCGACAAGCACATTTTTAAGGGCGAGGCCGGTTTCATCCGCGGCAAGTCGATCTTCCCCTACATCGGCGGACACGAGGTGATCGGGACCATCGTCGAGATCGGTGAAAACGCCGCGCAGTCGATGGATTTCGACCACCAGCCCTTGCAGCCCGGCGACCGCGTGGCGCTGGCGGTCGAGGTGAATTGCGGCACGTGCTGGTACTGTCGCCACCACTACAACAACACGACCTGCGAAAACCAGATCATGGCCTACGGCATCCACCCGAATGCGGATACCGCGCCCTTTCTGCGCGGCGGGTTCGCCGAGTATATGTACATCCAGCCGGGCACGTCGCTGTTCAAAATCCCCGAGGAACTGCCGACGGACGTCGCGGTGTTTGTCGAGGAGATGGCCGTAGCGTACCACTCGTTGGCCCGGGCGACCCAGCCCTTTGCCGCCGTCAAGGAGGGGTTCGGGCCGGGGGATTCGGTGGCCGTTCTCGGCAATGGGCCTCTGGGACTGCTGCACGGCATCATGGCCAGCATCCACGGCGCGGGCCTGTGCATCGCCACGGACCTTGCCGATCTCCGATTGGCCAAGGCCAAGGAGATCTACGCCGACGTCACGATGAACGCCGCGCGGACTTCGCCCGAGGCACGCATTCAGCAGGCGCGGGAGCTGACCGAGGGAGTCGGTCCGGACCTGGTGATCGAATCAGCCGGAGAGCCCGAGGTCTTTATCGAGGCGTTGGAGATGGTGAGGAAGGGAGGCACCGTCATCGAAGTCGGCAACTGGGTCGACACAGGGAAGACCGTTCCGCTGAACGTGATGAAGCACATTGCGTCCAAGAACGTACATATCCACTCGGTCTTTCACTGCGGGAGCAACTGGCGTCCGGTGCTGAACATTCTGCAGAAACAGGCGGCTCGTTATCCGTTCGCTTCGCTGATCTCCCACCGGATGGGGCTGGACGAACTAGCGGCCAAGATGGAAGTCGTGACGGATCCGAACGAGTGTGTTAAGGTAGAGGTTGTACCGCACGCGAGCTTGAGTAACGCATCATGAAACGGACGAGGTTGCTGAACAGCGAACTGATTTACGAGATCGGCAAGATCGGGGTCACCGCTTGGAAGTCGGGAGTGGTTTTCTGAAGTTTTTGTTCACCATCCGCGCATCGCAAGGGAGGCCGTTCTTATGAGTCGAACTTCGGTAAGCGTAATTTCCCTGCCGCTCTTTCTGCTCCTGTTGGGCCTGGCCGGTTGCGGCGACTCGCCCGCCAAGCCGGCCGGTCCGCCGAAACTCGCCGTGATCATCTCGACCCTGAACAACCCCTGGTTCGTGGTGCTGGCGGACGCGGCCAAGCAACATGCGATCCAGATGGGCTGTGACGCCGTGGTGTTTGATTCGCAAAACGATCCGGCCAAGGAAGCGGCTCATTTCGAGAACGTGATCGCGTCGGGCTACGCCGCCGTGCTGTTCAATCCGACGGACGCCGACGGTTCGATCGCCAACGTCCGCCGGGCGAAACAGGCCGGGATTCCCGTCTTCTGCATGGACCGCGAGATCAACGCGACCGACGCCGCCGTCTCGCAGATCTTGTCCGACAACTACTCCGGCTGCGTCGCCCTGGGACAGTACTTCGTCAAGCAGGTGGGCGAGTCGGGTAAGTACGTCGAACTGTTGGGCCTGGTCGGAGACAACAATACCTGGAACCGATCCAAGGGATTTCACAGCGTGGTCGATCGCTATCCGGACTTGAAGATGGTGGCCCAGCAGAGCGCGGATTTCGACCGGGCAAAAGCGCTGGAAGTCATGGAGGCCATTCTCCAGGCGAACTCGGACATCGACGCCGTGTTTTGCGGCAACGACGCGATGGCGATGGGCGCCTACCAGGCGCTGGTCGCTGCCGAGAAAGACAAGCAGGTTAAGGTGTTCGGCTTCGACGGCGCGGACGACGTGGTCAAGCTGATCGCGGAAGGCAAAATCGTGGCCACCGGCATGCAGTTTCCAAAGCTGATGGCGCGGACGGCGGCGGAATGCGCGGACCGATACCTGCGCGGTGAACGCGAGTTTTCCCAGAAGACGCCGGTCGCGGTCGAGTTGGTACATCAAGCGAATGCCGGCAAGTACGGCGACTACGGCAGGAAGGATGCAGAGTGACGCGGGGACGACGGCGGTTGATCACGGGGGCCACGGTCGCTGCGGGTACTGCGGTGCTGCTGCACTTTCTGCCCCTGTTCCACGTCGTTCCGTTGGATGTGGCCAGGCAGCGAACGGCCGAGGCGGCGTTTGCTCCCGCAGCGTTTGTCGAGCGGTTTTGGACTGAGGGCCTGATTCCCGGTACCGGTGGGGCCGTGGATGCGGCGGAACTGATCGCGGCTGTCCAGCAGGACCGCCAAGCGGCGCGGCGGACGCACGGCCGCCGCGTGGGCTTGGGCGACGTCTACTATTACTATGTCGCCGGCATCGGCCGCGTCGTCTCCGTGGACAGGAACTCGGTGGGGCTGGCGCTGCGCGACGACCAGCCGCAGGTCCAGGTGTTGTTGGAAGCGGGCCCGATCTTCGGGAACGCGGTGCGGGATGGGACGGGGTTGTTGGACGTCAACGATTTTGCCAACTCGCAGGATTTCAACGCCCTGTCCGCGGAAATCAATCGCCGCATCGAACAGCACGTGCTGCCGAACCTGCGCCGCATGGCCACCATTGGCGCCCGAGTCGGCTTCGTCGGTTGCGCGGAGATCATGGACGAAGACACCGACCTGAATCCCTTGCGGATCGTGCCTTTCCTCGTGGAGGAGCCATGACTGCCACCGGGGACGTGATCCTGGAAGCCCGCGGGATTTCCAAGTCTTTTCCCGGCGTCCAGGCGCTGGACGGGGTCAGCCTGACGCTGCACCGCGGCCGGCTGACCGCCTTGCTGGGCGAAAACGGGGCGGGGAAATCGACCCTGATGAACGTGGTCGCCGGCGTGTTTCCGCCGGATGCCGGCGAACTGCTGGTCGCGGGTCGGCCGGTCCACTTCGCCAGTCCGCGCCAAGCCCAAGATCACGGCATCGCGATGATCTTTCAGGAACTGAACCTGGTGCCCGGCTTGACGGTGGCGGAGAATATCTTCCTGGGCCGGGAGCCGCTACGGCGCGGCGGGCTGATCGACTACGCCGCACTGAACCGCCGTGCCGCCGAGTGGCTCCAGCGGCTAGATCTGGACATCCCGCCGACCACGCCGACCGGACACTTGCGCGTCGGCCAGCAGCAGGTGGTCGAGATCGCCAAGGCGCTGGCTGGCGAGGCCCGCATCCTGATCATGGACGAGCCGACTTCGGCGCTCACCGAGCACGAGATTGAAGTGCTGTTCCAACGCATCGCCGACCTGAAGCGGCAGGGCGTGGCCATCGCCTACATCACGCACAAGCTGGACGAACTGGCCCGCATCGGCGATGACGCCGCGGTGATGCGGGACGGCCGGATGATCGGTTCCGCGCCCCTGAGCGAACTTTCCCGCCCGGACATCGTGCGGATGATGGTCGGCCGCGACCTGGGCCAGCGGTCCCGCGGGACGCCATCGGACGTGGGCGACGAGGTGCTGCGGGTCGAGCAACTGACGCTCCCGCACCCCGGACGCCCCGGCGATTTTCTGGTCGACCGCGTCAGCTTTCAGGTGCGGCGCTGCGAGGTGCTGGGGATCTTCGGATTGCTGGGCGCGGGCCGGACCGAGTTGCTGGAATGCCTGTTCGGGTTGCACGGACGGGCTTGCTCGGGCAACGTGTTCGTCAGCAGCCGCCGCGCCGTTTTGCGGTCGGCCGCCGACGCCATCGCAATGGGCCTGGCGATGGCCCCGGAGGACCGTAAGCGGGACGGACTGGTGCTGTCGATGAGTGTCGCGGAGAACACCAGTTTGGCCAGCTTGAGCCGGGCCGAACGGTTCGGCCTGATCCGCCCTCACGCCGAACGGCAGCACGTGCAGGGCTACTTGCAGCGGTTCCGCGTCAAGACGCCCTCGCTGCAGCAGCGGGTCCGCAACCTGAGCGGGGGCAACCAGCAAAAAGTGATTCTGGCCAAATGGCTGGCCACCGCTCCCAAGGTTCTGCTGCTGGACGAGCCGACGCGCGGCATCGACGTCCGGGCCAAACAGGAGATCTACGGGTTGATCGACGATTTGACTCGCGACGGATTGGCCATCGTCGCGGTCTCGTCCGAGTTGCCCGAGATCCTGGCCGTGTCCGACCGCATTCTGGTCCTGTGCGAAGGCCGGGCGACGGCGGAGTTTCTGCGAGCCGAAGCGACGGAAGAGAAAATCATGCATGCGGCACTGCCGAGAAAGCCGGCTGCGTTATGTTGACAACCCATCGCGAACTTCTGGTCCGGTTTCAGTCGCTGATCGCACTGGCGCTGATGGTCTTGGCACTGAGCCTGCTGTCGGACAAGTTCCTCTCGCCCGAGAACGGCTGGAACATCCTCCGGCAGATCTCCGTCAACCTGTGCCTGTCGCTCGGCATGACCTTGATCATCCTGGCCGGCGGCATCGACTTGTCCGTGGGGGCCATCCTGGCTTTGTCCGGCGCCGTAGCTGCGGGGCTGCTGAAAAACGGTGTCGTCGTCACACCGCTGGAAGTGCAGCTCCAATTCACGGTCTTCGGGGCCATCGTCGCTGGACTTCTGGTCGGTGCGGCGGCGGGCTGGTTCAACGGATTGGTGATCACTCGCTTCCGCCTGCCGCCGTTCGTGGCGACGCTCGGCATGTTCAGCATCGCCCGCGGGCTGACGATGCTCTGGACAGGCGGCTTTCCCATCACCGGTTTGGGACCGGACTTCGGCTTCCTCGGCACCGGAATCCTCCTGGGGATTCCCATGCCGGTTTGGATCTCCGGCACGCTGGTCGGCGTCTTTGTCGTGTTGACTCGCAGGACGCGTTTCGGTCGGTACATCTACGCCGTGGGTGGCAACGAGCGGGCGGCGCTGCTGACCGGTCTGCCCGTGGACCGTATCAAGCTGGGGGTCTACACGCTGGGCGGCCTGTTGGCTGGCGCGGCCGGGTTGATCGTCACGGCCCGGCTGGATTCCGCCCAGCCCAACGCCGGCCTGGGTTACGAACTGGATTCCATCGCCGCGGTGGTCATCGGCGGCACCTCCCTTTCCGGCGGCCGCGGCAGCGTGGTCGGCACGGTCTTGGGCTGCCTGATCATCGGCGTGCTGAACAACGGCCTGTTCCTGCTGGATGTGTCCCCGTTCTGGCAGCAGGTTGTCAAAGGTTTCGTCATCCTGGTCGCCGTGGCCATCGACAAAATGAGTTCCCGAGAGGTGTGATCTTGAACACTTGGTCTTGAACACCTATTCCGACTGCTTCGGCAATACTTTACAAGGAGAAATTCCCATGACCACCCGTCCGAGCGCGATCGGAACGAATCGCGGGTTTCCCGCGTGTTTCATGACCGAGCCAAAGGTGATTTGCCTCTTGCTGATCATGGGGGCTTTCTTCCTCGCGCCGGGGGGCCAGGTCGCTGCGGCGCAGGCCGCGAGGACCGCGCCGCAATGGCAGGAGGCCGAAATCGCGTTCACGGCCACCCGGGATGCCGCCAATCCCTATGTGGACAGCGAAGCCTGGGTGGACTTCACTCACGACGACGGCACGCAGATCCGCCGGCCAATGTTCTGGGACGGCGGACGCACCTATCGCGTCCGTTTCGCTTCGACCACAAACTCCGGCAGTTGGCGCTGGGCGGCGTCGGACACCAGTGGCGATCCCGGCATCCAAGGGCAAACGGGAACCCTGCAGGCGACCGCCAACAAAACGGCCACGCCGACGAAATTCAGCACGCACGGTTTCTGGAGCATTCCGCCGGGCGGCCGCAACCTGATCCACGCCGACGGCACGCCGCGCTTGCTGTGCGCCGACACGCCGTGGGCTTTGCCGTGGCGGGCCACCATCGAGCAGGCGGCAACCTACGCGCGCGATCGCCGGGCCAAGGGGTTCAATGCCGAGCTGCTGATGACCGTCCAGCCGGATATGAAAGCCACCGGACCGCGCTCCCGCACCGAGGACCTGGGATTCGACGTCGGCTTTGACGATCTGCCGCGAGGCACCTTGCAGCAGTTGAATCCAGTTTTCGACGGATTGCCCCTGGCGGGTATGGAGCCGAACTGGATCTACACCTACGGCCGGCGGGGGCTGGCCGTGCCGGGCAAACTCTTTGTGCTCTATTTGCCCGAAGGCGGTGACACCGCCATCCTGTCGCGCGAAGTGCCCCGGCCCTATCGCGTGTTCGATCCGCGGACCGGGAAGGTGCTGAGCGAAGGACGGCTGCCGGACACCGTACCGGCCCAAGCAAAGATCGGCCCGGGCAGCGAACCTCGCGTCGTGGTGTTCACGGAGGAGGAAGAAGCATGAATAGGAACATGGATTTCGCAACTCACGACCGTAGAGCAGGACGCGCGGTCCTTGCGGCGCTCGCCGTAGTGGCCCTGATGGTCAGCGGCTGGCTGACGGCCGAGAATGCAGCGGCCGGGGAAAACACGTTGCCGCAGCTACGGGTTTCCGAGAACGGACGCTTTCTTGTCACGGCGGACGGCCAGCCGTTCTTCTGGCTTGCCGACACTGCCTGGCAGTTGATTCACGATCTAGACGAAGCCGAAATGCGCCGCTATTTTGCGGATCGGCGCGACAAGGGGTTCACCGTTATTCAGACGGTGGTGCTGGCCGAGCATCGCTTCGAGCGTCCCAATGCCTTCGGGCATCTGCCCATCGATCCGCGGCGGCCGGATCGGCCGATCGTCAAGGATGGTCCGGACAACGACTACTGGGACGATGTCCAGCGCGTCCTGCGGTTGGCGGAAGAGCACGGGTTGTACGTCGGTCTGCTGCCCACCTGGGGCCGGTACGTCACCTCGAACTGGCAAAACGGGTTGGTGGACGGCTTCTTTACGGTGGCCAATGCCGACGCCTATGCGTTGATTTACACGCCCACGGGCCGCACGCTGGATATTCAGCTCGGCAAACTGGCCGGAGAAAACGTGAAATCCGTCTGGTTCGACCCGCGCAACGGCGCCAGCACGCCGGTCGGCGAGTTCCCGAACCAGAGCCGCCGCATTTTCGATCCCCCCGGCGACGAGCAGCCCGGCCACGACTGGGTGCTGATTCTGCAATCCACCACGCGCGTCGCCCCAACGGTCAAGACATGAGTGTTCGATGTCCGGTCTGGTGGAACAGCAACGCTGGTTCAGGAGAGCGGCGGGCCATGAATGAAGTCATTCGGGCTGCCGCAACACCCCTCTGCCAATAACGGTATCCGCAGAATCTTCTCCCCCAGGGAGACGCCGTAGCCCAGCTCCTCGATGGCCCGAGTGAGGGACTCGCCGTCCACCTGACCGGGACCATACTCCACCGAAGCCTTTTCCGCGGTTAGGTTGACCGCCACCCGGCCGACGCCGGGCAGCTTCTCGACTACCTGCAGTAATCACGGGCGACGGAGTTGGGCGAGCAGAGCGGCGATCTGGCGGTGGACGTCGCAGGACTGGGTGATCACCAGAGCTTGCGTGACGCCTCGGATGCCACGTACCGCACCGGAACCGCCGACCGCATCCCAGCTTTGCGGAGCGATCGTGGTCGTGAGCATGTGAATCAGCTCGTTGGCGCTCCGACCGGCGGTGACGAGGTCGCCAATCGGGTAGATCGCCCAGGTATGTTGGTACGACTCGAAGTCGGGCGTGGTGACCAACAGTACGTCGTCCGTTACGATGTAGGTCAGATCGAGGTCTTTCAAGACCATCGTGAGCACGTCTTGTAGCGCAACGTCTTTGTGCGTGGCGGTGAGCGGCGCATCCGCAGGCACGCCTGCCTGTTCGATATTACGCCGGTCAAGGAGGATGGGGACTTGCGTGCAGCTTTGGAGGAACTGCAAGACTTCTGTCAGCGGGGTCTCCCGGAACTCGCAGGTCAGTTTCTGCTGCAACGCCTTGCGCACGGCGTCGGTTTCAGGCGTCTGCCGCCACCAACCGTTATCCGACACCGCCACGGGCAGTTTGTCCGCGGGTTGCCGCGCGACGTCGCGGAGAACCGCCAGGAACGACGCCACCTGCCGATGCACCTGTTCCGTTTGCGACACGACCAGCGCTTCCTTGCCCTGCGCCCGGTCCGCCACGATGGAAGCCGGTCCGCCGACCACGTCCCAACTCTGCGGGTCCAGGAGGGACGCGATCAAACTCGCGAGCCCCGTGCTGTTGTTGGTCAGATCGGAGACCGGGTACACACGGGCTGGAATTCGTCTCTCCGACGCTTCGTATGACGTGATCTCCAGCGTTTTGTCGTGCAACGTCCACGTCAGGTCCAGGTCGCGGAGCAGCAGCGTCAGCACCGACCGCAGCGGGATGCCGGACGCCTTGAACGTCACCGGGGTGTCGGTGCCGAGGCGTTCTTGCTCCAGCGCCTTCTTGTCCAGCGAGATGTTGATCTTGCATAGGTCGCTCAGGAACGTTGCCACCTGCCCCAGCGGAGTTTCGTTGAAGTCGAGCTCGATCTTGAGGTCCAAGACCTGTTCGATTTCGTTGAGCGGTTCCGCGGGAGTAGCCGGGCAGTCGGTTCGGCCGGGCGGCAGTTCGATGATTGTGTCGTAGGCCCCGAACCCACCTTCCCCGCCGAACATTTCGACTCCGCCCGGGCGTGGCATGATCCCTGCTATCCCGCCGCCAGAAGCGGCCGGGCCCGCTTGGGGTTGCTCGCCCTTCTTTAAAGCCACCTCGATCCGCGTAATCCGGCCTTCCGAAATCTCCACATGGCGGATTTCCGGCTCCTGGCCGTCCAGCGTGATGCTCAGCTTGCCCGTACCAGGCGGGACGAGAAACAAACCGTCGGTCGTCCCCAGTTCCTTGCCGTCCAACAGCACGCGGGCGCCGGGCGGGATCGTGCGAACGTACAGCCGGGTGCTCGCCGTCGGCGACGTCTCCACCGGCTGAGCCCCGAGAGCCATCAGCAAACAGGTTGTCCAAAGCGTGTTCATGTCGTTCTCCTCTGTCCGTTGAAACCATTGTAAGAAATCGTCGGGCTCTGCTATACTCCAGCAGCGGCCTGGTTCGCGTAGAACGGATTTCCATCCGTCCCGTCCTGAGCGGAGTGAATTCCGCTGCACAATGATAGATATGCGCCGGGGGCGGGAATCCGTCTCGCTTTCCCGAGATATTGTGAACACATCATGAGCAGCCAGACTCAAGCCAGTTTGTTGGAGCGTCTGCGCGACGCCACCGACCCGATGGCCTGGGACGAGTTCTTCGCCCGCTATTGGCGGCTGATCCACCGCTTCGCCCGGCTGCGGGGTTGCTCGGAGCACACGGCCGAGGAGATCGTCCAGGAAGCGATGATCGCCGTATTCCGCCAGCGAGACGTGTTTCGCTACGACCGGGAGCGTGGCCGCTTCCGCGACTGGTTGCTGACCATCGTCCGCAACCTGATCGCTCAGCATCGGCGGCAACCGGCAGCCCGTTTGCGCACCGTAGCGAACGGCGCCCCGGCCTTGGCAGACCTGGAGGTCGGCCAGCCGGATCCCGATGCCGCGTGGGAAAGGGCCTTCGAGGAGACGCTGCTGGCGACTTTGCTGGACGCCGTTCGCCGCGAGGTGGCTCCCGAAACGTACCAGGCGTTCGAACTGCTGGCGGTCCACGGGCTCTCCGGCCACGATGTCGCGCGCGTCACGGGGTTGAGCCGCAATGCGGCCTACTTGGCGCGCAAGCGGGTGCTCCATCGGCTGCGGGAACTGGGGGCGGACTACCGCGAGCACGGCCAACTCGACCAGCGTCTGCGGGAAGCCCTGAAGACGATGCCGGCCCGGTTCGCCGAGCGGTCCGTGTCCGAGCGGGTGGAGAAGACATTGACTTCGCTCAAGGAACCTTCGCCATGAGCACCCGGAACGATGGTGTGGTCCCACCTCACGTGGACGCGCCGCTCCGAGACGCGCCTCCGGTCTCGGAGAGACCGGACCACGTGGACGCGTCTCTCCGAGACGCGAGAGGACCGGCGTCATCCGATCCGCCGCCGGAAGTGCCCGATTTGGAGTTGCTCCGGCGGATTGGGCAAGGCGGTTTTGGCGAGGTTTGGCTGGCCGCGAATCGGGCCACGGGACGGTTGCGGGCGGTGAAATTGATTCCGCTGCGCGGCCACCGGGCCGATCCGGCCGGCCGCGAGATTGTGTCCTTGGCACACTTGGAAGCGCAGCTCGGCACGCGGCATGACAACTTGCTGGACATTCACCACGTGGGCAAGACCGCGGACTACTTGTTCTACATCATGGATCCGGCCGATGACCTTAGCGGAGGACCGGCCACCGCGGAGCCGGACTATCGGTCGGCGACGCTGGCCCGGCGGCTGGAGCAAGGTCCCCTGCCCGCGGACGAATGCCGCGATACGGCTCGGCAACTCCTGGCCGGCCTGTCCCATTTGCATGCGGCGGGCATGATCCATCGCGACGTGAAACCGGCCAACTGCCTGTGGGTGGGCCGGCAGTTGAAGCTGGCCGATTTCGGTCTGTTGACCGCGGCCAACTCGCAGGCTTCGCGGTTAGGAACGCTGAAGTACATGCCCCCTGACGGACTCATGGATACCCGGGCCGACGTGTACGCCGCTGGCTTGGTGTTGTACGAACTGCTGACCGGTCTGCCCGCCGAGGCGTTTCCACGGCTGGGAACGCGGGCCCGGGAAATCACTTCCGACCCGGAACTGGCCCAGCTCAACCGCCTGGTGCTCCGGGCCTGTCAACCTGCTCCGGAAGGCCGCTTCCGGGATGCCGGCGAAATGCTGGCGGCGCTCGAGACCTCGCCACCCCGCCCGCCGCGCCGGCGTTTCGTCCTGGCGGTGGCGGTCGTCTGCCTGCTGTCCCTGGCAGGCACAGCGTCGTTATACTTCCGGCTGCCACTGCCGCGCGTCGAAGTCAACTTCATCTCCGAGCCATTCGAGGCCGCGATCTATCTGGACGGTGCGCAACTCACCACACCCGACGGGACGCCGTACACCACGCCCTGCACCGCCCGCGGTCTGCCCGGCGGCCGGCATCACTTGCTCTTCAGGCACCCCGAGCGCGGCGACTATGACGCCGGTTACATCGACCTGACGCTCACCAGAGAAGTCATCGTCCGCTGGGACTGAGCAGCACCTGGAGCTGCCCTTCCACGCCGTGATCAGCCATGATCCCGGGCATCGCGTTCCTCGACCGACAGACGACGACGGACCGGGGCCAGCCGCCGTTCGGCGGCCTGACGACAGCGATCGACTTTGGGGGCTGGGGGGCTCGGGCCAAAACCGCTCACTCGCCCACGCTCTTCTCCAGGCAGGAAGCAGATCAGCGAAGCACTGGCAGTCGGCACGGGGCATCTCTCGATCCTCCTCGCGCTTGACGTCGCGCCGTTCCTGTGGGACGCCTATCCTCGCGACATGGCCGACTCGACCTTGCTTGTCGTCGCGCTGACGTTGGTCACCGCGGCGGGGATGCTCACTTGGTTCACCATGCGGTCGCTGGCCCGGTCCCGATACCGTTTCCGCTTGCATACCTTTGCCGGTCTGGTCATCCTCTGTCTGGTCTTGGCAGTCGTCAGCAATCGACTGCATTTCAAGTTTCGGTGTTGGAACGCCCAGAGACATCTGGCCCGGGCGGGAGGGTATTCCGTTGTATTCGACTTCGTGGTTCCTTTTCAGCAGTGAGGCGAGCCGCGCGAAACCACGAACGACCATCTGATTCAGCTGATCGGCTTCGGCGGCAAGTGCTGTTTCACTGGCCGAAGCCTCGGCCTCTCGATCGTCGTCGATCCTGAGTATCCCGCAAGAAGTTTCTGATTTTGCGGGAGACGATCACCAGCGTCTTCGTTACCTTGGACCGTATCTTGGGCCACGTTGTTGCCGCCGCAGTTTAAGGAGCCCCTGCCGTGACAATTCAGCCGTCTGCGAACATGCGTCGTTTGCGGTTTTTTCTGGTCACCTTGGCACTTGGTTTGATGCTGGGCTTGGCCTCCGGCGTCACGGCACGGGCCGTCGAGCGGTGGGGGCATGGTGAAATCGTGCTGCGCGGTCCCGCTGGCGGCAATCCATACGTCGACGTGCAAGTGCGGGCACGGTTTACGCAGGGCGATCGGACCATCGAAGTACCGGGCTTCTGGGACGGCGGCGATGCGTACAAGGTCCGCTTTTCACCTCCCGCGCCGGGGACGTGGCGGTACGAGACGTCGAGCAACCGGCCGGAATTAGACGGCCAGACCGGCTCGCTGACCGTCGCGCCGCCGGCGGCGGGTAATCACGGCCCGGTGCAAGTGTTCGAGACGTTCTATCTGCGTTACGCCGACGGCACGCCCTATCACCAGTTCGGCACGACCTGCTACGCCTGGGTGCATCAGACCGAAGAACTGCAGCAGCAGACGCTCCAGACGTTGGCTGCCTCGCCGTTCAACAAGATCCGGTTCTGCGTGTTTCCCAAGAGCTACACCTATAACCAGAACGAACCGCAACGGTTCGCGTTCGCCAAGGGGGCGGATGGCAAGTTCGATTTCAGCCGTCCGGACCCGGCGTTCTGGCTGCATTTCGAGCAGCGCATCCTGGACCTGCAGCGATTGGGCATCGAGGCCGATCTGATCCTCTGGCACCCCTACGACCGCTGGGGGTTCGCCGACATGAGCGATGCGGAGGACGACCGCTACTTGCGGTACTGCATCGCGCGGCTCGGCGCCTTCCGCAACGTCTGGTGGTCGCTGGCCAACGAATACGACTTCATGACCGAACGGCCCGCTGGGCACCGCGGTAACAAACAGTGGGAGGACTGGGACCGGTTCTTTGCGATTCTGCAAAAGGAAGACCCGCACCAGCGGCTGCGCGGCATCCACAATGGCCGCAAATGGTACGACCACACGCAGGACTGGGTGACGCACGCCAGCCTTCAGACCTCGGATATGAACGGCGGCGTGCGGTTCCGCGCCCAGTACCAAAAGCCCGTGCTTTACGACGAGTGCCGTTACGAGGGGAACATCCCGCAGGGCTGGGGGAATATCTCGGCGCAGGAGATGGCCCAGCGGTTCTGGCTCGGCACGCTGAGCGGCTGTTATGTCGGCCACGGCGAGACCTACAAGCATCTGGAGGACATCCTCTGGTGGGCCAAAGGCGGCGTGCTGCACGGCGAGAGCCCGAAACGCATCCAGTGGTTGAAGGACTTCATGGCCGGCGCACCGCCGTTTCACGAACTGCAGCCGTTGGGTGACGACAAAGGGCGATTCGTTCTAGCCAAGCCGGGCGAATTCTATCTCGTCTACTGCCTGCAAAGGAAGCCGGAGACGATTCAATTGGCGGGCGAGCGTCCCTACAAAGTGGACACGATTGATCCCTGGGCGATGACGGTCATGCCCGCCGGCACGGCGCAAGCGGGCGAATTCACGGTCGCGCCGGCGCGGCCCGACACCGTGTTCCGGTTCACTCCGTACGCCGCGGGCGAAGCAATTCGGCCCGAAGCCCGCATCCAGGTGACTCCGACCGAAGGCGTGCCGCCGCTGACGGTGTCATTCCAAGCCGTCGCCACCGCGGCGCGGGCGGACTGGGATCTGGGCGACGGCACCAAAACCACGGGCCGCGAGGTCCAACACACGTACGCGGAACCGGGCGTTTACACCGTGACCCTCGCGGTCACCGATGCGGGCGGCGGCGTTGCCGTGGCCCAAACGGAAATCGTGACCGAACGCGAAACGGCCGAGCCGCTGGTCCGCGTCGGCGTCGCTCGCGGTGAACGGCCCGCGCTCACGCTGCACGGCACCGCCAAGCGAGGCGCGGACGGCGCGTTGCTTCTGCCCGCCGTGGCACAACCTTGGGGCTGGGTGCAAGCCGGCGACAAGCCGCTCGATGAATTGCGCGGCCTGCGCTCGTTCACCATCTCCGGCTGGGTGCGGCCGGCCAGTCTGGAAACCGGCTCGGGCGGCAACCGGATTGTGTTTTGCCTGAACAAGGACGGTGACGGCATCGACTTGGTCTGCCACGCGGACGGCCGTTTGCGGTTGGCCGTCAACCAATGGCCTGACCGCGTCCAGAACGACAGTTCCCCGGGCAGGCTGGCCATCGGGAAATGGACCTTTTTTGCCGTCACTTACGATGCCAGCCGCGCGCAAGAAAACGTCGGTTGGTATTTCAGCCTGCCGCAGGACGCGTCCGGCCCGACGGAAGTGAAGCTGGACCGCAGGACCAGCTACAACAACGGTCCGGTGGGCGCCGACCTGCGCGGCTTGGCCATCGGCAACTTCAACCAAACCATGCACAGCTACGGCCTGGACCGCCAGTTCCGCGGCGAAATCCGCGGCCTGCAAATTTTCGGCAGCCGCGTGGGCGGACGAGGAGCATTCGACCTGGAGACGATCAAGAGCCATCTACCATAAAGAAAAGGAAGGCATCCATGAACAAGAGACTGTTCTTTGCTCGCGGCTGGCGTTCTGGTCAGCGGCAGCCATTGGCGGGTCTGCTGCTGGGCTGCTTGATCCTGCTGGTTTCGACTCCGGCCGGTGCCGATCCGGCCGACGTGACTTTCGATCCGTCGGTCGAGACTGTCGAGGTCTTCGACTTTGTCGAAGTGACGCTTCGCGTCGCCGCGCCGGATGCAGCCAACCCGTTCGTCGATACAGCGGTCAGCGGCGAATTCGCTCGTCAGGGGGCCGCGCCCGTGACGGTGGACGGCTTCTGCGACGCGCCCGACGGCAGTTTGTATCGCGTCCGTTTCATGCCCATGTCGGCCGGTGAGTACCGTTTCTCGGTGCGTTACCGGCAAGGCGACTTCGAGCGGTCGCACGCCGGCAGCTTTACCGCGCGCGACGCCGGGCGGCGCGGACCGTTGCGGCTGGATCCCGAGCGGCCGGAGCATTTTGTCTGGACCGGCACCGGCGAGCATTACTTCTGGAACGGCACGACCACGTACTATCTGATGGGCTGGCAGAGCGACGAGACCATCCGGCAGATCATCGACCGGTTGGCCGCGCACAAAATCAACCGGCTGCGCGTGCTGGTCTATGGCCGTAACAACGACCGTCCCTGGAGCCAGCCGGTGCGTTCGACCGGCGATTTCAAGCTGTATTTGAACCCGTGGCCGGCCGCACGGCCTGACGACGTAAAGAACCCGGGTTTCGATCTGACGCGGTTCGATGTCTCGTTCTGGCAGCGGTACGAGCGGATGCTGCGCCACGCGAGAAGCCGCGATGTGGTCGTGTCGGTCATCTTCTTTATCGGCGGCCAGGTGCTGCCGACGCCGTTCGCAGCGTACAGCGACGACGAACTGCGGTTCTACCGTTACGGCGTGGCGCGGTTGGCCGCGTTCTCCAATATCACTTGGGATCTGGGCAACGAACACGATTTCCACCGCGAGGTGCCCAAGTGGGCCGATTGGCTCGGCCCGCTCGTCAAGCAATGGGATCCGTACGACCACCTGCTCTCGGCACACAACAAGGTCTACCGTACGCCCGGCCAAACGTGGAACGACCTGCAACTGATCCAGCGCTGGGACGCGGGCCAGAACGCTTTCATGCTCGGGGAACGAGCCAAGCAAGCCGCCACGGGCCGCGCGTTTCCGCAGGTGAACGAAGAGTATGGCTACGAGGACCTGTGGGAGAAGACGCCCGGCCAGCGGGCCGCGGAAACCCGCCGCCGGTTGGCTTGGGAGATCTCGATGGCCGGCTGCTATCAGACGACCGGCGAGACGGCCAACCGGGGCACCGGTTTTCCGCCCGACACCGGCGGAGGTTGGGTCAACGGTCGCGGCGACGATTCGATGACCATGCTGGCGGGCTACGCGCACCTGGTCGATTTCTTCACGTCGTTTGACTGGTGGCGGGGCGAGCCGCGGAACGATTTGGTGCGAGGCGGCGCGTTCTGCTTGGCGGAACCCGGCAAGTGGTACGCCGTCTATTTGCCACGACCGGCCAGCGTCACGCTTGCGCTCGAGCCGGGCAACTATCATGCCCGCTGGTTCCATCCGCTAACCGGACAGTGGCTCGATGCGCCGGTCGCCAGCGGCCCGACCTGGATGCCGCCCGCGCCGCCCGATGACGGCGATTGGGCCTTGCTGCTGCGGCACGACCCGGATCTGGTCGATACAACGCCGCCCAGTCCCGTGATGGCCGTGGGCGACTTGAACCGCGGCGAGGTCCGGGTCACGTTCAGCAAGCCGCTCGATCCGCGCAGCATCCGGCCCGAATACTTCTCCCTGGAACCGGCCGTCCAAGTGCGCGCGGCCGAGCCGGGCGATGCGCCGAATACCGTGCGGCTGTCGACCGGCGCGTTGGCGGGCGGCACGGCATATACACTGACCGTGCGCGACGTGCAGGACCGTTCGCCCGTGCCGAACCGGCTGGTATCTCCCGCGCGGATCGGCTTTCAGGGTTACGACGCCTCGCGGCCGATCGTCGAATTGCAGTTCAACGAGGGCCGGGGCCGAACGACTGCCAACACGGGGACTTCGGCCGACGCCCACGCGATCGCGCGACTGATCGACGAGCGGCTGGCGTGGAGCGCCAGCTCGCCGCCCGGAGGCAACGGTTCGCTCGATTTCGGCGCCGAGCACGCTGACCGCGCCGTCGAACTGGACGGCGGGCCTGTCGCAGCACTAGCCGGGCTCCGCTCGTTCACCCTGACCGGCTGGGTCAACTGCCGCAGCGCGCGGGTTGGTAGCGGCGGCAATCGGATCGTCACGGCCATCAACCACGGCGGCGATGGGTTCGATCTGGTGATGCTCGCCGACGGACGGCTGCAGCTCGGGGTGAACCAGTGGCCCGACGGCTCGCCAGCCAAGAGTTCCCCGGCCCGCATCCCCGCCGACGCCGCAACGCCGGCAGCCAATTGGCGGTTCTTCGCCGTCACCTACGACGCAACGCAGACGCCGGCCGAGGTGAAATTCTACTTCGGTGCTCCGGCCCAACCGGCGACGCTGGACGCGACCGTCGCCTACGACACCGGGCCCGTAGGCGAAGACCTCGGTCCGCTGGCCGTCGGCCACTTCAACAGCCGTACCCGCCCCGGCCACACCGACCGCATGTTCCGCGGTCTGATCGACGAAATCCGCGTGTTCGGCAGTCGTTTCGACGGCTCGGGCGTTTTGACCCTCGAGCAGATCCGCAACATCCAACAAGGGAAAGCAGAAAGACTGTGAATCGTGTCCAGAATTCGTTGTCGTGCCGGAAGGAGAGAGAACGATGGTCCGACAGATTTGCCTCGCGGCTTTTCTCGGGACAGCCTTGATCGCGAGAACCCCGGAAAACCGATGGTCGCGAAGGTGCCTGTCCCAATTTCTTCACCGCGAAGGTGCCTGTCCCAGTTTTTTCACGTGTTCGACATCCGCGCGCTAGCGGATCTTCAATCGTGGCTCGACGATCCCCGTGATGCATGCCTCGACGCCCCGCGATCGGTTGCACGGTGCTTACACTTTCCGTTCCCCGGATTGATCGACGCTTCTGTCGGCGGTAGGCTACGGTAGGGTCTTGTCGGATGTTGGTTCCCGGTCAACTTGAAAGCCACGCGCATGAAGTACAAGAAGTTCGGCCCCGGGTTGCTGGCAGCGCTCGAGGATTTTCAGGCGGAAGGGGCTCCGGCACTCGTCAGGCATGCCAGGACACTGGGGTTGGCCTCGGTCACCGGCACGCAAAAGCCGCCAGCCGCCATCGTGTTCGTACACTGCGACGCGAGAGCGAAGCTCGACGACCTCGCGGACGCCGGGATCCGCATCAATCAGACGCGCGGACGGGTGCGGACCGCAATCCTGCCGCTGGAACAATTGGACGAGTTGTCGGATCATACGAAAGTCAAGCGGATTCTGGCTTCCCGCCTGCTGCGGCCGCGCATGGATGTGGCGCGTGGCAAAGTCAAATTGCCGAAGTTCTGCAACGATACGGGCTTGACCGGCCAGGATGTCCTGATCGGCGTGATCGATACCGGCATCGATGCCAGACATCCCGGCTTCGCCGGCCGGATACTGCGCATCTGGGACCAGACGCTCAGCGGTCCGGGAGTTGGCGAAGCAGCCTACGGCCTGGAGTTGACGGGGAATCAAATGACCGCGTCGCGCGACCGCAACGGCCATGGGACGTACGTGGCCGGGATCGCCGCGGGCGCCGATCCGACGTTTTCCGGAGTCGCCTCGAAGGCCGAACTGGTGATTGTCAAGACGACTTTCCAGGACGCGCACATCGCTGACGCCATCCGGTACGTGTTCCGGCTGGCAGACGAGTTGGAACGGCCGGCGATTGTCAACCTGAGCCTGGGCGGTCATGCCGACGCGCACGATGGAACCGACTCGCTGTCGCAGATCATCGACGACGAGAGCGGTCCGGGACGGATCGTCTGTTGCGCCGCAGGGAACGAAGGCGACGACAATATCCACGCGCGGGTGCCGCTCGGAGCGCCCGCGACGCGCACCCTGCGGTTTTCGATCCCGGCCAACGCCGTCCGCACGGCCGAATTGAACGGCTGGTATCCGGGTTCGGGCAAGCTGGAGATCTCCGTCACCACGCCCGACGGGTTCGCGACGCCCTTCCAGCCGGTCATCACCACGGGGAACTTCCTGAAGAAATACAACCTGCCCGGCGCCCGCGTCCTCGTCGAAACCCCGGACAAGGACCTGGACAACGGCGACCACCATTTCGTCGTCCAGATCCGCAATGCCTCGGCGGGCCAGGCCGCGCCCGCAGGGAACTGGCAACTGCGGGTCAGGAACGCGTCAGCTTTGCCAGGCGCGCTGGACGTGTGGACGCTGGATGACCAGGATGCTCCGCAAGTCGTCTTCTCCGATAGCCACGTCGCCGATTCGATGAAGATCGGTTCACCCGGCGCCGCGGCCAGCGCCGTCACGGTCGGTGCCTTCGTCACCAAGAACGCCTGGACGGACATCGACGGCACCCCCCGGTCCGTCGGCATGGCGGTCGGCCGGCTGGCCAGTTTCAGCAGCGAGGGCCCGCTGCGCAGCGGTCGGCAGAAGCCTGACGTCGCGGCTCCCGGGGCGATGATCGTCTCCTGCCTGTCGGCCGACTCCAGTCCGCAACGAGCCAACATCGTCGATCCCAGGCACGTTGCCGAAGCGGGAACCAGCATGGCCGCCCCGTTCATCAGCGGAGTGATCGCCCTGTTGCTGGAGCGGAATCAGCACTTGGATCCAGCTGCGGTCAAAGCTGCGCTGAAGACGGCCAGCAAACACCCCAATAAACCGGCAGGCACGTTCGACGCGAAATGGGGCTTCGGGCTGCTGAACGCCGCCAAGCTGAAATGAGGTCGTTTTCCGCGTTGGTGCCGATATAATGTTGATGGACAGCAACGCAATACCCACTCGAAATCCGATGGACCTGAACCTGGACTATTCCCGAATCGACGGACCGCTCGCCCTGGCCTGCGACGAAACGCAACCCGACGAGCGCTCGCTGACCGTATTCGTCCACACGTTCGCCCCGCCCGACCAGCAGCAAGCGAAGAAGCTGACTGCGGCCGGAGTTGCCGTCCCGGCCGCAGGTCGCCGGATCTTCACAGCCACCCTGTCACCGTCGCAGGTCGCCGCGCTGTCCCAGGAGCCGTGGGTCAAGCACGTCAAGCTGTCGCAGCGTCTGAAGTTGGCCGCGGAGTGAGCGCTGGAACCGCGCGCTGGAGTTCACGATTTATCGTGCTTCTTCGTGTCTCGTTCTTTCCCTTCAACGCATTGCGTGCCGTCTCCTAAAGAGCAAGAGGAGTGTTCTTAGCGGTCCTTGGATCGCGGACGGCAGAGCAATCGGTTCTGTCAAACGTCACGGAGGACGCTGCTCGGTTCGTTCCGTGAGTTCAGCCAGAAGCGTCGCTGTTTGCCGGTGCAATTCACGTTTCGACCAGATCGTCCAGCTCGCTCAACAGAGACTGGATCGCGGGCTCGGCCCGATTAGCGAATCGCGACTGTGCCGAGGCTGCCACGGCCAGTGCCTCTTCCCTGCGTCCCAGTTCGACTAGCATGAACGCTTGGTCGACCAGCGCTAGGGCCGTCTGTTCGGCCAAGGGCAACTCGTCCCGCTCGCCGAACCGCCGCACGACCTGCTCGTACACGGCCAGTGCCTCGTCCCCGCGTCCCAATTGGCCCAGCGTGAACCCTTGGTTGACTAGCGCTTTGGCCGTCCGTTCGCCCAAGGGCAACTCGTCGCGCTCGCCGAACCGCCGCACCACCTGCTCGTACACGGCCAGTGCCTCGTCCCCGCGCCCCAGTTGGCCCAGCGCAACGCCTTGGTTGACCAGCGCTAGGGCCGTCGCTTCCGCCAAGGGCAACTCGTCCCGCTCGCCGAACCGCCGCACGAGCTGCTCGTACGCGGCCAGTGCCTCGTCCTCGCGCCCCAGTTCGCCCAGCGTGACCCCTTGGTTGACCAGCGCTGTGGCCGTCAGTTCAGCCAAGGGCAACTCGTCCCGCTCGGCGAACCGCTGCACGACCTGCTCGTACACGGCCAGTGCCTCGTCCCCGCGTCCCAATTGGCCCAGCATGAACCCTTGGTTGACCAGCGCTTTGGCCGTCTGTTCGGTCAAGGGCAACTCGTCCCGCTCGCCGAACCGCCGCGCGACCTGCTCGTACACGGCCAGTGCCTCGTCCCCGCGTCCCAATTGGCCCAGCATGAACCCTTGGTTGAACAGCGCTTTGGCGGTCGCTTCGGCCAAGGGCAATTCGTCTCGCTCGCCGAACCGCCGCACCACCTGCTCGTACACGGCCAGTGCCTCGTCGCCGCGTCCCAGTCGCCCCAGCATGTTTGCTTGGTTGACCAGCGCTGCGGCCGTCTGTTCGGCCAAGGACAACTCGTCCCGCTCGCCGAACCGCCGCGCGACCTGCTCGTACACGGCCAGTGCCTCGTCCCCGCGTCCCAATTGGCCCAGCATGAACCCTTGGTTGACCAGCGCTTTGGCCGTCTCTTCGGCCAAGGGCAACTCGTCCCGCTCGCCGAACCGCCGCACCACCTGCTCGTACACGGCCAGGGCCTCGTTCCGGCGTCCCAGTTGGAGCAGTGTGCCCGCTTGGTTGACCAGCGCTAGGGCCGTCTGTTGGGCCAAGGGCAACTCGTCACGCTCGCCGAACCGCCGCACTACCTGCTCGTATACGGCCAGGGCCTCGTCCCCGCGTCCCAGTCGCCCCAGCATGTTTGCTTGGTTGACCAGCGCTGCGGCCGTCTGTTCGGCCAAGGGCAACTCGTCCTTCTCGCCGAACCGCCGCACCACCTGCTCGTACACGGCCAGTGCCTCGGGCCCGCGCCCCATTTCGACCAGCATGAGCCCTTGGTTGAGCAGCGATCTGGCCGCCAGTTCGGCCAAGGGCAACTCGTCCCGCTCGCTGAACCGCCGCACCACCTGCTCGTACACGGCCAGTGCCTCGTCCCTGCGTCCCAGTTCGCCCAGCGCGAGCCCTTGGTTGAACAGCGCCTTGGCCGTCGCTTCGGCCAAGGGCAATTCGTCCCGCTCGCCGAACCGCTGCACGACCTGCTCGTACACGGCCAGGGCCTCGGCCCCGCGTCGCAGTTCGCCCAGCGTGAGCCCTTGGTTGAACAGCGCTTTGGCGGTCGCTTCGGCCAAGGGCAATTCGTCCCGCTCGCCGAACCGCCGCACCAACTGCTCGTACACGCCCAGTGCCTCGTCCCCGCGTCCCAGTCGCCCCAGCGTGTTTCCTTGGATGACCAGCGCTTTGGCCATCCGTTCGGCCAAGGGCAACTCGTCCCGCTCGCCGAACCGCCGCACCACCTGCTCGAACACGGCCAGTGCTTCGTCCCCGCGTCCCAGTTGGTCCAGCGTGAACCCTTGGTTGACCAGCGCTGTGGCCGTCTGTTCGGCCAAGGGCAATTCGTCCCGCTCGCCGAACCGCCGCACCACCTGCTCGTACACGGCCAGGGCCTCGTCCTCGCGTCCCAGTCGCCCCAGCGTGTTTCCTTGGATGACCAGCGCTTTGGCCGTCTGTTCGGCCAAGGGCAACTCGTCCCGCTCGCCGAACCGCCGCACCACCTGCTCGAACACGGCCAGTGCCTCGTCCCTGTGTCCCAGTTCGCCTAGCGTGTTTCCTTGGTTGACCAGCGCTAGGACCGTCTGTTCGGCCAAGGGCAACTCGTCCCGCTCGCCGAACCGCCGCACCACCTGCTCGAACACGGCCAGTGCCTCGTCCCCGCGTCCCAGTTGGTCCAACCTGACCCCTTGGTTGACCAGGGCTGTGGCCGTCAGTTCGGCCAAGGGCAACTCGTCCCGCTCGCCGAACCGCCGCACCACCTGCTCGAACACGGCCAGTGCCTCGTCCCCGCGTCCCAGTTGGACCAGTGTGCCCCCTTGGTTGACCAGCGCTTTGGCCGTCTGTTCGGCCAAGGGCAACTCGTCTCGCTCGCCGAACCGCCACACCACCTGCTCGTACACGGCCAGTGCCTCGTCCCCGCGTCCCAGTCGCCCCAGCGCGTTTCCTTGGTTGACCAGCGCTGTGGCCGTCTGTTCGGCCAAGGGCAACTCGTCCCGCCCGCTGAACCGCCGCACGACCTGCTCGAACACGGCCAATGCCTCGTCCCCATGTCCCAGTTCGCCCAGCGTGGCCCCTTGGTTGACCAGCGCTCGGGCCGTCAGTTCGGCCAAAGGCAACTCGTCCCGCACGCCGAACCGCCGCACCACCTGCTCGTACACGGCCAGTGCCTCGGCCCAGCGTCCCAATTGGCCCAGTGTGAATCCTTGGTTGAACAGCGCTGTGGCCGTCCGTGCGGCCAAGGGCAACTCGTCCCGCTCGCCGAACCGCCGCACGACCTGCTCGAACACGGCCAATGCCTCGTCCCCATGTCCCAGTTCGCCCAGCGTGGCCCCTTGGTTGACCAGCGCTCGGGCCGTCAGTTCGGCCAAGGGCAACTCGTCCCGCTCGCCGAATCGCCGCACCATCTGCTCGTACACGGCCAGTGCCTCGTCCCCGCGTCCCAGTCGCCCCAGCGCGTTTCCTTGGTTGAACAGCGCTAGGGCCGTCTGTTCGGCCAAAGGCAACTCGTCCCGCTCGCCGAACTGCCGCACCACCTGCTCGTACACGCCCAGTGCCTCTTCCTCGCGTCCCAGTTGGACCAACGTGATGCCTTGGTTGACCAGCGCTAGGGCCGTCAGTTCGGCCAACGGCAACTCGTCCCGCTTGCCGAACCGCCGCACCACCTGCTCGTACACGGCCAGGGCCTCTTCCCCACGTCCCAGTTCACCCAGCCTGCCCCCTTGGTTGACCAGCGCTCGGGCCGTCTGTTGGACCAAGGGCAACTCGTCCCGCTCGCCAAACTGCCGCACGACCTCCTCGTACACGTCCAGGGCCTCTTCCCCGCGTCCCAGTTGGACGAGCGAACCCCCTTGGTTGACCAGCGCTATGGCCGTCTGTTCGGCCCAGGGCAACTCGTCCCGCCCGCTGAACCGCCGCACGACCTGCTCGAACACGGCCAATGCCTCGTCCCCATGTCCCAGTTCGCCCAGCGTGGCCCCTTGGTTGACCAGCGCTCGGGCCGTCAGTTCGGCCAAGGGCAACTCTTCCCGCTCGCCGAATCGCCGCACCATCTGCTCGTAGACGGCCAGGGCCTCTTCCCTGCGTCCCAGTTGGCCCAGCCTGACACCTTGGTTGACCAGCGCTAGGGCCATCGTTTCAACCAAGGGCAACTCGTCCCGCTCGCCGAACCGCCGCACCACCTGCTCGTGCACGGCCAGGGCCTCGTCTCCGCGTCCCAGTCGGTCCAGCGTGAACCCTTGGTTGACCAGCGCTTTGGCCGTCAGTTCGGCCAAAGGCAACTCGTCCCGCTCGCCGAACCGCCGCACCACCTGCTCGTGCACGGCCAGGGCCTCGTCTCCGCGTCCCAGTTGGTCCAGCGTGACCCCTTGGTTGAACAGCGCTTTGGCGGTCGCTTCGGCCAAGGGCAACTCGTCCCGCTCGCCGAACTGCCGCACGACCTGCTCGTAGATCTCCAGTTCGGCCTCACGATTCTCAAAAAGATCACGGGTCAACTCGGCTCGAACCATCATCGCGTTGGCGACGGCTTCCGCTGCGGCGGGGTCGGACACGTGATCGGCATATTCGTGTTCCAGTTCCAGGATCTCGCCGACGGCGGAAAACTGGCCCTTGTTGACCCGTTCCAGCGCCGCGGAGAGCCGTGTCTTCGGGGCCCGAAACGGTATCGATGCGGGCAGCGACACCGCCGGCGCAGCGATGGACCGCATCACCAAACGCTGGTTGGGCGGCAGGTAGTAGACGTCCCCGCCCTCGTGCCGCCGCGTGGCCAGGAAACCCAGACGCACCAGTTGAGTCAATCCGTTGGCGTAAGCCCGCTGGCAGGAAATGGAACTGCCCGCCGTGTGAAATTCATCCGGAAACCAGGCGAGCAACTCGGGGCCCGTAAAGTGCCCGGCGCGCAGGATCAGGGGCCAGTAGACGTCGAAGAAGGCCCGGTAATCGAAGCCGTGCCGCTGGCTGAGCCGGCCGAGCTGCTCCAGTTCCACCCGGATCAATCGCTGGGAGAATTCCTCTTCGTCCTGTCGTTCCAGCGTGCCCGCGGCGGCCAGTTCATCAGCCATCGCGCTGAACGACATTTGATGAGCGACCGCCAACAACAGCGCCCGTTTGAAATGGACGGTCGATCGGCCGCACCGGGCGAACAACCGATGCACGTCCACCGAGTCCTGAGGCGTCATGCCGCGTTCCGCTTGACGACAGATCGATTCCGCCAGTTCGATGGCCTGCGGGTCGCTCAGCGGCTCGAGCTTCCACGACACCCAACCCAGTGGTCCGGCGAAACGGGCGCTGGCGGTCAACTGAAACACGATGCCGGCCGCCCGAGCCGTGTCCGCGATCGTGCGCAGAACTTGCAGCGAGTCCTGCTCTTTGCCGATTTCCGGCCGCACGTAGGTCAAGTCGTCCAGGACCCACACGTGGATTCCGGGGACGTGACGCAGGAGTTTGAACAAGGCATGGAATGACTCGGGGATGGGATCCCAGCCGTACAACGCCGCCGCTTTGCGGCAGACAAGCTGTTCCACGTCGCGCGGCTGAACGCAGTTCAAGCAATAGGCGTGCAGCAGCCAGACCGGCTCGTCGTCGTCGGCAAACGCCAGGTCGCGGACGTGGCAGGCGTGTTGGCGGAGCAGCGCCGATTTGCCGATCCCCGCATCGCCCCAGACCCAAGAGAACTGCTGCCAAGCCTCGTCGGCATCGGGATGCGGCAACTTCAGCAGTTTGCGGAGTTCCACATCGCGGCCGATGAAGGGATCGTGTTCCGGATACGAGCGGCCGTCGTGGACCACGCTGGCGAAATCGACCTCCACGCGGCCGGTCAAACCGGGCGACGCGCGCAGCAACCGCAACTCGCCCTCCGGCACGGGGCGCGCGGACCAGGGTCGAGCGGAGAACTCCAAGCAGTCGGGAAAACTGGAACTCATCGCTTTGCCACATTCGTCGTGAGCCCGCCGCAGCGATTGGTCCAACGGCAGCATCTTCAGGGCCCGGGTCCAGGCATGCATGAAGCCGTGGGGCGCCAGACGCAGGATCTCCTCCGTAAACGCCAGCCACGGACAGGGCAGATCGGCGGCGAATTTCCCGCTGTGACAGGCGAACAACGACACGCCCTCGAGGCCCTCCCAGAACCGCTCCAGCCCCAAGCCGCTGGACAGTTGCTTGTAGGTCCGCGCTCCGTCGGCGAACAACAAACGGCCGTCTTCGGTGCCATGACCATAGTACAGCAGCAGATCGCAACCCCGGTCGGCCAGGCGGCGCAAGGTGTCGGCCGAGGCGGCATCGACCCAGACATCGAGCCGCAGACCGCCGCGGGCGAGCACATTCACGGCCTCACGGGCCGTCTCGACCGCCTCCGGCAGCGGTGCCGCCAGGCTGTGCCCGATCAGTACTCCCAAACGCAACGGCGTTTCCATTCCAATCCCCTTCGCAGCCGACACCGGCGTTTTCCCTTGGCGCGCAACGAAATTCCCAGCGTCTTCAGGCGGGCCGCGCAAGGCTCGCTTCGCCAAGATTCTGGCAGCCCTTCGGTGCCATCGCAAGTGTACGTCCAGCCGAAAGCCTATTCGCTGTCTCCTTGTATTGGCTGTCGAGCCGAATGCGACAGCGGATGAAAACAGACAACGGATTTCTTTAGAGGCGGTAACAAAACCGCCCGCCTGGGTCGGGATCTCCGAGACCGACGCGGTTTTGTTACCGCCTCTTAAGGCGATTTCGGCAAAGTGCTGATGCTCGACATGTCAATCCAGGCGGATTTCCAAGTCCGTGTCTTCCGGTATACTATCCGTTTGGCCTGGACGTTCGAGCAGTCGACAGGATGATGAGCCTGCTGGAGGGTCTTAGGATGGGCAAAGGAATAACTGTCGGGGTTTCACGTGAGCGGCAAGGCGCTAGCCTCCGGTTTTTCGGCCGCTCAGAAACCGGGGGCTAGCGCCATTCCGCTCAGTTATTTCTTTGCCGATTCTGCGCCGCAAATTCGAGCAGGAACTGACCGATTTGGAGGAGAGCTTGGTTAGCAGCAAACTCGCCATAACTTGAAATCCACAGTCCGAATCGTTCTGCAGGAAACCACCGGGCATGTGCCTTGAATTTGAAGGACAGTAATGATGAGGAAAGCGAGCTTCGTTTTTCCACTCACGGCCATTCTGATCACGCCGAATTCGCCCGCGTCGAACATTGTCCGCGGCACTCCCACGGCTCCGCACCGCGGGGTGTGGGAAATCTCGCTGCCGCTGGACGATCCGGAGGGCAACCCCTTTTTCGATGTCGAATTGCATTTCGTCTTCACCCTGCCCGACGGCTCGGAGGTCACGGCGGAGGGCTTTTTCCAGGGGGGCGACCGGTGGGCTGGCCGCGCTTACTGCGCCCAGGCGGTTCGTTGGAACTGGCGGAGCGTGGCAAACCGGCCGGCTCTGAATGGCAAGAGCGGCGAGTTCGAGGTGCAACCGTCCGAGTTGCCTGGCAAGTTGCGCAAGCATCCGCAGGATCTGCGGCAGTTTGCCTATGACAACGGCCAGTGGTTCCTGCATTTGGGCGACACCGGGCTATCGCTATGTCACGGCCACGGAACCGCTGTGGCAGCAATACATCGACGAGGCCGCGCAGGTCGGCTTCAACAAGATCCGCACGTGGTTCTGCAGCGGCCGGCACGACGTCGCCGCGTTGTTCGTCAAGGACCGCCAAGGGTTGGACCTGGCGTACTGGGACGAGATCGAACGGCGACTGGTTTATGCGTTGGAAAAGTATCCGCACATCCAGTTCCAGTTGATTCCGTACGGCGAAGACTGGCCGGAACTGGTGCGTTACGGCCAGGGCGACAAAGCCGCGCTGCTCGTGGCCCGTTACGCCCAGGCCCGGTTCTCTGCCTTTCCGAATGTGCAATGGTGTTTTTCCAACGACGGCAACGTCTCGCCCGCCGAGGGAGGGCGCAACGTCGCGCCGGCCACCATCCATCGCATCGGGCGCGACATGCGGGCGCGCGAGCCCTGGGGCACGCTCTTGACCAATCACCAGAAGCGATTCCAGGGGTACTCGTTCGTCGATGCCGACTGGTCGGACATCATCACGTTGGAAGACCGAGACCAGGTGGCCGGCGGGCTAGTCCTCAAATACCGCGCGCTCTCGAGGGACGATCCGGTGGTGCTCGACGAGGACCGTTACGGCAACTATATCTCGCCGAAGCACGACCGTTACTTCTTCCGCCGCTTGATGTGGGCCAGCCTGCTGAGCGGCGGGCACGCGACCTACGGCGGCTTGAACACCTACGCGCCGTATTCCGCCACCAACAAGCTGCAAGGCATGCACGGCTACCTGACCGCTGTGCGCGACGGACGGTTGGACGACGGCGCGGCGGATTTCCCGCACATCGGCCGCTTCTTTGCGGAAACCGGTTTCACGCTGGTCGGCCTGCACCCCCAGCGACGCCATGGCTGGCAACGACGGACACAGTGTCAAGGTGGTCGCTGGCCCCAAAACGATCATTGCCTACCTGCAAAATCCCGACTCGCGCATGCCGGAAACCGCCAACGTCGCCGAAACCCCGGCGATGTGTCGCTTGCGCCTGCCGCCGGGCAATTGGCGAATCCGCTGGTACGATCCGCGCACCAGGCGCTGGCACGCGGCCCCGGATCGACAGGAGATCAGCGGCGGTGACACTCGCGATTTCAAGTCGCCTTTCCCCGGCGACGCTGTGTTGGTCTTGAGACTTCCTCCAGAAGATTAGGATCGGCAAAGGAATAACTGTCGTGTTTTCAGGTGAGCGGCAAGGCGCTAGCCTCCGGTTTTTCGGCCGCTCCGAAACCGGTGAAAGATTAGGTGAAAGATTAGGAGAGCACACATGAACCGACGCCGCTTTCTTCGGCAAACCGGGGTCTGGGCAGCAGGTGCCGCCTGGACGTCCGGATTGCGATCGTTTCCGATGGCCTTCGGGGCCGAAACTCCCGCGCGGGCTGCGACGGCCGGTCCGCTGCGGGTTCACCCGGACAACCCGCGTTATTTCGCCGATGGTAACGGCCAGGCCGTCTACCTGACCGGATCGCACACCTGGAACAACTTCCAGCACAACAGCGTTTACCCGGCCGTCGATTACGACGAGTATCTGGACTTTCTCCAGCGGCACAACCACAACTTCATCCGCCTCTGGGTTTGGGAGCAGGGTGGTTGGGATCCGTGGGCCAAGGACCACGTGCCGGTCGGACCGCTGCCCTACGCGCGCACCGGTCCCGGCAATGCCCTGGACGGCAAACCGAAGTACGATCTCGCCCAGTTCAACGACGAGTACTTCACGCGATTACGGCACCGCGTCCGCGCTGCCTGCGACTGCGGCATCTACGTGTCGGTGATGCTGTTCGAGGGCTGGAGCGTGGAGAAGAAGGGCCAGGTGGGCAACCCCTGGCAAGGCCATCCCTTCAACCAAGCGAACAACATCAACGGCATCGACGGCGACCTGAACGGCGATGGCCAGGGGCCGGAAATCCACACCCTGAACGCGCCTCGGGCAATCCTCGATCTCCAGCAGGCCTACGTGCGCCGCGTGATCGACACGTTGAACGACCTGGACAACGTGCTCTACGAGATCGGCAATGAAATGCATACCGGCTCGGTCCAATGGCAGTACCGAATGATCGACTTCATCCACGCTTACCAGAAGCAGAAGCCTCGGCAGCATCCGGTCGGCATGACCGGCGCGCCGATCGACAACGCGGCGCTGTTTGCCAGTCCGGCCGACTGGATCTCGCCCACCTCGAAGGACGGCTACAACACCGACCCACCCGCTGCCGACGGCCGCAAGGTGATCATTTCGGACGTGGATCACGTCTGGCCGCGAAACTTACCGCAATGGCCCTGGAAGAGCTTCACGCGAGGGCTGAACACCGCGTTCATGGACCTGTACGGCGCGACCAGGATCGGCGACAAGGAGATCAAGGGATTGAAGTTCGCCGGCGACTGGCTCGACCATCAGGAGACCTCGCGCCGGCGGATGGGCCACACCCTGAGCCTTGCCTGGCGAGTCAACCTGGCCGCGATGACGCCACAGGAAACGCTGGCGTCCAGCGGCTACTGCCTGGCCCATGCCGGACCGCGAGAAGCGGAGTATGTCGTCTATCTGCCGGACGGAGGAAGCGTCAACGTGGACCTTTCCAAGTCGCCCGGAACGCTGGCCGTGGAATGGATCGACGCCGATCAAGGCCGCAGCACGCCCGCCGGCGAAGTGCCAGGCGGCGCGGTGCGCAGCTTCAAGGCTCCGTTCACCGGCGATGCAGTCCTCTACCTCCGAGGCCGGAAGTAGTCGGCGGGCCGACACGCGGATCCTTCGTTCCGTCCGAGTTTTTTCAGGTTGACTTCCCCAAACTGCCCGCCGCGCCGGAGGGCACGTTCTGGGCTTCCGGCCACAACAATAACAAGTGTTTCGTCATCCCCGAATGGGACATGGTCATCGTCCGCCTGCCTCGATGGCAAGGCGAAGGACGAGGTGTGGAACGGATTCCTGGCGAAGGTCGCCGAGTCTTTGGAAGGAACCGTCCAGCCATGAAAACGACAGGCGTCCTGCTTTCCAGCCTCTCTTCCATCTTGTATCGGAAGATCACGCGGTAGCTCGTGATCCGCAAGCGGCGGGGCTGCAGACGAAGACGGTCGCCAACGCTCTCCGCGAACTCGCGTACGAGCGGCACACTCAGTGTGAACAGCGCATGAATTTGTTTTCATAGTCGGCCAACGCCCGATCAAGGACGCGTTTCCGCAGGCTCACCGGCGCGGACCGTTACCACTAGGCATGGCATTGACAATGGCATTGCATATGGTATTCTTAGAACCAGGCGGGGAGCCCGCGAGGAAATGAGGCAACCGATGTGCCGGAGCGACAAAAGCCCTGAAAACAACAACCGCGCCGGGAATATGGTGAGGTGGTCATGAATGCGACGCTGACGGTGGACAAGGCTGGCCGAGTGGTGATTCCCAAGAGCATTCGCGAGAAGATGCACTTGCAGGAAGGCTCGCGTCTGCGATTGGAACTGGTGGGCGATCGGCTGGAACTCAGTCATGAACCGGACGAAGTGCATCTGGAGCGCCGCGGCAAGCGTCGCGTGATCGTGGGCTGGGAGGGGTTTGACGCTGCCCAGGCGGTCCAGGAGGCTCGTGAAGAACACTTGGACCGACTAGCCGGCAAGCGTCGGGAGACCTGAGCGTGGATTTCATCGACACCTCCGTGCTGGTCGCCGCCGTGGTGGCGTCCGAACCGCACCATGCAGTCTGCGGTCGTTTGCTCGACGTGGGCGATGTGGGCTTCTACATCCACGGTCTGGCCGAATTCTTCAGCACGTTGACCGGCGGGCGAAAGGCGTTCCGGCTGAGTCCTCAACAAGCCGTGGAACTTCTGGAAGCCGACTACGTTCCGCTCCTGCAGATTACGACGCTCACCGCCGCCGAAACGCTCCGCGGCATGCGCGAATGCCACTCCCGCGGCGTGCAGGGCGGAGCGATCTTCGACTATCTGCACCTCGTCGCGGCTCGGAAAGGCAAGGCCGAACGGTTGTATACGCTCAACGTCTCAAACTTCCGAGCCTTTCATCGGGACGGCGATCCGGAGATCCGAAGCCCGTAGCACGGTGTCGAGCGCCTCGCCGCAGTCGATCTGACGAGCCGTGGCGGCGGGGTCGGGCGGGGACGGCTGCCGGAGATGCCGGAGTCGAACTTAGGGAAATTCCCGGTCGAATTCCGCAAGAAGTTTTCTTGCCCACGATGGACGGGCGTGCTGCGAGGGCGACGGTTTGGTGCCCGCAGTTCTACGGCACGATCACTGAACTCGTCGCATCGGGCGATGTGTTGAAGGGCGAGTGACCAGGGCTTGGGTTGGGCGCCGCAAGGTTCAAGGATGCCCTTATTACTCGGCAGCGGGCAAGCCGTTTACCGTGAAGCTCGAACGCCTCGCTGGCGACAAGCTGCGCGCCGCGTGGTTTGATCCGCGCGAAGGTATCCACCACCTGTTGAATGAAGTCGCACGACGCGGCACGCGGGAGTTCACGCCGCCCACTCAGGGCGAAGGCCAGGACTGGATTCTCGTGTTGAACGACGCCAGCCGGAACTTCCAATTACCCCAATGACCGGAACAACACAATACCGGGCAGAAGATACATGAAATCTCACGGAACGCTTCCAACGACTTGACAACTCGCTTCACGGCGCTGAAAGTGAAACGGGCGGAAACCATCCATGTCATCCTCCGCCGCCAGGATGATGGCTAGCCGCCGCGGTGCGTCGATCGGCTCGCCGTAGTTACGATGAGACCGTGAAGAAAGGAGCTTGGGATGTCTGGGATCTTGCGAGTGGCCGTATTCGTGGCGTTTGCGGCTTGGCTTTCGATCCACTTTGCCGGCGCGGCCGGCGCGGCGGACGACGATTCCGGCGAGCCGTTTGTGTCCGCCGTGCGGGCCTTTGCCGACACGGTGCTGACGCACGGGCGAGATGGCTACGGCCCGCAGAAGACGCCGCTGTTTGTGGACGGGCTGGAAGTCGAATCGCTGGAACCGGCCCGCTGGCAGAACAGCGGGCAGACTTGGGTCCTGTCCAACTTCGCCAGCCAGCAACCGCTGTTTCGCCTGTTGGACGGATTGACCGGGCTGACCGGGGAAGCGCGATATCGCCAAGCTGCCGAGGAGGCGGCGCGGTACGCTTTGAAGCACCTCCGGACTCCCAACGGACTGCTGTACTGGGGCGGCCATCTGGCCTGGGATCTGGAGACGGAGAAGCCGGTCGGGCAAGGTGCGGACACGCACGAACTGAAGACGCATCAGCCCTACTTCGAGCTGATGTGGCGGGTGGATCCCGAGGCCACTCGTAGACTGATGGAAACCATCTGGGCCGGCCACGTACTGGATTGGGCACGCTTGGATTACAACCGGCACGCCAACGCCAAAAAGCTGGTCCGTCCGCAATGGGATGCCGCCTTCCTGGAAAACATCGAGGTTCCGTTCCCGGCCGAGGGCGGACACTTGTCCTTTGCGAACGTCACCCCGCCGCTGCTGCGCGCCGGAACCATGCTCGCCGTGCTGGGTGATGACGGCGAGGCCCTGACTTGGACGCGGCGGTTGTTGCACCGCTGGCAGCAGGGCAAGGATCCGCGCACCGGCCTGTGCGGCGGCCAGTTGAGTTATCGTGCCGAAGACCGTGCCCGGGATGCGTTGGGGCACGTACACCCTGCCATCAACGAAGCCAAGATCGTGGCCAGCTATCACCAGACCTCGCGTTACCACCATCTGCCGCTGGCCCAGATGCAAGCCGGCGAAGCGTTGATCGCGGCGGGCGGCGAGCGAGCAGAGCAGGGCCGCGAGTTCATCGACTGGGCGTTGGCCGACCTGACCGTCTACGCCCAGCGCAGCTACGATCCGGCGTCGGGTACGTTCATCGCGCTGATGACCGACGGCACGCCCCTGCGCTGGCAGGAAGCGAAGACCGGGTACTACGTCCCCGAGTCGTTCGCACCGCTGGCGCCGGACGGTGTTTTGCTGTGGTCCTACGCCACGGCCTGCCGGCTGGGCAGCGAGGAAGTCCACTGGCAGATGGCGCGGGCGATTGCCAAGGCGCTGGACTTGGGCGAAATCGGCGAACGAAACGGGGCGCGGGCGTTGCGTCACGAGACGAACGAAGCCGGTTGGCACGTGATCTACGCCCTGCTGGAACTGCACCGTGCCACGGGCGACCGCCAGTTTCTGCAGTTGGCCCGCCGCGTCGGGGAGAATGTGGCGAAGTTGCAAACGCCCAGCGGCCTGTTTCCGCGGCCGGGCCGCACGCACGCTCGGACGGGGGACGAGGTTCCCTTGGCACTATTGCACTTGGCGGCCGTCCTGGCCGGCCAGTCATCCGTCTTGCCGCCCCCGACCCTCGACAGCCGTTTCTTCCATTGCGAATACCACGGCCCCCTGGCGCCGCACCAGCAGAAACGGGCGGACAAACGCACCTACGACCATCTGGTCTACTACGGCGGACCCTGAGCAAACCGCAATCCGGCAACGATCGGGTGCTGGTGCTGGAAACGCCGATTTTGATCCAAGGAATATGTTCATGACCTCAGCCAAATTCGTCCGTTCTCTGTTCGTTCTGCTCGCGATGTCAGCCAGCGTCGCCGCGCTAGCCGAACAACAATCGGTGCTTTCGGTCGACGGCAAGCGATTCGGCGGCGAGGGCACCGCAGGCGCCCCCGGCATCCGCTGGTACTTCGAGTACGTCCGATCACAAAGATCGCGGTAGATCCGTTGCGTTCTGGCGAACAACCGGTGCGGTGGGAGCGCCGGCATCGCGGCCTTCGTACACACAGAACGAATTCATGCCCCGTCGAATATAACCAAAAATCTTCCGGACGGATATTGCCAGCCCGAGCCGATTGGCGCGGCATGGACGTTTTTTTCCCGATTCGGCGACATATTCGCAGCCTTGTGGCATACCGAATCCAAGACACGCGGAAATCGGGAACTTCCACGGCCGTTTCGAAACAGATGGGAGAGGTGTAAAATCATGAAACTTCAGACGATTCAACATGCCGATGGCCCCCGTGACCAGCCAACCTTTCCTCCCGTCGCCGGCATCCAATGCAGCAGAGTCTCGAACAACGCGACCGCCCCGCCGCCGTGGCGACAGCGTCGTCCTGGAGTGGCTGGGAGTCGCCGACGATCAGTCGCTTGGCCTTCGTTCATCCACAGGCCCCGCCCGATTTGTGTAAGATGAGTTGTCAGCATCACAGCATCATTTGAAAGGTTCTCTTTCCATGTCCCCCGATCCGATTCCGCGAGGAACGAATTCACGATTCCATGTGCCGACCAACATCCCGGCCCTTCTTCTGTGTGCCCTCGCCGCCGTCGCGGCTCAAGCGGTCGAGCAATGGGACCATGGCGAAGTGGTGTTCCGCGGACCTTCCGGCGGAAATCCGTATGCCGACGTGAGTTTGCGGGCGCGGTTCACACAGGCCGATCGGACGATCGAAGTGCTGGGCTTTTGGGACGGCGACGACGTGTACAAGGTCCGCTTCTCGCCGCCCGCGCCGGGGACGTGGCGGTACGAGACGTCGAGCAACCGGCCGGAACTGGACGGCAAGTCCGGCTCGTTGACCGCGACGGCGCCTTCGGCGAACAACCACGGACCGGTCGAGGTCTTCAAAACGTACTACTTCCGCTACGCCGACGGTACGCCCTATCACCAGTTCGGCACGACCTGCTATGCCTGGACACATCAGCCGGAAGCGATGCAGCGTCAGACGCTCGACACGCTGGCCGCTTCGCCGTTCAACAAGATCCGCTTCTGTGTCTTTCCGAAGAGCTACACCTACAACCGGAACGAGCCGGAACGGTTCGCCTTTGTCAAGAAACCTGACGGGAAGTTCGACTTCACTCGGCCCGATCCGGCATTCTGGCGGCAGTTGGAACGACGGATCGACGATTTGAAACAGTTGGGGATCGAGGCGGATCTGATCCTTTGGCATCCCTACGACCGCTGGGGTTTTGCGGAGATGGGTGCCACGAACGACGACCGCTATCTGCGGTACGCCATCGCGCGGCTGGGCGCCTTTCGCAACGTCTGGTGGTCGCTGGCCAACGAATTCGATCTGATGGCTCCGGGCGCGATGGCCAATCATCGGGGCGACAAGCAGACGGCTGATTGGGACCGGTTCTTCCGGATTCTGCAGAACGAGGATGGGCACCAACGACTGCGCGGCATTCACAACTGTCGCGGTTTCTACGATCATTCGCAGCCCTGGGTGACGCACTCCAGCATCCAGCGTCACGACGTGCATCGCGTGCTGGAATGGCGCGAGCAGTACAGGCGGCCGGTGGTGATCGACGAATGCGGCTACGAGGGCGATATCCCGCAGGGTTGGGGCAATTTGAAGCCCGAGGAGATGGTCCGCCGATTCTGGATCGGCACGCTGGGCGGCGGCTACGTCGGGCACGGCGAGACGTACCAGCATCCAGAGGATCTGCTGTGGTGGTCCAAGGGCGGCGTGTTGCACGGGGCGAGCCCGCAGCGGATCGCGTGGCTGAAGGAGTTCCTGGCCGATTCGCCGCCGTTCGACGAGTTGCAGCCTCGGAGCGAAGAGCAGGAACGTTTGGTGCTGTCCAAGCCCGGCGCCTACTATTTGGTCTACTGCCAGAAGCCGGGGAATGCGACGATCGAGTTGGCAGGCCAGCAGCCCTACAAGCTGGATCGGATCGACCCCTGGGCGATGACGATCGCGCCGCTGGGCACCGCGCCGGCGGGACCGTTCGAACTGGAGGCGCCCCGTTCGGATGTGGTGTTCCGGGTGACGCCGTACCAAGCCGGCGAGCGGTTGCGGCCCGAGGCGAAAATCACCGCCTCGGCGACCGAAGGGCAACCGCCGCTGACGGTCAAGTTTGCCGGCTCGGGCGGCGAGCGGACTCGCTGGGACTTTGGCGACGGTGCGACCAGCGACGCGCCGGAACCGACGCATGTTTTCAAGCAGCCCGGACTGTACGCGGTCACGCTCACCGTGACCGACGCTGACGGCGGCATGGCCCAAAGCGTCGTGCAGATCGCCGTGGACCGCGATGCCACGACCCCGATCGTGCGGGCCGGATTCGAGCGGGACGAAGTGCCGGCGCTCAAGCTGCATGGCACGGCACGGCGAGGCGCAGCCGGTTCGCTGCATTTCCCCGACGGCGCGCCGTGGGGCGGGGCGCGAGGCGAGGACCGGGCGATCGATGATCTGCGCGGCTTGCGGTCGTTTACGATTCTCGGATGGGTGAAGCCAGAGAGTCTGCAGGTCGGCAGCGGCGGCAATCGGATCGTATTCTGCCTGAACAAAGACCGCTCGGGCGTCGACCTGGTGTGCCACGCCGACGGCAGATTGCGTCTGGCGGTCAACCAGTGGCCCGACTCGGTTCAGAACGACAGTTCGTCCGGCAAGCTGAAGGTCGGCCAGTGGACCTTTTTCGCAGTTACCTACGATGCCACGCAGCCGCGCGACAATGTAAGCTGGTACTTCAGCGAGCCGCGCGACGCTGCCGGACCGACGGTGGTAAAGCTGGATCGCAAGACCACGTACACGGCCGGTGCCGTCGCCGGCGATCCCGGCCCGCTGGCCATCGGCAACTTTAACGAAACCATGCGCAGCTACGGCCTGGACCGCCAATTCCGCGGCGAGGTACGCGACCTGCAAATCTTCGGCAGCCGCATCGGCCGCCGCGGGGCATTGACGCACGAACAGATCAGCACCCTTCAACAAGAGAAAACGAGAGAGCGATGAGAAGCATTTGCCAATTGTTGATCGTGGGTTTGGTTTCCGTGACGGTGGCCGCCGCCGGTGGCCTGGCAGCGGAGCGTCCCGTAAGGCTGTCCGGGAGCGTCCAGAATCTGCTGGTAGGAGCCAAGATCTCGGGCAACTTGGAGTCCTTCAACAAAGGCCTGCGCGGAGCGGCGGATCACATGGTCTACAACCCGCAGCAGGCTGAATTTGTGCAACCTAGCGAATGGCACGAATACGGCGTCGGGTACGGACAAAATCTGGGCGTCGTGCCGCAAGAGCGGCCGGCTTGGTGGATGGCCGAGTGGTCCGAACCGGTCCAAGCGAATTGGATTTCGCTGACCGGCGCCTATCCCAATCAACGGCAGCCGGATACGGCGTGGAAAATCGAGATCCGCCGCAACGGCCAATGGACCACTCATGCTTCGGGCGTCGCCGGCTGGTACGACAGCGGCCAATACGCCTGGGGCGGCCCGGACACGGAACCTGTCACGCTGGACGCCCTCCGCGTCAGCGTCTTCAGCAAAGACGAATCGACGCCGCTGAAGAGCATCCATTTCCGCGGCGAACCGGGGCGGTCTTGGATCGTGGCTCGATTGACGCACGACAATGTGGTGATGCCGGCGCCCTTCCAGGCCCGGATCACGCCGCTGACCGCGCCGGTGATGGCCGGTCAACCGGTTGCATTCGACGGCAGCGGCTCGACCATCGCCGCCGGGGAATTCACTTGGGATTTCGGCGATGGATCCACGGCCGAAGGGAAACGGGTCGAACACCGTTTCCAGCAACCGGGCATCCGCCAAGTCGCCTTGACGGTCTCCGACGGCAAGCACCGGCACACCGTTCTGGCGATCGTGCGAGTTCATACCCCGGAGACGCTGCATGTGCCTCAAGTCCACTTGGACACGGACCAGAAGAACGAGCAGGACGATCAGCACTATTTCGGTTACGCCCTGTTCAGCGAGTTGGACGTGCTGGGCGTCAACAGCGTGCATCACGGTGGCGGCCAGGAACTGGTGAACTACCGCGAGATCCTCCACGTGCTGGATCTGGCTCAGCGCAGCGGCTTGCCGGAGCACCGCGTGCCGCTGATCTTCCGCGGCGCCGATGTCCGACTGTCGCCGCCAGCCAGCGGCAACTGGTACGACACCGAACCGGAAGTCTCCGACGCCAGCGACGCGATCCTGGCAGCGGCCCGCGGCGCCTCGCCCACGAATCCCGTCTGGGTTGTGCCCGTCGGCCCGGGCACCAACGTCGCTTCGGCGATTCTTCAAGCCCGTGCGGAAGGACTGGAATTGAAGGACCGTCTGCGCGTGATATGGTTGGGCGGCTCGAACAACGCGATCATTCGCGAATTCAACGGCAACAACGATCCGTGGTCGATGGTCGTCATTGCGCACAGTGGCCTGGAGACGTGGATCGTTCCCGCACCCGTCGGCGCTCGCGTGGCGATGGACAAACGGAAGGAAGGCCACCTGTACGCCGACAACCCGCTGGGTCAGTACCTGAAACAGATCATGCCGGACCGGAACAAAGCCCTGTACGATGCCTCCGCATTGTCGGCCATTATCAGCATGAGGCTCGATCTGGGTTGGATCAAGCAAGTGGAACAAGTCGACGTCGCCGGCCCGGATCACGATTACGCCTGGACCCGCAGCGAAGATCCCGCAGCCGTGCGAGTGATCCGCGAAATCGACCAACGGGCCATGCAACAGGACTTGTTTGGTACCATGAAAGGCAACCCGACGCGGCTGATCGGCGTGGCGGAACGCTGAAATTCAGCAACACGAAAACGCCGGAGGGTGAGCGAAAGATGATCCGCCAGATTTGCCTGGCGGCTTGTTTCGGAACGGCCTTGCTCGCGTCATCCGTCTTGCTGCGGGCCGGTGAGCCGCGTTCGGAGCGTACTACGGTGGCGATCAACGGAGTTTGCTGGCTGATCAACGGCCGCGTGACCTACCCCGGCGCCGAGGCGGAGGGGTTGCTGATGAACGTGCGGATGGTCAACGTTACCTTCGAAGACCGCAACCGGGACGAATGCCTCGAACGACGGTAACTCACTCTAACTGTAACAAAGCCCTCTTGATCCCCGGAGCCACCCGCCATGAAACCCACCGCACGATTCCTGCCTGTCTTTTTCGTCTGCCTGTTAGGTTCGATCACCGCCGCGTTCGGGCAGACGGGGTTGGAACGGATCGGGAGCACTTCCGAGGTGCGCGATGCGCAGCGCATCCAACCTTGGACGGAGAACCCGCGTTATTGGCAGTACCGCGGCCAGCCGGTCCTGCTCCTTGGCGGCAGCAAGGACGATAACCTGTTCCAGATCCCCGACTTGGACGAGCATCTCGACGAAATCGTGCGGGCGGGAGGCAACTACATCCGCAATACGATGAGCGATCGCAAGGACTACGGCTTCGAGGTCTATCCGCTCAAGCCGCTTGCCGACGGCAAGTACGATCTGGACAAGTGGAATGAAGAGTACTGGCGGCGGTTCGAGAACATGCTCCGCGGAACCGCCGCGCGGGACATCATCGTGCAGATCGAGGTCTGGGACCGATTCGACTATTCGACCGTCAACTGGCCGCCGCATCCGTACAACCCGAAGAACAACATCAATTACACCCACGAGGCGTCGGGCCTAGCGCCGGAATATCCCGACCATCCCGGCAGAAATCGTCAGCCGTTCTTCTTCACCACGCCCAGGCAGCGCAACAACACCCTGGTTCTCAAGTACCAGCAGCGTTTCGTGGACAAGATGCTTTCTTATTCGCTGCAATACGACCACGTGCTCTACTGCATCGACAACGAGACGTCGGGCGAGGAAGCCTGGGCGATCTACTGGGCCGAACACCTCCACCGCCGCGCTACCGAGGCGGGCAAGCAGATTTGCGTGACTCAGATGTGGGACGCCTGGGATTTGAAGGCCGAGGAGCACCGCCGCACGTTCGACCACCCCGAGCGATACCGGTTCGTCGACGTCTCGCAGAATAATCAGAAGAAGGGCCAGGAACATTGGGACAATTTCCAGTGGGTGCGGCAGTACGTCGCCAAGGTTCCGCGTCCGCTGAATACCACGAAGACCTACGGTGCCGACGGCGGCCGCTTCGGCAACCAACGGGACGGTATTGAACGTTGGTGGCGTCACGTGATCGGAGGCGTCGCCTCGGCCCGCTTCCACCGGCCGGGACCGACCGGTATTTACGGTCTGGGACTGTCCGAACCGGCGGTCGCCTCGCTCCGGGCCGCCCGAAAGCTCGAATCTCTCGTCAAACTCTGGGAGGTCGAGCCGGATGCAACCCACAGCCTGCTGTCCGACCGCGCGGACAACGAGGCCTACCTGGCCGCAGCGCCGGGCCGGACCTACGCGATGTACTTCACCGACGGTGGCTCGGTCGGACTCGACTTGCGCAAGCACCCCGGCCGCCACATGCTCCGCTGGATCGACATCGCCACCGGCGAGTGGGCCGGCACCAGCGACGTGGCCGGCGGCGCCGTGGCTACCATCGCCGCTCCCAAGAAAGGCCATTGGCTGGCCGTCATCGTGCGGCAGCAGAATTGACCGCTTTCGTAAGTCACTATTGGTGCGTCGGGGGTCTTTCCGGACGAGCAGGTAACTTGCCGCGAGTGGCGTTGATTTCGCCCACCCATCGAAAGCAAAAGCAGGAGCGTTCAAGATGAACGTGACACAACCAACGGCGGGAATTCTGCAGGTGGCGGTCGCAAGCCGTGGGCTGGGCAGTTGTCGGCGAGGCTTCTGTTTCGGGCATCGGGCCGTCTTGCCTTGGGCCGTGGTCATCGTCTGCCAACTTGCCTCGCTGGTACGCGCCGCCCCGGTGCATCCTTGGCAGACGGTAGAGATCACGCTGCAGGCGGTCCGCGAGTACGAGGACGCCTATGCTGGCGAACAGGTGTGGGTGGATCTTCAGGGACCGGAGTTTTCGAAGCGTTGTCACGGATTCTGGGATGGCGGAAGTACATTTCGCGTGCGCGTGATGGCGACCGCGCCGGGCACTTGGACGTGGCGCAGCGGTTCGAAACTCGACGATCCTGGTCTGTCCGGCAAGAGTGGCACCTTGACCGCGATCTCGTGGACGGAAGACCAACGGCGGGCCAATCCCAATCGCCGCGGCCAGGTGCGAATCGCGGCGGGTGGACGGTATTTCGAATACGCTGACGGGACGCCGTTTTTTCTGTTGGCCGATACCCTGTGGGCGGGAAACACCGCGCGCTGCGGCTTGGGAGCCGGCAGCGACGGACCGTTTTTTCAGTACCTCGCCGATCGCCAGGCCAAGGGCTTCACCGCCGTTTTGATGCAACTGATTCACGGCTACGGCGACTATCCGAACGGGCAGGCTCACCGCAACGAAGGCGGATACGCATTCCTCGATCGCGATCCGGCGAAATTGAACCCCGCGTACTTCCAGGCGCTGGATCGACGCATGGCGGCGGTCCGTGACCATGGATTTGTCGCGGCAGTGCCGGTCATGTGGTGGGGCAAGACCAAGCAGTGTCTGTTTACGCCCGAGCAGGCTCGCCGCATCAGCGCCTACTGCGCGGCGCGTTACGGCACGTTCAACTCGCTGTGGAACGTGTCGGGTGAATACCAATACACCTTGGGCGACTGTGGCTGGACCCCCGCCGATCTCACCGCGTTGGGCAACACGGTGCAGCGGTACAATCCGTGGAAGCATCCGCTGTCGATCCATCCCAGTTCGCGAACCAACTGGAAAGCCCCGCACAACCGGCAGTCGTCCAGTCCGTTTCACGGCGAGTCCTGGCTGGATCATCACTGGTTGCAAACCGGCCAAACCACAAATCAGTTGTTCAATATCGTCACCCGTCTGGACGAGAACCGCGATCTGAAGCCCCCCGTGCCGGTCTTCCTGTCCGAAGCTTGGTACGAACGGACAACCGAAGCCGAATCGACCTATCTCACGCGTTGGCAGGTTTGGACCGCATTTCTGAATGGGGCGGCCGGCTACGGCTATGGCGCCTGGGGATTGTGGCAATTCTTCGATCCCGACGATCCGCACGGCGAACCGGGCAAGATCACGAGCCATCCCACCACGGCTTGGCGCGAAGCGATCCGTCTGCCCGGTTCGGCGCAGGTCCGCCATGCGCGCACGATTTTGGAATCGCTCGATTGGTGGAATCTCCAACCCTGCCGGGACGTGTTGCAGGTAGACGGACGGCCGAATCGACTGCCAACCGGCACCGACCTTTCCCCGCCCCATGCTGCGGCCATCGGCGACGGCACTTGGATTGTCTATGTGCCGCGCGGGAATCGAAACGCTGTAATCTCGCTCGATCATGGCACTGCCGCGAGGATCAACGCCCAATGGTTTGATCCGCGGCAAGGAATTCTTCTTGAACGGACGCTTACCTTGCCGGCAACCACCCGCAGACTGCCGCCGCAGCCAGCGCCTGCAGACGAGGACTGGGTGCTGATTTTGAAGCAGGACGGATAACGGCGAACCGAAGGATTCCTCTTCAAACCGGATGATACCTTGAAGCCCCGAATACAACACTTTCCCACGGCCAGTTTTCCTCAATGATTTCCCTTTCCCTTTCGACAGGAACCTTTACGATGATCCACGCGAAACCCTCTCGCCGACACGGCTTGTCCCTTTTGATTCGGTTGTGCCCGTACACCGCCTTTGCTGCGTTCAGCTTGGTCTTCTCGGTGACGACCATGGCCGCCCAGCCGCAACCCGGGAAGATGCGGGTGATCATCGATGCCGATACGGCGAACGAGGTTGACGATCTGTTCGCCATCGCTCGAGCCCTGGTAGCGTCCGAGTTTCAGATCGAGGGGCTCACGTCGGCGCTGTGGCGTCACCGTGGTACGCCCAATTCGGTGGAACTGAGCCAGGCGCTGAACGAAGAACTCCTCGACCGCGCCGGGTTGCGTGACACCATCGCCCACCCTCAGGGCAGCGCAGAGCCTCTCCGGGACATCCGCACCCCTCAGGATTCGCCTGCGGCACGGCACATTATCCAGCGGGCTCATGCCGGCAGTGCAACCGACAAACTGCATGTGCTGATTCTTGGCGCCGCTACCAATCCCGCCTCCGCCCTGCTGCTCGATCCGACGATCGCAGACAAGGTGGTTTTCGCCTTTATCGACGGGGATTTCCGCGACGGAAAATGGGGGCCGGGAATCTATAATTGGAAGAACGACATCGCCGCAGTCCAGGTGATGTTCGAGTCTTCGGTCGAGTATTACCACATGCCGGCGCCTTCGGTCAGCGGCGACCTGGTCATGACCCGCAGCGACGTCCAGCAGCACCTGGCGGGCCGCGGCGCGCTGTGGGATTTCCTGGTGGAATACTGGGAAAAGCACCCTCGTTACGGCAAAACCGAGCGGACGCGGATGTGGGATGTGGCTTTGGTCCAAGCCTTCCTGCGTCCCCATCTGGCACAGCGCACCATCACCAGCGCGCCTATCGTGCATGCCGTAGATCGAGTCGAGCAGTTCCCGGACAATCCGCGTCGAGTGACCGTATTCAGCAAAATCGACGTTTCTGGCATGCTCGCCGATTACTGGGAGGCCACTGGTGATCGTTGAAGGATTGCCCGGATGGTGTTCGACAGCCGGCCGCCAAATCGGTCGCTGCGTTCTTCCGTTCGACGCGCAGTCCGGGGACTTGATCGAAGTCGCGGAGGTTGCTCGACAGGAGAGTCTCTTGATGCGTGAGGGCAACGGCAGCGATCTTCAGGTCCGTGGTCCCGATGCGAATACGATCGTGGCGAAGCCGTTTGAACTCCTGCGCAGCCGCATAGTTACGGCTCATCGGATCGTCTAAATGGCGCTGTACAATAGTAACCGTGGTTGCGCAGTTAGGCGACAAGACCATTATATTTCCCGAGAGATTTCAGTTTTTTGGCTCCGAGTCTTCACTACAAATCGAATCTGGAGTTAATCGCTCGGGTAACTCCAGATTCAGAGCTTCGAGGATGCGGGTTTGTTCGGGATCAGGGCGTGCGACACGCCGCAGGGCCAATTTTTTTCCCTCCGTTGTCTCCAGCAGGATGTCCCCAATCTTGATCTTGCCCAACTCACGGAGGATCACCTCCGGGGTCATCGGCCGAGGCTGGGGCGAGGCCTCTGCGTGTTCCACGTCGGGCTTGCGGATGAGCGTTTCCAGGCCCGCGCGTCGGGCGAGTTCCGCCAGCGTAGACCACAACGCGTAGGCCAGGATACAGACGAAGATATGGGCCTCGGTGCGGCCTGCGTAGTGATGCCAGACGGGACGCAACCGCAGATGGCTCTTGAGCACGCGAAAGGCGTTTTCCACCACCGTCAGTTGCATGTAGTTTTCCCAGAACTCGGTGGACGTCCAGCCGTCTTGATTGGTCCGCATCAAGGACACGCCGTCGCCAGCCAGGGCCGCCTTGAATTCCGGGATGTCCCACGTCCATTGGAGTCGACACGGGCTGTCCGACACGGTGATGGTCACGAAGGGCCGAGCTTTGGGGAAGCGTTCCTTGAGCCGTCCTACACGCTCCAAGATCTTGTCGCGATTTTTCAGTCGCCCTCGCGTGACCTGCCGCTCGAGGCGTTTCAAGGCCAACGCCAGCCCGCGTCGCTGACGGCGGCGAATTGCGCGTTCCTTTTGGCGGCGGGGACGACTGCGACTCAGCAGGTAGTTGGCTTCTTCCCGCGGCACCAATTTCACCTCCACCTCGGGGTGCTCTTCCATCCTCTGCCAACCTTCGCGGCCCAGCTGGTCCTGGAATTCACTCAGCCCGCTTCGCCGCAGAGCCAGCAGGTAGCGACGGCCAGGTTGACTCAGGAACGCGAGTGTCTGCTTGCTGATCATGCCGCGGTCCATCACCCACACGCGCTGCGACTTTCCAAACCGCGTCTCCACCGCCGTCACCACCGTCTCCACCGTCTGCACGTCGCGCGTGTTGCCGGCCAACGTCAGATGCGCCAGCGGGAAGCCTTCCCGCGTGACCACCAGGGCCAGCACCACCTGCACGCAGTCACTGCGGTGATCCCGCGAGTAGCCTCGCTCCGCCAAGTCATTGCTTTCCGACAAGCCTTCGAAGTAGGTACTCGTCAGGTCGTACAGGAGCAGGTCATATTCCAGCCGGAACAGGGTCCCCAAGCGTTCCTTCAGATCGTTCTCGATCTGCTCTTGCGCCTTCACCAAGGCATCCAACGTCCGGTACAAACGGTCTTTGGTGACTTCGGCGTCGGGCACGCCTAAGAGGTCTTCCAAGCCCGTGGAGACATACCAGTGCTCGGCCAAGGCGAACTCGCTACAAGGAGCGCACAAACGATTGATGACTTCGATGGCCACGATCTCGGCGGGAGCCACCGTCTCTCGGCCCTGCGGCACATGGCGGGCCACGATCTCATCCAGGTGCAGCCAGCCCCACAGCCAGCGCGCCAACCACACATCGCCGAAGCTGCGGGGATTGGTCCAGCCCACCGAGCCTAAGCGGATGCGGACGACGTCCGGATCGTCGGGGAGGGGAATTCGTTCGTCGTCGGGAAACAGCCGCAATTGCCGCGCATCGCCCTGGCGATTGTAGAAGACCGCCGTGCGTTGCCAGCGTCGCTGTTGGTCGTGATTCAGTTCGCCAAGATAGGCCACGATGTGCTGTCGCGGTCCGGTATCGGTGCGCACGCTCTCCACCAAGGCGTAGTAGGTGTGTGCCTTGCCGTCCTTGTGCCGCTTGTAGGGTCGTAAGAACACGGCCGCCGCCTCCTGTGCCTCCAAGCATGGCGAGGCGGCTCACCGAAAAGCAAGGGCCTAGGTCTTCACTACACGGCCCGTGGCCCGTTTCCACTACCGAAGAGCCCGTGTTTTACCGGGTCTCTGCACGCGGAAACCCACGAAAATCGCCTCAGTTTTCTTCAAACTGCGCAACCACGGCTAGGTTAGTTCGCCACACAGGGCACGGAGTTCAGTGAGGGTCATTGGTCTTGACTTCTCGGTGTTCTCTGTGACCTCTGTGGCTATCCGCATTCCATCAAAATCACAAAGAAATTCGCTTGATCCCGTCAACAAGTCGGGATTGGCTGAAATTGATCAGGAGCGCGCGCTTCAACCCAGTTGCTTTCAGGTATGAAAGGACCTGTGCCGTGGCTACGTCAGGCAGTTTGGCTACTGCTTTCAGTTCAACAACTACTTCGCCGGCCACCAAAAGGTCAAGCCTTTGTCCTTTGATCACGTGTCCCTTGTAGATCACATCAGTTTCCTTTTGTCGTTCATACGGAATGTTTCGCAAGCCAAGCTCATGACAAAGGGCCTCTTCGTAAATCGACTCCAGCAATCCTGGTCCGAGGATGCGATGGACTTCAATCGCCGCACCGATAATCTTCTCCGTCAATTGATCGCTCACGATTGTTTTTTTCCCCTTCCGTTCTCGGTGTTCTCCGTGATTTCTGTGGCGAGAGTCACTCACACAAACCACTTTCCCGCAACAACTGTGTCAGTCGATCCTCGACAGCATAGGCCGCGTCGAGGCTGGTTTTGAGGTTGGTGACTGCGTCGGCCACCGAGATCGTTTCCGCTTCGACGACCGGCTCGACGTAGCGCGGGATGTTCAGGTTCCAATCGTTTTGCCGGATTTCATCGAGCGGCACCAGCCGAGCGACGCCGACGACATCCTTGTGGCCCGCGTACCACTGATAGATCCGGTCGACGTGTTCGGGCAGCAGTTCTTCGGCCCCCATGCGGAACAGCGCGCCGTGGGGCAGGACGACGGCCATTCGACCCGACTTGGGCGCCATCGACAAAATCATGTGCTGGACCCAGGCGTAGTCACCGCTCTTGGCCGGCGGCAGGCCGGCGAAGTTGCGGCCGTAGGGATCGCTGCTCCACACGTCGTCGCCCCACTTTTCCAGCGAGAACGGCGGATTGGCGATGACACAGTCGAACGCGGCCAAGCTGTCGCCGGTGTGGAACGCGGGTTGGCGAAGCGTATCGCCGCGTACCACGTCGAAATCCTCGACGCCGTGCAGGAACAGATTCATGCGGGCGATGGCGGACGTGGTCATCCACCGCGCCCGCGTTCAACAGGCCCTTGCTCAGCACCAACACCGCCGCAACCATGATGACCGCCGGATGGGCAAAGCCCGCAAACGCGTCCTCGGCGGTCACAAGTCCACCAAACGCGACGGCCAGCAGGGCGGCCAAGGCGACCAGATCGTGCCGCCACCGTCCCCAGACGAACAACCCGAGAGCAGCCGCCAGTACGAGAAACACGAATGCCTGATCCTGGGAAAACATGGCACAAAACTCTTCGCCGCCTCGTGATTGCGTTCGACCGCTTCGCAGGGACCGCCGCTTGCCGGGCACGCAATCACGGGATTGTACCACGGACAGACCGCTGGGAAACGAGGCGAAGCGTGACGGGCACCGATACCCCAGGCCGCCCGCTACGGGACATCGCAGGCCGTGAGCGGGTGTCCCAGGCGGGTGTTCTAGGCCGGATTGCCAAGCCGCGCCGGACCCAATAGGATGAAGGGCGTTTGGCTTCCAGACCGGGCTGACAAAACGATCAGCGAACATCCACGAATCAACTTGCGGACAGAGACCTGCGATGCGTATCATTTATGCGGCGATTTTGCTCCTTCTGCTGGCCGCTGCCGCCGTCTTTTGCGTGCAGAATCTCGGCTCGGTCACCATCCGCTACCTCGGCTGGCAAGCGGTGATTCCGCTTCCCTTGCTCGTGGTTCTCATGTACCTGCTCGGCATGATCAGCGGCTGGGGCTTGTTGTCTTTCCTGAGGCGGACCATTCGTGTTGCCACCGAGGCGAAGAAGTGATCCTTGCGTTCCCTGTCGTCGAGGACGACCGCGTGGTAGGAATTCTGACCCGCAACGATTTGCTGGCCGGGTTGACCCAAGGCGAACCGCAGACCATCGTCAGCGAGTCGATGCAGCGCGAATTCGCGACGGTTCAGGCAACGGAAATGCTGGAAACGGCCTTTCAGCGTCTGCAAAGTTGTCAATGCCACACCGTTCCCGTCCTGCACCTCGGCGAACTCGTCGGCCTGGTCACCATGGACAACGTCGGCGAGTTCGTGGCGATTCAAGCCGCGTTGGAAACACACCGGCCTGGGGAACGTTAGTTTCGCGTTTTGAACAGGAGCTTGCGACAATCCACACGCAAGCAGGAAGGCAGTCGAGTCGTATGGAATCAGGCAGTGAACGATCTTTCCATGTCGAGCGACCGCATGCGCTGAGTGCGGACGACGTGTTCACAAGACTGAACAGTTCTGCGGAGGGTCTGTCCGCCGCAGAAGCCGCGGAACGTCTGAAAACCATCGGCCCCAACCGGCTGCCGGCGGCGGCGAAAGAGGGGTTGTTGAAGCGGTTTTTCAAGCATTTCCACGACTTGTTGGTCTACATCCTGCTGGCAGCGGCGGTCGTCACGATGGGACTCGGGCACTGGGTGGACACCGGCGTGATTCTGGCGGTGGTGCTGGTGAACGCCGTGATCGGATTCATCCAGGAGGGTAAGGCCGAGCAGGCATTGGAAGGCATCCGCAAAATGCTTTCATTGCACGCTCACGTCCGCCGCGATGGCCAATGGGTGGAGATCGAAGCCGACGATCTCGTGCCGGGCGATATCGTACGGTTGCGGTCGGGCGACCGTGTGCCTGCGGATGTGCGGCTGATCGAGGTGGTGAACCTGCGGATCGAGGAATCGGCGCTGACCGGCGAATCGGTGCCGACCGAGAAAGACACGGAGCCTGCGGCGCCCGAAGCGGGGTTGGGCGACCGTCACGGCATGGCCTACTCGGGCACGATGGTGGCTGCGGGCCGGGGCCGGGGATTGGTCGCCGCCACGGGTTCCGCCACGGAATTGGGGCGCATCAACAAGATGATCGCCGACGTCGAGACGCTGGCCACGCCGCTGACCCGGCAGATGAACCGCTTCGGCAAGATCCTGGCCGTGGCCATCGTCGGTCTGGCCGGCCTGTTGTTTGTCATCGGCCGCCTGTTGCACGATTTCACGCTGGACGAGTTGTTCCTGGCGGCGATCGGTTTTGCCGTCGCCGCGATCCCCGAAGGCCTGCCGGCCATCCTCACGATCACACTGGCTCTGGGCGTCCAGCGCATGGCTCGCCGCAACGCCATCACGCGCAAGCTGAATGCGGTCGAGACGCTTGGGTCGGTCACGGTGATCTGTTCCGACAAGACCGGCACACTCACCCGCAACGAGATGACCGTCCGGCACGTCGTCACGCTGGAGGGTCGCTACGAGGTCACCGGGATAGGCTACCAACCCGAAGGGGAAATCCGCTGGGACGACCGGCTGGCGCCGCTGGAAGAGCATGCGGATCTTCGATCGCTGGTCGAAGTCATGGCGATGTGCAACGACTCGGAAATCGCCGAGGCGGACGGCCAGTGGAAGGTCATCGGCGAGCCGACCGAAGCATCGCTACGAACCTTGGCCCGAAAAGCCGAATTCGACGAACGGGACTTCGAACGGATCGCCGTGATTCCCTTCGAGTCGGAAAACAAGTTCATGGCCACGCTGCACCGGCTGCCTGGCGACGGCCAGCGAATCTTGCTGAAAGGCGCGCCGGACCGCTTGCTGGACCGGTGCAGTTCTCAGCGGACCGCGGAGGGCTCCACCGCAGACCTGGACGTTTCCCGATGGGAGCAGCAGATCGAGCAGTTGGGCGACCAGGGGCTGCGCGTTTTGGCCGCCGCCGCGCGTGACGTGGACGCCGGCAAGACCGAACTGGATCTGAAGGATCTCGAACAAGACATGATCTTCCTGGGCTTGGTAGGGATCATCGATCCGCCGCGGCCCGAAGCGATCGAAGCGATCGAGATCTGCCATCAAGCCGGAATCCGAGTCAAGATGATCACGGGCGACCATGCGGGGACCGCCAAGGCGATTGGCCGCGAGATGGGCATCGGCGACGGCGACCACGCTGTGACTGGTGCGGAACTCGAAGACGCCTCGGAGGACGACCTGCGGCGCCTGGTCCGCGAGAACGATATCTTCGCCCGTACCAGCCCCGAACACAAGCTGCGGCTGGTCCAAGCGCTGCAAGCCAACGGGGAAGTCGTGGCGATGACCGGCGACGGCGTGAACGACGCCCCGGCGCTGAAGCGGGCCGACGTGGGCGTGGCGATGGGCGTCAAAGGCACCGAAGCGACGAAGGAAGCCGCCGACATCGTCCTGGCGGACGACAATTTCACCTCGATCGAGCGCGCGGTCGAGGAAGGCCGTACGATCTACGACAACCTGCGCAAAGCCATCGCGTTCATCTTGCCGACCAACGGCGCCGAAGCGTTGGTCGTCCTGACGGCCATCGTCTTTGGATTCGTTCTGCCGCTGACACCCGTCCAGATCTTGTGGGTCAACATGGTCACAGCCGTCACGTTGGCGCTGGCGTTGGCCTTCGAGCCGGCGGAACCGGGGTTGATGCGCCAGCCGCCGCGCAAGCCCGGATCGACCATTCTCGACAGCGTCCTTCTCTGGCGCATCGGTTTCGTCTCGGTCCTGATCGGCGGAGCGACCATCGCCGTCTTTTTGATTGAAAAGCGGTACGGCTTGCCGCTCGACCTGGCTCGTACTCTGGCCGTCAATACCCTGGTGTGCAGCCAGGCATTTTACCTTTTCAACAGCCGCTATCTGCGCGAGTCGAGCCTGGCCTTGGCAAGGCTGTTTGCCAATCGGGTTGCCTGGCTGGCCGTCGGCGTGCTGGCCGTCCTGCAACTGGTGTTCGTCTACGCTCCCTTCATGCACCACTGGTTCGGTTCGGCTCCCCTGGCGCCGCGGCATTGGCTCATTCCGCTGGGCGTGGGTGCGGGAGTCTTCTTCCTGGTCGAAGTCGGAAAGACGGTCGTCCACCGATGGTTGACGCCGGCGGTTCAAGACAAGGGATCATCGGCATGAGTCTGGTTGCGTGGCTTGGAATCATCTTTTGTCTTACTTGCGCCGCGTCATTCAAATGCACATGGACGCAACGGAAAGCGACATCGCCCGCATGGAGGGACAGGGGGCGCTCAATTTCCTGGACATTGACGACGTTCCGATCGATGAGGAAGGCGAACTGATCGATCGGGACAGCGTGCTGCAACTGGAGTCCAAGCGAAAGCTGGGCGATCTCATCCAGCGTTTCCAGCTCCCGTCGGGCAATTCGGAAGATATCGTCGAGGAGGACGTCATCCTGCTGTGGAACGAGCACCCGCGCGTTGTGACGGGCGCCGACATCCTGGGACGCCTGCTGCGGGGCATCGCGCGGCCAGCGTTGTCACCGCCCGTGCGGGCTGGAGCATCCAGTACCAGCACCGGGCAAAACTCCCCAGCGGAGGCGCTGCAATAAACGTGGCAGAGGATGACTTCGGGGCGTGAGGATGATTTTTTCCGGATTCTGTGACATATTTGTTGACTCGCGGCATACCCTTGCCTGACGTAGTATTGCGACCGCAAGCAAAGTTCAAATCCAAGATTCGAAGTTTTCGGGCGCAAGCCCGGGTTAGGAGAGCAACCATGAACCGACGCCGTTTTCTTCAGCAGACCGGGTTCTGGGCAGCAGCTGCCGCTTGGACGTCCGGATGGGGATCGTTTCCGCTGGCCTTCGGGGCCGAGACTTCTGCACGGGCCGGGACGGCCGGGCCGTTGCGGGTCCATCCGCAGAACGGCCGCTATTTCGCGGACGCTACGGGCCGTGCCGTGTATCTGACCGGCGCCCACACCTGGAACAACCTTTCCGACATCGGTGTCGGCGACCCGCCGGCAGCACTCGATTTTTCCAAGTACCTGGACTTCCTCCAGCGGCATCATCACAACTTCATTCGGCTGTGGCGGTGGGAAGTAACTCGCTGGGATGCCGGGGCCACGCCGCAATACACACCCAAGGCCGACAAATATGCCGTGGCGCCGCATCCTTGGAAGCGCTCGGGGCCTGGCTCGGCCTTGGACGGCCAGCCGAAGTTCGATCTCCACCAGTTCGATCCGGCGTACTTCGATCGTCTCCGGCAGCGGGTGCGCGCGGCGCAGGACCGCGGCATCTACGTCGGGATCATGCTGTTCGAAGGCTGGGGACTGCAGCATCTGCCCGAGGCGTGGAAATCGCACCCGTTTCATCCGTCGAACAACGTCCAAGGCTTCGACGGAGACGCCGGCGGGGATGGCCGCGGACTGTTGACGCACACCTTGAAACTGCCCGCGGTCACTCGTTTGCAGGAAGCCTACGTTCGCCAGGTGATCGACGCGGTGAACGACCTGGACAACGTGCTGTACGAGATCATCAACGAGAGCGGCGCGTACTCGGTCGAGTGGCAGTACCATCTGATCCGGTTCATCAAGGCGCAGCAGCAAAACAAGCCGCAGCAGCATCCCGTGGGCATGACCTTTCCGTACTCGCGCGACGCGAAACAGCGAGGCACGAACGCCCAACTGCTGGCCAGCCCGGCCGATTGGATTTCGCCCAATCCCGATGCGCCCGGCGGGTACAATTACCGCACTAATCCGCCGCCGTCCGACGGTTCCAAAGTGATCCTCTCCGACACGGATCACTTGTGGGGCATCGGCGGCAATCCCGACTGGGTCTGGAAGACCTTCGTGCGCGGCCACCACCCGATCTTCATGGACCCCTACGACAATCGCGTGTTGGGCAAGGCGGCGCCGGAATCCTGGGATTCCGTGCGCGCGAGTCTGGGGCACACGCGGCGGTTGGCCGAGCGTTTGGACTTGGCCGCCATGACGCCTCGCGAGGACCTTGCGTCGACCGGATACTGCTTGGCCAATCCCGGCCGCCAGTACGTGGTCTACCTGCCCGAAGGGGGCCAGGTCGAGGTGGATCTTTCGGTCGCGACGGAGCCGCTGGCGGTCGAGTGGATCGCCCCGGTTGCCGGAACGAGCCACGCGGGCAAACCGACCGCGGGCGGAGCCAAACGCAGTCTGCAGTCGCCTTTCCGTGGTCCGGCGGTGCTCTTGCTGGGCAAGCCAATGTGATCGATACGGACAGCCACAACGATACGATGTGTATTCCCGCGGAGAAGAACCCATGAATGCCATAATTTTGCTCATCCCCTTATTGGCTCCAGGCGAGTTGAAGCTCCTGGAGAACTTCGCCTCAAACCCGTCTTTTGAAGAAGACCGCGATCGCGACGGCCAACCCGACGGCTGGCAGGGATCGGCTTACGACTCGCCGGCCCAACTCGCCTGGGACGACACGGTCGCTCGCTCCGGCCAAAGGGGTCTGGCGATCCGCGACTCGGCCGGGCCAAGTGACCCGCGCGACTGGAAACGCTGCACGGGCCGCTGGACGTCCGAGCGCCATCCAGTTCGGCCGGGCAGTCGCTACGAGCTGGAAGTCTGGGTCAAGACCCGCCAAGTGACTGGCCAAGCCTATGCCCACCTGGCTTGGCAGCGCGGCTCGAAGTGGCTTGGCGAAACGCCTACTCAGCGCGTCTCGGGAAGCGGCGACTGGCAGCGACTGAGCGTCTCGGCGGTCGCGCTGAACGAGGCCGACAGCCTGTTGGTCTCGCTGAACCTGGCCCGAAGTCAGGGCACGGCCTGGTTCGACGACGTTCGGGTCTCGGGCATCAGCGAGATGCCGCTCCGCGCGGAATACGTGTTCAACGACACCGCGGACTGGTTCCCGTTCACCTTCGCGCCCGACGACACGAACCTGGACAGCATCGATCTGACCGGGCTGCTGGACGCCCCGGCGGGCAAACACGGTTTCGTGGAGGCGAGGCCTGACGGACACTTCTATTTCGCCGACGGCCGGCGGGCCCGGTTCTTCGGCACGAACGTGGGCGGCGCGGCCTGCGCTCCGCCAAAGGACCAAGCCCCGTGGATCGCCGCTCGCCTGGCCAAGTACGGCGCGAACATCTTGCGCCTGCATTCGATGGATGGCCGCTGGGGACGGCTGATCGACTATCGTCGCGGCACCAGCCAGGATCTCGACCCCGAGGCCCTGGACCGCATGGACTTGTTCGTCGCCGAGTTGAAGCAGCGGGGGAGCTACATTTCCACGTGGTCTACCCGCGCGACGGCCTGTTCGTACCGGAGCCCGATACCCGCGAGGCCAAGTATACGCTCCACAACTTCCTGACCTTCACCTCCAAGGTCCGTGCGGCCTTTCCCGAAGAGGCTTACCGCGGCACGGCGGACGCGGTGGTGGCCTGCGGGCCCTGGGCCCACGCCCAGGTCGAAGCCCCGGCCAAGGTCATCCGGTTTTCGGAATCGCCGTGGGAGACGTGGCTCTATCCGCAGTACGTGGCGGCCGGCCGCAAGCTGGGCCTGCCGGGCCATGAGGCCCTGACGCCGGATGCCCAACGATTCGTCAGCGACACGCGCGAACTGACGCTCGATTACGGCCGAGGCCTGCTGACGATCGACACGCCGCGGACGAAGGCGACCATCGGATTCCTGGCGGAAGCGGAGACGATCGATCTGCACGGGTTGGAAGTGCGGGCCCAAGTCCCCTTCGCGGCCGTAGCCGCCACGTCGCTCGACGGCCACCCCATCGGTCAGTCGCGGCGCGTGCTGCTGACGGCTGTGGGCCGCGCCGAGAACACCGGCCAGGCCTGGTGGCCCCCGGACGAGAAGCAGCGGACCCGATCGACCATGTCCTGGATGCTCTCCAGCCAAGGTCGGCCGCCGGTGATTACCGAGCCAATCCGCGGGGCAATCCGCGTGCGGATGCCCGGCACGGCCAAGGTCTACGCCCTCGACCCGACAGGCCGGCGCATGGCGGAACTGTCGGCCACGACCGAGGTCGGCACGGTCGTGCTTGACCCCGCCCAGGCCAAGAGCATCTGGTGCGAGATCGTGCTTCAGTAGCGAGCATCGCCGCGTGCTGAATTGGGTGTAGATGCTTGCCGAGCAACTTGCCGGACGCCACGCCCGGCGGAGTCCGCGCCTCTCCGTGCACCCAGACCCAGCGCTGGAGATAGCGTGCGACACCGACCTGGTCCGGAGAATCGTCTGGCTCCAGACCGCCCCATTTCGAAGGCACACGGCTCCACGAACCAGATTTACCTTTATTTACATTTACTACGGATGAATGTTAATAAGGCGTCTCCAGATCGAAGGCACACAAGCATCGCTGATCGACATTCTGGAACACGAGGCCGAAGCCGACGAGTCCAGCGAAACGCTGGACGTAAAGCTAGTGCGCCGATTCACGACGTACAGAACCCTGTCGCCGAAACAAAACGTGTGAATCCGTTGTCCCGGGCGGCGTCGCAACTCCCGCGCGGAAATTGCACAGGACTTCGGTTTCGGTTAGGCTCCGGCTGTAGATGGCGACTAAGTGGTAGACGCCTTCCCAAGTCCGGTTGCGGGTGAATTCGTTGCCCAAAGCCAGACGGAACGTGCGGTCCCAATTCGAAAAGTCGCCTCCGCGGACTTCCTGATTGCGCAAGATGCCGTCGACGTACAAGCGTTCCGTGCCGTCGCGGCTGCGGGTAAAGACCACGTGGGTCAAATCGGGCACAGCGGTTTGGTCCGGGCTGTGGATGGCCGGTTCGCCATTGCGGTCCTTTTCGGTCGTCCGCACGCGAGCGACAAAACGGGCCTGGTTCGCAGTCGGTGTTTCCAATCGGCTGCCCTGGCCCAACGCAAAGTTGCGATGCTCCGTGTTGCGCGACAAGGTCACAATCCGGGCCGGCCCGGACTGCTCGCCGCGGGCCGGTGTGACCCAGGCTTCGATCGTCAGTTCGTCGCTGGCCCGGCAGGCTTCGACGATCTTCTCGGCCGGTTGCGGAGAACCGAGCATCGCTCCGCCGGTGACCTGCAATCCGCCGGACGGCAGCCAATCGAACCCTTCGTCCGATTCCGCTTCCAAGTCCAGCGAGGGTTCGAATCCGGACTGGTCCCGCACCACCGTTCCCTGGCCTTCGTCGAAGCGGTACAAGGCAACAAGCGACTCGCTGATCCGCCCCGGCGATGGCTGGGCGACCAGCGGCGTGCCGGGCGCCGCGACCGCGAATTGCCCCCCAGAAACGAGGACTGCCGCGCGATCGGCGCTGCGCGTCAGGCGGACGCGGCCCTCGATCACGTCCAGACGCGTTTCCGCCGGAGCCGCCGCCAGCAAGAATCGCGTGCCCAGCACGCGGGCTTGCGCATGGGGAGTGGATGCTTCCAGCGCCGCTCCCTCGGCTTGCTTCGACACATGCGCGACGAGAGCGCCAGTCTGCAGAACGAGCCTTTTCGTCGACCCGCGACCTGTCTGGAACGTGGCGGCCGACTGCGGTCCGAAGACCAGCCGCGACCTGTCGGCATACTCAACCGAAGCGGCGGCGCTAGAGGGAACGACCAGATGGTCGCCCGCCGCTAACTTCAACCCGGCCCGCGCCGGCAACGCTTGTCCACCCCGCTCGACCACGACGCCTTCGTCCGACTGCGCCACCCGGGCGTCAACGGCCGTGCTGCCGAATCGCTGGTGATAGATCACCCCGACGCCAATCAGGGCCAACAGGCTGGCGGCCAAAACCATCCGGACAAACCGGCGCGCGGACGGTCGGCGCCGAGGTTCATGCCGCTCGACGACACGAACCGGCTCCGGTTCCGGCTCCGGTTCCGACCGGCGGACCAGTTCGCGGATCGTGGCCATCGTCTGCGGCGCCACGTCGAAGCGGTTCAACCGAGCGAGCAAGGCCGCTTCCAGGTCCAGCAGCGAAGCGTGACAGCGCAGGGCCTGGGGATCATCCGCCAGCAAACGCTCGAGTTCGGCAAACTCGGCGTCGCGGATGTCCCCGTCGACCAGTTTCAAGGTAAGTTCTTCGATACGATGCATGAGTCACCCTGGCGGGCCAGTCCCCGCTCGATACACTCCCGCAACTGGACCCGCACTCGCGACAACAGATTGCGCAAGGCGCCAGCGGTCGTGTTCATCCTGGCGGCCATCGTGCGGAAATCCAATCCCTCGTGATAACGCAGGCGAATCGTCCGAGCCGCCTTGGGCGGCAAACGCTGCAGGCAATTATGCAGAGCCTGCCGCAGCGACTCGTCGAAATCGACCGCCCGATCGTCATCCTCCCAGCGCTGGTTGACCAATTCCCCATAAGCTCTCAGCCGCCGATCGTATCGGGCGTGATTCCGCAAATGCTCGCGCACGGCGTTGCGGGCGATCGTCCGCAACCAAGCCCCGAAATCCCGGCCCAACTCGAAATCCGCCAGATGCACAAACGCATTCACAAACACTTGTTGAACAATATCCTCCGTCTGGCTCCGGTCGTACAACGTCAAGCTGACGATCCGCAGTATTTCCCGCTGATAGCGGTTCACAATCTCCTCGTAGTCGTCCGTATTTCCGCCCCGGACGCGCCGAACCAATTCGTCCGTCGTCAGATCGCATCCCGTCTGTGAATTCCTGCTAGCCACCGATCTGTCACCCTTCTGTATGCCGAGTCCCGTGAAATGTAACCAAAAATCCGTCGGCCGGATATCACCAGCCCGAGGCGATCCGCATGGGACGGGTGATTTAGGCCAGATTTTGTGACACATTCATGGACTCGCGGCATACCACTGTTACGGACACGCGGAAATCCGGAACTTCCGCGGTCGTTTCGGAACAGATGCAAGAGGTGCATAATCATGAAACTACAGACGGTTCAACACGCCGACGGCAGTCTCGAGATCCAGCGCAAATTGTCGCTCGATTGGCTGGAAAACTGCCAGGACGGCGATCCCCTGTTGTACGAGTCGAGTATCGTGTGGCTGGAGGATATTGCCACGCTGCCTTACGTGCGCGAGATGACCGCGCCCAAGTGCAAGAGCCGCCGAGGCCCCCGTGACCAGCCAACCCTTCCTCCCGTCGCCGGCATCCAATGCAGCAGAGTCTCGAACAACGCGACCGCCCCGCCGCCGTGGCGACAGCGTCGTCTTGGAGTGGCTGGGAGTCGCCGCCGATCAGTCGCTTGGCCCTCGTTCATCCACAGAACCCGCCCGATTTGTGTAACATGAGTTGTCCGCAGCATTGGAAAGGTTCCCTTTCCATGTCCCCCGATCCGATTCCAAGAGGAACGAATTCACGGTTTCGCGTACCGACGAATGTCCCGGTCTTTCTGCTGTGCTTCCTCGCCGCCGTCGTGGCGCCAGCGCTCGAGCAGTGGGATCATGGCGAAGTGGTTCTGCGTGGGCCTTCCGGCGGCAATCCGTATGTCGACGTGCAGTTGCGGGCGCGGTTCACCCAGGGCGATCAAACGATCGACGTGCCGGGATTCTGGGATGGCGGCGATGTTTACAAAGTGCGTTTTTCGCCTCCCACCGCGGGGGACGTGGCAGTACGTGACATCCAGCAAGGTTGGGGGAATATCGACGCTCCGACCATGGCCCAACGCTTCTGGCTTGGCACGATGAGCGGCTGTTACGTGGGGCACGGCGAGACCTACAAGCATCCGGAGGACATCCTGTGGTGGTCCAAAGGCGGCGTGCTGCACGGCGAGAGCCCGAAGCGCATCCAGTGGTTGAAGGACTTCATGGCCCAATCGCCGCCGTTCCACGAACTCCAACCGCTGGGCGATGACAAAGGCCGATTCGTTCTAGCCAAACCGGGCGAATTCTACTTGATTTATTGCGTGCAACGAAAACCGGAGACAATTCAACTGGCCGGCGAGCGCCCTTACAAAGTGGACCTGATCGAGCCCTGGGCGATGACGATCTCGCCCGCCGGCACGGCGCACGCGGGCGAATTCACGGTCGCGCCGGCGCGGCCCGACACCGTGTTCCGGTTCACTCCGTACGCCGCGGGCGAAGCAATTCGGCCCGACGCCCGCATCCAGGCGACTCCGACCGAAGACGTGCCGCCGCTGACCGTCTCGTTCCAAGCCGTCACCACCGTCGCGCGCGCGGACTGGGATCTGGGCGACGGCACCAAAGCCACGGGCCGCGTGGTCCAACACACGTACGCGGAACCGGGCGTTTACACCGTGACTCTCACGGCCACCGATGCGGGCGGCGGCGTTGCCGTGGCCCAAACGGAAATCGTGACCGAACACGAAACGACCGAGCCGTTGGTCCGTGCCGGTTTCGCCCGTGGCGAACAGCCCTTGCTCAAGCTGCACGGCACCGCCCAGCGCGGCCCGGACGGCGGGTTGCTTCTGCCCGCCGGGGCGCCCTGGGGCTGGGTGCAAGCGGGTGACGCCCTGATCGAGGAACTGCGCGGCTTGCGCTCGTTCACCATGCTGGGCTGGCTCAAGCCGACGAGCCTCGAGGTGGGCAGCGGCGGCAACCGCATCGTCTTTTGCTTGAACCGCGATGGCGACGGGATCGACCTCGTATGCCACACCGACGGCCGCTTGCGTCTGGCGGTGAATCAGTGGCCGGACGGGATCCGCAACGACAGTTCTCTCGGCAAACTGGTCGTCGGCAAATGGACCTTCTTTGCCGTGACCTATGACGCCAGCCGGTCCTCGGACAACGTGAGTTGGTATTTCAGTCCACCGCTGGACGCCCCCGGCAAGACGGATGTGCGGTTGGATCGGCAGACGACTTACAACAACGGACCGGTGGGTGCCGACCTGCGCGGTTTGGCCATTGGTAACTTCAACCAAACGATGCACAGCTACGGCCTCGACCGCCAGTTTCGCGGCGAGATTCGTGGCCTGCAGATCTTCGGCAGCCGCGTGAGTGGACGCGGAGCGCAATCTCTGGAGACGATTTCCGTTCCGACGACGACATTTTGAAGGAGATCCCGCTCTTGTCAGGCTATTCGAAGGAGCCAACGATGACCAGATCCAAGCTGAGTGGAATCAAGATGTCCGGAATACTCCTCCTCGTATTTGCAAGAATGTCTTTTGCGTTGGAAGGGCAAGACGCGGACGTGTGGCCCGGAGAGCGGTGGCACGCGGCAGCGCCCGATGCGGTGGGGATGGATTCCGCGCTGCTGGCCAAGGCCCGCGACTACGCCATGAGCGGCGGCGGCTCGGGCATGATCGTGCGCCGCGGCCGCGTCGTGATGCAATGGGGCGATCCGCAGCAGACCTATGACTTGAAATCCTCGACCAAAGCGATTGGCGTCACGGCGGTCGGCTTGGCTTTGATGGACGGCAAGTTCCAGAGCCTGCACAAGCCGGCCTCGAAGCACCACCCGACGTTCGGCGCGTCGCCCGAGGGCCATCTGGCTGACGACCGATTGGAGAAGATCACCCTGTTTCATCTTGCGGCTCAGACGGCCGGCTTCGACAAGCCCGGCGGGTACACGGAACTGCTGTTCGAGCCCGGTACGAAGTGGTCCTACAGCGACGGCGGCCCGAACTGGTTGGCCGAGTGTGTCACACTGGCCTATGGCCGGGATCTGCAGGACCTGATGTTTGAGCGGGTCTTTTCGCCGATTGGAATCGGTCGCGAGGACCTCCGTTGGCGAGCGAATGCCTATCGGCCCCGGGAAATCGAGGGCGTGGCGCGCCGCGAGTTCGGCTCGGGCGTCTTCGCCAACGTCGATGCGATGGCCCGCATCGGCTATCTGTATCTCCGCGGCGGTCGCTGGAACGATTCGCAGATCATCCCGTCGTGGTTCGTCGATGCCGTCCGGACCGTATCGTACGGCATGCGGGGCTTGGCGGTGGTCAAACCCGAGGAGTACGGTAACGCTTCCGACCACTACGGCTTGCTGTGGTGGAACAACGCCGACGGGTCAATGAAGGACGTCCCGCGCGACGCCTACTGGTCCTGGGGTTTGTACGACAGCCTGATCCTGGTCATCCCCTCGCTGGACATCGTCGTCGCACGGGCGGGCAAGTCGCTGAGCAGGAGCGACGGCGCCCATTACGCGCCCATCGAACCGTTCTTTACGGCGATCTCCGCCTCGGTCCAGGATCGAGGCCGCTGGCCCGGCGCCCCGTATCCCCCGAGCGACGTGATCCGGACAGTCGAGTGGTCGTTGGCCGAGACGGTCATTCGCCAGGCCGACGGCAGCGACAATTGGCCGATCACCTGGGCCGATGACGATCATCTCTATACCGCCTATGGCGACGGCGGGGGGTTCGTGCCCAAGGTGGACAGGAAGCTCAGTCTGGGATTCGCCAAAGTCGCCGGCGGCCCGGAGGAGTTCACGGGTGTGAACATCCGCACCGAGACTGGCGAGCGGCAGGGGGACGGGCACAGAGGCCCGAAAGCCAGCGGCATGCTCTTTCTGGATGGTGTGCTGACCATGCTGGTGCGGAACACCGGCAATGCGCAACTTGCCTGGTCCGAAGATTACGCCAGAACCTGGCGATGGTCCGACTGGAAGTTCGAGACCGGCTTTGGCGTGCCGACCTTTTTGAACTTCGGCAAGAACTATGTCGGCGCGCGGGACGACTACGTCTACGTCTACTCGAACGACCACGACAGCGCCTACGAAGCGGGAGACCGCATGGTCATGGCCCGCGTGCCGAAGGACAGAATCCGCGAGCAGGATGCCTATGAATTCTTCCGGGGACTCGATGGGCGCGGCCAACCGCTGTGGATCCGGGACATCCGCGACCGAGGCGCGGTCTTCGTACACCCAGGCCGCTGCTACCGGTCGGGGATCAGCTACAACGCCGGTCTGAAACGCTATCTCTGGTGCCAGATCCTCCCGGAGAGCACGGATTCGAGGGGCCCGCGCTATCAGGGCGGCTTCGGCATCTATGAGGCCCCCGAACCCTGGGGTCCCTGGCGCACGGTGTTTTTCACGGAGACTTGGGACATGGGCCCCGGCGAAAGCAGCAGCTTGCCTCCGAAGTGGATGAGCGAGGACGGTCGCACCTGCCACCTGCTGTTTTCCGGCAACGACTGTTTCTCCGTCCGCAGACTGACCCTGCATGTGAGATGAACTGGCCAACATGATACTCTTTGACGGATACCGACGAAGAATCGCGGGAAAGGAAAGGCGATGAATAGGGTACGAGTTCTCTCTGTTGTGGCTATCGCAGCGACCGTGTTCCTGCCGGTCGGCGGCGCCGCGGCTGATTATTTCCCTCCATCGGAATCGCAAGGCGGCTGGCGGAAGCTCGACGAGCCGGAGGATATCCGCAGGACGGCTGACATGGACCCGGCGAAGCTTGACGATCTCAAGCGATGGCTGCTGGAAAGCGACTCGCGGAATTTCGCAGCGGTCGTCATCCGCCGGGGGTATATCGTGCTCGAAGTCGAGCGAGGCAACAGCGCCAAGACGGACTCCCGCCGCGTGGCCTCCATCTCCAAGGCGGTTTGTGCAACGGTGTTGGCGATCGCGTCCGAGCAGAGTCGGCAGGGGCTGACTCCGCGCACGATGAAGTTCGACGACCCGGCTTTCGATTTCATCCCCTGGGCCCAGCCGCTGAGCGATCCACGGAAGGCTCAGATCACCGTCAAGCAACTGCTCAACCACACGTCCGGCCTGTGTCCCGAAGTGACCGGCGCCCCGAACGACGGCACCTGGGAGTACATCCTGGGACTCAGTAATGACCCTCGCACTGCCAAACTGGCCTTCGACCCCGGTACTGCCTGCGGCTACTCCACTCATGCCTTGCACCATGCGTCCCTGGTGTGCGAGACGGTCACCGGCAAGCCTTACGACCAGTTCGCCATCGAAGCCCTCTTTCAGCCGCTGGGCATCGAGCGATGGTGGTTTCAGGTTTTCGATGGCGGCGAAGGGATCGGCCGGCATCCGACGCACGGCCTGGGCATGCCCGCGCGCGACCTCGCCCGCATCGCTTATTGCATGCTACGTGGCGGACGGTGGAACGACCGGCAGGTGATCCCGGCCTGGTTCATCGACGAGACCGCCGCAGCCACGCACAACGTCCGGAGCCCGGAGATGCGCTGGAAACTCAATCCGCAGACGTTCTCCCACGGTTGGGAATTGCCTGCCGTCCGCGGGACGCCCGGAAGCCCATCCGAGGAAACACCTCACGGCGATCTTCCCGCCGATGCGCGCTACAAGCCCGGCTCGGGCGGCCAACTCGTCGCGTTTGTGCCCAGCCTCGATTTGGTCATCACGCGTCAAACCGGCGGCAGCGGCCAATGGGCCTATGAGGAATACCTTCGCCGAGCCTGTGCAGCGGTGGTTCGGGACTGAGTGCAGACAGCGCCTTGAAGTTCCACGAAGAAGATCACCCTGTTTCATCTTGCGGCTCAGACGGCTTCGCGCTGCAGCCGAACGGCACCCGAAACGTTTACCGGCCCGCGGCGCGTGGCGGTTGGGCGAGTTCTTCGGCGTCGAGCCGAGCGTTCCACACCTCCAACTCATCCATCGCACCCACCCACGGCTGGCCGCCGTTGCCCGGCACGCCCATGCGGAGCAGAACGCCTGGCGAATCGGGACGGCGGCTGTCCACTTTCGTCGCCACGGGTTTACCATCGACCAGCAGGACGAACTCGGTGCGATTGTCGGACTCCGGTCCCCATTGCAGCACGACGTTGAACCATTTGCCGGGTTCGACCAGGCGAGTCACGTCGGCACTGAGCCCCACGCCGTAGACGTGTGCATCGAGCCTCAGCGTGCGTTTCGCGACGTCGATCTGGAAGCGCACGCTGCACGGCGACGGGTGGTTCGGCGCGCCTTCGGTCTGCAAGGGCCACATCACCGACAGGTAGTCCGCCTTGCGGATTCGTTGGATTCGCTCGGGCGTGAAGACGTCGTCGGCGTTGAGCCAGAGACGGATCGTACCCTGTCCGGCGCAGGGCCACGTAGCGGGAAGAGGATACGTCAACCCCTTCGACGGTCTGAACGCCTTGCCGGGGCCGCGGGAGCCTTGCCCGCACCCACCGCCGCATAGAGCAAGTACGCCTCAGCCAGCGCGTTGTCGACGGGCACGGTGACCGTGTCGGGAAACGGGCCGGGCTTGACGTGACGATTCTTCAGGAGGACAGCCCCCCGCTCACGCGTGCCCAGATCGTAGGGGACGCCGTCGAATCGCTGCCGGCCGACCGGGAGATGCCGCAGGTCGCGCGGCCCCTGGTCGGTCCAGCCGCCCCGACCGTCGCCGGCCACGTCGTCGGTCAGGCCGCGGTTGAACGACGCTGCCAGATCGATCGGCACGAATTCGAGCCCCTTGCGCACGCTCTTGCTCTGCGCGTCGGAGGCGCGCACATAGAACTCGCTCCAATCGAGCCGCAGCCGGCTGGAATCGAAGCCGACCTCGGCGGCCAACTCGGGCCGGGTGAGTGTAAAGTCGAAGTGGTCGGGGTCGCGAAAAATCGGGCCGCTCGCGTAAACGTTCGCGGCACCCGTGTTGTACGCCTCGAATTCGTCGGCCGTGGCGCCCTTGCCGCCGATCCGCAGCGGCGGTTCGCCGCGGGCGGCAACAAACAGATTGCCCTCCATCAGGTTGCCGAACGTCCGCTCGTGCCGATCGTCCTCCTGCCGCAGCACGGTGGCGCGGTGCGCATTGTCGAAGGCGAGATTGGCCCAGCAGCGGTTGCGGGCCTGGCCGGCGGTATGCGGACGATCGAAGGAACCGCCGTAGTTCAGGCCGCCGCCCACGTTGGCCGCCACGATGTTGTTGTAGATTCGCCCGTCGCTCGAACTGGAGATGTAGTTGTTGTCGTCCAACAGGTTGTTCTCGAACAGCAGGTGCGAGGTTCCGCCGCTTCCCATGCCCTGGACGCCGCAATTGCTGGCGACGTTGTTGCGCAGGATGACGTGCTCGCCGTCGGCGACGCTGATACCGCCGTAGTTCACCCATTGCACGTCGCAGTTCTCGACCAGGATGTAGCTGCACAGCCCGCGGATCTGGATCGCCGTGTTGCGCGAGAAGTTCGCCAGATGGCGGATACGGAACCCGTCGATCCGGACGTGCGAGGTGCGGCACTGCTCGCGCAGCTTGTCGAATTGCGGCTGGTTGAGCAGGTTGTTGTTCGGCGGTCCGCCGATCGCGATCGCCCAGGTGCGCATCGCCACCTCGGTCAGTTCCCCAGTCACGCGCGACTCGTCGATCACCCGATCCGCGCGAACGCCGATCTGCGGCCATCGCGCGTCGGCCGATGACGCCGCGGCGATCCCCGCCACGACCCCAGCGGCCATCAGGAGCGAAATAACCCTGCTTGCCCTGCGCATTACTTCCTCTCCTCGGTTGTTAAAGGACTGCTGATAACCAACCATCTTCGGCGAAAGGGTACCATCATGGTCTCCACTTTGGTTGCTGCAATTTCTCTTTCAATAGCGCAAACGTCTTGTCGCGATCGATGTCTTTGCACCGTAAGATGGAACCTCTGGTGTTGTTGAAGCGGTAGGTCAGGTCCCAATCCACGTCCGGGCACTTCACGACTTCCCAGGACGCCAGATCCGGATCGACCAGCGCGGCGATGTCGCCTAGATCGAAGTCAAGTCCACTCCCTCGGACTCGGACGGTTCGAACTGGTACCGCAAGGGGTGCGACCCGCGGTAGATGGGGATCTTGCCCTCCAGTCCCGCCTTGTCCAGCAACGTCTGCAGCACTGCAACCGAGCCCTCGATGCTGTTCGGCCCGGCGTCTTCGACCGTGTTGTCGTAATTCGCGGCCACAAAGCCCTCGATCTGAAAACGATCCTGGCAGCACAGGGCCAGACCGATGGCCCACACGTCGTCGATCTCGTTCTTGGCATCGGTATCGATGATGCAGCGGATCCGCTGGTCCCTGGGCGGGATCACCGGAACCTTGCGGTCCGGCGCCCGCCGTGCCTGAATCGCCTCGCGTCGCTGTCGATACTCGTCGCCGCGGGCGAATTCCGATGTCAGCAAGACACACAAGGCAAGACTCGGGATGATCGCCCAGTGGCGATCGCTCTTCAATGCGTTCATGATGGATTCCTTGATTCTCCAAGTAGCCGCTTTCAGTACGCAGTACGCCGCACCGCGTCGAATGTCACAAGAATTCTCCGGGCGGATGGCAGCCGTTCGGGCAAATCGGCGCCTCGATGACGAGATTCCGCGTTTTCGTGACACATTCGCGGACTCGCGGCATACCGATACTTAGCGCGGTTTTGCGACGGCAACCAAAGTCGACCGTCCAAATCGAAGATCCAACTTTTTCGGGCGCAAGCCCGCGTTGGGAGTCAATTCATGAGACTTATGCAGCAAATGTACATGATCTGGTCCGATGCCGGCGGCCGATGGGATCCGCCGCATCATGGGCACAGCGACTACTGGTACAAGTGGAATCAGGTGAAAATTACCTTCGAGCTTCAGTAAAGCCGTGCAGAACCTTAGTATCCCGCAAGAACTTTCCTGATTCAAGGGAGTAAATCGGGGATTATCAAGCATAGGATGGGGGCATGCGACACCGGAGAGCCGGTAGATGGTGTGCTCGATCTCGAACGAAAGCGAACCGCCCACCAGGATCGCGGCCTTCGGGCTGCCACCCTAGCATGAGGAGAACCACCATGAAGAAACCAACCACAACCATCAACCAAAGCAAGCAAGCAATCACGTCATGCAATTCTTGACTCGCCTCCTCATCGCCCTTCCATTTGCGTTTGCCATGCTCAGCCCGCTCGCGGGGGGCGTCGCCACCGCACAGGCTGCGGAACAAACCCAGGCTTTTCCTCAGGTTGTTGAACGTTGGGGGATCTTCGAACTGGGCCTCAAGGGTCCGGCCGATGGGAACCCCTTTCAGGACGTAACCCTCTCGGCCCGCTTCCAGCAGGGCGACCGCGCCATCGAGGCGAAGGGCTTCTATGACGGCGCGGGCATGTACCGCGTCCGATTCTCGCCCGACACGCCGGGCCAATGGAGCTACGCCACGCACAGCAACCACAAGGAACTGGACGGCCGTGGCGGGACGTTTCTCTGCACGGACCCCAAGCCGGGCAACCACGGACCGGTGCAGGTTTTCGAAACGTACTATCTGCGTTACGCCGACGGCACGCCGTATCACCAGTTCGGCACGACCGCCTATGCCTGGACGCATCAGACGCCGGAGTTGCAGGAGCAGACGCTCAAAACACTCGCCGCTTCACCGTTCAATAAAATCCGCATGTTAGTCTTCCCCAAGCATTATGGGAAATGGAACATGAACGAGCCGGACCGGTTCGCGTTTTCCAAAGGCGCCGATGGGATGTTCGACTTCAGCCGGCCCGACCCGGCGTTCTGGCGCCAGTTCGAGCGGCGCATTTTCGATCTTCAGCAACTCGGGATCGAGGCCGATCTGATCCTGTGGCATCCGTATGACCGCTGGGGTTTCGCGACCATGGGCCGCGAAAACGACGACCGCTACCTGCGTTACTGCATCGCGCGCCTGAGCGCGTTCCGCAACGTCTGGTGGTCGCTGGCCAACGAGTACGACCTGATGGCGCCCAAAGCGACGAAAGGCCACCGCGGCGACAAGACGCTGGCCGACTGGGACCGTTTCTTTTCCATCATCGAGAAGGAGGATCCCCACCAGCGTCTGCGCGGCATCCACAACTGCGGACGCTTCTACGATCACACCAAGCCATGGGTATCGCACGCGAGTCTGCAGACGTCCGACATGAACGCCGGCGAGCGTTTCCGCCGCGAGTTTCGCAAGCCGGTCCTCTACGACGAATGCCGCTACGAGGGCAACGTGCCGCATGGTTGGGGGAACCTGGATGGGCAGACGTTGGCGAAGTATTTCTGGCTCGGTACGATGAGCGGCTGCTATGTCGGGCACAGCGAGACGTACGAGCACCCCGAGCACATTCTCTGGTGGTCCAGAGGCGGCGTGTTGCACGGAACGAGTCCGAAACGGATCCAGTGGTTGAAGGACTTCATGGCCCAATCGCCGCCGTTCCACGAACTCCAACCGCTGGGCGATGACAAAGGCCGATTCGTTCTAGCCAAACCGGGCGAATTCTACTTGATTTATTGCGTGCAACGAAAACCGGAGACAATTCAACTGGCCGGCGAGCGCCCTTACAAAGTGGACCTGATCGATCCCTGGGCGATGACGATCTCGCCCGCCGGCACGGCGCACGCGGGCGAATTTACGGTCGCGCCGGCGCGGCCCGACACCGTGTTCCGGTTCACTCCGTACGCCGCGGGCGAAGCGTTTCGGCCCGAAGCCCGCATCCAGGCGACTCCGACCGAAGGCGTGCCGCCGCTGACGGTGTCATTCCAAGCCGTCACCACCGCGGCGCGGGCGGATTGGGATTTGGGCGACGGCACCAAAGCCACGGGCCGCGAGGTCCAACACACGTACGCGGAACCGGGCGTTTACACCGTGACTCTCACGGTCACCGATGCGGGCGGCGGCGTTGCCGTGGCCCAAACGGAAATCGTGACCGAACACGAAACGACCGAGCCGTTGGTCCGCGTCGGTTTCGCCAGCGGTGAACGCCCCGCACTCACGCTGCACGGCACCGCCCAACGCGGCGCGGACGGCAAGTTGCTTCTTCCCGCCATGGCACAACCTTGGGGCTGGGTGCAAGCCGGCGACAAGCCGCTCGAAGAATTGCGCGGATTGCGCTCGTTCACCATCTCCGGTTGGGTGCGCCCGACCAGCCTCGAAATCGGCTCGGGCGGCAACCGCATTGTCTTTTGCCTGAACCGGGATGGCAACGGGATGGACCTCGTGTGCCACGCCGACGGTCGCCTGCGTCTGGCCGTCAACCAATGGCCCGACGGCATTCGCAACGACAGTTCCCCAGGCAAACTGGTCGTCGGGAAATGGACCTTCTTCGCCGTGACCTATGACGCAGGAAGGCCGCAAGACAATGTGAACTTGTATTTCAGTCCACCGCTGCACGCGCCGGGCACGACGGAAGTGAAGTTGGACCGCACGACCACGTACAACAATGGCTCGGTGGGGGCCGACCTGCGCGGCTTGGCCATTGGCAACTTCAACCAGACCATGCACAGCTACGGTTTCGACCGGCAGTTCCGCGGCGAGATTCGCGGGCTGCAAATCTTCGGCAGCCGGGTGACCGGCCGCGGCGCGCAAGACTTGGAAACCATTCGGAAGAACCTGCCCTGATGTTCACGCGGGGGAAGAACCTCCGGCAGCCGAGTGGGCCGCCGGGGTGCAATCGATTTGCAGGAAATCACCAAACATGGACCATGACTTTCAAGGGCAGCGATGATGAACAAGACCGGTTTCGTTCTGCTGATTCTCACTTTGGTGGCGATGCCCGTCTGCGCCGCGCCGCCGATGGGTGTGGGCACTGAACAGGGCGCAACATGGGTGGTGAAGAAGATTCCTGTGGCTGACTGCCGGGTGGTGCGCGGATTCGTGGGTGCGCCAGCAGACGGTTCGGTGCGCAGCGTGAACTACAGCGGACGCGCGGCGGAGTATCCCGCTAGAGCCAGCGACGGGGTTCAGTATGGCTTCAATAACAACGACGGAGTGCATATTACGCTGGCAGACGGCAACGGCTTTGATTGGGTGGTGGTCCGCGGCGGAGCGCGAACGCGTTTATATGCCGAGCCGGCATCTCTAACCGAACCCGAGGACCAGGCGCCACTCCATGTCTTTGCCGGTGGACCCACGACGCAGGTGGCACGTTTTTCCGAGCGGATTCGAGCCGGGTCTGTCCGTTTTTTCGGCACCGTGAAGGGCTCGTTGGCCGAGGTGGGGTTCTATCGGGTGGAACGTGATGCTCCGGTCGTTGGAACCCCAAGCAGCTTTCATCCAGGCGGCAAGATATCCCTGCCTCCGGCGGAGTCGGCCCATGCGCCGGAAAGTCTCCACGCCGCCATGCAGGAACGCTACGGGGAAGGCGATCGGGGCGTGCTGAGGCTGGAGGTGGGAGCCAACGGCGGCCACCCCTTGCACTTGCCGCCGCGGCAGGCCGTGCATTTGATAACGCCACCCTTCAAAAAACAAACCGGTTTGGCAGCCGTCTCGATTTCAGCAACGGTGAGTGGTTCGGCCGAACCAGTCTTGCTGCTGCTGGTCGTGCAGGACCCGCTGAACCCGAAACGCGACCTCGCATGGGTGGAGTTGCCGGTGGGGCCGGGGCGCTTTGATCTTGTGCTGGACATTCCGGATCAGGTGCTTCTTGCGGGAAGCCAACTCTGGCTGACCCTGCGTGCCGATGGCGATGTGACCTTGGCCGGAGCCGCGGCCTCAGCCCCACAGGTGCAACTGCACTTTGTGCCGGTCCAACAAGCCCTGCCCGAGGCGCTGGCCTGGCGGAAGTTCCTGTTGAAAAGTCTCTTCAGCGTGCTCTCCGAGCCGCGTCCCTGGGGAAGTTACCAGCGGCAATCGCGTGAAGAGTTCTTCGCCTCCGGACCCTACGCCGCCCAGTGCCCAGAGTTGTTTATGACCGTTGACCAGTGCCACCAGTTGGCGCCCGAGGACGACTTGGTACGGCAGTACCGCGAGTGGGTGTACTTGCATAACCTGCCGGAGCTGTCGCCCGTGTCTCCCCCACCTGCCCCCCCGGCAGGTGTTCCTGCTTGGGCCTGGTATCCGCGTCTGGCCTGGCTCGAAGCGGGTCGCATCGCCCAGTGGTGGCTGGACGAGCGGCTGGTCGAGACCGGTGAATTGGGAGGTGCGGTGGGCGATGACACCGACTGGTTCCAGCAATTTGTGGACCTGCCGTTCTTCGATGACGGCGGCACGGCAGCGCAACTGCGGGAAGCAGCAGTCCGACTAGCTGAGTTGGCCGATCAGGAGAACCTGCGCGGTGGCATCAACCTTCGTGCGACGGACGCCCTGCATGCTTACGAGGAGGGCATCAATCACCTGGCGCTGATGGCGCGCTGGTTTTACGGCGACCCGGTGTATCTGGAACGGTGCATGGATTCGGCGCGCAATCTGGAGAAGTTGACCATTCGCACCGAAGACGGTCGCCGCCTGTTTCGGGACTCTGACAGCATGGGCGCGCGCGATCTGGACAAACCCAGGCCACCCAAAGTGGACGGGCACGCCGCACCGCTGATGTGGCACGCAGCATTGCAGGCGGCCGATTACAACCGCAACCCGGCGGCGCAGCAGCTCCTGCGCGAATGGGCGGACACCTGGCTGGGTTCCATGAAGCCCGGGCAGTGGGCCACGGCGGTCGAGGTGCCCAGCGGCAAGGTGCTGGCCGCCCAGCCCGAACGCCCGTTGTATGGCGGGTATTGTTCCCAAGCTACCGTGTTCACCTGGCTCTACGCTCTGACTGGCGACGAACGCTACGTCGATCCGTTCCTGTATTACCTCCGTCGGGACCGGGCGCCGCTGCCGGCCAATGTGTTTCTGGGCGATCTCTACAACCTGAAGGCGCTGCTCGGCCTGGACCGGAAGGTTCTCGACTCGCTGGCCGTTCAGAATCCCGCCCTGCCGCTGTATCTGCGCGGCGACCCCGGGCCGCTGGTTCGGGCCACCATCGGCAGCCCTCGTCCCGGCTCCGCGGAAATTGCTTCCCTGTACGACGCCCGCCGTTGGCCGGACATGTACACCACCACGCACCAGTTCACCGACCGCGTGTTCCCCAGCCTTCTCCAGCATGCCTCCCTGGCGTATCTGGGCGGTTACACCCGGCGCAACAAGTTGAATCCCACGCAGGCGGTTAGTTGGGAAGGGTTCGGCACCAACTACGCCGCACTGGTGCTGGTCAACCAGCCGGATCGGTTCAAGACGCTTGTCTACAGTTTCGCCGAACGGCCACTGACCGGCCGCCTGCGATTCTGGGCCCTCGAACATGGTCGGTATCGCGTGAACCTCGGGCCGGACGCCAAGGGGGACCAGCAAATGGACCGGGCCGAAGTGACGGATACACGCCGGTTGGCGCGGGCCGAGGCGCTGGAACTGACCCTGTCGCCGCAAGCCGTCACCGTGATTGAGGTCACCCAGCTTGAGAAGCTCGAACCGCTCTGGCAACGGCCCGACCTGGCCCTGTCCGCCCGCGAGGTAACTCTGCAGGGGCAGACCCTCGCCGCCGTGGTGCATAACATCGGCGCAGCCGAGGCCAACGAGGTCCAGGTGGCCGTGTTGGACGCGGACGGGCGGACGATTGCCCGCAAGGCGCTGGGCCCCTTGGCCGCGCCGTTGGACCTGATCCCCAAACGTCTCCCGTTCCAAATCACTTTGCCTCGGCCACCAGCCCCAGGCTGGCGGCTGGTGGTCGACCCCGACGACCAAGTCGCGGAAATCTATGAGGGCAACAACTCGGTAGCCATGACCGTCAGTTCCGCGGCGAGATTCGCGGCCTGCAACTCTTCGGCAGCCGCGTGGGCGGGCGCGGGGCGCTGTCACTCGAAGACATTCGAAAGCAGGGACTGGCATTTGGGCCGTGACGCATCTTGGATTCAAAGCAACCATAAAACCGAATGAAAACAACCACCACCCACCACACCGGCTGTTCGAACACTGTGAGAATCGCAGCGCTCAAGGTCTTCCTCCTGGCGACAATGGCGGCGTTGGTTCATGCAGGGGACTTGGAGGTTGGCGATTTCACCTTTGCCGGTCCGCTCGGCTCGGATGGCGCCCGCATCGAAAAGGTGGCGAAGAACCATTTCCGAGTCAGCCTCGCGCAGGCGCCGAATCACCCGGAATGGCCGAACAAGCTGAACTTCCAGATCGTTCGCAACGCCAAGGGCAACGACTTGCGCTTGGAAGTGCTGTTTGACGGCGGCAAGGGCATGGCGTTCAACGAGTATTTTCAGTCATGGTCCTACGACGGCAAGACGTGGCAGCCGGTGCAGTGGGAGAAGGGTTACAAGCAATCGCCGCAGCAGGACTTCCTGACATTCCCCGTGTTCGAGCGCGACCGTGTTTTCGTCGGAACCCAAGTGCCGCTCTCCTTCGAGGAAGTGGAGCAATTGATTCAGCATTGGAAGAGGCATCCTTCCGTCCAGGTTCATGTGATCGGCGAATCGCTGAAAGGACGCAACCTGTACCGCTTGGAGATCACCGACCCGGCCAGCGAGATTCCCTGCGGGAAACGATGGGTTCACTACTTCGCCAACCAACATCCCGGCGAACACAATTCCCAGTGGCGGCTGGTCGGCATGGTGGATTGGATTCTCAGCAACGAGGCCGCACCATTCCGGCGCAACAGCATTTGTCATGTCATTCTCATGATGAGTCCGGACGGTCCTTCGCACGGCTGGTACCGGGTCAATGCCGAGGGCGTTGACATGAACCGGAGTTACCGGGCGAGCGGCTCCGACAAGACCTACGGTTCAACCACATGGACGGGCGGCCCCCACTCCCAATTCGGCATCACCGCCATCCTTTGCGAAGGCGCCGGCGCGTTGTTCACCAAGGAGGAGAACGTCGAGTCCGGGAAAGTCATCATCAAAGCCGTCGCCGATTACTACTCCGGCAACAAATAATCCAAGCGAATCGAGTTTCACTCTCCATGAAAACACGCACTGTCTTTTTTTACAAGGAAGACCCCAGGCCCAAAGCCGGCCGCGAGGCCTTTGCATTCAACTGGATCGCCTTTTGCCAGAACGGAAAAGACAACTCCGCCGCCAAAGACGACTACGTCTATATGTACTGCGTCGAACAGCACGATGTCACACGACTCAGCATGATCCGCGTGCCGCAAGACAAGGTCACCAACCGTTCGGCCTACGAATACCTGCAAGAAGTGGTGGGAGAGCGGGCCGTCTGGACTTCGGATATGACCCAGCGTGGTGCCACCATTGCGTACCCGGCCAAGAACTACAATGGGGACGATTGGTTGTGGTGCAGTTGGCATCCGGATGTGGTCTATAATCCCGGCCTGGACCGTTACATCATGGTGTCCTACGGGATCAGCGACGGCGAAAAAGACTTCTACTCGGGTTGGTGCAGCAAGTGCCAACATTCAGCCACGGTCGGCATGTGGCACGCCAAGCACCCTTGGGGGCCGTGGACGCAATTCTACTATCAGCCCGAGTGGAAGGCGCCTTGCGACCCGCCTGAAGAGTGGGGATTCTCGGGTGCGGCCAGCCGCACCTACCAGTTCAAGCTGAGTCCCAAATGGATCTACGACAACGGCCGTACTATGTATCTGATCTGGTCCGATGCCGGCGGCCTTTGGACTGGCGGAAAGCACGGACACAGCGACTACTGGTACAAGTGGAATCAGGTGAAAATCACCTTCGAGCTTCAGTAAATTGGAATTCAAGAGCTTATGGCAGGAAGCGGCTGATATGGTCGAACCGAGTGACACCGTCCTCGTGACGAGCGGCGTGACTGCGATGCCCAGTGGGTCAGACGAAACCTTGAGACCAACCAACATGATTCGCCACCTGCTGTTGGCCAGCTTCAGCCTGGCCCTGCCGCAACCGCTCCACGCGGCGCCCGCCGCGGTCAGCTTCACGCAATCCGCCGCCACCGTGGATGCCTTCGACTTCGTTGAGGTCTCGCTGAACGTGACGCAGCCGGACGCCGACAATCCGTTTACCGACGTCACGGTCGCCGGCGAATTTGCCCGCGAGGGCGGCGAGCCGGTCAACGTCGACGGATTCTGCGATGCCGCCGACGGCAGCATTTACCGCATCCGGTTCATGCCCAGCGCGGCCGGCCGGCACACCTTCACGGTCCGATTTCGCCAGGGGCCGTTCGAGCGGTCGCACACCGGCGCGTTCACCGCTCGCGACGCCGGCCGGCGAGGTTCGCTGCGTCTCGACCCCGAGCGGCCCGAACACTTCATCTGGGAGGGCACCGGCGAGCATTACTTCTGGAACGGTACGACGACCTACTTCTTGATGGGCTGGGAGTCGGACGAGACGATCCGCAGGATCATCGACCGGCTGGCCGACCACAAGATCAATCGGCTGCGCGTACTCGTCTATGGGCGCGCCAACGACCAGCCCTGGAGAAAGCCGACGACATGCAGTTGATCCAGGCTTGGGATGCGAGACTGAACCTCGACATGATCGGCGAGCGCGCCCGCCAGGCCGCCACCGGCCGGATCATTCCGCAGATCAACGAGGAATACGGTTACGAGGAGCTTTGGGAGCGTGCGCCAGGGATGCGCTCGGCGGAAACGCGCCGCCGGCTCGCCTGGGAGATTTCCATGGCCGGCTGCTACCAGACGACCGGCGAGACGTCCAGACGGGGTACCGGCTTACCACCCGACAGTGGCGGCGGCTGGGTCAACGGCCGCGGCGATGACACGATGACCATGCTCCGCGGTTACGCCCACATGGTCGATTTCTTCACGTCGTTCGACTGGTGGCGCGCCGTGCCCCGCAACGACCTGGTGCGCGGCGGGGCCTTCTGCCTGGCAGACCCGGGGAAACTCTATGCCGTTTACCTGCCGCGCCCCGCGATCGTCTCGTTGACGTTGGAGCCGGGCAACTATCACGCCCGGTGGTTCAATCCGCGCTCCGGCCAATGGAGCGACGCGCCTGTGGCCAGCGGCCCGCGCTGGTCACCGCCGCGGGCGCCGGGCGACGGCGACTGGGCCTCGCTGCTGCGCTGCGACCCGAACCTCGTCGATACAACACCGCCGATTCCCGTGGCGGCCTTGGGCAGCCTGTGCCGCAGCGAAGTGTGGGTCACCTTCACCAAGCCGCTGGATCCGAACAGCATCCGGCCGGAGAACTTCACTCTCGAACCCGGCGTTCAGGTGTTCGCCGCCGAAGCCGCCGAGGAGCCGACCGTCGTAAGGCTCTCGACCGGCGCGATGTCCGGCAACACGGCCTACTCGCTTGGCGTGCGCAACATACAAGACCGGGCGTCCGCGCCAAACCGACTCGCCGCGCCCGTTCGCATCACGTTCACCGTCCATGACGCGGCCTCCCCGATCGTCGAATTGTGTTTCCATGAAGGCGAAGGGCTGACGACCGCCAACACGGGCCACACCGCGGATGCCCACGCGGTCGGCCGACTGACCGGCAAGCAACTCGCTTGGAGCGCCAACGCGCCGCCGCCGGGTGGCCGCAGCGCGCTCGATTTCGGCGCGGAACACGCCGAGCGAGCCGTCGAGCTGGACGGCGGACCGGTCGCGCTGCTGCGCGGGCTCAAGTCGTTCACCTTGACCGGCTGGGTCAACTGCCGCAGCGCGAAGGGAGGCCGGGGCGGGAACCGGATCGTCACGGCCATCAAGCATGGGGGCGACGGTTTCGACCTGGTGATGCTCGCCGACGAGCGGCTGCAACTGGGCGTGAACGAGTGGCCCGACCCTTCGCCCGCGAGAAGCTCGCCGGCGCGGATTCCGGCCGACGCCGGCGCCCCGCCGGGCAACTGGCAATTCTTCGCCGTCACGTACGACGCCACCCGGACGCCGGCCGAGGTGAACTTCTACTTCGGCACGCCGGACCAAGCGGCGACGCTTGATGCGACGGTCGCCTATGACCGCGGCCCGGTGGGGGAGGACATCGGCTCGCTGGCCGTCGGCCATTTCAACAGCTACACGCGCAGCGAAGGCCTTGCTGACCGGATGTTCCGCGGCCTGATCGACGAAATCCGCGTGTTCGGCAGCTCGATGGACGCCTCCGGTGCCTTGAGCCACGAGGAGATACGCACCATCCAACAGGCACGAGGAGGGCAATGACCCCATTCTGCGGCGGTTCATCCACGGACCGGCCCATCGTGAAGAACGGGCCGAACAATGACTCCTGGGATGAATGCACCGTCACCAATCCCTAACCCCGAAAGCACCAACCCCCAATGCCTGCAACCAACATGATTCGCCACCTGCTGTTGGCCAGCTTCAGCCTGGCCCTGTCGCAATCGCTCTACGCGGCGCCCGCCGCCGTCAGCTTCACGCAATCCGCGACCACCGTGGATGTCTTTGACTTCGTTGAGGTCTCGCTGAACGTGACGCAACCGGACGCCGCCAATCCGTTCAGCGACGTCGCCTTCGCGGGCGAATTCGCCCGCGAAGGCGGTGCGCCGCTGAAGGTGGACGGTTTCTGCGACGCCGCCGATGGCAGCGTGTTTCGCATCCGCTTCATGCCGACGGCGGCCGGGCGGCACACGTTTTCCGTTCGTTACCGGCAGGGCGGTTTCGAGCGCTCGCACACCGGCGTCTTCACCGCCCGCGACGGCCGGCGCCGCGGCCAATTGCGCGTGGACCCGCAATTTCCCCAGCACTTTGTCTGGGCGGGCACCGGCGAGCATTATTTCTGGAACGGCACCACCACCTATTACCTGATGGGCTGGGAAGACGATGCCATCATCCGCCAAACCATTGACCGGCTGGCCGCGCTCAAGGTCAACCGCCTGCGCGTGCTCGTCTATGGCCGCAACCACGACCGTCCGTGGAGCCAGCCGGTGAAGTCCACGCCCCAATTCAAGCTGTACCTGAACCCCTGGCCGGCGAAGCGTCCAGACGACGTCAAAGATCCGGGCTTCGACTTGACGCGTTTCCACGTCCCGTTCTGGCAGAAGTACGAGCGCATGCTCCGGCATGCCCGCGAGCGCGACGTGATCGTGTCGGTGATTTTCTTCATCGGCGGCCAGGTGCTGCCCACGCCCTTTGCGGCTTACGGCGAGGACGAGCTGGGCTACTACCGCTACGGGGTGGCGCGGTTGGCGGCGTTTTCGAATGTCACCTGGGATCTCGGCAACGAGCACGATTTCCACCGCGAGTTTCCCAAGTGGTGCGACTGGCTCGGCCCGCTCGTCAAGCAGTGGGACCCCTACAAACATCTCCTCTCGGCCCACAACAAGATTTTCCGCACCCCCGGCAAGACGTGGAACGACCTGCAGCTCATCCAGCGCTGGGACGACGGCCAAAACGCCTTCATGCTCGGCCAGCGCACCCAACAAGCCGCCACCGGCCGGGTCATTCCGCAGATCAACGAGGAATACGGGTATGAAGACCTGTGGGAGAAAACCCCCGGTCACCGCGCCGCCGAGACGCGCCGCCGCTGCGCGTGGGAAATCGCCATGGCCGGCTGCTATCAAACCACCGGCGAGACGGCCAACCGCGGCGTCGGGTTCCCGCCCGATACCGGCGGCGGCTGGGTCAGCGGGCGCGGCGACGATTCCATGACCATGCTGCGCGGCTACGCCCACATGGTAAACTTCTTCACTTCGTTCGACTGGTGGCGTCTGTCTCCGCGCAACGACCTGGTGCGGGGCAGCGCGTACTGTCTGGCCGAAACCGGAAAGCTGGTTGTTGTTTATTTGCCGCGCCCCGGCAACGTCAGCCTCACGCTGGCGCCGGGCAATTATCACGCCCGCTGGTTCAATCCGCGCTCCGGGCAATGGACGGAGGCGCCGGTGGCCAGCGGCCCGCGATGGCTGCCGCCCACACCGGCCGATGATGGCGACTGGGCCTTGCTGTTGCGCCACGATCCCAACTTGCGGGACACCTCGCCCCCTAGGCCAGCGACCGCCACCGCCAGTCTGGCGCGGAATGAAGTCGTGGTCAGCTTTAGCAAGTCGCTTGATCCGCGCAGCATCGTGGTGGGCAACTTCACGCTGGAGCCCGCCGTAATGGTCCTGGCCGCCAAGGTCGGCGCCGAATCCAATACCGTCAACCTGTCCACCAGCGGGCTTGCCGATGGCACGCGTTACACCTTGACGGTGCGCGAGGTGCAGGACCAATCCTCGCCGCCCAACCGGCTGAACGAGCCGGCGCGTGTGGCCTTCGACGTGCATGACGCCTCGCGGCCGATTGTCGAATTGCGCTTCAACGAAGGCCGCGGGGCATCCACCGCCAACACCGGCACATCGGCCCACGCCCATCCCAATGCCGCGTTCACCGACAAACAACTGACCTGGACCACGAACACCCCGCCCGGCGGCGGTCCCAGCGCCGTGGACCTCGGCAGCGCGCCCGCCAACCGCGCCGTGGAACTGACGGACGATGTGGTTTCGGCCCTCAAAGGTCTGAAATCCTTCACCCTTTCCGGCTGGGTCAATTGCCGCAGCTCGCAAGTGGGCAGCGGCGGGAACCGCATCGTCACCGCCATCCATCACGGTGGCGACGGTTTCGACCTGGTGATGCTCGCCGACGGGCGGCTGCAACTGGGCGTGAACGAGTGGCCCGACGGTTCCCCCGCGCGCAGCTCCGCCCGCCAGATTCCGGCGGACCCGGAAGCGCCGGCGGCCAACTGGCGGTTTTTCGCCGTGACCTACGACGCGACGCGCTCGCCGGCCGAGGTGACGTTCTATTTCGGCACACCCGAACGGCAGGCCGCTTCGGATGCCACCGTCGCTTACGATCGCGGCCCGGTGGGTGAGTTCATTGGCCCGCTGGTCGCCGGCCACTTCAACCGTCTGACCCGCCCTGGAGCCACCGACCGCATGTTCCGCGGAATGCTGGACGAAATCCGCATTCATGGCAGTCCCCTGGACGGCACCGGGGCACTCACGCTGGAACAGATCCGCGCGCTGCAAGGCCCGGTCAACCCGGCCGCCCCGCGCGCCGAACGCCCGCCGCCCCGCGCCGCGGCACTGCCTGAATTGCGTGTGTCGGAGAACCGCCGCTTTCTGGTGCAGACCGACGACCAGCCCTTCTTCTACCTGGGCGACACGGCGTGGGAGCTGTTCCACCGGCTTGACCGCGAGGAAGCCGATCGCTATCTGGCCAATCGCGCCCGGCATGGGTTCACGGTCATTCAAGCCGTCGTGGTCGCCGAACTCGTCGGCCTCCGCACGCCCAACGCTTACGGACATCTGCCGTTTCACGATTTCGACAGCCGCCGGCCCAACGAGGAGTACTTCGCCCATGTGGACTACATCGTGGACCGCGCCTCGGAACTGGGGCTGTACCTCGGCATGTTGCCTTCCTGGGGGCGCTATGTGGGCGGTGCCGACGCTGGCCAGCCCGACGCGGACTTCTTCAACGCGCAGAACGCCGCCGACTTTGGCCGCTTCCTGGCGCGGCGATACGGCAACAAACCGATCATCTGGGTGCTGGGCGGCGACCGCTTGGCAGACAACACGGCGGCGGTGTGGACGGCCATGGCGCAGGGCATCCGCGAAGTGGTGGGGCAACGGCAACTCATCACCTTCCATCCCCGCGGAGGCCGGAGTTCTTCACAGTGGTTCCATCAAATCGACTGGCTCGACTTTAACATGCTGCAAAGCGGCCACAGCGCGCAGAGCGTGAATTACGTTCCGGTTGAGCGCGACTACGCCCTGCAACCGCCCAAGCCGTCGTTTGACGGCGAGCCAAGCTACGAATACCCACCCGACGCAATGCCGCCCAATCGCCCCGTGGGCGCGTTGCAGGTGCGGCGCAACGCGTATTGGGCCGTGTTTGCTGGCGCGTTTGGCCACACCTACGGCACCCATCCGATCTGGCAGATGTATGACATCGGCCGCTGGCCGTTCTGGGAAGTCGTTACGCCCTGGCACCAGGCGCTCGACCTGCCGGGCGCGAACCAGTTGATCCACCTGAAACGCCTGATGTTGAGCCGTCCCTTCCTTACGAGGATTCCCGACCAAAGCGTGATCGTCCCGCCGGTGCCGGATGGTGTGGCGCGCGTCCAGGCCACCCGGGATGGACGGCCCGGGCAGGACGACGCCACGTACATCCTGGCGTACTTCCCGCGCCATCAGCGGGTGACTCTAAACACCGGACGGATTGCCTCGAAGAATCTGCATGGCTGGTGGTACAATCCCCGGACCGGAGATGCGACGTCGATTGGGGAGATGACCAATGACAAAACAATCCAGTTCGCGCCGCCGACAAATGTCGAGGGCGAGGATTGGGTGCTGGTGCTGGACGACACAGCCAGGGCTTACCCCACCCCCGGCCAGCCCTGAACAAGAGAGGTTTGGAAATCTATGGTCCCAACTCATCCAATATCCCGAATGAAAGCAAACATTTGCATCGGCTTGTGCGGGCTTGTTTTTCTTGGTTCGCCGGTGGCCTTCTGCGCGGCGGCTGCCGACACGAAGGATGAACGCCAGCGGCTCACGGCCGAGGTGGACGCCGCCGCCGCCGTTAACTACTTGCTGTCCCACGAGAGAACCAACGGAGCCTTTGGGCCGGCAGGCCATGCGCACACGGACCTGGCGTGGAACTATCCCGCCGTGCATGCGCTGCGCCTGCTGCAACAGCCGATCCCCCGCCCCGAGGAGTGCTTCCGCAACGGGCGCGGCGCCTTGTATAAACAGCCTGGCACCCATAACCCGAATTCGGCGTGGGACATTTACCAACGCGCGCAATTGGCGGTCGTGATGGACCGGCGGGGTGACGACGGCTTGGGTCTGCGCAATGCCTGGACGGTGCGTTATCAGGATCGAAAGGCGGAATTCTATTTCCAGATCAGTGCCGCCATGCTCAAGGAGCGCGTGGCCCCGTTTTGCGACCTTCCTACGCTGGCCTACTGGGCGGAGGCCATCACCGTTGCCGGCGGCCGGATTGCCAATCCCGGAATCGTCCGCGAATTCCTGCTGGCGCGGCAATTGCCCGGCGGCGCGTTCGTGGATGCCTATGACGTCACCAACGTCGTGGCCGGTGACGCGCACGTCGTCGCCACCGCGCAAGCCGTCTTCGCCCTTCGCGCGGTGGGCGGGGAAGTCCCGCGCGCCCCGGCGGTGATTGCCTGGATACAGTCGTGCCAGCAGCCGTCGGGCGGTTTTGGCTGGCATCCCACCAGCGCCGCGCCCAGCAACCAGCCGGATGTCTGGTATACCTGGGCGGCGGTGCGTGCGCTGGCGCAGTTCGGGGCGAAACCGGCCAATCCGGATGCCTGTCTCGACTGGCTCAACTCGCTGCAAAACCCGGATGGCGGCTTTGCCGACCGCCCGGGATGGAACTCACGCCTCTACAGTACCTATTACGCGGTCCATGCGCTGCAAGCGCTCACCGGCGACGCCCGTGGTGCCATCCGCCTTAAACAGGCCTCGGTGTGGCGGCGGGTGGTGCCCGAGGGCCGCTACGCGATTTTCCATGCCTACTTGAAGACCCCGCCCGGTGGCCCGGAAATGGTCGAAGCCGCCCGGCGGTTGCGGCTCCATTTCCTCGGCATCAAGGACAACAGTCCCGGTACGCAGCCGGTATCCCTATCGGTCGCCAGGTCCTACGCAAGCGAAAAGGGCTATCCACTCGAAATCATCTCCTGCCCGGAACAATACGGGCACAAGTTGACATGGCGGGGCGGGCATCCGGCCAACCATGTCGCCAACTACCTGATCCCGCCGGAGCTCGCTCCCGAGGCCCAAGCGGTCCTCGCCGCGGCCGACCGGAACGGGCGGAAGGGCTTGCCGTGGGGGGAGTATGGCGCGCAGGTGATTGTGCCCATCGTGGGGTTGGGATCGCTGTTCTATCCGGAACATGAATACGAGATGAAGAACGCCTACCTGGTCTATGATGATGGCCTGGCGGGCGGGCCGGGTTACAACGCGGTGATTGGCGCGCTGGGCCATCCCGTCTGGGACTGGGTGCGGTTCTTCCCATACCGTGAGCGCTGGCAGGGCCAACTGCCGATGGTGGCCGACGCGGATGCCCACGGAGACATTGAGAAGTGGCGCGAGCCGATGGAACGGCAGCGGATGCTTTACCTCGCGATGCGGCACGATTTGGCGGGATTTCTGGACGCCTGCCGGCAGGGGCGGACCGTGTGTGTGATCCGCGGCGGGCCGGACAAGGCGGAACTGGCCTTCTACGGCGATCCGGCGGTGGTCGAGTATGTGAAACAGCGTCCCCAGGAGTGGCAGTGGTGGAAATGAGGCGAGCTGCCTCCGCCGCACGAAAACGAAACACAAATCAAACAGACAAAACAAGGAAACCAACCACGGAAAGAGTCGCCATGACGGAAACCAAACAAAGACCCGAATCACAACCCGCAACCAGGCTCCGTAGAATAGTTGCCGGAGGTTCCCTGATGTTTTTGATATGCGCGGCTGCGATTTCTTCGACCGCGGCGGATGATGGGACAATGATCAACGCCCACAGCGAGGCGCGTTTCGGCGAACCCATTACGTTCCGGAAAATTCGGGGAACGGCGGGGACGATGTCGCTCGAAATTTCCGGCGGAAAACTCTATGCTCTCGAAGACAGCGGGCTGTCGGTTTTCGACATTTCCGATCCGAGGAATCCAAAGCGCCTCGGGCATGTCGGCGGCATGGGCAATGTTCGCCAGTTGAGGGTCAGCGGCAAGACCGCGTTTCTGTCGTCGCGCCAGTGCGGCCTGTGGGCGGTCGATGTTTCCGACGACAAGAACCCAAGAATCCTATCGAACTTCGACGGCGTCGAAATGGCGACCGGTCTCGATGTCGCGGGCGATGTGGCGTTCCTCGGGAACCGGGTTTTCGGTATCCAGTGCGTCGACGTTTCCGACCCCGTCAAAATGAAACATCTCTCGTCACTGAGAACCGACGAATCGCAGTCGGTCTATTATCGCAACGGCCTGCTCTTCAGCGGAGACTGGGCGGGCGGAGAAATCACCGTCATAGACGTCTCGAACCTGCTCGACCCGAAGATGATTTCACAATTTCCCCTCGACGGCTATGGCGACGGAATGTACATGCGCGGAAACATTCTTTTTGCGTCCACGGGCCAGCACAAGAAAAGCGGTCCTCCCGAACTGCGCCACGGCGCGGGGCACGGCCTCGACTTCTTCGACGTTTCCGATCCTCTCAAGCCCGTCAAGCTGTCAAGAATCTCATTTCCAGACATCTATTTCGGGCCTTGCGACTATTGGACGCCCCGCCTCTCCGGCAATTACTGTTTCGCCTCCGACACCGTCAACGGAGTGTTCCTCGTGGACGTTTCCGACCTCCAGAAGCCGAAGATTCTCGGCAACCTGATTCTCCCCAAGAGAGACCCCGAGAATCCTAAAATTGCCGTTCCTTTCAAGCAGATCCTCGATCCGGACATTCCGCAGGGAGATCCCGTTTCATCGATCGCCGTGGGCGACGGCGTGCTCTACATTTCAGGTAACTACACGGGAATCTACGCAGCGGACCTCCCAGAAATCGCTCGAAGGGAATCCCGCGACTTCGGCGCGCTTCCCAAGCTTCCCAGCGATGGCTTCGATGCGAATGAAACAGGGTTTTACACCTCGGGGGCGGAGCTTTCCAACCCTACCAGAGCCGTCGCAATCAAGGGCGACATCGCCTATACCGCGAACGTCTGGGATGGCGTTAAAATCTACCGGCTCTCCGAAAATGGCATAGCCCAAATCGGCAGCTCAGACATCCGATACGCCGCCGACGTCAAGCGTTCGGGCGACAGGCTGTATGTCGCCGAGGGACAGAATGGCATAGGCGTTTACAAGATGGTTTCCGAAACCGAACTCGAAGAAATCGGAAGGCTGGCCGTTCTCGACAAGACCTTCAACTTCGTCCAGTTCCTCTGGGCGTTCGACGGGTGCGATGTCGTTCCTGCAAGTTGCGCAACTACGCGGATCCATTTTGTCGATTTCTCAAATCCCTCCCAGCCAAAGATCATTGGCGACGAACATGGCGGAGGACTTCTCTACAACAACTACGCGGGGCAGAACCTCGTGAAGGGACGATATTTCGGGCTGTCTCGCACCTTTGGGGGGCTGCAGGTTTTCGATCTGAGAGACAACTCCAAGAGGCTCATCTGGCACGACAAATTTCCCCTCTGCTCGCAGACAGGGACAATTGCCGCGTTCGGCGAAGAATTTCTCGTCATGCGCTGTTGCGGATACGCATTCTTCGACCCGGAGAAGCCCGTTCCCACGCGCGAAATGAAGAGGCTCGCGTTCCCTGGCCAGGGGGAGTTGTGCGCCGACATTCCCGACGATTCAGCAATCAGCCGCTCAACCTTCCCTAAATCGGAATGGGAGGGGCAGGTGAATGTCGACCAATTGACAAGCAAGGTCGCCGTCGCGAACAGAATGTTCAAGAACTGCCATATTTACGATTTCTTCGACAAGGCGAATCCCAAGCTTCTGAGGAAAATCGAACTCAACGCGAATCCGAATGTGCCCGCGTTCTGGAACGGGCGCGTCGTGCTTCCGTGCGGATACTCGGGTCTGCTTTTGGAGAAATAGGGTTTTCAAAGTGAACTTATGAAACATTTCCTATCGATCTGTGCCGCGATGTTGCTGCCGCTTCACGTTTCTTTGCCCGTGGCTCGACTCGGGTTGCTGGCCCTTGCGCTTTTCACAGCGGCGCAGCCGGCAGCCGGCAGGCCGCCAAGCTTGACGCCCGTGAAAGAGGCGGGCGGCGCGGTCCTTTTCGAGGCCGGCCACAGCGATCCTGCGGCCATCAACAACTATACGGCCCGTTGGCGGAAGGGCAGCGACTTGACTCCCATTTCGCGGCCGGTCACGAAAAACGGCGAGCCGTACGTCGAGTTCTCCTTCCGCGGCAGTCAGGGCATGGCGTGCTCGACCATCTACTTCGAGCCGACGCCCCCGCCCGACTCCGGCAAGATCTACCGGGGCCTCAGGCTGATCATCGATTGCGACCGCGACGACTACCCCCACATGGGCATCAGCGTGCATTTCCAAGACAAATCGGGCCTGACCGTCGACAAGGCGCTGGAGCGTGGCCGGCAGGAGTATCTGATCGAGACCGGCTTCCGCCGCGAGAAGCAACCGCCCCGCTGGGACCAGATTTCTTACGTCATGCTGACCCTGGAAGGCAGCCGCCACCCGCTCGACCTGGTGTACCGCCTGCAGCGGATCAGCGTGCCCCAGGTGGCTGGTAACGCACGGCTTAACGACGAGGAAGACGACAACCTTCCGGGCGGGGGGGCCCGCGCCGCAGACCGTTTCGGCGAGCCGCTCCTCTCGCCGCGGCCCCAAGAGATCGCCTGGAAGCAAGGCGTCTTCCCCGCCAGCCGCGACTGGCCGCTGGCCCTGGAAAAGACCGCCACCGAGCGGACTCGCCGCACGGCCGCGCTCTTTGCCGAGCGTTATCACGGCTTTACGGCCCACCGGCCCGCGGTGCAGACGTTCGACGCGGTGCCGCCGGCCTCGGGCATTGTCCTGCGTCTGGCTGGCGGCGAGGTCAAACCGCCGCTGCCGCCGCAGGGTTATACGCTCAGCGTCGAGCCGGGACGGGTGATCATCACGGGCGCCGACGAGCCGGGGCTGTACTACGGCACGGTCACGTTCTTTCAACTCCTCAAGCACGCCCTCAAGAAGGTCACCGACACCGCGCCCGTGCCGTGCGTGACCGTCCGCGACTGGCCCGACACCCCCAATCGCCTCATCCGGCTCGAGCACCCGCACACGTTCCGCAACTACCCCGTGAAAGAGAACCGCGGCATCGACTATCTGATCGACTGGACCGAGCGGTTCGTCGCCGACCAGAAGATCAACACGTTCTATGTCGACCTGGCGGCGAACGTGCGGTACCAGCGGCGGCCCGAGTTCAACGGCACCGAGAAGATTTACACGCTTGCGGACCTGCGCCGCTTCGGCGACTTCTGCCGCGACCATTTCATCGACCTCTGCCCCGCCTGGCAGGTGGGCGGTCACGCCAACTGGTGGCTCATCCTCGGCTACCACCCGGAACTCCGCGAGAAGGGCTGGGAGAGCCAGGGTGACGTGACTCACCCCGACCACGACGCCATCGTCCTCGACTGCATGCAGGACGTCATCGACGCCCTGCAGCCGAAGTACCTCAGCCCCAAGTCCGACGAGTGGTGGCACGTGCGCAAGGACGGCGAAACGATCGACGCCCTGCTGCGCGGCAAGACCCGCGCGCAGGCGTTCCTGGAGTGGCACGTCCGGCTGAACGAGCGGCTGAAGGCCCGCGGCATCACCATGATGATCTTCGAAGACATGCTCTCTCCTTACCACAACGGCAAGAGATTCGACGTCTATAAGATCATCGATGCCTTCCCCAAGGACATCCTCCTGACCCAGTGGGCCGGCGGCAACCTCGACAAGGAAATCCGTTACTTCACCGAGCGAGGCTTCCGCGTCTGGCCCAATGCCACCGGCATGTTCACCTTGAGCCCCGACGCCCGCAGCCGCGTCATGGGCTTCGGCAAGGGCATTTACTCGTTCGGCAACGAGCGGAAGGGGCTGCTGGACGAGTACTCGTCGCTGGCGTCGATGAGCGTGCTGCTGCGCACGGCGGACTATGCGTGGAACTTCGCGCGCGAAGAGGACCTCGACTCCGGCCGGATGGTGGCAATCGAGCAGGCGGCGGCCCTACGCCCGAACCCGCGCGCCGCGGCTCGCGTCGAGCCGATCGATCTCGGCCCGGCGCTGACGCACTCGTTCGATGCTTTTCTCAAGACAGCCAAGCCCGACGCTTACGCCGCCCACGCCCGCCCCGTGGATCTGCCGGCCGGCTCGCGCGAGATCGGCTTCCTGCCGATGCGGTTGGGGAGCGGCACCGATGGTCGCGACTGCATCGTTTTGGGCAAGGGGGCGGCCCCCGCGGCACTGCCGGTGCGCGGGCGGTTCGCCTCGCTCGTATTCCTGCACTCAGCGTTCATCAATAATCCCAACGACGAGGGTGCTCGGGGTGCGAGCGTCCGCGCTTGGATGTACGGCTGGCCTTGTGGCAACTACGAGGTCCATTACGCCGACGGGTCGCAGGCGGTCCTGCCCGTGCGGCTGACAAACAACATCAAACGCTTCGACACCGCCTCCGCCAACCGCGCCACGCTCGACAACCGCTATGCTTGGAGCCTCGACGGCGCCGACGGCCGCCCCGTCCACCTCTTCCAATGGGAGTGGGTGAACCCGAAGCCCGACCAGGAGATCGTAGGCGTGACGGCCGCGCACGATAACGTGCTCGACGTCTCGCTGCTGGTGTTCGCCGTGTCGGGCCGGCCGTTGGCGGGGAAGTGACGCCCGGCGTCACATCTCCGGCGGCTTCGGCGTCACGGGCGGCTGGAAGGCCGTGGCACCGCGGACCTTGAGGCGGTGCTCACCCGCGCAGCGTGGAGCACGCGGGGCGCGCACAAGCAGAAAGCCCATGAACACTGTAGAAAAGTGCGTTTGGGGCCATGTCGTCATGAAAACCGGACCTTTGCGATGACGGCCAGGCACGCCTTCGGTTTTTCCGGAATTTGTGAGACATTCCCTGCATGGCGGCATACCGCATCTTTGTAGGGCCGAATTCGTGCGGCCCGGAGGCGGAATGAAGTCCGCCCCACTTTGATGGCGGCCGTGAGGCCGCGTTCGGAAATCAGGAGGCGTGCGTCATGAACTCAGGAGTTGTTTTTCGTGTCATTCTGATCCCGGCTTTGTTATTGCCGTGCGTGGCCGTCGGTACGGACACTTTCTCGTCCGATACGCCGACAGCGGCGCATCGGGGCGTCTGGGAGAAAACGCTCGCGCTGGCGGCGGTCCCGGCGCAGCCCTTCTTCGATGTGGAACTCCACTTCCTCTTCACCCTGCCCGACGGCCGGGAAGTCAGGGCCGAAGGTTTCTTCAAAGGCGGAAAGACCTGGGCCGCCCGCGCCTACTGCGCGCAAGTTGGCACGTGGAAATGGCGCAGCGTGTCGAACCAACCGGATCTGGACGGTCGATCGGGCAGCTTCGAGGTCCAGCCGTCGGACCTGCCCGGCAAGCTCCGCAAGTATCCCGACGACCCGCGGCAGTTTGCCTACGACAACGGCCAGTGGTTCCTGCACATCGGCGACACGGGTTACCGCTACGTGGCCGCCGCGGAGCCCTTGTGGCAGCAGTACATCGACGAGGCCGCCGAGATCGGCTTCAACAAGGTGCGCACCTGGTTCAGCAGCGGGCGGCACGATGTCGCCGCATTGTTCACCCCGGACCGCCAAGGTTTGGACCTGGCGTACTGGAACGAGATCGAGCGCCGCCTGACATACCCTCTGGAAAAGTACCCGCACATCCAGTTCCAGTTGATTCCGTACGGCGAGGACTGGCCGGAGCTGGTGCGTTACGTCCAGGGCGACCGGGCCGCACCGTTGGTCGCGCGGTATGCCCAGGCCCGCTTCTCGGCCTTTCCCAACGTCCAATGGTGCATCTCGAACGACGGCATCATCTCGTCCGCCGAGGGCAGGCGAAACGTGGCTCCGGCCACGATCGAGCGGATCGGGCGCGACATGCGGGCGCGCGAGCCCTGGGGCACGCTCCTGACCAACCACCAGGCGCGGCGGTCGGGCTACGCCTTCGCGGACTCGCCCTGGTCGGACATCATCACGCTGGAAGACCGCGACCAGGTAGCCGGCGAGCTAGTCCTCAAATACCGCGCGCTCTCGAAGGACGCCCCCGTGGTGCTCGACGAGGACCGCTACGGCAACTACATCTCGCCCAGGCACGATCGGTATTTCTTTCGGCGGTTGATGTGGGCCAATCTGCTCAGCGGCGGCCATGCGACCTACGGCGGCTTGAACACCTTCGAGCCCTTTGACGACCCGCGGGGAATCAAGGGAATGCACGGCTACCGGACCGCCGTCCAGGACGGCCGGCTCGACGACGGCGCCGCCGATTTCCCACACATCAAACGGTTCTTCGACGAGGCCGGGCTGACGCTGGTCGGCATGGAACCCAACGACGCCATGAGCGGCAACGACGGCCACGCCGTCAAGGTCATCGCGGGCGAGAAAGCCATCATCGCCTATCTGCCAAACGCCGACTCCCGCACGCCGGAAACCGCCAACGTCGCCGAGACGCAGGCGACGTGCCGGCTGAGCCTGCCGCCGGGCGGGTGGCGAATCCGCTGGTACGATCCGCGCACGGGCCGCTGGCACGAGAACCCCGGCGCGGGACAAATCGGCGGCGGCGACGCCCGATCGTTCCAATCGCCCTTTTCCGGCGACGCCGTCCTGCTGTTGCGCCGGCCGTGAACACGAAACGTCGGCGCAATCCGCCGGGAAACAGCATTTGCCCAAGGAGCAGTCAGCCATGAAGGACAGAGCATCCATCCTAACGGTCATCTGCCTGACGGCTCTTGGCATGCTGCAGTGTCGTGGGCGCTGCCCCGTGACTATTCGCGCGACGAGGTCATTGAATATCTGGATAAGACTTTCGAGCAGAAGTTCAATGCCGTGCAGATGAGCGCCGTATTTCACGCTGTCCGACCCAATCAGGATCTCGTTGGCCCCGCGTTCCACGAATTGGCACCACAATCGCGAAGGCGAAACCTGGCGGGCGGCCCTTCAGTACCCGAGCCGTCAGGACATGATACATAAGAAAAACTTTCTTGACGAGATTCCGTGGTGGACTCTGAGGCCGGACATGGAGAACGTAGTCCTGGTCGGTGGTTACGGAACCTGGCGAACGGACGAATTCGCGGTGGCGGCAGTCTCCGAAGACAGCAAACTCCCGAGAAGAACAGCGCTGGAGGCGGGGAACGACTGGTCGAAGAATCCTGACCCGGTCATCGGCGATTGGGGATTCGACCGGCCGGGCTTTCCCAAGGGGCTTTACATCCACGGCGTCACCATGCTCGACGGGCATTTCCCGGCGAAGCCTCTCCCAAATCCCATTATCTACGACAACGACGAATACGCGGACGTGCTCGACGACGACGTGCTGTGCGCGATGGCCAGCCTGGGCAAGCTCACCCTCGCGGTGCAGATCATCACCCCCATAGACCCCAAAGGCGTGTTCAAGCAAAGCTGGCAGGACTCGGCCTTCTGGCACTATGACCGGTGCGCGCGGTCCGGCATGAGCCTCGAGCGCATTCCCGAACCGCTGATTGGCAGCACGGGAGCCAGGCCGGACCCGAACTCGCCGGGCGCCAACGCTTACGTGGACCTGATCCTTGCCTGGCACGCCAAGCATCCCGATCGACCGCTGCTCGTGGCGATGGGCGGCCAGTCCGCCACGCTGGCCTCGGCCTACCAGCGCAACCCGGCCATCGCGGACAAAGTCATCGTGTTCTACGTGTCGGCCAACGCCTACAACGGCCAACTGGCCTGGGCTAGCGAGATCGTCTGCCAGAACATGCGAGTCGTTCATGCCTTCCATTATTGGTGGCCTGAGGTTGGTTCGCCCAACCAGCTCCAAGCGTTGCCAAAGAACGATTCGGAGGACTGGAACGATGTCAGCGGCGAATGGGCCGTGCTCGCCAATCTCAAGAACGTGCTGGGGCGCCCCTCCCTCCCGTTCATGGACGATCCGTACAAGGACAAATTCAACTGCGGCGGCTTCCTCGAGCGCCTCAAGCGCAATCATCAATACAACGGCGGCCATCATCATAAGGGTTCGGGCGACGACGCTTATTCGGACGGCAACATCTTCGTGGCCTGGCAGCCGGCCATGTACCGCAAGGCCCTGCTCCGCACGGTTCGCGGCGGGCAGGTGATTGACCATGAATATCATCTGGACTGGCTTGATCGGCGCGCGATTCACGCCGCTTCGTATCCGTTTATCAGCAACCCGGACGCGTACCGGCAGGACGGCAGCCGCACGCCCCGGCCCGCCGCGGCGGCCCCTGCCCATCCCCTTCAGTTTGTCTCCTTTCCCGCCGTCACTTTTCATGATGACCTTTGGGGCCCGGTCGTTGAACGCAACCGCACAGTGACGATTCCCCATATGCTCAAGTTATCCACCTTGGTTCTTGGCGCGTTGCCCCGGATGATCGGTTTCCCACCGCTCCTCGCCGCGGCGACACAGAAATTATTTTTTTGGAGAACACGATGAAACGACCCACACCGCAACGTTGTGTGGCCCGCGGGCGCCGAACGCGGATCCTGGCGGAGCCACCTGAGACTTCCTACGCAACGGTGACACGCCGGACATTTCTATGTCAGGGCGCGGCCGCCGTCGGCGCGGGTATGGGTTTGTTCGCCGGCGAACCCATCGGCGGCGCGCGAGCCCAACCCCGCAGTGCAACCAGACTGCTGTACTCCGACGCGGATATCCAGCAGTACCAGTCGCGCATGTCGGGGGCGGGGCCATTCTACGCAAGAGCGGATGCCCCGCACGGCGGACCCTGGTCTCCCAACGACGGGCAGCGCTGCGTGCAATTGGCCCGCGAGTTCCTGGATGATCCGAAGGAATCCTACTGGAGCCAGCCGAATCTGCCGTATTCCTCGGGCGACCCGTATCCTCCGCACCGGACGCAGTACGCGCGTCCGATGCATGCCGCCTGGATCTGCATGACCCAGCCGGACCATCCGCAACGCGATGTGATGCTCCGGCACGTGAAGGCCTTCCTGCTGGCCCACGCGACGGACCCCACGCTGGACTTCAGCAACGACACGAACTACACCGACAACTATCCCGGCTTCGCGCCCAGTCCGATCTTTGGCCTAGCCGAATGGATCACGCGGGTCATCAAGGCCCGCGATATGCTGGGCCGGGACATGCTCAACGCGACGGAAAACGCCCGATTCGATCGCTGGTTGTACGGTTACGCCAACTGGTCCTTTCTTTGGCTGCACAACGAGACGTACGGCAAGCATCTTCGCGGCCGGCTGGATCGGGACTACTCCAGAATCGGCGCATCCTTCCGCACGCCGTCCGATGGCTTTCGACAGAGTTATGACGGAGGTCCGGGAATCGGGTCTGCCGCCACGGCCTACTCCAATCGCCATTCCACGGTGATGGCCGGCGCCAGCCTGGCAGCGAACTACATCAAGCATTTCGACTTCCAGACGCCTGATTCCGGCGGGCCTCGATATGGGCTGCTGTCCGTGGATCAGCTCGTGGACCACAGCCGTTTGTTTGTCGAGGAATTGCTGCGGTTCAGCGTGTATCCGCAGGGGGCTCAAGGCGACTTCGAGCGAGGCGACCGCAATCGTCATACGACCGCATCCCCGCAGCAGGGTTGGCTCTATTCGGTCAATGTGCTGATGGGTCTGATCGAGATGGCGCTGTATCACGCCTGTCGTGGGGACCTGAGCGTGTGGGACTACGGGACCACCGAAGGGCACGAGGGCACGGAAGGCTCTCCCAACGAGGTGCTGGGCATCAGCGGTTTCCCCAGGAAGAACCTGCACTTCTACGCTTGGTCGGTCAGTCGGTACGTGAACAACGCCTGGAATCGCACGAACCGTGGAGAGCCGCTGGCATTGGATCGTTTCTATCACGATGTCATCCCGGCGGCGATCGCGCATCGTTTCAGGCCGGAAGATGGTCTGCTGGAAGCCGCCTGGAAGCGGCAGGGGCAGGACTTCCCGCCTTATCCGGAACGCCCGCAGAGCCAGGGACCGTGGAGCGCCCTATATGGACAGGGGGGCAAGTACGTGGGGATCATCGAACACGGCGGCCTGCCTGGGCTGCGGTGACCCGGTCATTTAGAACAATCGATTTGCATACAGAAAGGAGCCCGTTACGATGAGAAGCATAACCCCATTGCTGTTCCTGGCGATCGTCTGCCTGCTGGCTGTTCCCGGCGTATCGTTCGGTCAATCGCATCCCGAGCCCGTCCGCGTGATCCTGGACACCGACATCGGGAAAGATTGTGATGATGCAGGCGCACTGGCCATGCTGCACGCGCTGGCCAATCTTGGCGAAGCCGAGATTCTGGCCTGTATCTACCCCATGAACGACGAGTGGGGCGCCGCGGCCATCGCCGCTGTGAACACCTATTACCATCGTCCCCGCATCCCGGTCGGTACGAACAAACGCGATTATCCGTACCAGGGCTCGCACGACGATTTCTACATCAGTTACCTTGCCAAGAACTATCCCAACCCCATAGGGTCCGGGAAGAACGCTCCCGATGCGGTACAGCTCTACCGACGGGTGCTTCTGGAGCAGCCCGATGCTTCGGTCACCATCGTGGTCGTCGGCCCCGCGACCGTGGTGTCGGACCTTCTCAATTCCGGGCCGGACGAGATCAGCCAGTTGACGGGTCGTCAGATCGTCTCCCGGAAGGTTAGGAAGCTCGTCTGCATGTCCGGTCGTTTCCCTTCCGGCCGCGAGTGGAATGCCCGCATCGCACCCGATGCAACCAAAAACATCGCGGACAACTGGCCCACTCCGGTGGTCTACAGCGGAGCTGAGGTCGGAACGCGCATCATGACCGGGGGACGCCTGTTCACTGAAACCCCAAAGAACAACCCCGTGCGCAAAGCCTACGAATTGTGCCCCTATACGAACGAGAATAACGACCGGTACAGCTTCGATCAGACTGCTGTGTTGTACGCCGTCCGTGGGGCTCGAAACTACTTCGACGTGGTACGCAACGGCCACAATGCGGTGGCGGATAACGGGAGCAACCGGTGGGTGCCCGACTCTGGGAGGAAGCATGCGTACCTTCGTTCCAAGGACAATTCGCTGCTCAAGAAAACCATTGAAGACCTGATGACTGTGGTAACGAATCAAATTTCCTATCCCTGAAAGGCGAAGCCAAATGAACAAGCTCCTGCTGTTTTCGTTGCTGGCGTTCCTGGCGATTCTACTGCCCGTTTCGGGCAGCGCGGCCGAAACCGCACCGCCAGCGGAGGCCGACAGATCTCGCGTATTCGTGCTGACTGACATCTCCAACGAACCGGACGACGAGCAGTCTCTCGTGCGTCTCCTGGTCTATGCGAACGAGTACGATATCGAGGGGATCGTCGCCACCACGTCCACGTGGCTTCGCGACAAGACACGCGAAGATCTGATCCGCCGTCAGCTCGACGCCTATGGCCAGGTACGCGACAACCTGCTGCGGCACGCGCCGGGTTTCCCGACGAAGGAGGCCTTGCTGGACGTCGTGGCGACGGGCCAACCGCGCTACGGCATGGAGGCTGTGGGCGACGGGAAAACCGCCTACATTATGGAGGGCGACACACCGTCGTTTCTCGGCCTGATCCGCAACGGACTCGGCTGGCACGTCAGTCCGGCCTATGGGGGCTGGGGCGGCCGCTGCGTGCTCTACCAGGCCTATGGCGAGTCGCGCCCCATCTGGACCAACAACCACGACAGCCGCGACACCGTGACCGCCGACAACGGGCGGACGGTTTGTTCCGACCAGGCGACCATCTGGCGCTGGCGAGAACACTTCCAGCACGACTTCGCCGCGCGGATGGACTGGTGCGTGGCCGAGAGGTACGAGGACGCCAACCACAACCCCATCGCCGTGCTCAACGGCGACGCGACCAAACGCGTACTGGAAATCTCTGCCGCGCCCGGTGAGACCGTCCGTTTCTCGGCCGCCGGCTCCAGCGACCCGGATGGAGACCAGATTGCGTACCGATGGTTCATTTACCGCGAGGCCGGTTCATTCACCGGCGAACTGAGCCTCAGCCACGACGAGCAGGAGTCTATCCATCTCGTCGCGCCCCGTGTGGATCGGCCGGTGACCATCCATGTCATCCTGCAACTGGAGGACAACGGCTCGCCCAGTCTGTTCACTAACCGGCGCGCGATGGTCACCGTGTCGCCGGGGGGGAAGTAAGGCCGGTGAATCCTTTGACAACTGTAAAGAGAGGAAGCAATGCGCAGGACTAGCAAGGTGATTTTGCTCGTGATGGCCGCTGGGGTCGCAGCGGGAATCTGCGTCACGACGGCGCCGGTGTTGGCTGCAGCAGCGGAGAACAGGAGCAAACCCGTTCCGAATGCGGAACGGTTCCGGGACGATTGGTTCTACAATCCGTTTCACGAGCACAGCGCGCACCACAGGCCCATCGGCACTGGTGCGGTCTATGCAGATCAGGAGCATCCGGCTGTTCAAGACTGGTTGAAGGGGAGGCAGTTGAACATCAATGTGGGCAACAGGCCGCACGGTATGTACATGGTTGACGCGGACAAAGACGGTCCCCTGTTGACCGTGAACGGTCGGGCGGCGGCAGGGACGCAAGGCCTACCGGTCACCATGCGTTTTCCTGCCGGCGGCGTGGACATTGATTTTCCCGCCTACTTCGACGGCAACATCGTCATCTCCGACCGCACCTTGGGCGTGTTCAACCATCTTCGCGTGTATGCGTGGAACGACGGCAAACCGGTAGCGATGCAGTACCGGAGGTATGTACCCGACATTGTCGGGCACGGTTCAAGGCTGGGAGAGCGGATCGGAACCAGCGCTTCGGGGGTCGCCGCGCCGTTCGGCATTCTTCGCGGTTGGGAAGTGAAGAAGGAAGGGCATCCCATCGGCCATGCATTGCAAATGGTTTTGCCGCGTTTACCGGAAAACTCGACGATGATGCTATCACGGGAGGTCTGGTGGCCGGCGGTGAGCATGGATGGCTCCGCATATCGCGAGCCGTCGCACAATACGGGGAATATACCCTATGGCAGCTTATGGGCCATCCCGCCGGCGTCAAAAAGCGGTCCGGTTCTGGACGGACTCGGCCTCAGCGAAAAAGGGAAGCGGCTTGCCGAAGCAATACGGGATTACGGCATCTACGTGGTGGACGGCGGGGCTGCTCCTTCGATTCGCGCGGACCAGGATTTCTCAGAGGCTCTCCGATCCGAATTGACGGAAGCCACACGGAAAATTTGCCCCCATCTCCGCATGGTACTCAATTCGGTTCCCGAGGAAGGGAAAGTGAAGTTCCGCGTGGGCGACAGGATGACGACGCCCAGGGGTGGGCCAAACAAGCAGATCATCCCGGGAGAGTTCCCGGCCGGTGGCGGTACCCCACTGGCTCCCAGCATGGCCCTTCCCTCGCGGAACTGACGATGTGTTCCCGTTGATCACCTGCGCGCCGACGCCGCCGGCCGTCCCGGTTGCCTGGCGGCGTTGGCCCACGATGGCCGCGGTTGACCACACACGGCTAAATCCGTCGGTCGTCGATCGGTTAAGAGGTTGATGTTTCAATGCTTCTATTTAGCGTATGTCTGTAAAGTCAGTGTCTGGTTGAGGAACGCGGGCCACGCCGGCCAGCGCGCACGGTACGCCGATTCGGCGTCGCTGGCCACCTCGTAGTGCGACTCCGAGCAGAAGACTGGGCGCCGTGCGGCGCCGCCCAGCCTCGTGGTGACGAAACCACGTTTGCCCGCCGCCGCATCGAGCAGACCGCTCAGGTCGATGCGGTCGAGGTTCGTATCGTCGAGCGGGAACTCGACGCGAAACCACCCCGAGGTGTCGCGGAAAACGGTTTCGATCGGCGCGGCCTTGGGGGCGTCGGCCGCTGCCAGGTCCGCCACCGAAAAAGCGGCGGCGAGGCAGAGAACGGAGAGGGCGGTTGTTTTCATACGGAATTCAGTCGAGGGCACGGCTGCGATCCTCAAGGACGATCTTTTCGAGCCGCTCGCGCAGCGCGGCGACGATTTCAGGTTGTTGCTTGAAGTGATTGCTGCGCTCGTAGGGATCCTTCTCCAGGTCGTAGAGCTGGCCGACATTGATGGTGCGGATGCGGTCAAAGCCGTCGAGGTTTGGCGTCCAGCCCGGCGTGGTGGCCTCGCGCCCGCCGAAGCCCTCGGTGCCGAGGATCGAGTCGTACGTTAAAGAGTTCCGACCGTTGCCGCTGGGTGTGATGCGGCTGGAGGCCGGCCGTGGTATGCTGTCGTTGCGGGCCATCGAGATCCCCGGCGAGCGGGTGATCGACGTCCGATATATCCGATTGCGGCTCCCGGCGCCATAGCCCCGTCGGGCTGCCGGCTTCAGCGGAACCGTCATTGCCATCACGATCAGCTATCGACGGCGGGGCAGCCCCGAGTGGCAGCCCTACGACGGATTGGCCCGTCGCAAGCTGCCCGCCGCGGCCGACGGCAGTGTTTCCGTCGCCCTAGGCGAAGGCGACGCCGGTGTGGTCATCTGGCGGCAGCCGGACGGCAACCCGTGACTGGAAAGGCTGGAACCGGCGCGCCCTGAGAGTGTGCGCAGACACCAACTCGGTACCCCACGCAACACCTCGATGCCGATCTCCGCGATGCTTCACCCAGTCCGACCCGGTGCATTGGGGGCAGATCCCCCTGGCAGCCATGATCTTCCACCGCGGCGACGTGGCGGTGGCCCGGAATACAGTCCACGTGGGGATCTCGGCCGCCGACCTGTTCGCCACCCGCCCGCAGCGCCTCAGGGACCGCTACAGCCCCTACCGCATGCTCCCCTATCTGTCGAAGGTCCGCAACGCCTGCTTCGACGGCCGCTACCGGGGAGACGCCGACGTGGTGATCGCCTCGGGCCATTCCGCCGCGGGCGACTACGGACTGGCGCAGCGGGCCATCGTCTTCGCCGACTGGCCCTTGGTGGACCAGGTTGCCATGAAGCCCGACCGCGGGCACTCGGCGCGGCAGATCTTCCCCGGCCTTCGGATCGAATCCGGCTCGGGCTTCTTCGATACCCGGCTGGTCCGCGATACCATCCCCGCCGGCAGCCGGATCATCGAGCGCGACGGCGCCGCCGTGGGGTTCTACAACGACCGCTTCTGCATCTTCCCGGCGGCCACGGCCGAGCAGGACCGGGACCCCGCCTGGCTGCACCGGCTGTACCTACAGATGGCAAACCATTGGGGGCTCGCCGGCGCCGCGCCTCCCGAGGAAGCGGGCAACGTGTTCGGTAGCGATACGGGCGAAATCGTGCTCGACCGGCAGCAGGGGCTCTTCACCGTGGTCGCCGACGAGCGTCACCCGGAAGCCCTCTGCTTGGACCAGTCAACGACGACCGCGGGTGATGGCCGGAAACGTCGGTGACCTTAGTATCCTGCAAGAACTCTCTGGATTCAAGGAAGAGAACGGGAGTCTGTTCTGAAAGAATGTGGATATTTCAACCGTTTACGACGCACGAGTTTACGATGTCCTCGCGAAAATCAACGACATGAGGGTGAGCTTGATGCCGAAAGCAACCCCGATGAACGAAGCCCCAGTGGCCCGCGGGCGCCGAACGCGGGTCTCCGCAACACCGCTTGAGACACCCGACGCAGCGGTGACTCGTCGGACGCTGGTCTCCCAACGACGGTCAGTGCTGCGTACAATTGGCCCGCGAGTTCCTGGACAATCCGAAGGAATCCTACTGGTGCCCGCCGAATCTGCCGTATTCCTCATCCAGAACAATCGATTTGCATCGAGAAAGGAGCCTGTTACGATGAGAACCATAACTCCATTGCTGTTCCTGACGACTTTCTGCCTGCTGGCCGTTCCCGGCGTATCGTTCGGTCAATCGGATTCCGAGCGAATCCGGGTGATCCTGGATACCGATGCCAACAACGAACTGGACGACCAGCACGCGATTGCGTACCTGTTGTTCAACGGCGACGTGTTCGATGTCGAGGCGATCACGGTCAACCGGACCCGGGCCGGCGGAGGCGTGGACCAGCACCTGGCGGAGGCCCAACGCGTGGTCCGTCTCTGTGGCCTGGACTCGAAGATCCCGGTCCTGTTGGGCGCGGATAAGTCGTTCGAGGAGATTCGCGGGCAGCTTGACCAGCCCGATTTCGATGGCGCCGAGGCGGTGAACTTCATTATCGAGCGGGCCAAGGCCGCCGACAGCCGGAGGCTTGTGCTGCTGCCGGTGGGCAAGTTGACCAACATCGCCCTGGCGCTGGCGAAGGACCCCTCGATCATCTCCAAAGTCCGGGTCGTGTGGCTGGGCTCCAACTATCCCAAGCGAGGCGAGTACAACCAGGAAAACGACGTGGGATCGCTGAACGACATCCTCGAGACCGAGGTGGAGTTCGAAATCGCCACCGTCCGCTACGGCCAGCCCTCGGGCACTGATGCCGTGCGGGCCACCCTGGACGAGATTCGCAAGATCATGCCGGGCAAGGGGCCGAAGGTCTCGCCGCCGGTCACGGGGCGTCACGGGGGCCAGTTCAGCACCTTCGGCGACTATGCCGTCAGCCTGTTCGAGAACATCCGGCTTCACGGCGACCCGCCCTCCCGCGCCCTGTTCGACATGGCGGCGGTCGCCATCGTGAAGAATCCCGCCTGGGCGACGGCGGTCCAGATGCCCGCGCCAATCCTTAAGGGCGACGGCTGGGTGGACCGCCCTGACAATCCGCGTAAGATCGTCCTGTGGGAAAACTTCGACCGCAAGGCGATCATGGCCGATTTCTACGACCGGATGGAGAACTATCAGCTCGCCAGCCTCCCCCGGGACGTGCGTCGGATTCAGCCCTGGTTCCAGAACCGACGCTACTGGCAATACCAGGGCAAACCGGTGCTGCTCGTTGGCGGGTCGGATCAGGATAACCTGTTCAACCATCCGAACCTCGGGCCGAACGGGCTCAAGGCCCATCTCGATCTGCTGGTTTCTGTCGGCGGCAACTATGTCCGCAATACGATGTCCAGCCGGGATCGCATCGACCCGGACAGCGATCTCTACAACGACATCAACCGCTACCCGTTCCATCGCGATCCGCAGACCGGCCTCTACGATCTGGATCGCTGGGATGACATCTACTGGAAGCAGTTCCGCGACTTCCTGGAAATGACCGCCGAGCGGGACATCATCGTGCAGATCGAGATCTGGGACCGGTGGGACTACGGCCCCAACAGCTATGGCGTCGGGGGGTCCGGCCATCCTCTCAACCCGGACAACAACATCAATTATACCCGCCAGGAAACCGGCCTGCCCGAGAAAGGCGACATGAGCTACCCGATCTTCCGCACCGTGCCCGAACTGGACGATGTCCCGGTCGTCCTGGCGTACCAGGAAGCGTACGTCCAGAAGATGCTCTCGATCTCGCTGGCGTATCCGCACGTGCTCTACTGCGTCAGCAACGAGACGACCTCGCCCGAGGCATGGAGCACCCACTGGGCCAAGTTCGTGCATGAGCAGGCGGAGCAGACCGGCGTGGGTGTCGAGGTCACCGAAATGTGGAACCATTGGGATCTGAGCAATCCCATGCATCGCCGGACCTTCGATCACCCCGACCTTTACTCTTTCGTCGATATCTCGCAGAACAACCACCAGACGGGCCAGACTCACTGGGACAACATGCAGGCTGCCCGGCGGCTGGTCGCCGATCCCCCGCGACCGATGAACAATGTGAAGATCTACGGCGGCGAGCGTCATGGCGGCGGGCTGGTCGAGGGGACGCACAAACTCTGGCGGAGCATCCTGGGCGGCTGCGCCTCGGCCCGGTTCCACCGTCCCGGGCACCAGCACGGCTACTACGGCGCCGGACTGAACGAACTGGCCCAGACGCATCTGCGCAGCGCGCGGATGTTCGGCCAGGCATTTGATGTATTCGCTGCCAAGCCCAACAACGGCCTGCTGTCGGACCGCCAGGAGAACGAAGCTTACTGTGCGGCCGATCCCGGCAAGCAGTACGCGGTCTACTTCCCCGACGGCGGCTCGGTGACCCTGGACCTTTCGGCCGCCAAGGGCGCCTACCGCGCCCGTTGGCTGGAAATCGAGCGGAGCCGCTGGAGCAAAGAAGCCACGATCGACGGAGGCAAGCCTGCGCCATTGAAAGCCCCCAGCAGCGGCCAATGGGTGGTGTTGATCGAGCCGGTCGAGTAGCTGAGCCGGCAATCCGAACGGACCCGCTACTGGAGACTTGCACCCCGACTCACAACGCGGACGAGCCGCAACCAGACGGGGTCGGGAGTCGTTTTCGGTCATCGACTGGCCACATGGTGAGGTTTTTGCCCGAAAACGACTCCCGAGCCCTTCACCGAACCACAAGGAAAGAACCATGATCATGAGACGCTATCAAACAGTATCGATTGCCTGGGTGGCCTTGGCAGTGTCGGCCTTGGCTGCTGCGGTGTCAGCCGCTGAGCCGACGCGGCACACCGAGGTTTCCATCGACGGCGACTCGTTCCGGATCATCTTCGACACGGACATGGGCTCCGATTGCGATGATGCCGGCGCGTTGGCGGTGCTGCATGTCTATGCGGATCGCGGTCTGGCCGAGATCGTCGGGTGCATCTACAGCTCGGGCAAGGTCCCGTATGGAGCGGGGGTGGTCGAGGCTGGCTACGGGCAGGGACGTATATACCGGCAAATCGTTGAAGACCACTCCACCGGGGAACATCGTTCGGACGGCCTACGAGACCTGGCTCTGGAACACGCAGAAAAAGACCCTCGACGATCAGCGGCCTAGTTGGGATCTGATCGGGGTGTCTTACGCAGTCAACGGACTCGGGCAGTATCTGGTGGCGGAAGAGGACGGCTGGCTGGACGTCGACGTGAACAAAGGCTCCCGATGGGTCCGAGGCGAGCGCAAGAATCCCCAGACGTTCGTCACCCTCAAGCCCGGGATGAATCAAGAACTGGCGGATTACCTGAACGGCTTGCTCGCCGCCAGTCCCAAACGCCAGCGATAGGCGGGATTGAGGATGAGTCATTGGAGCGATGATATTATGAAGCCTGCTCTAGTCTGTTGGATGGCTGCGGTAGCGGCGGCTGGGCTGGTGCTCGGTCAAGTTGCTTCCGGCAGCGATGTGGCGGTGCTCGAGGGAATCGAGGCCCGGATACCCGTGGAGGGGCGGTTTCTCGGAGGGAACCGTCCGAATCCGGTTCGCGTGATTCTGCAGGTGCGCAATACCTCCGGCCGCGAACACAAGGCCGTTGTGGCCGCCCAACTGCTCCTGCCCACGGGCCGTGAACTGGAAGCCCGCACCGCGGTGACGGTGGCCCGCGGCCAGACGCAGCAGGTCGAATTGCCGCTGCCGGAGCGTCCGCCGTATGGCGTCTTGTCCGTGCGATTCCGGCTGGAGGCCGAGGACGCCGCTTCTCCGTGGGGCAGCGACGTAGTGGCGGTGTACCCGCGCAATCAGCCCGCGCGCCAAGGGGAAAGTGTTCTGCCCATGGGTTTCGCCACGGGAGCACCGCGATGCCCGCCGCGTTTGCTGGAGTTGGCTGCGTCTGTGGGGTTCGAGTTCCATCGCTTCGAGCCGAATTGGGGCAGCGTCCAGCCGCGCGAGGGCCAGTGGCAGTGGCAGGGCGTGGACGAGTACGTGGCGCAATTGGAACGTGTCGGCCTGCGTCCGCAGCCGTTGATGCACGGTTCCGCCCGCTGGGCGGCCAAGGGGCACACCAGCCCGCCCCGGCTGGATGCCTGGCGCCAATTCTGCGCTGCCATGGCCCAACGGTACCGCGGGCGCGTCGAGTTTTGGGAGATCTGGAACGAACCGGACATCGGTTTCTTTGATGGGACAGTGGAAGAATACATCGCCATCCAGCGTGCGGCGTACGAGGCCATCAAGTCGGCGGCGCCGAACGAAGTGGTGACCTCGGGTGGTTTTGCCAGCCTGAATCACGGGCGTGTGAAGCCCGGCATCTATGAGGCAACGCTGCGGGAGTATCCGCGTGCCTACGATTGGTTTGCTTATCATCAGCACGGGGCGTTTCCCGAGTATTACAACGCGGTGGCAAGCCAGCTTCCTGCGTTGCAGCGGCAGGTAGGGGTGACCGATGTGCCTCTGGTGTTTACCGAGACGGGCATGGACACGCGTTTCGGCCAGCGATTCCAGGCGCTGACCGCGATGAAGAAACTGACTTACGCGGCGGCCATCGGCGCCAAAGGGTACGTGTGGTACAACCTGATGGACCGAGTCGGCGATACGGAACCCAACAAGCCGGGATTCACCTACGGTCTGTTGACCAATCCCACCGGCACGGGACGGTTCAGCGAGGTGGAACATGCCATACGGCCCAAGGAGTCGTTCGTGGCCGTGGCCAATGCCATCGGAGAACTGCGGCACCGCCCGCCTTTGGCCGCTTGGATGCAGGATGGGCGGACGTTTGCGTTCTTGTTTGGACGGCCGGGCGACTACCTAGTGGCCGGCTGGCACGAGGACAGCCGCACCCCCGACCCGGTCCTCGCGGTGGCCTGCCAGGACCATCCGGATCTGCGCATCGCGCGCGTGGATGTCTTTGGCAACGAGACCGCCTGGACGCATCAGCAAGGGGTGGCTTTTCTGCCTCTGGGCGAGCCGGCTTACTATCGGATCGGTGGCGTGTTTGAACCGCCGACACGGGTTGGTCCGGCCGTGAAATGGCCGGAGCTGGTGACGCCGGGACCGGACGGCCAGGTGGCCGTGGACGTCGAGTTGTACAATCCTGCTACGGCGGACATCCGCGGCCGGGTGCAAGTCGTCGCGCCACCCGCGCTGGTCCAACCGTCCATCGACCGGAGCGTCAGCAGCCGCCAATGGGAAACGTTTCCTTTGCGTTTCACGCTGGGCCAGCGCCGCTTTGGCGAGGTGGTGCCCGTGGAGGTGTCGACCCAGTGGGGTGGATACCCCGAACTGCGTCTGCGGGTGCCCGTGGTCTTCAACGCGATAGATGCTGCCAAGGGTCAGCGTTTGACGCTCCGCGAGATGACCCACGTCACTAACAAGAACGAGCACGACCCGCACACGGTGCATTTGCTGTGGCGCGGCGCGGCCGATCTGTCCGTCCAGGCGGCGCTCGAGGCTGACCCCACCGCGGGGACGTTGCGCGTGCAACTGGAAGTGACCGATGACATCCACCATCCAGTGCTCGGTGAGAGCAAGTTGACCGAGGGCGACGCTGTGGAACTAGCCTGGCAGACAGCGGCCGGCGCAAAGGCGCGATTGGAGATTGCCGGGGTGCCCGGCGAGTCGCCCCGTGTGGTGGGCAGCCTGCACCACGCCGTGCGTCAAGCGGTCATCAGCCGCACCGACCACAAGACGACGTACCAGATCACGTTGAGTCTTGAAGCGATGGGCGCGGGGCCCGAGGATCGGCAGGAGGGGATGGCGTTCAATTTTGCCGTGCATGACCATGACGGGCAGGGGCCGAAGTGCTGGATCGCCCCCGCGCCGGGGCTGGGCGGCGCGGACGCGATCGATGCCGCTGCCTTTTTCCGATTACGCTTGCCCTGATGCCGTTTTTGTGTTGTTCACGCCGAACATCGGCGACTTCGAGGAATTCTGATTGAGGTGAAAAGCATGAAACTCACTGTTTCCCTATCGTGGCTGCTGGCTGTCGCCCTCTCCATCTTCCATCCTGCCTCCGGTGGGGCGACCGAGTTGGAATCGTTGCGCGTCGCCGAGAACCAGCGATTTCTGGTGACCGCGTCGGGCAAGCCGTTCTTCTGGCTGGGCGATACCGGCTGGGAGCTGTTTCATCGTCTGAACCGTGAACAGGCGGATCGGTATCTCGAAGACCGGGCGGCCAAAGGATACACGGTGATCCAGGCCGTGGCGCTGGCGGAGCTGAACGGACACTCGGACCCGAACCCCTACGGACATCTGCCGCTGATCGACCAGGACCCCGCACGCCCGGCTGTGAAGGAAGGCCCCGACAACGACTACTGGGACCACGTGGACTACATTGTGGACAAGGCCAACTCGCTGGGAATGTACATCGGCTTTCTCCCGACGTGGGGGCGGTACTGGCATGATGAGGTGCAAGGCGGTAAGCCGCTGTTCACGGTGCAGAACGCCGAGATTTATGGCCACTGGCTCGGGCAGCGGTACCGGGACAAGCATCTGATCTGGATTCTGGGCGGCGACCGCACCATCCGGAACGAGCAGGACAAAGACCTGATGCGCGCCATGGCCCGCGGGATACGCAAGGGCGACGGCGGCAGGCACCTGATCACGTTCCATCCGCGCGGCGGCCAGGGCTCGTCGCAGTACTTCCATGACGAGCCGTGGCTCGATTTCAACATGCGCCAGAACGGGCACATCGTGAACTTCGAACAGGGATACCATAACACGCGGATCGACTACGACCGGACACCCATCAAGCCCGTGCTGGATGGCGAGCCGATCTACGAGGATCACCCGGTCCGGTTCCGACCGGTCGAGGAAGGCCACTCGATCGCCTCCGACGTCCGCCGGCCGCTGTATTGGAATCTGTTCACCGGGGCCTTTGGACACACCTACGGACACCACTCGGTCTGGCAGATGTGGCAGCCCGGCCGTGCCCCGGTCAACAACCCGCTGATGCCTTGGTACGAGGCCATCGACCAGTCCGGCGCCGGGCAGATGCAGTATGGACGCTGGCTCATCGAGTCGCGTCCCTTCCTGACGCGGGTGCCGGATGACTCGATCCTGGTCACCCACCGCTCGGACCACACCCGGCTCGACGTGCAGGGCGACGGCATCGTCAGCACGAAGCCGACGCACGTGGTCTACACCCGCGATCCGGCGGGCAAGGCGACGTTGTACGTCAACGGCGCGGTCATCCAGTCCGGCGACGTTCGCGGCGACCTATCGGATTGGGAGGACGACTTCCGTCTGGCGCTGGGCAACGAGTTGACCGGAGACCGGCCATGGTTGGGCGAGTTGTACCGCGTGGCCCTGTATGACCGTGCCCTGGATGCCGGCCAGATCGCCCGTTTGGCCAAGGCCGGTCGGGACCAGTCGGCGACCGGAGCTTTGGTGCTGTACGAGTTCCGCGAAGGGACGGGGCAGGTCGTCCGGGACACCTCCGGCACGGGAACTGCGCTGCATCTGCCGATCAAGGACGCCTCGACCGTTCAGTGGCTCGCCGGCGGCGGCCTGCGGCTCGTCGGATCGTCGCTGATCGCCTCTCCGGGCCCCGCGACCAAGGTGACCGAAGCCGTGAAGCGGTCGAAGGCCATCACGGTGGAAGCGTGGATCAAGCCCGAGAACACGGTTCAAGCGGGGCCGGCGCGGATCGTGACCGTCTCCCGCGACATGAGCGTGCGCAACGTCACGCTGGGTCAGAAGGCCGATGCCTACGAGGTCCGTTTCCGCACGACGGCGACCTCGCCCAACGGAGAACCGGCCATTTCGTCGCCGGGCGGCGAGGCGCCGAATGTGCCCGTGGTACCGACCTCCGTCCCCGGTGCAGGGCGTTACCGGTTCGTCGGCACCCGCGACATCGAGGGAACCTACGCCATGGTTTACGCGCCGGTCGGTCGCAGTTTCCGGGTGCGGATGGACACGATCACTGGCGCGAAGGTCCGCGCCTGGTGGTACAATCCGCGAAACGGCCAAGCGACCGAGATCGGCACGTTCGACAACAAGGGCGAGCGGGAATTCACACCGCCCGATCGAGGCGAAATGGTTGACTGGGTGCTGGTCCTGGACGACGCCGCCAGGAACTACCCCGCCCCAGGTGCTCGACAATAACAGGGTTTGCCGAATCGTCGATCCAAGTGAGAAATCGCAATGACTGAAATGGAGAAGACCATGAGACAGAATGTACGACTCGCAATGCTGAAGAATCGCACCCTATTCTTGTTGGCCGTCGTCCTGATCGTCGGGGGCCCGGCATTTGCACAAACGCCGGGCCTGCGGGTCTCGGAGAACGGGCGGTTCCTGGTCCAGAAGGACGGGACGCCGTTCTTCTGGCTGGGCGATACGGCCTGGGAGCTATTCCACCGCCTCAATCGCGAAGAGGCGGATCAGTATCTCGAAAATCGTGCGGCAAAGGGCTTCACGGTCATCCAGGCGGTGGTGCTGGCCCAGTTGGGCGGATTGGACGATCCCAATCCGTACGGCCACACGCCGCTGGTCGAAAGAGATCCGGCCCGGCCGAACGAGCCGTATTTCCAACACGTCGATTACGTTGTCGATCGGGCCGAATCGTTGGGACTGGTCGTGGGCATGTTGCCCACCTGGGGCAGTTACTGGAAGGGCAGGGGCATTTTCACGCCTGAGAACGCGCGGACCTACGGGCGTTTTCTCGGCCAACGCTATCAGGGAAAGCCTGTCGTCTGGATCCTCGGCGGGGATCACAATCCGGACACCGACGGCGAGCGCGACATCATCGAGGCGATGGCCCGTGGGATCAAGGAGGGCGACGGCGGGCGCCAGCCGATGACGTTCCATCCACGTGGCCCCGGCCTTTCGTCGGACTATTTCCACCAGGCCGACTGGCTGGATTTCAACATGTTTCAGTCGTCCCACGCAGCCCGCGACCACGATAACGGCCTGTTCGCCGCGCATGATTACGGCCTGACTCCAGTGAAACCGACGCTCGACGGGGAGCCGCGCTATGAGACGATCCCGGTCGGCTTTTACAACACCGGAGCGGATCGTGACTTGCGTTTCGATGACTACGACGTGCGTCAAGCGGCCTACTGGTCGTTGCTGGCGGGCGCCTGCGGCCATACCTACGGCAACAACAACGTCTGGCAGATGTGGCAGCCGGGACGCAAACCGGTGATCTGGGCGTCCACCCCGTGGTACGAGTCGCTCGACCATCCCGGCGCGACCCAAATGACTTACGTCCGACGGCTCTTCGAGTCGCGTCCGTTTGAAAAGCTCGTACCCGATCAAGCCATCCTCCTGGACGG